>ERZ1643249.2627-NODE-2627-length-16594-cov-20.029204_pt1 | contig 16594 bp, 30 predicted proteins | sample MGYA00579263_ERZ1643249 | MGnify/ENA primary metagenome ERZ1643249 (study PRJEB29033, sample SAMEA4952264) | chicken gut metagenome | biome: Broiler Chicken; feature: Gastrointestinal Tract; material: Caecum | place: Ireland | collected 2018 | study: Broiler...
CCGCATGATTCAGCAAATCTTCTTTTTTCATTCTGTTCTCCTTTCATAAAAAAAAAGAAAAGAGCCATTGCTGGCTCAATTCTTATCCATCTGTTCTTTGATTATTTTTGTAGCTTTGAAAAGATACGTTCCCATACCATCTTTTGCGAGTCGTATTCCATCGGAAGACGCAATAGCATCTAAAATATCGTTTTTTCCGTCTCTAAAGCCCCTTTTACGCCCGGTATCGTAACCGAGCTTACAGGCCATTGCCACAGAAAGAGCTGATACAATAATAATGCCACTGTTCTCTTTCATAAATTCTTTAAATTTTTCGCCTTTGGTCATTTCGTTCTTTACTTCCATAGTTACATTCTCCTTTCTTTTTCAAAGAACTATTTTTGTCATAATACCCCATGTAGATCATGCGGAAACAAACAATTCCTCTTTGATCTCCTCGTCTGTCATGAAGATACTTTCCTCAAAATATCGGCTGAAATAACACCCATCCACGGTAAGTTCTTCACACCGAAGCCATCGTTCCGCTTCTCTTACAATACCATCAATTTTTGTCTTCCGTTTCCGGAGATACTTCTTTCCCGGTCGCAGCTGTTCCTTTTTCATAATAAATTCCACCCTTACAGTTTCTACAAAATTCATGTTCCCCGCACTCATACAGACAACAAAAATGATAGGGCATACGATGTACCACAGTACAGGTCGTACAATCGTATTTACATTTACTGGTGTCCGTCATACTAAAAACCCCGTTTCATATAAAATATAAGTGATACATGTACCGAGACCAACACACACGATGACCAATGACATACAATATCCAAAGTCGTCATCGTATATGGAATTTAATACGGCTGCGAATATAGTTGATATTATAAAGACAACCAAACATATCACAACTCCTACACAAATCTGCTCTATTCCCATTCCGTAGACTTCCTTTCATTGATAATGGTTTTTATTCTCATCATTAGACAATAGTCATAACAATAATGTGGACAATAAAAACAACGAGGATCTAATTGACCGTTCTCTTTCATCCCCTCACAGAATGACATCCAAGCATTACCGTCTTTGCGCATCTCGTTGTAACAATACTCTTTAAATAGGATACGTCGTATACCTTTGATATACATTCCTATTTTCATTCTCTCAAATCTCCTTTCTTATGCATCCTTATGTAATTTCGTCGGCGCGGATATTCGTTCTGTAAACTTCCTTTCATTAAATTTCTTCTTTTCTCGCAGCGCTTTACTAATCGCCACATCAATCGGCGCCCGACTCTTTAAATGGTAATAATATAAATGTTCATATGGAGTGTTCATCCGGTCGATCCGGCCACAAGCTTGTTCCAACACTTTATACGAATAGGTCTGCGAGTAGAATACAATGGTGTCTGTGGAAATACAGTTCCATCCTTCCGCACCTGCTGTATACTGTACCAGATAAATCCATGCCGGTGTGTCCGGAATTGGCTGATGTGCATGCCCGTTCCACTCTGCGATTTCTGTGGTCATTCCATAAAAGAGATTCTTCAAAATATCCAGCTCGTAATCGAAGTTGTAGAAGATAATTACCCGGCGATGCTTCTCCACAATCTCCAACAAGGCAATCTGTCGAGATTCATCCGAATTCACCAACCGTCGCCAGACATAACAAAGTTCCGCGGCATTGATGATCGGTTCGTCTTTATAAGGATTCCATCGTGTCTTCCCGATTTTTTTGTACTGTGTAATGCTGTACTTTGCATAAATATCTTCGTGATGTGCAACAGTTTGACGTTTGAAGTCCATGTTTACCAGGATTCGATTCCGTAACCGGATCAATCGTCCGGTATTGAGATAGCGGTCTACTTTGGGATATTTACTAAACCTGCTATAAATCACATGTTCCCGGATGAATTCTGTACGGTTTTTATAAAATCCGTTTGCAACAAACACGGGAATATAATCCATCCAGGTGTCTCCGGGAGTAGCAGATAATATGATCCATTCATTTTTCTTCACAATTTTTAGGAAAGTTTTTACCCACACGCCACTCCCCGTAACTCGATCCTCATCAAACAGAAAGAAAGCACCTCTGACATCTTGATATTTTTTGATGTTGTTCCAGCTGTCAATAATTACCTTATTCCGATACAGATTGCATTCCGGATCTGGGGAAAGCAGAAAGGGAGACAACTCTGCCTCCCATTCCTTCGTATCCCGCTTCCGTGCCGTGGTGATAATATAGAGATCTCGTGGTGGATCACTCATGGGAATATAATCTTCTCCGTAAAGTGATGACAATTCCCCACCTTCCTGCAAGTAGTAATATCCAAGCGCTGTACGAGATTTCCCGGATCCAACACCACCATTTAAAATACATCCCGTATGCAGCCGAAGAATGGCGTTAATCTGATAATCCGCTAACTGAATCATTTGATGTTTTCTTCTCTTGTTGTAAGTGATTTATCATACTTTGTCATAATCAATATTCCTCCGTAAATAAAATAGCAGTAACACTGCGGTCTGCTTCGGTAATAATATAAATAGCAATTTATTCCACACCGCCTTTATCCATGTTATCAGCCCCCATTTACATCACCTAACTATTGTCATGTTATCTACAAGTTTTACCGTATTCTTCATTGCTTTATCAAGAATTTCTGCTGTTATCTCAAGTCCTCTGATTTCTCCACTTCTAGTTTTCCCTGCACATACGCAATCCACAACCATTTCAATTACATCGAGAAGATTAACATCTTCCGGACATCTGGATAACAAGTGGTGTCGTTCTGTGTTTACATGGAGCTGATACCAGTTTCCTGATACAAAATCAAGACTTCCCGCCATAGTTTCGATGAAATCGCCATAAAACATCTTCTCTTCGGATTTCTTCGTCCAGTCGTGCTTACATCCATTATCCTTTAACATGTCTGATATTTTAAACATCACGTTTCTAACATCTGCAATATGACTGTTATTCGCCTCTTGAAACTGTTCAAAAGTGATTCCTTTCGGAGCCGTTCTAGTATCTCCGTTTGGATTTTTGTAAATCATCACTTTCTTTTTTAAATCTGTATCCATATATCCTCCTATACAATCCACCCATTGAACGCATCTGTTCTCTGCCGTACTTCCTATTATAAACTATCAAGCGTCCAGTTCCCGTTCCAAGATTTTAAAACAATCTTCTTTTTCTTTGCGAAGTGAGTCCGTCATCTCTTCAAGCAGATCTGCGATACATTCTTCCGCTTTTTCTTTTGTGCTGAACACCCCTTCAAGTTCTACGCGATCATTCCATTCATCAATATCCATAACGATATATACCAGCATAAATTTGTCTCCTTTTCTATAAAATATCAATCCTCTTCAAATGGAAGCTCACCCTGCTCTTCCATGTAACGAGCTGTGAATCGATCCACATTCTGTACCACTTCCATGGCATCCAGATATGCCGCACGGAACGGTCCATTCTGTCGGGTGCTACCGTCATACGGACGAATATCCATGTCGATATGGGAAATACTCATCCGATCCAGTTCTTTTACATTCTCTTCCGTCATCCGGATCCGGGCATTGCCGGTACGGACAAAGATCTTCGGCCCCCACTCATTGAACTTCACTTTTACTTTCAGACTGATATAGGGATCACCGTCCTCCACTTCTTTGATGTTGACATTCCAACCAACACCATATTCGTTCTTATCGTTCATCAGTGCTTCGGCAATTTCCATATTCGGAATCACCAGCGCGAAGTTCCGATCGCCCAGCCGATTGTAGTCCGTCTGCCGACCCTCAAAATTCCGAAACCGTATCCGGCAGTTGTCGACCTGCAGCTTTCCATTCTCCAGAATTGTTACTCTCATTTCATCATTTCTTTCCATCATAGTAAAAACTCCTTTCTTAATTAAACGGGATCTCTTCTCCCTCAATTTCTTCTGGTATATTCATCCACTCATTCATGGTTGGTGGTGGTAACCGTGTCAGATCATCCGACGCAAACCAGGTAAAGTCACCATATTTATTAATGGCGGCAATCGCTTCATTGCACAGATCGTGATAATATCCATGATCAATATCATTCTCTTTGTGCAGTTCTCGTACCATTTCTGACTCCATCCACCGGAACCCTTTTGTACCGGTAACGGCGTCATATTTCTTTCTGCCATCTGCCCCAATGGATTCTCGAACTAGCAATCCACCGCCGGCTCCGGGTTTCATCGGGCAGAACTGTCCCACCTTTCCAACAAATTTGTAATAATGTCCTTTTTCGATCTCCGGTTCCAGCTGTTTGCGAATATCCGTAATCGTGGTATCCGACAGTTCTCCTTTTCGATATTTGGTCTCCATCTTTTTCAGTTCTTTTTCCTGCGCGGTCACATCTGGAAGATCCTCATTCATGTCCAGGTAAATATAAGTCTTTACGGATTTCGTCTCACAAAGATCTTTGAAGTCAAACGGTTCCTTCGTGAATAGAGACTTGAACACATAAGGAATCTGGAATTGCGTGCCGGTAGCGGTCCACTCTCCTCCATGATCGCTATTGTCACCGGGAATATATCCATACAGTTTCTCACAGTCTTCCGGTTTCGCATATTTGGCGACGTATACGGCATCGTTCACCAGACACATTTTCTCGTAAGTCGCTTCGTGTTCGAACGTATACCCATACCGTTTGCCAAACCACATGACGAACTGGATAATTTCAGGTGTTGCATTGGGAATTTTAATGGAATCGGTTTTGATGTGAGCAACCGTGAATCCGCGTTTCTGCACTTCATATTTCAGATCAATCATGAAGAGGGCTCCACGCTTTGCGACAATGTTGTCGATGTTCCGATCATCATTGAACAGATTCGGATATTTTGCAGCCGTCTGACCATAGACCGCATTAATCGCAATCTTCAGTGCATACGCCAGATCTTTTGCCGTGTATTTTCCGTCAATAACTTCCTGAATATAAGGCGTCAGTTTACCGCCCAGCATATGATTCAAGTCTGACCAGGCTTTGTGCTTGATGCTTACCCGGCCTTCCACAATTTCACGGAAAATCTTAGTGAATCGTACCCCAAACAATACTTCTGCAATAGCACTGTGCGGATGCATGGAAGCGACATCCAATAAAGCCACCCAGGTGAAGATCCCTTCTTCCGCATAGACTTCGCCGCCTTCCCCGACCACCTCATCACGATAAACGGATTCCTTCTTGAATTTATCGAACGTGTATCCTGGAAAATACGGAAGCAAACTCTTTGCTTCTCCATGTGGAGATTCCATCATTTCCGGACAAGCTTCTTTCAGGAATTCCAGACTTTCGGAATCTAATTCATAGATCGGTTCCGCCAGATCCCGGTAATGAAATTCCTTCTGTGGGTTCTTCTCATTACCAAAAATAATTTTTCCGGTCAAACTGTTGGTACTGTCGTTGACTGTTCCGCCGGCGAGGTCTGCCAGAATCTTTCTTGCCAGGAAATCCGCCTGCGTCGCGTCCCAGGTCGCTTCTGTCGCTTCTACGTCATAATGACAATATTGCGCCACCAGCGGCCATTTTTCTTTTGGTACTGGCTGATCCCACGGAAGTCCCAATTCCTGATGATGAATACCCAACTGAATTTCCCATTTTTTCAAGGACTGCTTTGTTGCACAATAATCATAAATATCGGTGTAGGAAATATTGTATGCCTGCCCAAAGTATGGTTTTTGGTCCCTGCTAAGATCATCATTTACCAAACCTTGCGATAACTGGAACATTTGATCGTTGTTATATCCGAGATAAGATCCGTATAACATATGATTATCATAATGTTTGCAGTTAAACCCAATCAACTTTCGATTCAAAATGAATTCGATCTGAGAAGGTGTTGGATTGTAAAAATCATAGAACGGATATTCTTTTCCTTGTTTCTTCAAAGAAATAAAGAACAGATTCGGAAAACATTCCACATCATAGAACCACAAACTGTCGTCAGAATTATCCAATCCTGCCGGGACCGGTTCTTCCGATTTGAAATGCATTTCTCCTACGGCTTTGATGCAAGCATCCGCCTGATGATGACTGTTGGCAGCAAAAGAAAAGATCTCATCGTACATGTCCTGCACATCATATGAGATTCCACTGGCATAGGCATCGTCCAGTGCCTGCTTGATCATACTGACACTCGGTGTTGTGTTCGGATGGATTTCCTTACGTAGGGCTTTCTTAATAATATTACGAAGATGTTCTTCGTCTTTAATTGCATCGAAATTTACCACATTCTTACTCCTTTCTGGTAAACCAGAGCTGATCGTCGCGATCGCTAAGTCGTTGCATTTTGTTAATTTTCTGCGGAAGGAAGCCTTACCGGTGCAGACCTTAATTTCCACATTCTCATCAAAGATGTTCTTTAATTTGGATACATCGCCGGTATAAATATAATGAAGGTGAATCCCTTCCCCGCCCTTGCTCAATTCTGCATAGGTCGGCGGCCACTTCAGTGCTTCCTGCTTATTCAGTGCAAAAGATTTCTTTCCTTCCGTGTCTTTCCGATCGAAGTCAATCATGATATGCTGCAGGTCTGTCCGGACATAATGAAGTTTCTTCGTATCCAGATCCTTCAGCTTTGTGGTTACCTTATCCCATGCCTGGTAAGGTTTCTCATCTGAAGATGCATACTGTGCCTGACAATCCGCACAGAGAAGATCAAACTGTGATTCCTGCTCCTTCAGATCTAACCAATCCATAACAGGTTCTTCCTCTTGCTTTTTCTCCGGGAGCAAATCCTTTCCGAACTTATCTGCTCGAAATCCAGAGTAGTAACTTCGTACCCGACTACCGTCTTCTCCGTTGAACCGATCTTCGAACTCTCGAAAGTAGTTCCGAAGCTCTTCCTTAAAGACACGTTTCGACATGGGATATCCAACTTTCGCATCCTCGCAATATTCCTTATACATTTCCCATGCAGCTTTCAGCGTTGTACCGTTTTCTCGTTTGAATACGGAATAGGAGTCCAACACAAAGTTATAAAAATCATTGGAAGCCCCCATCATGTGAATCGGGGTATAATTGTCATACCGATGTGGATTCTCCTGATAAACTTCCAGACAATGCTGCGCGATACCACCCAACTCAAACTGGATCTGGTTCATCAGAGACTGGTATTTCTTCGCCGGCAACTTCTTCCCCGAAGGTGAAATATCAATCAGTCGTCGAATCAAACCGGACTTGGCGTCCGTGATCTTCACCGGTTTATTAGTACCCATAAAGAGAAAACACTGAAAGTTGTTCTGATAGGTCGACTTGAACTTCTCATTTACCGTCATCAGCTCATGAGAAACCAAACTATTCAATCGGGTGTTGTCCTCAATCCTTGACAGATCGCCGTCGTGCTGGATCGCTACTAACGGGTTACTCTTAAATGCTTCCAGTGCAAACGCATTGTTGGAGGACCCCAGTGCTTTGGCATCAAACACCGAATAATATCCCTCAAAGAGTTGTTGAATGATATTGAGCATCGTCGACTTACCGGTACCGGCAGAACCGTACAGAACAACAAATTTCTGGATATGACGAGAATCCCCAGACACAATAGATCCAATCGCCCATTCCAGTTTTTGTCGTTCCTCCGGTTCGTACAAGGTCGATGCCAATTGCTCATACGAAGCGATACCGCCTTTCTGCAGTGCATAGGGAAGACGTTTGCTGGAATAATTTTCTTTTTTGGTTTCCGTGTTCGCAAATATCAAGCACTCATCCAGCATGTGAAAGTGATCCCGCATCTGCTTCTGACAGTATTTGTGCCAACGATCCACCATTCCGGAATCCGCGTCCCACATGTGTAGCACTTTGACTGTACCATCAAATCTTCCGCTGTTTTCTTTTGCATACCGATCCACTTCCTGATCAATCAGTCGAAGAGCATCCTGCTCATCCGTAGACCATGATTGCTTCTCTTCTACCCATATTGCATAGAAGTCACCACCTCGAATCATCAAGTCGTTACTTTTTTTGATAATAAATTTTGGATATATCTCCACGGTATCTTTCTTTTTACCGGTCCGGGTAGCAACAATCATGAAATCTAACATAATGCTTTGATATCCCCTTTCCGGTTCTTCACAAGAAGCCCCTTGATATAACTGTCAATGGTTTCAAACCGCCAGTCGGTTTTACTAAGATACGTGAAAACAAATTCCTGCTCATTTTTCTGTCGGATCCGAACACTGCTTTTTCCATTTGGAAACCATTCCTTTACCCGGTCCTTGGCATAGTCGGGAAAATATAGTGTGAACACCTGATAAATCTCGTTGTGACTCATCGCCAGTCACCTCCTTCAGTACACTTTGTCTGTCAACCACCACATCATCTGATACCAGATCTCCACATTACGCATATCTTCTCGCGGTTCTCTTACCGTGAATAACCCACCACGACCGTTGGACGCGTATTCTCTACGGATCATTCGATCCAGTGTCTGATCTACGTTCTGTGCATTGAACTGACTGTCGTCCATATCCATTAACCGCATACTGTCCACCATATCCCAGAACCAGATACTGGTACGATCTCCATAATCCGGATCGGATGTAATCGTTTCTTCCATACGGATCGCCAGTGACACCATAATCTCCAGAACACTACATTCCCGGTTATCCAGATTAGTAGCGATCTCTGCATCCGGAATTCCTTCTTCCCGACCAAAACGATAACGGAGTTCCACACCATCATCCACGCGATTCTCATCCATGGGATGAAAAGGTATAAACTCCGTTTCATTCAGTCGCTCCAGAAGAGCCCGGTATGTTTTTCTACGATATTTCTTCGGAGCACTTCCAACAATCTGTGCCATCCAGAGAAAATATTTCTTTCGAAGAATTCCCGCCATCAAGATCTACCACCAACTCTCTCCAGGTAATCGGTATACTTCTCATCGATGGACAGGATCTCGTAATCAGTCTCCAGATTGTCATTCCGCATGTAGGCGCTGTCTGCCTCATACTCTCCGATATGATCCAGACCGTCACCGATCTTCTCCTCCAGATCAATAATCCGTTCCCCATCTTCGTTCGCCACAATACCGTCGTTGTAGTAGTAATAGGTTACCTGGTCATAATCCTCATCACCGAATTCATCCGGCGTAATCGGGTAAATATCTTTCTTCGGACGGGCACTCTTATACCGGTTCGTCAGATCCCGATACTCGGTAAAGATGTTTTTTTTTACGGATTCTTTTTCTTCCGGTGTCTCCACTTTCTCAGAAGGTTTCTCTTCCTCCGGCATATGCACCACGGTCTTTCCGGCGTTTGCCCGGTAGGTCTCCTTCACTGACTCAATCTCTTCCTCATGCCGGCTTTTCTCAATAAAATGAATACATACAGCTCCGGCAATTGCTCCACATACAAAACTCAATAATACTCCTTTATTCATCGTCTTCCTCCTCCTTAATTGTCATCACGGTCAGCGCCAGTCCACCAAATAAAACCGACAGACTCAATAAGAGCCCGCCGGTAATATGCCGCTTCCGTTTGCTGTTCAAAATATAATCCAAATTCCCGATAAAGTTCTCAAAATTCTCCATCAGCGCTTTCCTCCGTTTAATACGGCCAGTCCTCCGACAAAGCACATCCCAGAGATCGCTGCCAATGCATAAGAAATAAATGCACGAATGTTACGCATAAGAATCCCTCCTTTACATCAATTCCCAAATATTCCCATCCACGTTGAAATCCAGAAGAATCGCAGAATCAAAGCTGTTCTCACTGACGAATCCACAGTTTTCCCATTTGATACCGAAACTGATATAGTTGTCACCCTTGTCGTTGTCCTTGTTGTATACCCATCCAACGATCTGACCGGCTTTCGTTTCCGGAATACCAATCGCACGGTATACATCATTCAGGAATACTCTTCCTTTGGACCGAAGCAGATCATTCAGATACCGCTCCTGAGAACGCAGGAACATCAGGTTATAATCGTTGTTCGGTTCCCAGTACGGATTCAGAACGTTGTTTCCTTTTTCATCCGTGGCGTACTTGTAGAAAATTCTCGCGTAATCGCTCACACCGGCAGCGTTGTCCACAGACAGAACATCTTTCTTGACTTTCTTCTGTTTACCGGTTTCCGGGTCTGTTTCCTTCTCTTCCATGGTTTCTTTCTTCATGTTGTACCGGATCATGGTTTCTGCTTCTTCCCCATACTGCGCTTTCACCCGGTCACGATACTCCTTAAAGCTTGCCGCGATGGAAGTATATGCTGCACCCAGCGCCATATTCCGTTCTTTCATTTCTTTATGAGACAGCACAATGCAGGCGATAGACAGCAGTTCAATCGTCACCGCCGGTCCGTACAGTTTTACGAACGCCAATCCGGTCTGCGCGTACACAGCTGCCAGCTTTTTCTCCTGGGTACCATCTACGTACTCTTCCTTTTCTTTCAAATCGTCGCACTCTTTGTGAACAGTCTCTACCTTTTCTTTTGCCTCGGTCAGCACCGTGTTCACTTTGGTGCTGGCGACACACGCCCATACGGTCCCGACCACGACGCCACCGATTCCCAGCACAATATAAATCTCCGGACGGCGTTTCTCGAGCTTTCTTCCAACGGTCTTTACAGAGTTTCCTACTTTTGTCATTAATTCATTTGCTTTCATATTATTTCTTCTCCTTTTCTACATAATCAATCAGATGATTCAGATACCACTGGGCTTTCTTCAAATCTTCCAGTCCATTCTTTTTCTTCCACCGGCAGACATATTTCAGAATATTTCCGGTGTAAACTGCTTCCATTCCCACACAATCTTCCGTAAATGCTTCGATTACCTGGATCGTCTCCAGACCAGATTTGGTCTGATAATGACCAGGATGGTTGACAGGATCACTCGGCGTCGTTTCCCAAGTCGTTATGTTATTGGGAGTCGGAAGACATATATAATAGTCTCCATCCTTATTTTCCTTGATCGTAATATCTTTCTCGGAAATGTCCGTCCAGCTTACACAATGATCATTGGGATTCGGTTCAATCTCACACAACTCCAAATAATTAGCCATAGTAGCGTACCCATAAATAGACACAATCTTAAGCAGACCATTTACTACATTTTCGGCATCTTTACGCTTGCAAAACACGATATCATTTATTGTTTCTGTGTACGCTTCTATATCTGAATGCCACGGATATTTTATTTCAGTCATGATGGTCCTCCTTTTCTTCTTTCTTTTCGCCGCCGGTTACAATCGTGATATTCGCTCGACTGATACAAGCACACGCATAAATCAGCCCCAGTGCAAACCCACACACAAATCCACTTACTTTATCACTCATTCTTTCTCTCCTCCATATATTCTTGGTACTCAGCTTCAGTAGAGAACAGAAGATACCGGTCCCCAACCCAACCGAAATATCCGAAATTTGTCAAATATCCTTTCATAACAGTATTGGTTTTGGAAGACTCAGAATATAACCTTCCGGGATGCGAACCACCCGTGCTGTTGATATATTTTTCCATCCGTAATTGCTGGCTGTTGTATTGTCAATCATCACATCTGACAAATCATACAAATCCGCTACGCTCACGGTTCCGAACTGATCAATAATATTCTGCATATTTTCCAATACGGCATCTGCATCACCCCGGGCATCAAATAACAAATTATCAAAATTGTAAATATCCCGGGAAGAGGACTGTTTGGTTGCTCCGCTGTTGTTGGATCCCGCCTGATAATATCCCTGATAGGAGCTTCGGTAATTATTCTGACGTTTCTTACCATTTCCTCCATAAAAAATCTGATCCGCGCCGTTGGTGATTGTGTTGTATAAAAAATCTTTTACCTTTGGTACCACCACATCCCAGATCAATTTCTGCTTCAGATCTGAAATATCCTCTGCCAGAAACACATCCGCCAGTTTGTTGACCACTCCGGTCTTTTTCTGCTTTCGCACCTTGCCCTGGACGACCTTCTCAATGACCGGGCGCTGCTGCTTTTCTTCTTTTTTCTCTTTTGACTTAAATGAATTGGACTTATATTCTTCCAACAGCCGTTACCTCCTTCTTTCTTCGTAGTATGAGGTTCTTTCTCTTCTTCTTTCCTCATATTTTTCAAATATCACATCTTCCACAGAATTGCGGACATAATCATAAATACCGCGTTTGATTGGTTCATGCGTCAATGCAAATTTCCCAATTTTATAAACTGCAAATCCAGCGCCGGTCAAAGCGCCCATTGTAAACAATAATACTCCTACACCTTTGTTCATGGTTTATCTCCTTTCATAACTCCTTGACTTTCTTGATAAATGGATGATCGTAAGGGCATTCCTGATAGAATTTTCGAACAGCACCATTCAGATGATTAGATGCTGTACGATATACAATCCGAGTAGCATAATCGTTTTCCCAAATAGTGTAGTAAATTTCGAAATGTTTCATAACTTAACTCCTTTCATAAAAAAAAAAAGAGAAAGCACCTGTAATAGATGCCTCCTCTTTTTTACAAACCTTCTTATTTGGTTTCATTATCCGGGTCGATTTCTTCGTCTGCTTCTGTCGAGAAATTTTCTTTTTCCCGCTCCTGTTCGTAAGCTTTTAAGACCTGTCTCGCCTGGTGTTTCCGCCACAACGGCTGGATGATATATTTATGGAGTAATACTCCTCCTAATATCAATCCTCCAGCTTTCAGCAGCGTACTACCAGACGCATTGTCCTTTACATAAGCCGTTACCTCCGGTGCGAGTTCTTTTGCTTCCTCAACCGTGTTCTCTACATTTTTGATTTCGTTTTCCATGATAAATCTCCTTTCAAGATCAAGTTTTGTTTTCATAATACCGCTTGTAAATTTTGCGAACTTACAGTAAACTCCGATAATCCGCCCGTGGTTCGATCATATATTTCACGACCAGACACGGTGTTCCATCGTTCGCCAGATGAGACCCAAAGATCAGATCAATCCATCCATTGTCCACATTCCATCCCAGGTCATCTCCGTTCGGAATCGGTGGCAAGTTGATCTCATAATAAAAATCATTGATACTGACATACATCTCATCCCGGAGCCGGCGATTCAACATCTGCTCTGCTTTCTGGATAAAGGACTGATCACAGCGGAAATATCTTCCAGTTACACTGTCAAAACACAGGGTATTCCCATAACCGGTAAGATATACGCCGGTTTCGTTCACCGGATGTTGCTTCATATACTCTTCGTCTACCGCATTCTGGACTTCTTGTTCCTTCCGTTCGCCAATCACTTCTTTTACTTTCGCACGATAATCTTTCATGGCCGTTTCGGAAATGGTATACGCTGTAGCAATCACTGCATTCCGCTTTGTATGGATGCGATCTGCCCCAATGATGCATGCTGCAGACGCTGTGGCAGTTACCAAGACCGGGAGATAACACTTCCATGTTGCCTGGATGACTTCTACAGCAGTCAAATCTTCTTTCTCCAGTTCTTCCTTTTTCTTGTCCATTTCTTTCATAGCTGCCGGCGTCACAAGGATTCCTTCGACAGTTGCCACAACGAAACCTCCGATTCCAAAAGCAATTAACAGTTCCGGCGCATTTTTCTTTGCGGTACTCTTAATAGTTTCACCGACTGCTTTCAAATCCGGTAATTTTGGCATTTTCATAGTTTCTTTTACCTCCTATTTAAGTAATATATCGATCAACACCTCGGCGGTGTCTTTCGCTACAGAAAATATAAAACTGGTTTCCTTATTTTTACAGGAATATGCATCCATCCGATCTCGGAATTCTTCCATGACGACCAATGGAGGATCTGTCTTATTCTTTCGCAGTTCGTTCAATAATTCATTCGCTGCCCAGATGGAATAACTTTCCTGTTGAAACAATTGGAATTGCCATCTTTTATTCTTTGTTTGCATTTTTCTCATATCCGCAAGATACCCACGGATGACATTTTTCGCTGCTTCATTCGAATTCATGATCACGCCCTTCCTTTGCAAAAAGAAAAGAGTCCTTACATATCGGACTCTTCATATTCAACAATCATCGCTTCTCTTTCGGTCAATGCTTTATCAACCTCCTCTCTTACTGACTCTTTCATTTTCTGTTCATCTACCCAGTCGGATAACAAACTAATTGCTACTCCGGCAACAGATGCCCCTAATCCAATGAGTTTCACAAGTTTTGTGTTCATAAATCTTAACCTCCTAAAGTTTTGTATCGTTTCATTATATACTCTGCAAATTCCGCGAACCTCAAATCTTGCTTAAATATGTTTCATCAAAATCCCCATTCTCATAACCTGGATGTGGTGGAAATGGCATGTGGATCATATAAAATGGTGGCGTATCCGGATCCGTACATTCATCTACCAGCTGATGCTCGAAGTCCACCCATTGATAGCCATATTCCGTCTCTCCCAAATATAAATTCCAACCCATCTTTTTGCCATAATTCGTGGGCTTCAATCCTAGAAATTCATAGAATTCATTGAGATTTGCATAACCACGCATGACAAGATTTCGGTTAAAATGATACTCGGCATCTGCCACTTCCAACATTGTTCGATAAAAATATTGTTCGGAAATTTCCTCAAAGAAGAGTAGCTGTCCAGGCGCTCCTGGTTCATGCGGAATGGAAGTAAAGCAGTTCTCTCGAACGATCTGTTCCCGGATGTTTTTATCAGCTTCTTCTCCAAATTCCTCAATGATTTTCTTTCGATATTTCCGGTAAGATTGATCCACCAACGCGTACGCACTGACCAGAGACGCCTGGGATTTTTTACTGAGAACATTACCGCCTACAATACATCCGATCGTGGCGGCAGCCATTCCTACCGCGGGAAGATAATCCTTCGCTGATAAGAGGAACAACTCCTTCTTGGTCGGGGAACGATCGTTTTCGGTTTTGAACTGTTCTACTTTCTGATCTACTTTGTGTGTAGCAATCCCGGTTAATACAGAACTCCCAATGACTCCCAAAGATGCTGCCGCAGTGACAATAATTTCTGATTTCTTCATAGAATTCTCCTTTCTTAAAACAAAAAGAAAAGACCCATTGCTGGGTCAGTTTCTTATTTACAAGTTGTTTAATTGTTTGTCAAGTTCAGATTCTACAATATCCATAAACACAGTATTAGAATACATTTTTAATTCCTTTTGAAAAGTTTTGTCGTTAATGGATTGTGGATATTCCAATATTATATCCAATAAAGACCTCATAAGATCTCTCGCAAATATAGCTCCTGTTAATTCCAAATCCTCACGAAGCTTCTTTTCAATTTCTTTCTTCATTTCCTCTGTCATTTTTGAATATCTCCTTTCTTTTTGCTTGAAAATTTATTTCATTATAGGATCTGTACATCCTGCGGTTTAAATATCTTTCCGGTCAAACACGGTTTCCCATTTCTCTTTTTTCAAAGGTTTCATCCGTAATGCCCACATGATCTGACGTACCGTGACAGTCGGGTAAATATTATTTTTTGCAGTATCAGATTTCTTATCGAAATATTCTTGAAAATGCTCATTGCTATAAATATCTTCTGATAACCACGGATCTACCGCTCCCCACCAGGTATGTTTTGTAATAGGATCATAGCGCTGTTGTATTACTGCCAAACCTTTTTCATTACATTTATATAACGTGCAAAAATTATAGACCGGATGATTACAGACATGAATTTCACTGTTAGAAAGTTGATAACTTTCCGATCGTTTGTAAAAATATCTCATAAAACAAAAAGAAAGAGATCCTGCTAGAGGATCTCAATTTTTTCTCCTTTCCAAACCTTTATCAAATATTTTGGTATCATTTGAACTCCGATTACGTTGATCCTCACATTAGATACTATTATATTTGTCCAAAAATCTGAAATATCGAAGTCATCACATAATACGACCATACAAAGTCCCATTTGTAACGTCACAATAATTCGTATTGGCATAAATAATAGATCTACAATGATCGCCAACGTTTTTGTTACTTTTTTCATATTACTACCTCCATAATATATAAGTGTTGGTTTCATTATAGGAACTGTACATCCTGCGCAAAAAGAAAAGCCCTTGTAGGGCTCATCTTTTCTTTCTGTTTCTCCAAAGATGTCGGATAATCAGATACATAATTATTCCAAATACTATTATGTCACCAAATACTACGATAGTTACAGATCCTCCTACAATCAGTAGAATTGCCAATAACCCCGCAATCACCAGTGTTGCAAATAGTAAAGCTGTAAATAATATCATCATCCATACCTCCTTTTCTTTTCATTATAGAAACTGTACATCCTGCGCAAAAAAAAAAGAAAAGGCCATGCCGAAGCACAGCCCTTTCCGATAATATCAATCGTCAAATATGGGACAAGACGTTTTGCAGTGTGGATAAGGACCTCCACAGGCAATACAACCTTCCGGAGGAATATCATCACCGAAGACTTTCTTCATTTGATCCGTACAGAAACTGTAGATGCTGCGAATACGCAAAAAGAAGAGCCCATGTCAGGACTCTCCGTTCATTTCTGATGGTAAGTTCACAATACATCTCGTCTGTAATAAACGTTTTTGGTTCTCTAATTGTAGCATTTGTTTTGTCATTTTATTCATTTGATGTCTTTTTACACTAAATCCAATAACACATCCAATTGCTACAGAGAACAGAAACATTGTTATAAGCATA
>ERZ1643249.2628-NODE-2628-length-16592-cov-5.067908_pt1 | contig 16592 bp, 18 predicted proteins | sample MGYA00579263_ERZ1643249 | MGnify/ENA primary metagenome ERZ1643249 (study PRJEB29033, sample SAMEA4952264) | chicken gut metagenome | biome: Broiler Chicken; feature: Gastrointestinal Tract; material: Caecum | place: Ireland | collected 2018 | study: Broiler...
AAAATATTATGAAATTTTAAATGAAACAATTGATACACAAGCAGACTTGGATAGCGAATTACAAAGTAGTTTAGATTCTTTTGAATATCTTGATGAGCAAATGAGACAATTAATGTTTAATGAAGAAGATTACAAAGCTTTAAGTGAAACGTTAACGGGAATACAAGAAGATATTGCAGGAATATGGGAAGACCATTATAATAAAATTGATTCTTTGACAGATGACGAAATGTATAAAGCAGAATATATCACTGCAGAAACAGAACGTCAATTAGATATGAAAATGAAAGAATATGAACTTGCAAAAGCAGAGTTAGATGTTGCAAAAGCAAAAACTAATTTACAAAATGTTCAAAATGAAAGAAATGTAAGAATGTTTGTAAATGGACAATGGACTTGGGTAGCAGACCCAGATGCAGTAAAAGATGCACAAAAACAATTAGCAGATGCAGAGAGAGAAAAAGACAGAATAGAAAGAGAACAAGAACAACAAAAGCTAATTGATAAAATGGAAGGAATAATTGACAGCGACAATCTTCAAATAGATGAAAATAATGAACTACTAGAAAGAGTTCAAGAAGCAATAGAAGCTCAGACCCAAGAAGTACAATCTATTGAAGATGCATTACAAAATATTGCAAATACAGATTTGCCAGCGGTAGGAGATGTTTTACAAGGGGCATTTGGTTCTGATGGTAAAAGTGGTTGGATTTCTGAACTATTACAGAATATTAATAAGAGCACAAATGGTTTAATGTTAGCATTAAAAGGATATAATACAACTAGTGCAGAAAAAGCGTTAAAGAGTGGAAATTTATCTAAGTCAGACTTTGAAGATTTAGTTGAAAGTCTAGGATATAGTTTCAATTCTTCAACAGGTAAGGTAACTACTCCAGAAGGTTCATTCAGTGCACATTATAAAGGATGGAAGAAGCAAAGTAATAGTGATACACAACTTGGTACAGCAGGAAATGGAGTTCAAGTAACAGGAAATGGAAGTAATACTAATGGCTCAGGAGGAAGTTCTAGTGCAAGTAAGTTCCCAAGAACAGGACACGTATCTACTGGAAGTCTACCTTTAAGAATACGTTCTGGAGCGGGAACTAATTATAAAGTATTAGGTTTAATGCCTAAAGGAGCAAAAGTAACAATTACAGGAGAAGCTAATAGTGGTTGGGCAAAAGTTAAATATAAAGGAATAAGTGGATATGCAAGTAGACAGTATTTGACATATGACCAAGGAGGACTTGCAACAGGTAAAGGAGTATTCTTGAAAGACATAAATGTTCCAGAGAGAATATTATCTCCAAAACAAACAAAGTCCTTTGATTACTTAGTAAAAAATTTAACAACAAATCCAGTACTTGCTGCGTTGACTAAAAATCCAAATGTAAAATCTAACCTAAACGGACTTGGTGGAGCAGTTGGAGAAACAAAACAATATTACTTTAGTAACTTTACAGTACAGGCAGACAATTTAACAGAATTTATAGATAGTTTAGATGCGATGATACCTATATCACGCAAGTAACAGATAAAAAAATAAATTATAGTTTCCTACTCTATTTATTAGAGATAGGAAACTATTATTTTTATAAAAGAAAATGAGGTGAATAATTTTGGCATTATATCAACCATCATTTATGGTACCACATAATGAAGCCATAGATGTTACAAACAGTGAAGATATGACGTTTAAATGGCAGTTAAATGGAAATAACTTATTATGCGCATATAATATACAAATATTTGATGTTGACACAAATGAGTTAGTTTACGAATTAATTAGTACAGAAAACCAAAGAGTAATACAAGCAAATATTAACCGATTATCTGGATATATAACAAACCAAGAAAACAAAATATCAAAAGTTCAAGAATATAAAAATGAATATGATAAAAGTACTTTAAGGTCAGAGTTTAAATATGACCTAGAAGATGATAGAACAAATTTGCTAGATAAATATGATAAGATGGCAGTAATACTTAGCGATTTAAAAGCAGGAGAAGAACTAAGTCAGTCTGAAATAACAAAGTATTTTCAATATTGGGGAGAAGCAATAGAAACTATAAAAGCTAGAGTTGGTAGAGTTATTAGTGATACTACTGGTGACCCTGTACAGCCAGATGAAGGTAGTGCAGAATATATAAAAATGAAAATAGAAGAATGGGCTAATATAGACCCAGCAAGAACAGATGGTATCGAATACGAAGGGGATGTAGAATTAGTTAACTCTACAGCATTTAATACAGTTAAGGATGAATTGTCAGCTTATTCTGATTATTATGATAATGTAATGGCAGCCAGAAGAGAATTAAGTGCCTCAGATACATCTTTTATTAATGATACAACACTAGATAAGGCAAAAAAAACAATATACTTAATGTATTCTAAACATACGAATGAAAGCTACTATGCAAAAGATTTATGGGCTGCTGTAGATACAATGTGGAAGTCTCTAAATTTTGAAAAGAAAGAAAAAGAATGTAGAAATTATCTTGAAAAATATCAATCAGAAATTGAACAAGAATCTTATGCATTAGCACATCTAAATGGAGGTATAGTTACTGAGGATACTGAAGCTTATAGTACTGCTAGTGCCATAGAAGAGAATTTAGTTTATACAATTCCTAAAGATGGAGTTGTTGCAATTATTGATATGGAGCCACAACCTCCAGAAGGATGGGCTTATATTATATATGGCGGAATAAAAGCTTATATACAAACAACTAATTTAGAATATTATAATATAGAATATGGAAAGTATTATCTTGATAACCCTATCCCTCCTACAAATTATGAGGGAGACCCAAATGTAATCAGTCATCAATTACCAATAAATGTATTGAAAAATGGAAAATCTTATAAGTGGTCAGTTACTTTATATTGGAGCACAAGTGGGGATTATACTCAGGATGATAAAATTGATGGAAAATTAACTAGCATTGAATGTTATTTTGACGCAAGAAAAAGACCAAAAGTATATCTAAAGAATTTAGAACAAGTATTTACTATCCCATATAATTATGTAGAAATTGCAACAGAAACAAGTTTTGCTTATGAAGATAAAGATGGACACGAACAAATAAAAGAGCTTTCGGCTGGAGAAAAAGTTTTATTTTTACATAGAGCAACAGACAATGAAAATAGTGCTTATATTAGAACAGTAGACGACGAGAACGTTTATATTTATGGAGTAATTCCAGTAGAAAGTTTAGTAAATACAGGATTATATGAAGAAGGAATTCAAAAGTTATATGAATTACAATCGAAATATGTAACGTTCATTGGGGGTTATGAGCAAGAACAACACGTATCAATATCTTATTTTAGATGGGTACTTTCAAAATTACAATATGATACTGAAGAAGTTGTTGAAGTTGTAGAAGATACAGGAATGATTCCAAGCATTGATGTAAAATTTTTTTATGATGGATTCTTAAATGGAGAAAAATATAGCATAAAATTATATGTTCAGACTTTAGATAACGTAGAAGCGGAAAGTGTTGAATATAAATTTAAAGTACAATATATTGACATTAGTATAGAAAATATGATTAATGCAGAAAATAGTCCAATTGAACACGGAATTATAGTAGAATGGTCTAATTTAAGACTAATTCAAGGTGATGTTATTGGAGGATATTCATATACAGATGATTTACCAAATGATTCACAAACATCGATTTCACTTGAAGAAGGAACAACATTAACATTTGACCAAGATAAGGGAAATCCACTATCAATAGATTGGGATGCAAATCATATAATTAGTATGAGAATTGATAAAGATAGACCTAAAGACCAAATTTATTATACAGCTTCTGGATTGGATGATAATGGAGAAGTAATATATAAAACGCTAGAATTAATAAATAGACCAGATACAGATACTACAGGAGTTGCAGATTTGGTTTATACAGTTCATACTGCAATAACAGATGAAACATATACACAAGAAATTATCGCATCTCCATTATATTGGTATATTATAATATTAAAACAAGATGGATTTATTGTTTATAGAAAATATGCAGATGGATTATTCCCAATGCGTGAATTATATGCAAGTTATAATGGATTTACTGACGATAGAAATCCTGTTCCATTACCATTACGTTATTATGATGAGCCAAGTGAAAGAGTAAATTATAATTACCAAACTATTATTAGAAATGATGGAACATATAGAGAGTAAGGAGGATAGAAAATGAATATTAATAAAATAGAAGTAAATGGAGCTTGTACATTAGATTATATATGGGTTACAAATACTGAAATGACATCTGATTGGGAAACTATCCTCAACCATATAGGGTATGAACCTGTTTGGGATATAAATACTCAAATGCTTGCAAAATTTAATCATAGTTTAAATGCAGGAAATGCAGGAGATGAAGCAGGAAATACTTTACAAGGATGGAAGGTCTATAGACAAAATGTAGAAGGCTCTACTTTAAAATATGTTAAAACTTTAGAGCCTTCTGAAGTATTTTTAGTAGATTACAATACAAAGTGGGGACAATCTTACATTTATTATCTGTTCCCAGATTATGCTGAGGCAATGGGAAGCCCATTTGTAAGTAAGGAAGTAAAAGCTTGTTGGGTGGACTGGATTCTATTACTTTGTAGAGAAGAAAAAGAAAATGAATTTGCAGTAGAAGAGTCATTTTTATTTCAATTAAATACTCAAAGTGGACAGATGAACAACAATGCAGACGTAAATGTATATAAAACTTATGGAAAATATCCTAAAGTTGTTAAGGGGCAATCAAATTATTTAAGTGGACAATTATCTAGTTTAGTAGGTTATATGGGAGAAACGGATAATGAATTGCAATATATTGAAAAACTATCTATGATAGAAAGGTTGAAGAACTTAAATACAGACCCAAGAAGAAAATTCTTAAAAGATAAAAAAGGACACGTTTGGGAAATAGAACTTACAGCACCAAGTACATTTGAATATATGGAAACTGTAACTGGGCAACCTGTTACAGGTAGTATATCTTGGACAGAAGTTGCTTCTACAGAAGATGTATCTATTTATAATGGAAATGCTAGAGAGTTATGGTTATTAACAACTACTGGAAGTCCAGAATACAATGTTAAATATGTTTGGGTTGATAGTGAATATTGGACTCCAAGTAAATATTGGACAGAAGATGGGCATCCTAAAGTACCTACTTATTTTGAAGAGCAAAAAGTTGATACATCTGATGCTACTGCTACAGCAGAAGACCTTCTTTCTGGAAAAACGGCTTATAGTAGAGGGCAAAAAATAACAGGGACATTAGAAATAAAATCTGATGGAGAGTAAGATTGTAGATAAATGAGAAGATTTAGGAAAGGAATGATAAATAAATGGCTATAGTTGAAAACTTTTATAATGGCGATATGGCTAGACCCATTCGTGAAATAATAACTAAAAATTTTGCTAACGTTTCTAAATATATTCCAAACAACTTTATCTCATTGACAACAATGGAAAGACAGAACCTTTCAGATGATTATAAGACTCACTTTAAGCTTGTTTTTGATAAAGAACAAGAATATGTATATAGATGGTCAGAAGTTGAAAGAAACTGGAAGCAGTATTTAATAAGAGCAAAGGATGAATATGCTAGAGCAGAAGCGGATACAAACACAGAAAGAGCTTTTGCTGATGCAGAAGTTGGAATAGATATTAGTGGAACTCCAAATCCATATACAATAACATTTTATAATAGAAAAGGAACAGCAAAAGATTCTATATTCTTAACTTCAGCAAACATACAATATAATGATGAATATAGTACTCAAAAGATAATAGAGAAAATTATCAGTGATTTTAATTCATTAAATGATTTTGTCGGAGATAGAGATAGTTTTTTAAATAATGAAGATATAACAGCAAAAACAATAACAGGAGCTTTAAATGAAATTAATCAAAAAACAATAGATAACAAAACGGAAATAGATAAAATTTTAGATGGAACTACAGTTGTTCCAAATGCAGAACACGCAAATGAAGCATCTCACGCTATAAATGCGGACATAGCAGAAGATAGTAATATGTTAGGTGGACAATTACCTAGTTATTATGCTACGGAAGAAGAATTAGAAAGAACTAATGAGATTCTATCAAATACTATCTCTGAAGTGGAAAAAAACGCAAGTGATATTGCAGAACTACAAAATAGAATAGAAAATACAGATACAGATTTATCTGAATTATCAGAAAAAGTTGATGTACACGAAACAAAAATAGAGAACCTATTCCAAATACAAGGAACTCAAGGAGGAAGATTAGACGACTTAGAAATATCTTTAAATAAATTAAGTAACCAAGTTGGATGGGAAATTTTATTGAGTGATGAGTCTTTATTTAAAGTAGGAGAAAGCTATGCAGGAAAAGTGCTTGCTGTTTATTTGAGTCAAGATGATGTAGAATTTATGGATAATATATTAGGTAAAGAAAATATTAGTGCAGAAAATAAAATAGTTACATTTGATACATATTCTATAAGTTGTCAAAAGAATCGTACAACAGTTGGAGATATAACATATGACACTTATTCTTTATCCTTTTTATGTCCAGACCCTTCTGATAATAGATTGCTGTTTGGATTATTATTTGAATTAGATTCAAATTTAGAAAGAACAGGAAATGTAGTTGAAGATGATTCAGCAATAAGTCAAATTACTTTACCTAGTGAATTACCTATTTGTACAGAAGTTAATAACGCTGCAGGAGACTTATTTAAAAAGATGACTATTGAATAAAAAGGAGGAATAGAATATGGCTTTAACTTTCTATGATTATTTAGAAGCTGTGAACAAACCAGTATTAATTCCTTGTCTAAAACTTGAATGGTTAAATCCAGACGATTCTATTGCCTATGAGATAACTACAGACTTATATAATACTAATGGAACACTAAATGTTACAAATCAAAGTGGATGTAGAAGAACTTTTAATTTACAAATACATAATGTAGATGGGAAATATGACATAAATGTAAATAAAGTATGGCTAGGACAAAAAGTAAAATTATATTTAGGATTATATATTGATGGAACCCCTTACTTAATACAGCAAGGGGTTTTCTACTTAACTAATCCTACAGATATAATGAATACAGCAGAAAATTGTATCCAATTAAATTGTACAGATAAGTGGAGTTATCTTGATGGAACTTTATTTGGAAACTTAGATGGAATTTATAAAGTACCAGTTAATTCAGACATATTTGATGCAATAAAAGCATTGTTATTAACAGACAGAGGTAATGGACTTCCAATAGATTCAACAAAACCAAATATAAGTACATTCTTCAAAACAAAGATGACATCTTTATCTAACGGAGAATTGGTATCTGTATTAAAGACTCCATTTACAGCAACAATAGATAAAGGACAAACATATGCAGATGTGTTATTACAATTCAATACAATGCTTGCAGGAGTAATATATTATGATACTGTTGGAAGATTAAATGTAGAACCAAATGAAACGGATTTACTAGATAAAGATAAAGAAATTGTATATAAATTTGACCAAAATAATTCAGCTATATTAGGCAAGAGTCAAGAGTTTAAATTTACAGAAGTGTTTAATGATATACTATGTGTAGGAGCGACAACAAATGGATATTTGGCAAAAGGAAGAGCAACAAATAATAATATAAAATCAGATTTATGTGTTCAAAGAATCGGAAAAAAGACAAAAGTTTATGAAGACACAAACTATTATTCAGATGGATTGTGTCAAGATTGGGCGAATTATTTATTAAGAACAAATACAATTTTGCAAACATCTCTTAGCTTACAAACGATTCCATTATACCACTTAGACGTTAACAAATTAATAACAATAACAAACACAAAATATCATTTAAAAGAAGAGAAGTTTTTAATCAATAGTTTATCAATTCCATTGGGGTTAGGACAAATGACAATTTCAGCAACTTCAATAAATGAATTGGAATTTTAAAGGAGGAAAAATATGGGAATAAATTCAGAGATGAATAACTTAGCGATAAAATTCTTAAATTCAATAAAAAGCTGGATAGACAAGAGAATCCCAGAAAAGACAAAAGAATGTTTAAGAACTAAGATTGCTATTATTACAAAAGTTAACGGAGATAATACATATGATGTAATTCTTGCTGGAGATTATGGAACTTATACTGAATTAGGGAAGGAAAAAGATATTTGTGACGAATATTTACAGCTTAAAGAAAGAGAAGACTCTTTATCAGAGGAAGAGAAAAAAAGATTGACAGAATTATCAAATATAATTCAAACTCAATATAATGGAGAATTAATGACAGAAGAATTATATAGTCAAAAGATATCAATGTTAACATTAGACAATTTAATTGTAATAAAGTCAGATAAATATTCTGTTAATGATTATGTTGTTATAGGGTATGTTGATAATAAACTAACAAATTCTTTTATTATATGTAAAAATAATAAGAAAGGAGAGTAGGAGATATGGCAACAGACTTTAAGGAGATTGAAGAGTATGTTATGGTTCAATGGTATAACTATAATCCACCATCAATAGACCAAGATAACTTATTACATTTAGAGAGGAACGTAAAGTTAAATAGAGACACAATAAATGAAATAATTAGAAGACTAGGAGTTGTCCCTGATGGAGGAACTTCTGGAGATGACCAACAGATATACGATACTTCTATTTACGAAAATTTAATAAATTTTAAAAACCAAATAAAACAACTACAAGATAATAAAGTTGACAAAACAACTTATAATGAAAAAGTTGCAGATTTACAAAATCAAATAAATAACAGACTTAGAAAAGACCAAGATGATATTTCTGTTTATAGTTATACATTCAAAAAATTAACGTTAACTAATTCTCTCTCTGTAGGTACAACAAGTAGTTTTACAGGAGCAATTACTGCTAAATCTTCTCTTACAGTTACGGGAAAAATAACTGGCAATGGTGGAGTAGAGACAACAACTTTAAAGACTACTGGAGCCACAACATTGGGTGGAACTCTTGGAGTAAATGGAAAAGCAACATTAAATAATGGATTAACAGTAAAATCTGGAGGAAGTTTAACAGGAACATTAACTGTAGATAACTTAGTAGTTACAGGAAAAATCACTTGTAGTGGAGCAGGAAGTTTCGATGGAAATATAACTTGTAATCAATTAACAGCAAATAGACAAGTAACCATAAATTGTAACAACGGTGGAAATCTTTGGATAAAAAAGAATTACATCGAAATGGGAGCTTCAGCAGAACATAGACTTTGGGTACAAGGAAAAAACGCTAGTTTAAGGAATGGTGATGCATTAATTAGAACAGTATCATAAAACATTGGAGGGGAAAATATGTCAAATGAAGGTTATTATCGTAGTGACGGAATCCAAGATAGTGGAACTGCACTTACTGCGAAAAATCAAAATGTATATATGTTTTCAGGAACAGATTTTAAACAAATTTATCCAAGAGAAGTCTCTCAGACTATTACAAATAGTAGCTTTGGCAAATTTTCCATAAGTTCATATATGACTATTGGATATTGGAGAGATTGCGCATATCAAGGAGTTAAATCAATTGGATATTCTAGTGATATATATAGACTATATGGGCATATAGTACCAAGTTCTATTCCAAAATACAAGAATCTTATAGCTGTAGATTATGTAAAAATTGGATTTCAACCTCATCAATGTGGATGGAGTAGTATAAATAGAGATTTGGTATTTAACGTAGGTCTAAATGGGGCAGATATTCCAAATATGAAAGGAAAGTATAAATACAACCTAAAGGCAGGGCAAGACACGCGTTATCAAACAGATGAAGGTAGAGCAGGAAGTGATTTAGCAGATTTAATGTACATATTGCTCACTGAAGGGAACAGACTTGTACTATATAATGGAGAAACAACATTGGCTAGTCCAGTATATGATGATGGAAGTGGATATGGTAGTAGGAATTATGCTGCTATAGAAACTTTTGAAATAAAGGAATTAAGATTGAGGTATCAACCTTAATTTAAAATATAAATAAAAAGGAGGGCTAATTATGATAGAATGGTTAGCAGCAAATTGGTTACCACTTTTAGTATTTATTATAGTAGTGGTAGGAGTATTATTTTTTATACTAAAGAAGAAAGGACTTAGACAGGCTGCAATAGATGCTATTGTTTATGTTCAAAAAACAATGGGAACAGAAGAAGGGCAAATAAAAATGCAAAACGCAGTAGATTATATTCAACAACTTGTACCTTTCTTAGCTTTTGTCCCAGATAGTATAATTCAAGCATTTATTCAAGGAATATTCAACCAAATTGAATCTGCATTAAAATTACCTTGTGTAGCTCAAATGGAAACTCAAATGTGTAATAAAGATGCAGAAATAACAACGACAACAACAACAACAACGACTACTACAGGTGTAGAGAAAGAAGAAGAAACTGAAGAAGAGGCAAAGGGATAATTTTATATAGGAGGTATTTTTATGGAAGACAATAAAAATATAATAGACGAAAAGGATATAGAAATGTTGGCTGAAATGGCATTAGAAGATGAAAGTATCGCTGATGGAGACCCAGATGCAAGAGGATTTAATGAAGATGTTGAAGGAGCATCTGATGGATGCCAAAGCTAAAATATTAATAATTTAGATGTTTAAAAGGTAGCAATTATAATATTTTATATATTATTAAGCTACCTTTTTATAATTATAAAAAAATGAGGAGTGATAATAATGTTACCAATAAATCAATACATAACACAAAGAAATAGAACTATATCAAACAGAAAGAGCATTCAATATTTGACAATGCATTATGTTGGTGCAGTATCTTGTGCAAAAAATAACTGTGCATACTTTTATAGTACGTTCAGAGGAGCAAGTGCACATTACTTTGTAGATGATGACTCAATATGGCAATGTGTTCGAGATAAAGACATTGCTTGGCATTGTGGAAATGATGTATATTATAATGGATGTAGAAACAGTAATTCTATAGGTATTGAAATGTGTTGCTATTCAAAAAATGGAAAATTAGATATTTCTGCAGATACAGAAAAAAATGCATTAGATTTAGCAGCATATATTTGTAAAAAATATAACATTCCAATAAGTAGAGTTGTACGTCATTATGATGTAACAAGAAAAAATTGTCCAGCTCCATTTGTAAAAAATACAGCTAGATGGAATAATTTCAAAAATAAATTAAGCAAAATGTTAGATGGAAAAGTAGAGAAGCCATCTGATTCAAAAGAAAATAATACAATGAAAAAGACTATGTACGTAACAGCAAATAGTGGATTGAATGTAAGAAGCGGCGCAGGAACAAATTATTCTATCGTTGGAGGGCTATCTAAAGGAACAAAAGTTACAGTATATGAAGAATCTAACGGATGGTCTCGTATAGGAAGTGGTCAGTGGGTAAGTTCTCAATATTTAGCTGCAAGTAATTCAACTTCAGCAAAAACTATGTATGTAACACCTGATTCTGGACTAAATGTTCGTACAGGTGCTGGAACAAGCTATAGAATTATAAAAGCTCTTATAAAAGGAACAAAAGTCACAGTATATGAAGAGAAAAATGGATGGTCTAGAATTGGTGATGGACAATGGGTTAGTTCTCAATATCTATCTTCTTCAAATGGAACATCATCAACAAAAACTATGTATGTAAAAGCTACTGCTGGATTAAATGTAAGAAGTGGGGCAGGAACTAACTATTCAATAGTAAAAGCTCTTCCAAACGGAACAAAAGTTACAGTTTATGAACAAAAAAACGGATGGTCTAGAATTGGAAGCAGACAATGGGTAAGCTCTCAATATTTAACTAGTACTAAACCAACAACTGTAGTTACAAAAAAAGTTAATGCAAAATCTGGACTAAATGTTCGTTCAGGTGCAGGAACAAATTACCCTATTGTTAAGGCTCTTACAAATGGAACAAAAGTCACAATATATGAAACATCTAATGGATGGTCTCGTATAGGAAGCGGTCAGTGGGTAAGTTCTCAATATTTAAAATAATTTTTGATTTAATTAAGGGATATAGAAAAGTCTATATCCCTTAATTTTTGCGCTTATTTTTATATAGTATTATCTTTAATATCATTGTCTACATCTTCTGCTAATTTATTAAGAAAACCAGACATTTGTGCAATTCCAATTAAAATCCCTTGTTTTTGCCATTTTGAGATATATGGATTTAGAATTTTAATACATTCACTGTTGTCTTTTGCTTTTTTGATTCCATCTATTAATTTGATTGTTGCATCACTAAATACAGTTTCTTTGTCAATAACTTCTGGAGAAATTATATTTTGACTAAAAAGATATTTTTCAATTTCGTCCCAATTAGAACAAATTAAAATATTGTCTGTATATAATTCTTTCTCTCTTCCTATATTCCAAGGTCTTCTAAAAAGAATAAATGGACATTTGAATTTTGACCCATATTCTAAATTATCATCAATCATCAAATCAACATTAATTAAATTTTTTTGCGAAGTAAATATTATATTGTCTTCCTTTAACATAGGAAGTTGTTCTAAAATCCAAGTTTTTTTATTTTCTTGATATTCTTTTTTTGTAGCAGAAATGAGTATAATTTGATTCCCTGAATCGATTAATTCTTTTAAAACTTTAGATACATCATCTAATAATTTTAGCTTTTCATAATAAAGCTTTTGTTCCTGTAATGCATCAAATAAACGAATTTTCGTATTATTGTCGTATTCATTATAAAAATCCCACTTATATGCATCAGATAATTTTATTTGTTCATCTTTATCTGATTTAAAATGTGTATTATAAATATCAAACCATACTTCACAATGATTTGTAATAGTATCATCTATATCAATTCCTATAATCATAAAAACACTCCATTTTATTGTATTTTTGCATATAATTCTTTTGGAAAATCCTCATCATAAGGTACTTTTTCAAAAATTTCTGGCATCTCTTCTTTAAACTTTAATAATAATGGAATCATTAATTGCTTTACTGATGGATGAACCATTTTAGAACACCTAAGTTCTAGAACGTGTTTCCATTCTCTAATGTTACACGTCATAGTTACTTCTGCTGCCGTACTATGAGGAAGAATCATTCTCATTTCATCAGGAGTACATTTACATAAATCTGCCATATTCATATATGCGATTTCGATATCATTCATAATTTTATACCAAAAGAATGATTTAAGTTCTTCTGTAGACATAGCACTACCTTCATAATTTCTATCTTTCCAAGAATCTACATAATATGTTGGTTTTATAAACTTTATATTATTAGTAAATTTATCTTTACTATAATTGCAGTATCTTGTTGATTCGATAGAAAATGCTGTTCCTGCTCTATGTCTAGTTAGGTCTTTATACACTCCAACGTCACAGCACATTCTAATTGTAATTTTTTCGTGTTCTAAAACAGATTCGTGTCCTCTGTTAATACAATTTTTTAGTAGATTTTTATAACTATCTTCTGTTATATTTCCTTCAGAACGATAACACGTTCTACAAGCTCTTTCTATTTTTTTCATTATGTCAATTCCGTCAAATGGTTCAATTTGAATCCAAGGCTCAATAATTTCCATTAAATATCTACCTTCCTATCCTATATAATATTGCTAAAGTTTCCTTCTTTAATTGAAAGAATCTTAATCTCTGGGAATCTCTTTAATTCTAAATCCTCATTGTAAGACTCTTTATAATAGTTTAATTTATAGTCTAAATTTGCATTTTTAACTATAATTATCTCTGTATCTTCGCAAGTTGGAACAGTTAGTTCCAATGCGATATCTAAACTATCATACTTTGCTTTTTCGAAAAGAGACACTAATTGTTTCATTTTATTTTCTGGCATTATTTTTCTTCCTCCTTATATAGTGGATATTTTTCACAAAGTTGTTTAACACGATTTTCTATGTTCTTTTTCTGAGCTAAGAAATCTTCTTCAGACTTTGTACAAAGGATTATTAAATCGGCAATGTTATACATATCTTCTTCTGTCATTCCTCTAGATGTTACTGCTGGTGTACCTAAACGAAGTCCAGATGTTATTGTTTTCTTTTCTGTATCAAAAGGTATTGCATTTTTATTCGTAACAATATGTACACTGGCAAGTCTATCTTCTAATTCTTTTCCTGTAATTCCTGTTCCTCTTAAATCTAATAATATAAGATGATTATCTGTTCCTCCAGTAAGTACATTTAATCCTCCAGCAACTAGTTGAGCAGCTAAGGCTTTAGCATTTTTTAATACTTGTTCTTGGTATGTTTTGAATTCTGGTTGTAAAGCTTCTTTAAAAGTAACTGCTTTTGCTGCAACTATATGTTGAAGCCCTCCTCCTTGTAATCTTGGGAATACAGCTAAATCTATACTTTTCGCCCATTCTTTCTTACAAAGAATTAATCCTCCACGAGTACCTCTTAAGGTTTTATGAGTAGTAGATGTTACAAAATCACAATAAGGAATAGGAGATGGGTGTAACCCTGTTGCAACTAAACCAGCGATATGAGCCATATCGCACATTAATAAACATTTATTATCTTCCCAGAAATTTTCTATCCCCATTTGCTCTTCTGTAATTTGTCTTTTCTTTTCTTCATTGACCTTATCAACAATCTCTCTAAAACGACTAAAGTCTATTGTTCTAGGATATGCTGAAGCGCCACAAATAATAAGTCTAGGTAAATACTTTAGAGCTAATCTTTCAACTTTGTCATAATCAATTAAGTAAGTTTCTGGGTCTACATCATAATATATTGGCTCATAAAAACGTGATTGTGCAGTCGCTGGAGACATATGTGTTATATGCTTTTGTTAATCTCTTAGTTTCCATAAGAGTTCGGACTATACCTTCAACCTACTCTTTATATTTGAATTTATATCCTTTATATGTCTTTCCTTCTTTTAATGCTTTATAAACCATACTTACATTAAACTTATATTCTCTACACATTTCATATATTCCAGTGCATTCAAGAAATAGTTCTCCATCCAAATTGTATAAACAAACTGTTCTTCCTTGTGCTTTAATGTGTCCAATTATACTTTCTGGTTTAGAATATTTTCTATTTTCAATTATTGTCATCATTTCTAAATTTGACAAATAATTATGACTTTTATTTTTATCTATGTGATTAACTTCTAAATCCTCTCTAAAATTTTTAAGAAATGCTCTTGCAACTTCTCTATGTACATAAACTTTCTTTTCATAAGGTCTGGCTTTTAAAGTACAAACTTTATATCCTTTTCCATTATCCCATTGTGAAATTTCTTTTCCAGTTTTTGAATTTCTAATTTTGCCTGTATTAGAAACTTCAAAATGTTCAAAATGCTCTATGTTTATATTTTTCCATTGTTCTTTTATTTTATATCACCTACTTAGTGATATAAAGAGTAGGTTGCCTCTTGGTAGTCTCTGGGGGCACGCCATTACGCTTATCCCTGCTGATTGTCCAATCCTTAACATTTTTACTCTATGGTAGTTAAGGCTCTAAGGAGTTTCCAGCATATTCGAGGTTTTTCTTTAATAGTATTACTACTATTGGGAACCCATATTGTTAAGCTCCCGAATTTAAAGTCATAGTAAGCACTTTATCTCCCTTTTTTAAACAAGCTATATAAACAGCCTCGTTAGCTTGTGCTCCAGAATGTGGTTGAACATTTGCATATTCAGCGTTAAATAATTTGCAAGCTCTATCTCTTGCTAAATTTTCTGTAATATCAATATTTTCACATCCTGCGTAATATCTTTTTCCGTGGATATCCTTCTGCATATTTCAATGTATGATAACTAGCTTGTGCTTCTAACACTGCTTCACTAGGTCTATTCTCACTTGCAATAAGTTCTATACCATTTTGTTGTCTATCATACTCTGCTATAACTGCGTTATATACTTCTTCGTCTGTTTGTTTTAAATGCTCAAAATTTAACATTATATAACCTCTTTCTTATTATATTTTTTCTATTATTTCATCTAATCTATCAATGAAAATTTCTTTTAGTTTACTAATAGATTCTTCGTCTTGTAGTATTAAGTCTACTCCAATTTTAGTAATTTCATAATTGTTAGGTTTATAATTCTGAATTGTATTATATATAGAATCATAAAGCATTGGGTCAAAAGTTTGTTTTGATTCTTCGTATAAAGATTTTATTTTATCAGATAGTCCTATAGCATACTCTATATCCCACGAATTTTTTTTATCTAGATATTTCTCCTTAATTATTTCTTCAATTCTTTCTTTTAATATGATTTTAATTGAGTCTGTGAATTGAATGTCTTTTATCTCATTTATAATCTCTTTGATTATAATTTCTTTAACCTCTTTATCGTTTTTTAGCATATTAGATATCTCATTTTTTATTTGATGTCTAACGTCGCTTTTCAATTCATTTTCATCGATGTAATCAACAAGATTTCCTTCTATAATAATTTTCATTATTAAACTTTCCTTTCTAAAATTTCTTGTGCCTTTTTTATGTCTTTCATAGATAAGCCATAGTATCTATCTACAAGGACAAGTCTATCTGGAAATTTGCTTTTTATATCAAAACAATCATCATCTAAAATTACAAAAGAGT
>ERZ1643249.2629-NODE-2629-length-16584-cov-15.531067_pt1 | contig 16584 bp, 16 predicted proteins | sample MGYA00579263_ERZ1643249 | MGnify/ENA primary metagenome ERZ1643249 (study PRJEB29033, sample SAMEA4952264) | chicken gut metagenome | biome: Broiler Chicken; feature: Gastrointestinal Tract; material: Caecum | place: Ireland | collected 2018 | study: Broiler...
ACTCTATGAACTCCACTTTCAAATTTTAATCTACTATATGCACCTTTTCCTGTAACCATAAAAGATATTTCTTTATATCCACCAAGTTCAGTTTCATTTTCATTTAATATTTCAATTTTCCAATGTTTTCTTTCTGCATACATTGAATACATTCTAAATAATGTTCCTGCGAATAAAGCTGCTTCTTCTCCTCCAGCTCCTGCACGGATTTCACATATTATATTTTTATCATCATTAGGGTCTTTTGGAATTAATAATGTTTTTAATTCTTCTTCTATATGTGGCAATCTTTCTTTTGCTTCATGGAAGTCTTCTTCTGCAAGTTCTTTAAGCTCTTTATCTTCCATCATTTCTTTTGCATCTTCCATTCTTTGCTTTTCTTTTTTATATTCTCTATATTTTTGTACTATTTCTTCTATTGAGCTATGCTCTTTTATGAGTTTTTGCCATTCCGTATGGTTTGCTATTATTTCTGGGTCACTTATTAATTTTGTTAATTCTTCATATCTAGCTTCTACTTGTTCTAATTTGTCAAACATAAATACTCTCCTTTTCTTTAATTCGTTTTATATTATACTATATATTGGTAGCTTTTTCAAGTAATTCTATAGATTTTTAGCACATATTGAAGGGGCCCACATTTCGTGGACCCCCTCGTTGAGGTTTTAGACTGCCATGCTGGTGAGGGCGTTAGACAGTTTGTCGTCCTTTCCCTTGAAAATGCCAGCCCAATAGTCCAAGTATGCCTTGTCCTCTTCGTTGTACGGGCCTTTGGTGGTACGCACAAACTCGCAAATGCTCATTAGAGCAATATACGGAGACGGCGCATTGGCGAATTGAGGGTCATTCCGGTGTCCCCACAGCATTTCGTAGACGTTCATAGTTTTTACCTCTCTTTAATTTATTAACTCCATTCGGAGTTCTACTATATTATAGCACATTTTACAACATTATGCAAACTTATAATTCAACAAAATTAAACTGAATATTTTCTTTTTCTAAGCACTCTTTTTCTCTCTTAGTACATGTAAATATAATTATTTGCCTATCACTATATTCGTTTAGCATGTATTTTAATAAATTTGTTAATCTCTCATTATCAAAATATGCAAAAGCTTCATCCAATATAATAGGAACTTTTTCTGTTGAAAGCTCATCAAGCATTGCTAATCTTAGGGATAAATATAGTTGATCAATTGTGCCTATACTTAATCTATCTGCTAAAACGTAATTTCCATTATCAAGTTCAACAGTTAAACCTTGTTCATCATTAAAATATATTTTAGAATATTTTCCATTTGTTATTTTTGAAATATTTTTTGATAATTTTTCAGTAAAAATCGGACTAACATTATTTTTCATTTTTTCATATGCTTTTTCTAATAATATTTTAACTAATTCTATACTTTCATTATTTTTTTGTAAGTTTTTTAATTCCTCTTTTAATGCAAAATTTTCTTCTTCTATTTTTGATAAATTTTCTAATTGTGGTTCAATATTTTCTTTTTTTATTTCTAATTTATTTAATTCGATTTTTAATTCATTTATTTCATTTTCTATTAACTCAATTTTTTCATTTATTTTTTCTGAATTAAATAATAAATTAATTTCATCATTATTTATTTTTTCTGAATATTTTTTTATTATTTTTTCTTTTTCTAAATTATTTAAAAAATTATTTTCTATTTTTATTTTATTTATTTCATCTAATAATTCGTTATTATTTTTTTCTATTATTTTTTCTTCATTTTTTAAATTATTTATTTCTTGTTCTTTTTCTGCTAATTCTATTTTTTTATTTTTTTCTATTTTTTTATTATTTTTATTTATTTTATTTTTTTGAATAATTATAAAAATTAAAAATATTGGTATTGTGGCAAATATCGAATATTTAGCAATATTATTTTTTATTAATTTTGGAATAAAAATAAACCATAATATATTTATTAAAATTAATAAAATAAAAAATAATATTATTTTTTTATTTAATTTATTTTTTTCATTATTTATTTTATTTTTATTTTTTTCTTTTAAATAATTATTATTTTTTTCTTCAATATTATTTTTAATTATTTTTATTTTATTTTTATTTTCTTCAATTATTTTTTCTTTTATTTTTATTTTTTCATTTTCATAATTATTTTTTTCTTTTATTTTTTTTATTTCTTTTAATAAATTATTTTTTATTTCTTTTTTTTCTAAATTATTTTTTATTTTATTTTTTTCTTCAATATTTTCATAATTAATATTTTCATATTTTTTTAATTCGTTTATTTTCTCTTCATTTTTTTCTATATTTTTTGTGACAATATTGATTGGTTTTTCTCTACTTCTTTCTGTTCCAATTTCTTCTAGTTGTTTTTTGTTTAACTTTTCAACCGCCTTTTTATACGAAATGCTATCTTCGCCTGTCCCTAGGAGATTAGATATCTTTTGTACTAGTATACCTTGTGTACTTTTTCCAATTTTTACCTCTTGTTGCATTGCAACAGATGTTGCCAAAAACATTTCTTCATTAATTTGTGTTTGTTCATAGAAAAATTCATTTCCTTTATTTTTATCTATATTAAATTGTTTACTAATATCTTCTCCTTTTTCATTAAATATTTTTGGATTTTTTTTATTAAATTCTCTAAATATTTCATATTTATTTTTATTGTCTAATTCATAAGATAATTTTCCTGAAAATTCATCTGTATCCCATGGCTTATATTTTTCAAAATCAGATATTTCTTTTCCATTTTTATTTTTTGATGCTCCATAAAAGATATTTAATATAAAATTTAATACAGTTGATTTTCCGCTTTCATTTTCTCCATAAATAATATTTAAATTATTTTCTAAATTAATTTCTTTATTTTTTAATTTACCATATGAATTTATTTTTATTTTATTTATATTCAAATAAATCCCTCCGATTTTATTCTAAAATTTCAAGTCCTATTTCTAATGCTTTTTCTAATATTTCGTCATCATATTTTTTATTATTTATTTCTTCTAATACTTCTCTTGCAAATAAACCTTTTAAATTATTTTCTTTTGCAATTTTTTCTATATCATAATTTGGTTTTGTATTATTTTTTATTTTTATTATTTTTTCGTCTAAATCATATTTATATAAATTATAAATATTTATTTCAAAATTTCTTTTTCCTACTAATATTAATTTATATAATTTATTTTCTTCAAGATTTAAATTATTTATTTTTTCTATTAATTCTTCAATTGAATTTATTTCTGTACAATTTATTTCTGTTTCCACAAATTCTGTTTGGTCTAATTTAATAAATTTTAAGTCAATTTTTTCTTTATTAATATCACCAGCTACCATTCCATGTTCTCCTAATTCATCAAAACCTAATGAAATTGTAGAACCTGGATATATTATTCTTCCATTTGGTTCAAAATTATTTTTATGAATATGTCCTAATGCTATATAATCAAAACCTTTTTCTTCTAACATTTTTCTACTCATTGAATTATACTGCATTTCTTCTGAGTTTGAACCATCTAAAGTTCCATGAATTAATAATATATTTATTTTATTTGGATCTTCTATTTTTAAATCTTTTATACCAGAATCAGAACAATAAAAATCATCAAAGCCATATCCATAAATATCAATATTATTTAATTCAATTTTTTCAATTTTTGAATTAAATATATGTACATTTTCACTCCAATCATATATATTATAAAAAGATTGTTTTAAATATGGATCGTGATTTCCTGGTGCAATAAAAATTTTTGTGTTTTCTATTTCTTTAAATAAATTATTAATAAATTCTATTGTTGTTTTTCTTATATATTGATGTTCATATAAATCTCCAGAAATAAATAAAAATTCAATATTCTCTTTTTTTATATATTCTATTATGTTTTTAAAAACATTTCTTTGTTCAATTCTTCTTTTTTCACCTAAATTTCCTTTGTCTGACAATGTTGTAAATGGTGAATCAAAATGCATATCTGCCATATGTACAAATTTCATTTTTTTCTCCTTTCGTCTCTAATATTTTATATGAACAATTATTTTTTTTCAAGCTTTTAGCGAAAATTTTTTCGCATTTTTGCAAAAAAATAAAAGGCAATACAAGTAGGAATGACCCTAACTATGCTTTGCCTAAAAATATTAATCTTCATCTATTGGACCAAACAATTCATCAAACTTTGCTTCCAATTCTTTTTGTAAATCATATGCATCCTCATCATTTGAGTTATTTATTTCTTGTTGTTTTGGTGTTGTTTGAGGTACAGGTATATCTTCAAATAAATTATCAATTGACTGTGGTTCTTCTTTTTGTTCCACATTTTCCTTAACTGGTGTCTCAAAAGTATTTTTATTTGATGTTTCTTTATTTTGAGGAACATCATCAAATAAATCATCTAATGATTCTACTTTTAAGTTTTGAGCTTCTTTTTCTGTTTTATCTTCAGTCCATGGATTATATGGATTGAATTTTCTCCAAGTTCCTCTATCTATTGGTCCTCTATCATTATGACTAATTTGATTTGCTTCTAATGCTCTAACCATATTTTTATGTTTAAAGTAATAAAACTTGTTTGCTTTAACTGGTTTTATTCCTTTTTCAAAAATAATACATAAATCATTGTCTAATCTTCTTAATTCATCTGGTGTCATTAATGCTCTTGCCATTACTTGATCAGAAGTACTTTGTCCTGTTTTAAAATATTGCCTATCTCTGTTTATTGAAATACTATCTCTTTCAATAGTTTTCTCTCCTAATGCTTTTGAAAAATATTCTACTGTTTTATATGAGTTACTTCCTAAAAATACATGTGTATCACAGTTACCAATAATTGTTTCATATGATTTCTCATAAATAGCCTCTAATTGGTCTAAGTTTTGTAAAATTACACTAAATGAAATTTTTCTACTTCTTGATGTTGATATTTTTTTATCAAAATCTGGAACTCTACCAATATTTGCGAACTCATCTAATATAAAATATGTAGGTATTTTTAATTGTCCACCATTATCATCAGCATAATTATATAATTGTTGTATCATTTGAGCAAAGAATATTGTAAGTAAAAAGTCATATGCTGTATGTGTATCAGATGATATTACATATACTGCTGTTTTTTTGTTTCCTATCTCTTCAAAATCTATTGTATCTGTTGATGTTAATTCTGCAATTTCTTTTGAATCGAATTTACCTAATTTTGATTGTAATGTACTTAAGATTGAGCTATATGTTTTCTCTGGAGCGATTTCTATTGATTTATAGTTCATTCTAGCTGGATGGTCATATGGTAATTTACTCATCAATTCTGATAATAAGTTACTTCCACCATTAGAATTAGCTGCTCTTACTAATTCCGCACAACTTGCTAAGTTTTGTTCTTCTTCTGGTCTTGTTGCCATTAAATAATATATTAATGCTTTTAATAGCATTTCAGCTGAATCATCCCAGAAAGGGTCTGAACCGCTATTATCATTTTTTTGACCTTTTACAATTGTGTTTGCTATAACATCTACATCTATCTCTGAAGAAATATGCATTAAAGGATTGTATCCATCACTATTTTGTGGTTTTACTAAATTTAATACTTTTATATCATAACCATTTGCTTTTAAATAGCCTGCTGTCTTGTCATATAATTCTCCTTTAGGGTCTGTAAATACATAAGAACCTAATAATTGACATGCATTAGGTATTGAATATGATGCTGATTTACCAGAACCAGAACCACCGACTACTAATACATTGACATTTCCTCTTTTATCAACAGGCAAATAATTGTCTTCAGCAAGTATTATTCCTTTTTTGTTGCTTAATACTTGATATTGTTCTCCATTTCTACTCCAATCACTTGAACCATGCTCTATATCTGTGAATTCGTTTTTAGGAGCTGATCTTGCAACACCAACTATAAAAAATATAGCAAATATTATTGAAAATACTCCTAAATTTCTTAAATATGCTCCTAATAAATTATTAGAAAATATTTGACCTATTCCTGAAAATGGATTCAACATTGTTTCTACAAATTTAGATAAGCCTTCTGTACTATTTTGTTGTACAACTGCTGTATTATATCCAACAGTTATAGGCACAATTAATACTATGGCTATAAATAACCATAGTATTGCAAAAATTATAAAATATTTTTTATTTCTTCTTATTGCTCCCTCTACTTTGTAATTCATATGTAAATCACCTTCTCTTTTGTTTAATGAGTTATTTCTTCTTCTTTTCTTGATTTATTTGGATTTCCTCCTGGATATGCTTTAATAGATACAAATTCTCCTGCTTTCATTAATTCAAATGGTTTTATTACAGCTTTTCCATTTGCATCTAACTCTTTTCCTTTTTCTTTTACTGCAGTAACTGTTATTACAGTTAAATCATTTTTTCCCGCAGCTTTTCCAATTTTCTTTCCATTTACTGTGTTATTTACCATAGTAAATTTGCCTCCTTAAACATTTCCCTTATCTTCTCTCACTTCAAAAGCGAAATAAGATTTGTATGGTTTTAATTTACATCTTCCCTTTACTTTATTTTCTTTTTCATCAAAATAAAGTCTAGGTTTTAATTCTTCTGTAGTTTCAGGATCTATAACACAAATATCTCTTTTTAAATTTGGGGTATAGTTAAAATCTTTAAATTCCTGTTCTTCTTCTGAATACAGTGTATTAAACTTAAATGGTGTAGGTTTCTTTGAAATTCTAACTTCATCATCAATTAAAATACCTGAATTTATTATTACATTTTCTTTCCCAAATGATAATATTACTAATTGATTTCCATTTGGTTGTGGCTCGTCAACGTAAAAGGTCTTTCTTGTAGATTCTCCTCTTATTTCTTCTGTGAAATCTAATCTTTCAACAGTATATTTTGGATAGTCTTTCAAGTATTCCTTTTCTGTCTTGTTAATTTGATAAATTACTGTGTTTACTCCTTTTGGATCTGTTATACTAAAATGTTTTCCTTGTAACATATCCATATTAAATTTACACCTCATTCCTATGATTTTAATCCATAGTTTATCTTATGTTTACGAACCCACATAATTAATTATATCTTATATTGTAAATTTTGTCAATAGTTTTAGTGTTTTTTCAACATTAGACAACCTTTGGATTGAATTTTGATATTTCTTTTAATTTTTTAAACATTTCCTTTTCTTCTGCTGTTAATTTATCTGGTACAACTATTTTTATTTGAGCAATTAAATTTCCCCTTTGTCCATCAGTTGTTTTATATCCTTTTTGAGGAATTTCAATAGTTTCACCTGATTGCACTCCATTTGGAATATAAACTTGTGTTTTTGAATCATCAATTGAAGATATTTTAGTTTTTGTACCAAGTGCTGCATCCCAAGGTGTAATTGGTATAATTGTATATAAATCTGTTCCATTAAGTTTATATTTTTTATTATCTTCAATATTAATTTTTATATACAAATCTCCATTTTTACCGCCATTTATGCCTTCTTTTCCTTGTCCAATAACCCTAATTTTTTCTCCATTTTGTATTCCTGAAGGTACTTTGATTGTAATTGCTTTTGATTTTCCTTCTATATCTTTTAATACAATCTTTTTTTCACTGCCAAAAAATCCATCTTCTAATGATATATTAATACTTGTTTCTATGTTTTCACCTTTTTGAGCTTTTAATTTTGCTTCTGGAATTTCTTCTTTTATGTCACCATTTCCAAAAAACATTTCAAAAAACTCCCCAGCCATTTCTCCTGACGTTTTTTGTTTTGCTCTTTTTAATCTACCAACATTATAATTCCATGTTCTATCATATTTTCTTTTTGTTGATGGTTGTGATAATATTTTATATGCTTCATTTATGTCTTTTATTTTTTCTTCTGCCAATTTATTACCAACATTTACATCTGGATGGTATTTTTTTGCCTGTTTTCTATATGCTATTTTTATTTGTTCTATTGTAACTCTACTGGTATCTAATTCCAATATTTTATAATAGTCCTTAAATTTCATTTGAAGTCCCCCTAATAAAAGTCATCTTTAGAATTTTAAAAAATTGGTGTTTTTATTATATCAATTTTTCTTTCAAAAATCTAGAGTTTTTGACAAATTTCGTAAAATTTCATTGCATTTGATGCTTTTACTAAAACAACATCTCCATTTTTTAATTCTTTTTGTAGTTTTTCTACTATTTGTTCTTTGTTTTCATAATAAAAAGTTTTTGTTGAACTGTTTTTAACTTTTTCTATTATATATTTTGAATATTCACCAGAGCAAATTAATACATCAATTTTGTTTTTGACTATTTCTTTTCCTACTTTTTCATGTAATTCTTTTGTATATTCTCCCAATTCGAACATATCTCCCAAAACTGCGATTTTTCTTTCTCCTGTATGTTTTGCAAGGAATTCTATACTTGCTTTCATTGATTCATAACTTGCATTATAACTATCATTTATAATGATTGCACCATTATCTAATTTTTTTATATCCATTCTTTTTTTAGTTAGTTCAAATGTTGAAATACCTTTTATTATATTTTCTGTTGAAATATCAAGTAATTTTCCAATAGCAATTGCACATAATGAATTATATACAAAATGTGTTCCACCAACAGGTACATTTACTTTAATTTCTTCTTGTTTTGTTTTTGCAGTAAATTCACTACTTTCTTCTTTTAGTTTAATTTCTTTTGCATTAATTTCACTTTGATTTTCAATTCCTATAGTATGTATTTCAATTTTTTCTTTATTTTTTTCATACCAGTCATGTAATAAATCATTATCATTATTTATTACTAAAATAGGCTTATCCATTCCTTCTAATATTTCTAATTTTGCTTTTAAAATATTCTCTCTCGAACCTAGATTTCCTATATGTGAAGTTCCTATATTAGTTATTACAGCTATTGTTGGTTTTGCAATTTTAGTTAATAAACTTATCTCACCAAAATGGTTCATTCCCATCTCAACCACTAGGGCTTCATGGTCTTTAAGTTTTAATATAGTCATTGGCAAACCAATATTATTATTGTTGTTTCCTTCTGTTTTTAATGTTTTATATTTTGTTGATATAACATTTGCGATAATATCTTTTGTACTTGTTTTTCCTACACTTCCTGTTATTGCAATTACTGGGATATCATATAAACTTCTTTTATATTCAGCTAATTTATATAGTGCTTCCAATGTATTTTCTACTTTTATAATAGCTTTATCAGCATATTTTTGAAGCTTATCTTTTTCAATTTCAATATTTTCTACAATTACTGCTTTTGCTCCTTTTTCTAATGCTTCATCCCAAAGCTTACTTCCATCAAATTTTTCGCCTTTTATTCCTATGTAAATATCTCCTTCATTAATTGTTCTTGTATCTTTTGAAAAATTTTCACATTCTATATTTTCGTTTCCTGCAAGTAATTTTCCATTTGTTACTTTTAAGATGTCTTTTACTTTCATTTTGACCTCCTGAATTTTTTTATAATTATAATATATTTTTATTTTGTATTCAATATTAATTTGCCTTAAAAATTTAAAAAGGCAACAAATTTGTCGCCTTTTTTTCTGAAAACTATTTGTTTTCAACTGATCTATTTGCAATTTCTATAGCTTTTGAAACTATATTTCCACATGTCTTAGATGATACATTTTCCCAACTTCCGCCATCTTTCTTTACTTGGTCATAAACACCTAATTCTTTTGCAATTTCTGTTCGTAAGTTTTCAGATATTAATTTGTGGTTTCTAGACATTCTTGCCCACTCCTTTCAAACTGAACATTTTACGGACCGCTTATATGAAAAAACCAAAAGATTTTTTCAATTTTATTATTTACATTTTAAATTTTTTTATTCTGTTAATGTTCCATTTGGAGTATTTGTTATAATGAGAATATCTTCCTCTTCTCCAGTTTCTGCATTAATATATGCAATAAAATCAATATCTTCTACTTTTCCTTTAAATTCATAACATAAGATTTCTGAATTCCATTCTGTTGGAATTATTGCTAATCCTTCACTCTTTATTTCAATATTATTGGTTAATTGTTTTTTTGCATCTTCTATCGAAATTAAGTTTTTTGAAATATTTCTTTCATAATGATTATTTAAATATCCTGTTGATTCTAAACCTATTATTTCTCCATTATCTAAAGCAATTTTTACCTTAATTAAGTCGGGATATATTATAACATTATTTTGTTTATAAGCATAATTAACTGTTATAAAACCATTTTCTTTTAAATAATATGTTTCTTGCATATTAGGAAAACCTTTATTATTTAAATATTCTTTGCCTTTTTGAACCGCTTCTTCTGGACTTATTTTTTCCTCAGTAACATTTCTATTATAATTTAAAAATACTACATGTCCACCTTTTTTTGAAATTGATATTCCAATATTTTGTTCTTCATTTGTTGTGATTTCAAATCTATATACTGGTATATCTCCATTTTCTACATATCCATTACTTTTTGTTTCCTTTATTTTATCTTTTCCAATAAATTCTTCAGCTTTCTGTTTTGCAGTTTCTTCGTCTATATCTTCACCTGTTAGCCCTTTTTTCTCTGAACTTGTAATATGCTCAGAAAATGCTCCATCATAAATTAATCCTGTAAATTCATGGAAATTATCTTCTACAACATCAAATCCGCTTACTTCTGCAATTTCAGAACTTTCTGTGTTTTTCATTAAATCTGCCCATTTTAATGTTCCATTATTTAATTCATCAGACATCTCATTTAATGTGTTTGATAAATCATTGCTATAATTATATAATTCTTTTATTTTGCTCATATCATCATCAGAAAGTTCATTTCCTTCAATAGTCTTTCTTGATAAAGAATAACTAAATTCACTTATTTGATTTAAAAATTTTTCTGTATTTTCTAATTCTTGACTTTCTATTGGTAACATACCTAAATATGATTGTGCTAAATTCGACTCTCTCCACACATGCGTAAGCATTTCAGCTCCATGTTCAGCTGTTTTTGACACCATTGTTTTTGCCAAATATGTTTTTACATTTTGAACATAATCTACAACCTCATAAAAAGCTTTATTATAATCATTTTCTGTAATTGTAGCATATTTATTTTTTTGTTCATATAAATTATAGCCTAAAATAGCAATAACTATTAATAAAATAACTGATAATAAAATCCAAATCTTATTTTTTTGCATATTTGCCTCCTTTTTCTTATTTTGGTTTTTTTTGAAAAAAATATACAAAGTTTTAAATTTTTATGGTAAAATGTACAAAAAAGGAGTTTGTATGAAAAAAGTAATTATATTTTATGCTTCTTATGGAGGTGGGCATTTATCTGCTGCACGTTCTATAAAAGAAAATATGGAAACAAATTATGAAGATATAGATGTTAAATTAATAGATTGTATGGAATATGTGAATAAAACTGTAAACAAAATTACAACAAAAGCATATTCCGAAATGGCTAAAAAAGCACCAAAGACTTGGGGAAGAGTTTATTGGAAATCACAAAAAGGTCCTTTGGCTCAGATTAGCACAACATCAAATAAAATCTTATCTATAAAATTATATAAATTATTAAAAGATTTTGAACCAAATTTAATAGTTTCAACACATCCATTTGGAAGTCAAATGTGTGCTTATCTAAAAAAACATGGGAAATTAAATGCAAAAATTGCAACTGTTATGACAGATTATGCACCTCATGACCAATGGCTTGTATTTAATAAATATGTTGATTACTATTTTGTTTCACATGATGGAATGAAGAAAGAATTGCATGAAAAGGGTATTCCAAATGAAAAAATATTTGCTACAGGTATTCCTTTATCAAATAAATTTTTACTTAAATATGACAAACCAACAATTCTTAAAAGTTTTGGTTTATCTCCAGACAAAAAAACTGTATTATTTTTTGGTGGTGGAGAATTTGGATTAGGAAAAACTCAAACATTTAAAATATTTAAATCTTTTGTTGAGTGTCCAGAAAATATACAAATTGTAGCTATTTCTGGAAAAAATCCAAAAATGAAAGAAGCATTTGAAAATCTTGTGGAAAGTTTAAATAAAACAGATTCTGTAAAAATTTTAGAATATACAAACCAAGTTCCTGAACTTATGAGTATTTCTGATTTAGTAGTAACAAAGCCTGGTGGTCTTACTACTACGGAAAGCTTAGCTTCTGGTTTGCCTATTGTTGTAATAAATCCAATTCCTGGTCAGGAAGAAGAAAATGCAACTTATTTAGAAGAAAATAAGGTTGCTATTTGGCTAAAAAAAGATGATAATGTTGAAGCTATTTTAAAAGATTTATTTTCAAACCCAGAAAAAATGCAGGAAATGAAAATAAGAGCTAGATTGCTTGCTAAAAAGAACTCTACAAAAGATATTTGTAAGATTTTACTTGGCTCTTAAAATATGTGCTTATAAAAGAGACTGCTAAAAGTATATTTTTATACTAATTTAGCAGTCTCTAAAATTTTTATATTTCTCTTCTTCCTTCCAATGCTTTAGTAAGTGTTATTTCATCTGTATACTCTAAATCTCCACCAACTGGAATTCCATGAGCAATTCTTGTAACTTTTATTCCTAATGGTTTTATTAGTTTAGACAAATACATAGCTGTTGCTTCTCCCTCAATTCTAGGGTTTGTTGCAAGAATTACTTCTTTTACTGTTCCATCCATAAGTCTAGATAATAATTCTTTTATCTTAATATCTTCTGGACCTATTCCATTCATCGGAGAAATTGAACCATGTAATACATGATATACTCCTTTAAATTCATGTGTTTTTTCCATAGCGATTATATCTCTTACATCTTCTACAACACATATAATAGATTGATCCCTTTTAGGGTTTCCGCAGATATTACATGGATCTGTATCAGAAATATTATAACATTTACTACAATATTTTAAATTCTTTTTAGCATTTACTATTGAAGAAATGAACTCATTTGTTTCTTCTTCTGATGCATCTAATATATAAAATGCTAATCTTGCAGCAGTTTTACTTCCTATACTTGGTAATTTTTCAAAACTCTGTATTAATTTTTCTATTGATGGTGAATAATATGACATGTCTTTCTCCTTCTTTTATTACCAATTACATTAATCCTGGAATATTGTATTTTCCCATTGCAGAAGCTTGTGCATCATCCACTTGCTTAAATGCTTGATTAATGCATGTAACTATTAAATCTTGTAACATTTCAACATCATCTGGATCAACAACATCTTTTTGTAGTGTTAATTCTTTTATTTCTTTTTGTCCTGAAACTTTTACAGTTACAGCACCTCCACCTGCTGATGCTTCAAATTCTTTATTTGCAAGTTCTGTTTGTGATTTTTCTAAATCTGCTTGCATTTTTTTGGCTTCTTTCATTAAACTATTTATATTCATTCCGCCAAATCCTCCCATTCCTGGGAATCCTCCTCTTTTTGACATTTTAATTCCTCCTCTATTCTGTTATATCAAATGGTATATCAAAACCACTAGCGAAATTAGATAATTCTTGTTCTTCATTTAATTCCTGTTCTTGCGGTTTTGTATCAATATATTTTACTTGCATCTGTTTACCACAGGCAAGTGATATTTGCTGAGCGATTTCCATTTTGTTTTCAGGTTTTTCTAATACCGTTTTTCCAAATGGAGTTAATCCAGCTGGAAACTCAATTCCCACTGTTAAATCATTAATTTCTACGGCATTTGTATTTAATAAATTTGTATATAGCATTAGTTTTCCATTTTTCTTAAGATTATTTACAATCTCTTTCCAATATTGAGCTGGTTTACTATTCTTTCCAATCCCTTCAATTGCCGTATTGTCTGGTTTTGGAGCTGTTTCTTTTGTTGAGTTTTGTGTACGTGGTGCTGAAACCGCTCTTGCCGTAGTAGTTCTACCTGTGTTTCTTAAATAATTTTCTATCTTATCTAGTCTTGCATATATATCTTGATTATTGCCAGAATTATTATTTATAGTGTTTTCTTGTGTTATGATTTCTTTATCACACAATCTTATTATTCCTGCTTGGAACACAATTAACCTTTGTGTTGAACTTTTCATATCATTTTCTAGTTTAGATAGTTCATTTATTAATCTAATAGCTATTTCTTTTGTTACTTTTTGGGCAAGTTCTTCAATTTCTTTCTGGTCTTTTTCATTATATATTGTTAATTTTTGATTAGTTTTAATCATTAAGATATCTTTTATATATTTTATGATTTCCCAAAGTAAATTATTTAGGTCTTTTCCTTCTTCAAGCACTTTAGTTATTGTTTCCATTGCCTCATCTATATTGTATTCTACAATAGCTTGTGTAATACCATGTATAAATGTGGTTTTTGGAATACCTACTAATTCTTTTATTTTTTCTTCATCAATATCATTTTCTCCGTCTTGAACACATCTCTCTAGTATTGATAGAGCATCTCTCATTGCTCCTTCTGATAATGATGCAATTATATTTAATGCTTGAGTAGTAGCTTTTATATCACTTTCTTTACAAACAATTTCAAGTCTTTTAATTATATCTTCATTTGAAATTCTTTTAAAATCAAATCTTTGACATCTTGATAAAATTGTTGCTGGTAATTTTTGTGGCTCTGTTGTTGCTAATATAAATTTTACATGTTCTGGTGGCTCTTCTAGAGTTTTTAGTAATGCATTAAATGCTCCTTGTGAAAGCATATGAACCTCATCTATTATATAAACTCTATATTTAGCCTTTGTTGGTAGAAAGTTTACTTCTTCTCTAATAGAACGAATATCTTCTACACTATTATTTGATGCAGCATCCATTTCTACTATGTCTGTTAATGAACCTGCTAAAGCTTCTTTACATATCTCACATTCATTACATGGCTCTCCGTCTTTTGGATTTAAGCAATTGATTGCTCTTGCCAAGACTTTTGCTGAAGTAGTCTTTCCTGTTCCTCTTCCTCCATTAAACAAATATGCATGTCCAACTCTATTTGCCATTATTTGATTTCGTAATGTTCTAGTAATATGCTCTTGACCAACCATTTCCCCAAAGGTATTTGGTCTAAATTTTCTATAAAGTGCTGTGTACCCCATATTTTTCACGTCCTTTATATTATAGAACTTAAATAAAATGGTGTGAGTTCCAATCTCTCTATGGAAAGCACTTTTCACATAAAAGTATCTACTTATTGCTGCTTCCTTCCGGACCTGACAAGGTTCATAGGCTTTTATTGAAATGCTTTCCATACAGAGGTCAGTTCTCATACCATTTCTATTATATACTCTACTTGCATTTTTTGCAAGTAGTTTTATTTAATTTTCAATTCTTTTAAAAACAATGTTTTGTAAATCTGTTTTTTCAATTCCAACTGTTCCTTTTTCTATTATTTCATCTGTTGGGATGTCTATTTCAATTGTTGTTTCATATTTTCTATTATTACGCAAATTAATTGTTAAATTAAATGTTAATTTTGTTTGGATATCTTCTTTTTGTACATTTGAAAGTTGTAATAATTTGCTGTAGTCTATTTCTTCGCCATCATTTGTTCTATATTGTGAAATGTTATTTATTGCATATCTAAAGGCTACAATTCCACCTTGATTTGAGATTTTTTGTTCTTTAATATTTGATTCCAAATCTCCTTGAAAAGTTATATTAGAAATTTCATTCTCTGGTAAATTTTTAAACATAACACTCTCATCTTGTACTGGTTTGTAAAGTTTTGTTTCTCCTGTTTGATTAGTTTTATTTATTGTAATATTGTTTATTTCAACAGAATCAATTACTTCTGTTTTTCCATAACTAGAATTTTTTTCTATATATACATATATATCATTGTTTTGATTTACGTTAAATTTCCATTTTTCTTCTCCTTCTGTGAGTTCGTTACCTTCTACACTCTGTATTATAGAAATTTTTGATATACTGAATGGCATGTTTGTTTCGCCTTCAACTTGATATCTCAATATTAGGATTCCTGCAACACAAAGTATTACAAATATTATTGTTACAATTACAATTGTATGAAATATTTTTCTACCTGTTTCTCTATACATTTTTTCCTCCGTTTATTTTTTGCTTTTTCTTAATTCTTTGAAAAAATCTTTAAGGATTTTTTCACATTCTTTTTGCATTATCCCACTTTCTATTTCTACTTTATGATTAAATTTATAATCTTCTAATAGATTTAAAACAGAACCTACTGCTCCCGTTTTTTCGTCTTTGGTTCCAATATATATTTTTTTAATTCTTGAATTTATTATTGCACCTGCACACATGCTACATGGTTCTAATGTTACATACATTTCACAGTCTATAAGCCTCCATGAACCTAGTTTTTTGCTTGCTTTTTGTATTGCTATTATTTCCGCATGTTTTGTGGTATCTTTTTTTGTTTCTTTTTGATTATATCCTCTTGCTATTATTTTTCCATCTTTTACTATTACTGCTCCTACAGGTACTTCTAACTTTTTATATGCTTTTTCTGCTTCTTTTAAGGCTTGTTTCATAAAATATTCTTGCATTTGTTTTCTCCGTTTTTTATTTTTCCATTTCTTTTAATTTAGTTTTTTTGGTGTTCCCAGGCGGACTTGGCGAGCCGCGTCGGGAAAATGGTCTACAAGACCATTTTCTGTTCCTCCTTTTCAAGTC
>ERZ1643249.2630-NODE-2630-length-16583-cov-6.922193_pt1 | contig 16583 bp, 13 predicted proteins | sample MGYA00579263_ERZ1643249 | MGnify/ENA primary metagenome ERZ1643249 (study PRJEB29033, sample SAMEA4952264) | chicken gut metagenome | biome: Broiler Chicken; feature: Gastrointestinal Tract; material: Caecum | place: Ireland | collected 2018 | study: Broiler...
AAAAAGGGCGAAGAAGCGCTCGCGCAGACTCCCGAAATGCTGCCCGTGCTCAAAAAAGCGGGCGTTGTGGACTCGGGCGGCATGGGCCTTCTGTGCGTCTACCGCGGATTTCTGAGCGTTCTCAACGGCGAAGAGGTCGCCGAGGACGTCTCCGTCCTTCCCGCCGACCAGAAGAGCGACGAGGAAGTGTTCGGCGACAACTCCGACATCATCAACCTCGACCTCGGCGAGATCGAATTTGCATACTGCACGGAATTTTTCATCATCAACCTCAACAAGCAGACGACGCTTGCGGACATCGACAAGCTCAAGGAAAAACTCATGCAGATCGGCGACTGCGTCATCTGCATCGGCGATCTGGAACTCGTCAAGGTGCACGTGCACACCAACAACCCGGGCAAGGCGCTCTCCTATGCGGTGGAGCTGGGCGAGCTGGACCGCGTCAAGATCGAAAACATGCTCGAACAGAACCGCGCCCTGCGCGCAAAGCAGGAGGCGGAGAAGAAGGAGATGGGCATGCTCGCCATCTGTACGGGCGAGGGCATTGCCGCCATCTTCAAAGACCTGATGGTCGACCGCGTCATCGAGGGCGGCCAGACGATGAACCCGAGCGCGAACGACATCGCGGCGGCGGTCCAGAAGATCAACGCCGAACACGTCTTCGTGTTCCCGAACAACAAGAACATCATTCTCGCCGCAGAACAGGCGAAGGCGCTCGTCAAGGGGCGCACCATCCACGTAATCCCGACCAAGAACGTGCCGCAGGGCTTTGCGGCGGCGCTCGCGTTCAACAGCGAATGCACGGCCGAGGAGAACAAGACGGACATGATCCACTCCATCGACAACGTCCGCGCGGGACAGGTCACGCATGCGGTCCGCAGCACTTCCGTCAACGGTTTCAACCTCAAGGAAGGGGACATCATCGGGCTGGACGACAAGAAGATCCTCGCGAAGGGCGACAACGTGGACGACACGATGATCGACCTCGTGGCGCGGCTCAAAGACAGCTCGCACGAGATCATCACGCTCTACTACGGGCAGGAGATCACGGAGGAACAGGCGGAGGCGCTCGCGGGCAAGCTCGCCGAGAAATTCCCCGACTGCGACGTGGACTTCCATTTCGGAGGTCAGCCCATCTACTACTACATCGTGTCGCTGGAATAAAAGCAAAAATACGCGGCGGGTCAATTCCCGCCGCTTTCTGATTTTTCGGCGTTTTGCGCGGATCCCGTGTCCGGACAGGGGATCTTTACGCGGGCAGAGTGCAAAAGGAGCGGAGAAACTTGAAACTCACACAACTTCGGGGCGTCTCCGAAAAGCGGGAGAAGGAGCTCAACAAACTCAATGTTTTCACTGCGGAGGACCTCGCGCGTTACTTTCCGCGCGCCTATCTTGACCTGACGCACCAGAGCGACCTTGCCGCCTCCTATCACAACGACGTCGTGCTCATCGCCTGCCGCGTGATCTCGCCGCCGCAGACGGTTTACAACGGCAGGCGCTCTTTCGTCAAGGTCTGGTGCGAACAGAACGGCGCCCGCTTTTCTGCGGTGTGGTTCAACGCGCCGTATGTCAAGAACAACCTGAAAGCGGGGGAGGAATACCTCTTTTACGGCAGGGTGAGCAACCGCTACGGCATGGGCGCGCCCTCGATGGTCAATCCCTCTTTCGAACGGCGTGAGGACAACCGCAGGCTCAAGGGCATCGTGCCCGTCTATCCGCTCAAGGGCTCGCTGACCCAGCGCGCCGTGCGCGAGGCGGCGCGCGAGGCGGTGCGGCTGTGCGCGCCGCAGACGGTCATCCCCGCGTCGCTCGTCAGAAAATACGCGCTCTCTTCTCTTCCCGAGGCGTATGCGGCGGTGCATGCGCCCGAGAGCGGCAAGGCACTGGAAGACGCCTCCGCGCGCATCGCGTTGGAGGAGTATTTCGTGCTCATCTCCGCGTTCAAGCTGTTCAAGGGCGACAAGCAGGACGCGCGCACACGTCGCTATGCCTGCACGGCGGAGGAGACGGCGCAGTTTGCCGCCCGCTTTCCCTTTCCGTTCACCGCGGGGCAGAAGAGCGCGGTCAACGACATCTTCACCGACCTCAACGGCCCGACCCGCATGAACAGGCTTCTGCAGGGGGACGTCGGCAGCGGCAAGACGGCGGTGGCGCTGTGCGCGCTGTACATCGCCGTAAAGAGCGGACATCAGGCGGCGTTCCTCGCGCCGACGGAGGTGCTCGCGTCGCAGAACTTCGCGCTCGCAAAGCGGTATCTCTCCGAGTTCCGCGTCGCCTTTCTTGCGGGCAGTACGCCCGCGAAGGAGAAGCGCGAGATCAAGCGCGCGCTCTCTGCGGGGGAGATCGACCTCGTCTGCGGCACGCATGCGGTGTTGCAGGAGGACGTGCTCTTTTCCGACCTTGCCCTTTGCGTGTGCGACGAACAGCACCGCTTCGGCGTGGCACAGCGCAGCGCGCTGGGAGAAAAGGGGGGCGGGGCGGACATGCTCGTCATGAGCGCGACGCCCATCCCGCGCACCCTTTCGCTCATCTTTTACGGCGATCTGGACATCTCCGAGATCCGCGAAAAGCCCAAGGCGCGCGCGGAAGTGGTCACGGGCATCGTGCCTCTGCGCAAATACGACGACATGCTCGACTACATCGCGGGCGAGGCGAAAAAGTCCAACCAGAGCTACTTCATCTGCCCGACGATCGAGGGCAACGAGGAAGGCACGCTGATGAGCGTCAACGAGCTGTACGAGGAGCTGAAAAACAGGCTCCCGACCGTGCGTTTTGGCCTTTTGCACGGCAGGATGAAGGATGCCGAGAAGTTGCAGGTGATGCAGGACTTCAAGGAAAAGCGCTTCGACTGCCTCGTCTCTACGACGGTCGTCGAAGTGGGCGTGGACGTGCCCGACGCGACCATCATGGTCATCTACAACGCCGAGCGGTTCGGCCTTTCCCAGCTGCACCAGCTGCGCGGCAGGGTGGGAAGAGGGGAGCGCAAGAGCTACTGTTTCCTGCTCGTGGGGGCGGACAGCGAGGAAGCGCGGGCGCGGCTGAACGCGCTCAAAAACAACTCCGACGGATTTAAGATCGCCGAATACGACCTCGAGATGCGCGGCGGCGGCGACTTCATGGGCACCCGCCAGAGCGGGAAAATGCTCACCGAGATCCGCAACCTGCACTATCCCGCAGAGGTCATCTTCACGGCGAAAAAGCTCGCCGACGAGGCGTTTGCCTGCGCGGACACGGGCGAACTGCGCGCGGCGGCGTTCCAAAAGTACGAGAGCCTGCGCGAAGTGGTGCTCAACTGATTTTTGCAAGTTCTGCGCGAATCATTGACAGAGCGCAAAACAATATGATAAAATTATACAAATAAAGAAGCGCCTTTAAATAGGGTGCGCGCGCGGAGCGCGGTCGCACGCGGGCGCACGGGAGTGCAAATGGCACATTTCAAACTTCCCGCGGGGGTGCGGGACATCCTTCCCGAGGAATGCCGCAAGCTCGGGGCGGCGGAGGAGAAACTCCGCGCAAAGTTCGAGGGCGCGGGCTTCAATTTTGTCCGCACGGCAGGGCTGGAATACTACGACACCTTTGCCTGCGTCGAGAGCCCCATCGAACAGACCAAGATGTTCAAGATGACGGACAGGGACGGCAATCTCATCGTCCTGCGTCCCGACATGACGCTCGCTTGCGCGCGCATCGCGGCGACCAAACTGCGGCGCGACCGCGCAAAACTCTGTTATTTTTCGCACGTCTACGACTTTTCGGGCGGCGGCAACAGCGACCGCGAGGTCTGTCAGGCGGGCGTGGAGATCTTCGGCGAGCCGGGCGCGTTTGCGGACGCATATGCGATCGCCTTCGCGGCGGACTGCCTGCGCGCGATCGGGCTGGAAAATTTCATCATCGACGTCGGGCACGTCGGGTTTTATAAGGGCCTTCTCGAAGAGAGCGGGCTGGACGGCGCGGCGTCCGAAGAGATCCGCGGCTACATCAACGCAAAGGACTCCGTCAACACCGAGATCGCGCTCAAAAAATACGGCGCGAGCGCGCGCGCGCAGGCGGCGATCCTCGCCCTTCCCGCGCTGTTCGGCGGCGCGGACATCCTGCGCGAGGCGGAAAAACTCACGGACAACGCCCTGGCGCTCTCGGCGCTTTCGCACCTGCAGAAGGTGTACGGCTATCTGTGCGAGATGGGAATGGAGAAATACGTCTCCTTCGACCTCGGCACCGTCAAGAGCCTCGCATATTATTCGGGCATCGTGTTCACGGGGCTTGCGGAAGGGGTGGGCTCTCCCGTCCTTTCGGGCGGCAGGTACGACGGGCTGTGCGCACGTTTCGGGAAGGAGCTCTCCGCGGTCGGGTTTGCGATCGGCATGATGCGCGCGCTCGCCGCGATCGAAGGGCAGCCCGCGGCCTTGCCCTGCGCCGCGATCGTCTGCGAGGCGGGCGGCGAAAAGAACGGCTATGCCGCGTATGCGGAGATGACAAAGCAGGGCAGGCGCTGTGACCTGTTTGCGGGAGAGAACGCTGCAATGCCTGCGGCGGGATACGCGGAAGTGTACCGCGCGACCGCGAAGGGGGTGGAAAAATGCTGAACGTAGCGCTTGCAAAGGGACGTCTCGCCGATTCGTGTGCGGACGTGTTCCTCAAATGCGGCATCCGCGCGGAGATCCTCAAGGAAGAGACGCGCAAGCTGGTGCTCGAGACGCCGGACGGCGCCTTCCGCTTCTTCTTCGTCAAGCCCGCGGACGTGCCCACCTACGTGGAATACGGCATCGCGGACATCGGCATCGTCGGGAAGGACACCCTTCTCGAGGCGGGTGCGGACCTGTACGAGATGCTCGATCTGAAATTTGAAAAATGCAAACTCTGCGTCGCGGGCTTTCCCGACAAAAAGGACTTTGCGGACGCGGCGCACCTGCGCGTCGCGACCAAATACGTCAACACGGCAAAAAAGCTCTTCTTCTCGCGCGGCGAGGACGTGGAGATCATCAAGCTCAACGGCTCCATCGAGCTCGCGCCGCTGACGGGGCTCGCGGACGTCATCTTCGACATCGTGCAGTCGGGCGGCACGCTGCGCGCCAACGGGCTCGCCGTGCTCGAAGAGGTGTTCGACATCTCCGCGCGGCTGGTCGCGAACAAAGTCAGCCTCAAGACGAAGGCCTCGGAGATCCTGCCGCTGATCGCGCAGATGAAAAAATTTTTGTGACACGCCGCCCCTTGCGGGGCGCAAGCGAGGAAAGAATGAAGATTTACGAAAACGCCGCGGAGGCGAAAGACATCCTGCGCCGCGGAAAATTTGACGACGAGGCGAAAGCCGCCGCCGTCCGCGAGATCGTGGACAGCGTGCGCGACGGCGGGGACGAGGCGCTCTTTTCGTGGTGCGAAAAGCTGGACGGCTCCGTCCTGAACGCGCAGACGCTCTGCGTGAGCGAGGAGGAGATCGCCGCCGCCTATGCACAGACGGACGCGGCGTTCCTCGCCTCCCTGCGCAAGGCGATCCGCAACGTGTACGACTATCACGCGCGCTCTCTGCTCAAAGAGGACATCCGCACGCAGGACGGTCGCACGACGGGCTATCTCGTGCGCCCCGTCGAGCGCGCGGGCATCTATGTCCCGGGCGGCACGGCGCCGCTCTCCAGCTCGGTGCTGATGGGCGTTCTGCCCGCAAAGGCGGCGGGCGTGGAGCACATCTATGTCTGCACCCCTGCAAAGAACGGCGCGGTCGATCCTGCCGTCATCGTCGCCGCCAAGGAATGCGGCGCGGAAAAGGTTTTCAAGGCGGGCGGCGCACAGGCGATCGCCGCGCTCGCGTACGGCACCGAGAGCATTCCGAAGGCGGACGTCATCGCGGGGCCCGGCAATATCTACGTCACCCTCGCAAAGAAACAGGTCTACGGCGAAGTGGGCATCGACATGCTCGCTGGCCCGTCCGAGATCCTGATCATCGCCGACGGGAGCCAGAACGCGCGCTTTGTCGCGGCGGACATCCTCTCGCAGGCGGAGCACGACAAGCTCGCGCGTTCCATCCTGCTCACCGACGATGCGGCGTTCGCGAAAGAGGTGCAGGCGGAAGTGGAGCGCCAGCTCGCGCTGCTTCCCCGCCGCGAGATCGCCGAGCATTCCACGCGCACGGCGGGCGGCATCATCCTGGTGCGCGACCTCAAAGAGGCGTGCGCGCTCGCGAACGAGATCGCGCCCGAACACCTCGAGATCGCGGCGAAGAACGCGAGAGAGCTGCTCAAGGACATCCGCTGTGCGGGTGCGGTGTTCCTCGGCAGTTATACCCCCGAGCCGGTCGGCGACTATTTCGCGGGCCCCGACCACATCCTGCCCACGGGCGGGACGGCGCGGTTTTTCCAGGTCCTGAACGCGGACATCTTCCTGCGGAAGATGAGCGTCATCGAATACACAAAAGAGGCGATCGCGGCGGACGGGGAGGACATCATCCGCCTCGCCGAGAGCGAATGCCTGGGCGCGCACGCCAATGCGGTGCGCGTGCGGCTGGAGGACATGAAATGAGAAAGGCGGAGATAAAGCGCAAGACGCGCGAGACGCAGATCGAGCTTTCCCTCGATCTGGACGGGACGGGCAAAAACGAGATCGACACGGGCGTCGGGTTCTTCAATCACATGCTCGAACTTTTAAGCGTGCATTCCGGCGCCGACCTTTTCGTGCGCTGCAAGGGTGATACGGACGTCGATTACCACCACAGCGTGGAGGACGTCGGCATTTGCCTGGGCAAGGCGATCGCGGAGGCGCTGGGCGAGCGCCGCGGCATCGCGCGCTTTGCCGACCGCGTCCTGCCCATGGACGAATGCGCGGCGCAGGTCGCGATCGATCTGGGCGGCAGGGCATACCTCAACTTCGAGGACAAACTCTCGGGCAAGATCGGCACCTTCGACGGCGAGCTGGTAGAGGAGTTCTTCCGCGCGCTCTCGTTCAACGCGGGCATGAATATCTACGTCCGCCTGCTGCACAGGGGCAACGCGCACCACGAGGCGGAGGCAATCTTCAAGGCATTCGCAAAGTGCCTGCAGGACGCCGTCCGCATCGTGTCCGACCGCGTTCCCTCCTCCAAGGGCGTGTTATGATCGGCATCCTCGATTACGGCGCGGGCAATCTGCGCTCGGTACAGAAGGCGCTGGAGGCGATCGGCGAACGCGCCGTCGTCTCGGGAGAGGCGAAGGTGCTGGACGGCTGCGAGAGGCTGATCCTGCCCGGCGTCGGCTCTTTCGGCGCGGGGATGGCGCAGCTGGACGCCGCGCATCTCTCCGATTACGTCCGCGCGCGGGCAGAGGACACACCCGTGCTCGGCATCTGCCTCGGTATGCAGTTCCTGTTGGAAAAGAGCTTCGAAGACGGCGAGTTTTCGGGTTTGGGCTTCGTGAAAGGGCAGGTGGTGCGCTTTGCGGAGGGCAAGATCCCGCAGATCGGCTGGAACCGCGTGTTCGACCTTCGCACGCCGCTGTTCGACGGCATTCCCGAGGGCACGAACTTTTACTTCGTGCACAGCTACCGCGCCGACTGTCCCGACGAGTTCGCCGCGGCAAAGACGGATTATTTTGTCACCTATCCCTCCGCGGTATATTGCAAGAACGTGTACGGGGTGCAGTTCCACCCCGAAAAGAGCGGGGGCGCGGGACTGAAACTGTTAAAGAATTTCTGCCGCATGGGCAGAGCATAAAAATAATTCGGAGGAAGAGTCATGATTTTATTTCCGGCGATAGACATTCTCGGCGGAAAGGCAGTGCGCCTTTACAAGGGGGACAAGACGCAGGTCACTGAATACGGGGATCCCGTCGATTTCGCGCTCAGATGGGCGGACGCTGGCGCCGAATGGCTGCACGTCGTCGATCTTTCGGGCGCGTTCTCGGGCGAGAGCGGCATCGATTCGGTGATCTTCGAGATCAAGAAGCGAACGGGACTGTACATCCAGAGCGGCGGCGGACTCCGCCGCATCGTGGACATCCGCAAGCGCCTGGATGCAGGCGCGGACCGCGTGGTCATCGGCACGATGGCGGCATGCGATCCCGACGAATTTGCGCTTGCGACCTATCAGTTTCCCGAAAAGATCGTGGCGGGCATCGACGCGATGAACGGCATGTTCGCGGTCAAGGGCTGGACGCAGACGACGGACATCTCCGCCATTGAGTTCGGCAAGAAATGCCGCCGCATGGGCATCCGCTGTGCGCTGTTCACGGACATCGCAAAGGACGGCGCGATGCAGGGCGCGAACGTCACCGGCACCATTCAGATGCAGAAGGAGACGGGACTGCAGATCATCGCCTCGGGCGGCATCTCGACGATGGAGGATCTGCGCGCGCTCAAACAGTCGGATGTGTACGGCGCCGTGCTCGGCAAGGCGCTCTATACGGGTGCGATCGACCTGAAAGAGGCGCTCGCGCTCGCGAAAGAATGACAAGGAAGGACCATGTTAGCAAAGAGAATCATCCCCTGTCTGGACATCGACAAGGGCAGGGTGGTCAAAGGGGTCAACTTCGTCAACCTGATCGACGCGGGCGACCCCGTCGAGATCGCGAAGGCGTATGACAAGATCGGCGCCGACGAGATCGTGTTCCTCGACATCACGGCGTCCAGCGACGGCAGAGCGACCGCGCTGGACGTCCTCAGCCGCGCGAGCGAGCAGGTGTTCCTCCCGCTGACGGTGGGGGGCGGCATCCGCACCTGCGAGGATTTCCGCAGGCTTCTTTCGGCGGGCGCGGACAAGATCGCCGTCAATTCGGCGGCGGTGCGCAACCCCGAACTCATCACGGAGGCGGCGCTGCGCTTCGGCTCGCAGTGCGTCGTCCTCGCCGTGGACGCAAAGCGCAGCGACGGGCATTGGGAGGTCTATCTCAACGGCGGGCGCGTGAACACGCACATCGACGCGGTCGAGTGGATCGCGCGGGCGGAAAAGCTGGGCGCGGGCGAGGTGCTTCTGACAAGCATGGACCGCGACGGCACGAAGGCGGGCTACGACGTGGAACTCACGCGGCGCGCGGCGGAGGCGGTCAACATCCCCGTCATCGCTTCGGGCGGTGCGGGAAAGCCCGAGCACTTTGCGCAGGTGCTCACCGAGGGAAAGGCGGACGCGGCGCTCGCGGCGTCCCTCTTCCATTTCGCGGAGATCGACATGCGCGAACTCAAAAACTATCTGGCGGAGCAAGGCATCGCCGTGAGGAAGACAGAATGGAGCAGCTGAAATTTGACGAAAAGGGACTTGTCTGCGCGATCGCGCAGGACTACGAGAGCGGCGAAGTGCTCATGCAGGCGTACATGAACGAAGAGGCGTATCGCAAGACGCTGGAGACGGGCTATGCGCACTATTGGAGCCGTTCGCGCAAAAAACTCTGGAAGAAAGGGGAGGAGAGCGGCCATCTGCAAAAGGTGCGCGCGGTCTCGCTCGACTGCGACCGCGACTGCGTGCTCCTGAAAGTGGAGCAGACGGGCGCCGCCTGCCATACGGGCAATTACTCCTGTTTTTATACCCCCGTCGTCGAGGCGGGCGCGGGCGCCGAGATGCTCGGCGCGCTCCAGCGCATCGTCGAGGACAGAAAGGCGAACCCCGAAGAGGGCAGCTATACCGCATACCTCTTTGAGAAAGGGGTGGACAAGATCGCCAAAAAGACGGGCGAAGAGGCGGTGGAACTGGTCATCGCGGCGAAGAACGGCGACAAAGAGGAGATCGTCGGCGAGTGCGCGGATCTGTTTTATCACGCGCTCGTCCTGCTGTGCAACGCGGGCGTGAAGCTCTCCGACGTGTGCACCGAACTCAAAAACAGACACTGACGCGGGGCTTTTTCCGCGGTTCTCGGTCGCCCGCCGCGGCGCGGGCAGGAGGTGAAAGAGGTAAAAATGGCAAACGTACAGAGAAAGGGCTCGCTGCTCTCCTTCCGTCCCGACATCAAGGTGCTGGACGCGACGCTCAGGGACGGCGGCCTGTGCAATAACTTTGAATTTTCCCTGGATTTTGCGCGCGCGCTGTATGCGATGAACGTCGCGGCGGGCGTGGACTACATGGAGATGGGTTACAAGGCGTCCAAGGCGCTGTTTGACCCCGCAAAATTCGGCAAATACAAATTCTGCGACGAGAAGGATCTGCGCGCCGTCGTCGGCGACAACAAGACGGACATGAAGCTGTCCGTGATGGCGGACGTGGGCAGGACGGATTTCCGCAAGGACATCGGCCCCAAAAAAGAGAGCGTGGTGGACATGGTCCGAGTCGCCTGCTACATCAACGAGATCCCCGCGGCGATCGAGATGATCGAGCACTGCAAGAAGATGGGGTATGAGACGTGCGCCAACGTGATGGCGGTCTCCAAGGCGAAGGACGAGGAGATCGACGACGCGCTCGCGATGCTGGGCGAAAGCCCCGTGGACGTCATCTATCTCGTGGACAGCTACGGCTCGCTCTATCCCGAACAGGTCGCGCGGCTGACGCTTCGCTATCTCGAGGCGGGCGAAAAGCACAAAAAGATCATCGGCGTGCACGCGCACAACAACCAGCAGCTCGCGTTCGGCAACACGATCGAGGCGGCGAGCTGGGGCGCGTCCTATCTCGACATGACGGTCAACGGCATGGGCCGCGGCGCGGGCAACTGCCCGAGCGAGCTCTTGCTCGGCTTTCTGAAAAACCCCAAATTTCATCTCGAGCCCGTGCTCGCATTTCTCACCGAGCACATGCTCCCGCTCCGCGCGCAGGGCGTCGTGTGGGGGTACGACGTCGCTTATCTGCTCACGGGCAGGCTGAACATGCACCCCTCGTCCGCGATCCGCTTCGTGCGGGAAGGGCGCGAAGATTACGCCGCGTTCCAGGGCGAACTGCTCGAGAGGGATTGAATCTGGCGGAATTTTCCGCACAAGATCGCGCATGACTCTGCACATACTCATTGCGGAGGGCGAATATGGCGAGATTTGTGCGGGATGACGACATGGCGGAAGTCGCGTGGAAGCTCTTTGAGCAGACGGGCAGCCTGTCGTATTACATGCTGTACCGACAGCTCAAAAAGTGAGGACGGATGGAGATCAAGGTGGACGCCCTTGTCCTGCGCACGGCGGACTTTGGCGAAAGTGACAAAATGCTGACCCTTTTCACGCTGCAGCGGGGCAAGCTCTCCGCGGCGGCGAAGGGGGTGCGGAAGGCGGGGGCAAAGCTGCGCTTTGCCGCCCAGCCTTTTTGTTTTGCGGAGTACGTCCTCGCGGAAAAGGGAGATCGGCGCACCGTCATCCAGGCTTCCAACACGGACGGGTTTTACGCCCTGCGCGAGGACATCGGCAAGTTCTACGCGGCGGCGTCGCTCGTCGGGCTGTGCGACGCGCTCCTCTTCGACGGCATCGTCAACGAAGAGCTGTTTCTTCGCGCGGTGACCAACCTGCGCGGCATGTGCGAAGGGGACGAGGCGCTCTCGCTCATCCATTTTTTCATAAAGGCGTTGGAGCTTTCGGGTTACAGCCTTCAGCTGACGGCGTGCGCCGACTGCGGCGCGGTGCTTTCCGGCCGCTGTCATTTCGACATCGGCGGCGGCTGTTTCACCTGCCCCGAGTGCGGAAGGGGCGCGGGCGTGAGCGAAAGCACGATGCACGTCCTTCGCAAGTGCGCGGGGCTGGAGGCGGATGAAGAAAAGCTGAGCGCGGAGGGAAAAAAGCGTGCGCTCAAGCTGTTGTATGCGTATTTCCGCGCCAAGACGGACGCCGAGGTGCGCGCGCTCGGCGAATACATAGCGCTTCTTTAAAGGGGTGCGGGCGGAGTGCTTCCGCCCGTTTTTGCGTTCTTTTGGCGGAGGGAAGAGAGAAAAAGGGCGCTCGGGCGCGAAAAAACAAAAACCTTGCAAAAAATTTCAAAAAGATCGGGTTTTCACTTGAAATTTAGCGCAAAGTATATTAAAATAGAAGTGTTAGAAAGGTCGAAACTCTAATTCCAATCTTAATCAGGAGGAGAAGTATTTATGGCAAAAAAGTATTGCTACCTTTTCTCGGAAGGTAATGCAAAGATGCGCGAGCTTCTCGGCGGCAAGGGCGCAAACCTCGCGGAGATGACGGGTATGGGACTTCCCGTTCCGCAGGGCTTCACCATTTCCACCGAGGCCTGCACGCAGTACTATGAAGACGGCAGACAGATCAATCCCGAAATCCAGGCGGAGATCATGGAGTACATCTCGAAGATGGAGGCCATCTGCGGCAAGAAATTCGGCGATCAGGAGAACCCTCTGCTCGTTTCCGTCCGTTCGGGCGCACGCGCTTCCATGCCGGGCATGATGGACACCATCCTCAACCTCGGTCTCAACGAAGACGTCGTCAACGTCATCGCCAAGAAATCGGGCAATCCCCGCTGGGCTTGGGACTGCTACAGAAGATTCATCCAGATGTATTCCGACGTCGTCATGGAGGTCGGCAAAAAATACTTCGAGCAGCTCATCGATCAGATGAAAGAGAAGAAAGGGGTCACGCAGGACGTCGAGCTCACGGCGGACGACCTCAAAGAGCTGGCTAACCAGTTCAAAGCCGAGTACAAAGAGAAGATCGGCGCGGATTTCCCGAACGACCCGAAGGAACAGCTCTTCGGCGCGATCAAGGCGGTGTTCCGCTCCTGGGACAACCCTCGCGCGAACTACTATCGCATGCAGAACGACATCCCTTACAGCTGGGGCACCGCGGTCAACGTGCAGATGATGGCGTTCGGCAACATGGGCGACACCTCCGGTACGGGCGTTGCGTTCACGCGTAACCCTGCAACGGGCGAAAAGAAGCTCATGGGCGAGTTCCTCATGAACGCGCAGGGCGAAGACGTCGTTGCCGGTATCCGCACCCCGATGCCCATCGACAAGATGAAAGAGATCATGCCCGAAGTGTACGAGCAGTTCCAGGGCATCTGCAACACGCTTGAAAATCACTATCGCGACATGCAGGACATGGAGTTCACGATCGAGGACAAGCACCTCTACATGCTCCAGACCCGTAACGGCAAGCGCACGGCGGCTGCCGCGATCAAGATCGCTTGCGATTTGATCGACGAGGGAATGATCACCGAGCAGGAAGCGCTCATGCAGATCGATCCCAAAACGCTGGACGCGCTCCTGCACCCGCAGTTCGACGCGGCGGCGCTCAAGAAGGCCGTTCCCGTCGCAAAGGCTCTTCCCGCATCCCCCGGCGCGGCGACCGGTTCCATCGTCTTCACGGCTGAAGATGCGGTCGCAGAAGGCAAGAAGGGCAAGAAAGTCATCCTGGTCAGATTGGAGACCTCTCCCGAGGACATCGAGGGCATGCACTATGCACAGGGTATCCTCACCGTCCGCGGCGGTATGACCTCCCACGCGGCAGTCGTCGCGCGCGGCATGGGCACCTGCTGCGTCTCCGGTTGCGGCGACATCAAGATGGACGAGGAGAACAAGCAGTTCACCCTCAAGGGCAAAGTTTATAAAGAAGGGGACGTCATCTCCCTCGACGGTTCCACCGGCAACATCTACGGCGAAGGCATCAAGACCGTTCCCGCAGACACCTCCTCCGGTTATTTTGGCCGCATCATGGAACTGTCCGACAAATACAAGGCAATGGCAGTCCGCACCAACGCGGATACGCCTGCAGACGCAAAACAGGCGGCTACGTTCGGCGCACAGGGCATCGGCCTCTGCCGTACCGAGCACATGTTCTTCGAGCCCGACAGGATCGCGGCGTTCCGCGAGATGATCTGCTCGGATACCGTCGAAGAGCGTGAAGCTGCGCTTGCGAAGATCGAGCCCATGCAGCAGGGTGACTTCGAGAAGCTGTACGAGGCACTGGGCGGCTATCCCGTGACCATCCGCTTCCTCGATCCTCCTCTGCACGAGTTCGTTCCCACCGAAGAGGCGGACATCAAGGCTCTCGCGAAGGCGCAGAAGAAGACGGTCGCACAGATCAAGCAGATTATCGCAGACCTGCACGAGTTCAACCCGATGATGGGTCACCGCGGCTGCCGTCTGACGGTCACCTATCCCGAGATCGCGAAGATGCAGACCGCTGCGGTCATCAAGGCTGCGATCAACGTCAAGAAGAGACATTCCGACTGGAACATCGTTCCCGAGATCATGATCCCTCTGACCGGCGAAGTCAAAGAGCTCGCGTTTGTCAGAAAGATCGTCGTGGACGTTGCGGACAAGCTGATCAAGGAGAGCGGCGTCGATCTCAAGTACGAAGTCGGCACGATGATCGAGATCCCCCGCGCGGCGCTCACCGCCGACGAGATGGCGAAAGAGGCGGAGTTCTTCTGCTTCGGCACCAACGATCTGACGCAGATGACCTTCGGTTTCTCGCGTGACGATGCGGGCAAGTTCCTGCCTTCTTACTACGAGAACAAGATCTACGAATCCGATCCGTTCGCGAAGCTCGACCAGATCGGTGTGGGCAAGCTGATGGACATGGCGGTCAAGATGGGCAAAGCGACCAGACCTACCATGCACTTCGGTATCTGCGGCGAGCACGGCGGCGATCCTTCGTCCATCGAGTTCTGCCACAAGATCGGCCTGAACTATGTTTCCTGCTCGCCTTACCGCGTTCCCATCGCACGTCTCGCAGCTGCGCAGGCCAATATCCGTTCGCCACGCAATAAATAAAATTTCATAAACAGACAAAAATGGCTGTTTTCTCGCGAAAACAGCCATTTTTTTGTACTTTTTGGCTAAAAACGGAGTGTTTTGCTATTCATTAAAATCTGCAATTATTACTAGACTTACGTCTGTTGATACTGAAAAATCTTAATTTACTGCTATTGTAATTGCTAAAAAAGTGTGCTAAAATAGCCCTATCTCAGCACGATTGATGCAAGGTACGCAATGCATGACTTTTTGCTGTCGGTTGTCTTTGTCGGCTTTCTTTGATAAAGTATAGTTTACATCAAAGGAGGTATTTCAAATGATTAACTACAATTCGAAAAAGAACAAGAGCAGACAACGCAGAAAAGTCGCCTTTTACGGCAGAGTATCCACGGAACATGAAGAGCAGTTAAATGCGCTCAGAAATCAGATGCAATGGTATGAAGAGCTTTCCCGTTCTTATCCTGAATGGGACATCATCGAGCGGTATATGGATGAGGGGATCACCGGGACACAGGCAAACAAGCGTCCGGAGTTCATGAGAATGATCGATGATGCGTTTCGCGGGAAATTTGATTTGATCGTAACGCGTGAGGTGTCGCGCTTTGCAAGGAATACGATCGATTGCCTTGAGATGACGCGAAAGTTAAGGAATAGTAAAGTAGAAGTATTTTTTGTACAGGAGGGAATTTGGACAATGGACAATGAAGGGGAAATGAATCTTACAATCAGAGCGATGGTCGCTCAGGAAGAGAGCCGAAAAATGTCGGAACGCGTGAAGGCGGGGCAGGAAATCAGCCGTGCCAACGGTGTGCTATACGGTAACGGCAATGTATTGGGCTATGACAGGGTAGGCAGTACATATGTGATCAATGAAGATCAGGCCGAAACAGTACGAATGATTTACAATTTATATGAGTCCGGGCTTGGCATGCAGGCAATTCGGAACGAATTGATACGTGCGGGGCGTAAAGCAGGAAACGGAAAGGTTTCATGGGATACTACAAAAATTATGCGCGTTCTGAGAAATACCATCTATAAAGGAGTGATGGGATATAAAAAATCGCAGAGAAACAATTTTTTGGATCAAAAAACTATCATTAATCGGGATGAGAGTACTTACATGTATGTAAAGGGGGATTTCGAACCGATCATTTCGGAAGAGCAGTGGGAACATTGCAGACAAATCAGAGATAGTCGCACAAGAGTGCGCCTTGTAGAAAAGGAAGGAGAACTCACCATTGAGAAAAAAGGGTTCCGAGTTCTTCAAGATATTTGGTCTCAAAGGTTGCGCTGTGCCTGCGGTTCTTCCATGAGGAGAAATAAGTGGAGAAAGAGAAATGACGGAACAACGCCGGTGGGATACAGATGTTACAGCCAGTTGAATAAGGGTGCCAATCAGGTTCCAAAGGATAATACAATAGCCTGCACGGTGCATTCGGTTTGCGGATGGAAACTTGAACTGATGGCGGAGATGATCTTTAAGAAGATCTTAAAGAATGAAAAGCTGTTTGATAGGGCTGTCAAAAAATTTATTGATTCACGCCGTATTGAGGAAAATGAAATCAAGCGAATCAAAGGTGATTTTTACAATGAGATCAAGGCGATTTCCGGAAAGGTCAATCGCCTTATCGATATGCGCATGGAGGGCGAATTATCCAAAGAAGAATATCTTGAAATGCGCGGCAAAGTGGAAGAAGAAAAGAAGCAGGCAGAACAAAGGCTTGCAGATTTTGAAAAACAGGTGGAAGACAGAACAAATTTATCGGTTACCCAGGAAGAAGGGCGGGAATTGTTGACAAACATGATCAAGAGCGGGGCAAAGTTTGTGGAAGATCTTGTCAGTGTTTTTGTTTCCAAAATTCAGGTTGTCAGCGATACAGAATTCGTTTGGCTATTGTCATTTAACACAAATGATGATATAATGGAAGAAAATAGTTTTGATTTGTTGGTTAAATACAATGACGCTTTAGCTTTTCGCAAAAAGCGCAAAGAAATGCTTCGCGAAAACCAGTGGAGTGATTTGAAAGT
>ERZ1643249.2631-NODE-2631-length-16581-cov-4.911715_pt1 | contig 16581 bp, 16 predicted proteins | sample MGYA00579263_ERZ1643249 | MGnify/ENA primary metagenome ERZ1643249 (study PRJEB29033, sample SAMEA4952264) | chicken gut metagenome | biome: Broiler Chicken; feature: Gastrointestinal Tract; material: Caecum | place: Ireland | collected 2018 | study: Broiler...
CCTCAATAACTAGGGTTAAAATAACCGGCAGCAGAATCGACTTAAAGTTCAGAAGCAATATCAGGAATACAAAACCGATGGACAATACATTGACCTTTTTCATATCCTGGGTGATTGTCGTCTTCAAATCCAGCGCGCTGACCAGATTGCCGGCTACAAGAGCGTCATCCCCATAATATTTGCTTCCTGTCCGCTTAATATCTTCTACCAGATCATCCCATCCATCCACTCCTTCTTCTGCATCCACAGTTAATACATAACGGCTGTAATGTTCTGAATACAACTGAGAAACTTGTTCTTCTGGTACAAACTCCTTCGGAATGGATTCTCCGACAGAATTAATATAAGATACGACCGAAGTCACACCATCAATCTGCTTCAGCTGCCGATTCATCTGAATTTCCTTTTCCATATCACCCTTTGGAACCATCAATGCTATCTGACTGCTGACGCCGTATTCATCTTCAATCGCATTCATATCCCTTCCCAGCTGGGTTGCATTGCTCTGATAGATTTTTGTTCCTCCATAAAGGAAACTGTTCTTCTGCTGCCCCAAATAAGAAGGTATCGTTACGATTATAAATAAAATCAGCATTGGAACCCTCCAATCCAAAACCACCTTCGACAACAGCCGAAATTTTGGAACCAATGGTTTGTGTTCGGTACGTTCAATCAAAGGATAAAAAACCATTGTCAGCATAGGAAGCAGACACAATACTGACAAAAGACTAAATAGAATCGCTTTTACCATAACCCAGCCCATATCCGGTCCGATCTTAAATCGCATAAAAATTAATGCCGCGAACCCAGTCACTGTCGTAAGTCCGCTTGACATAACGCTTCCAACTGATTGCTTTACCGCATTTTTTATTGCCTGCTCTGCCTCTTCTCCTAACTGACGATTTTCCGAAAATCGATGAAGCAGGAAAATACCATAATCCATCGATACCGCCAATTGCAGAATACTTCCTGCTGCATTTGTCACAAAAGAAATCGTTCCAAACATCAGATTGGTGCCTCGATTCAGCAGGATCGCAATCCCGATTGTCACCATGAATAATACTGGTTCAAACCAGGAGTTGGTCGCTAATAATAAAATTACAAATACCAGAGGGACAACAAATAAAATGATCTTTTGGATTTCTGCCGCTGTTTGTTTTGGCATCAGGGCATCAGTAACCCCGTCCCCCGTCATATAATTTTCATCTCCAATGACTTTGCGGATTTCATGAACCACTCGTTCTCCGTCATCTTCATCCATCGTCACTTGAAATAATGCATTTCCATCCTTGTAATAATCATCGATCGTATCTTGATCTTCTATTTCCAAGGGTGCGTAAATATTAGCAGCATCATCCAGCCAGTTTACTTCCTGAACGCCATCGATCTTCTCTATCTTTTCTTTGTAATCCATGGCCTGGGAAATAGATACATCTTTGATCATAACCCTGACATTCGGCACCGCCTGATCGTATTCTTCCTCCATAATATCAAGTGCTTTTGTTGACGGCGAATCGTCCGGAAGATAATCCGCGAACTTATAATCGACCCCTACCATCGTAGATAGAATCGCGCATATTACTGCCGCCAAAATAAACAAAACGATGAGGATGTTTTTATGCTTTAAAATAAAGTTTGTGTAATGTTCCATCCTTTTCTCCTTTTTACATTAGTCAACATATGTTGCATATTTAACTGTTATGAATTATAATCACAATAGATACCAAATACAATAAGCAATATTTTTTATAACCGTTACATAAACAACAATCGTTTTATCTTTTGTTTATTATATGATTCAGGAGGATGATTTTATGGACAAAAAAAAGACGGACCGAAGGGTCCGGCGAACCAAAACAAGATTGACCGAAGGTCTTTTGCACCTTCTGATGCAAAAAGATATCAAAGATATTTCTGTTCGTGAGCTGGCAGAATATGCGGATATTAACCGCTGTACTTTTTATCTGCATTATAAGGATATTTACGATATGATTGAGAAAATAGAGGAAGAATTGTTCCAGGAATTCAACAAAATCCTAGATGCGGCGGATCTTTCCGAAGACAGTTTAAATCCCGATCCGGTTCTTCATAATATTTTTGACTGCCTTTATCAAAATCAGACAGCCGTTTCCGCTTTCCTAGGGCCTCACGGCGACCGAACCTTTTTGAACAAGATCAAAAAGCTCTTAAAAGAACGAATGTACAATATATGGGAAGAGCATTCTTATCAGATTAAAAATTTTGAATATTATAACTCTTTTATTATCTCCGGATGTATCGGAATGGTGGAGTTCTGGGCGCAGAACGGATTCCAAAAATCACCGGAAGAAATGGCACACCTTTCCACCTCTATGGTCTTAAAAGGAATGGAAACTTTCTCTATATAAAGAATCCTGTTTTTCAGGATTCTCCGCCTGCGGCGGGTCGCTTCAGCAATATTGTCCGCACCGTCCCAGTGCAATCTTTGCGGAGCGTTTTATTTCATAGGATCGAAGTTTCTATGAAATAATAAAACGGCAGCCATCAGGAAGCAACTTTCCCAATGACTGCCCGCTGTTCTTCTTATTATTCATCGCCTCGAAATACGATCTCTCCGGTCTTTTCATTCATACTTTCTACGATGGCCAGTGACTCTAAATGCGTTCTCTTACGCAGCATATCACCGCCTGGCTGGAAACCTTTTTCAACTACGATTCCAGCTCCTACCAATTCTGCTCCGGAATCTTCTACCAGCTGAACCAATCCTTCCAATGCTTTTCCATTGGCAAGAAAATCATCAATCAAAAGAACTTTATCTCCTTTTCCCAGAAACTCTTTGGCCACGATAATATCATAGATCCGTCCATGAGTGAATGATTCCACCTTTGTCGTGTACACATCCCCGGCAATGTTCTTCGTCTGCGTCTTCTTCGCAAACACGACGGGAACATCAAACACTTCCGCAGCAATACAGGCAATTCCGATTCCTGAAGCTTCAATGGTCAGAATCTTCGTAATCTCCTCTCCTGCAAAACGTCGCTGAAACTCTTTCCCAATCTCACGAAACAGCTTTACATCCATCTGATGATTTAAAAAGCTGTCCACCTTTAATACATTTCCTTCTTTTACTTTTCCATCCTTACGGATCCTGTCTTTTAATAACTGCATCCCCCAGCCTCCACAATCTTTCGTATTTTTAAATTATATTTTACTTTTTTTCTTCTCTATTTGCAACCATTCCCGGCATGTCTTCTAAAATATCGACGTCTTTTAATTCTCTGGCTTCCTTTACGGAATAAAAACAGGCTTCCTTCCGATGGCGATTCAGCACCTTCTTTCCACCTTGATCTCCGCCAAGAGATCGGAGTTCCTCAAAATATTTCCTGCCAAACCACACAGGATTCCCTGTCTCTCCCTGACAAATCACACAGCCAAGCTCTGCTTGCTTTTGTTCCATCGTCTCCAAAAAGTTTCCTACGGTTTCTTCTCTTAGAAATGGCTGGTCTGCCACAAAGAACACACAGGCTTCTTCCTCTTTGATGCCTTCCATTCCTGCCTTGATGGACCAGGAAATGCCATGAACACTTTCCTTACAGAAATGGACATTGATTCCTTCTTCCTGCAATGTTTCCATAATCTCAGAATATTGTGTTACGACCACTAATTCCCAATCCTTATGCTCCCGGCATAATTTCCGCAGCCGTTCTAAGAGATGACGGTACATTGGCCTGCCTTTTAATGAGTACAAAAGTTTATTTGCTCCAAAGCGCCTGCTGTTGCCGGATGCCAGATAAATCACTCGGATTTTCATTGTTTTTTCAGAAGCCCCATTGCGATCTTTTCGCTGGTAATCGGCAGCTCTCTAAACCAGATTCCGGTTGCATTATAGATCGCATGTGCCAACGCCGGAGATGGCGTATTAATCACAATCTCACCAATTGATTTGGCGCCGAAGGGACCTGTTTTCTCATAACTGCTTTCAAATTCTACACGGAGCCTTCCCATATCCAATCTGGTCGGTACTTTATACTGCATAAAGGAATTATTTTTCATCTGGCCTTTCTCTGTATAGCTAATTTCTTCATATAAAGCCATACCGATTCCCTGTACGATACCGCCTTCCGTCTGCACCCGGGCAAGATTTGGATTCACCGGTGTTCCACAGTCCACGACTGCCACATAATCTACGATCTCTACCTGACCGGTCTCTTTATCCAATTCAATCTCTACCATCCCTGCCATGAACGGCGGAGGTGAAACTTTAGAACTGCTGCTTTCGGTTACCTGAAGAGCATCTGGATTTCCACACATGGAAGCAGTACCAATCTCCTGCAAAGTCACCTTTTTCCCGGATGCTTCATGACAGACACATGTTCCGTCAAATTCCATTTCATCTTCCGGCAGTTCCATCATTTTCGCAGCCTGATGAATGATCCTGCGTTCCAGCTTCATACAGGCTTTCTCTACAGCTTTACCGGTCACATAAGTGGTACTGGAAGCATAAGAACCGGAATCATATGGTGAGGTATCCGTATCGGCTCCTACCACCGTGATGTCATCCATCGAACAATTCAGACATTCCGCTGCCATCTGCGCCAGAATCGTGTCACATCCGGTTCCCATATCCGCAGCACCGATCATCAATGTATAAATTCCATCTTCATTTAATTTGATCGTCGCAGATCCTACATCGACACCGGAAATACCGGAACCCTGCATTGCCATAGCCATTCCAACACTTCTTACTTTACCATTTCCCATGTCTCTGCATGGATATTTCTCATCCCATCCGATCATTTGTCTGGCACGCTCCACACAGCGATCTAAGGCACAGCTGTTCGCTTTCTCTCCATAATAAGCCGGCATAATCTGACCTTCTCTTACCATATTGATCTCTCTCATACGAACCGGATCGATCTTAAGGATTGCTGCCAGCTCATTCACCGCAGATTCTACGGCAAAGATTCCCTGGGTCGCTCCGTATCCGCGGTAAGCTCCGGCAGACATCGTATTGGTATAGACCACATCATAGGCAAACCGATGAGCTTCCGGCGTTCCATACAGCGGAATAGATTTATGCCCTGACAATCCTACCGTTGTCGGTCCATGTTCTCCATAAGCTCCGGTATTCGACAATGTATAAACATCAATCGCACGAATTTTTCCATCACGATTTGCGCCTACCTTTACATGGACCTCCATCTCATGACGAGGACTGGAAGCGATCTGAGATTCTTCACGGGTGAAAATCATTTTGGAAGCTTTTCCTGTCTTCCAGGTAACAAACGCCGGAAAAATCTCTGCTACCACTGTCTGTTTCGCGCCAAATCCTCCGCCAATCCTCGGTTTTGAAACCCGAATCTTTGACTTCGGAATGCCTAATGCATTGGAAAGAATTCTTCTCACATGGAAAACAATCTGCGTAGAACTTAAAACATTCAGCCTTCCATACTCATCCATATAACACAGCGTCCGGAAAGTCTCCATCATCGCCTGCTGATCGGCTTTCGTATGATATACACGATCAACCACTACATCACAGTCTGCCAACACCTGATCTACGTCGCCATCATGAGACTCATCACTGGCACATAGATTTCTTTTATTATCTGCTCCTACCGGACAAAGCGCTTTCCAGCTGTCTTCCGGATGAACCAGCGGAAGCTGATCCTTGGCCTTATGAAGATCTAAGATCGCAGGCAAAACTTCATATTCCACGCGAATCATTTTAATTGCCTGATCCACACAAGCCTCATCTTTTCCTGCTACGATCGCCACCGGGTCCCCTACATACCGTACATGGCGATCCAAGATCAATCGATCGTAAGGACTTGGCTCCGGATAAGTCTGTCCCGCCATCGTAAAGCGTTCCTTCGGCACATCTTCCCAGGTGTAGATTGCTTCAATTCCGGGAACTTTCTCCGCGAATTTCGTTACAATCGAAGTGATCTTAGCATTTGCATGAGGACTGCGCAGAACTTTCACGATCAAACAATCCTTGGGTGCCTTATCATCCATAAATACCGGCTTGCCAGTCACAAGCGCCATGGCATCCTTTTTCATAATCGGCTGATTTACCGTTTTCATCGCGCACCTCCATTCTTCCTATATTCCATAAAGTCGAGAATTCCTCGAAGCTGTCCTTCATACCCAGAACAACGGCAAAGGTTTCCTGCCAGATATTCCTTGATTTCTTCCACCGTAGGTTCCGGGATTTCACGAAACAGAGCAATCGCGTTCATGACCATTCCAGGATTACAAAATCCGCACTGTTCCGCTCCCTGATTGGCAATAAAATATCCAAATTCTTCCGCTTCTTCCTGAAGCCCTTCCAGAGTATCAATCTTATGTCCATCTGCTCTTGCCGCAAGGATGGAACAAGAAAGGATCGGCTTATCATCCATAAAAACCGTACATAATCCACAGTTTGATGTCTCACATCCTCTTTTTACACTGCTGCATCCCTGCTGCCTGACAAAATCAATCAGCAGCATATCCGGCTTGATTTCCGCTTCTATTTTCTTTCCATTCAACGTAAGTGCAATCTGCATCCTAACGCCCCCTCCTTTCTTGTGCAAGCTTTTTCATACTTCGAACTAAAAGAACTTCTGCCAAATGTTTTCGATATGCTGCAGATGCCCTCATATTGCTTCCATAGGTTGTCTGCTGCGCAATCCGGACGGCAAGCTCCCGACAGTCCTCCTCCTGTTCCCAATGATCCGGAAGCTCAATCCTCACGGCTCTTCCCGGCCTTGCTCCGATTACCGCATATCCCTTTCCATCCAAAGAAGATACCGCACAAGTTAACACCGGAAAATCTGTTTTTGTATTCCGATGTGTCAAATAAACACATTGGGCGTTCGTCTTCTTTACAATCAGGCGCACTAAGATATCCCTGTCATATGGCTGTTTTGCAAATTCTTCCAGTGGAATAATCCCTCCATGATACAATTCTACATACGTATCCAACGCAAGAAAACATGTCAGTACATCAGAGAATCCAAACCGACCAAAAATGCTTCCCCCGACCGTTGCCATATTCCGAAACTGTACACCAACAATGCTTTTCACACTTTCCGCCGCGATTCCCTGACAAAATTCATTGAATCTTTGATGCTGCTCCAGCTGCCTTAACGTAACCATTGCGCCAATCGAAAATTCTTCCTCCGTCTCTTCGATCTGATCCAGTCCAAGTCCCGACAGATCTACTGCTTTTTGAAACGTTCGATTGCTCATCTTCAGCCACAGCATTCCACCTAAAATACAAGTGCTTTTCTTCTGGTTGAGTTCGTATGCCTGTTCAAGACTCTCTGCCTTCACATACTCCTTGATCTTCAACATAAAACTTCCTCCGCTTATCTATCGTGCAAATAAAAAACAGATTTCGGAATCTACAAGCACCTCTTAAATGCTGTCATCTGCACTCTTTTCTGCCACATGACCCGTCTCCAAAATCTGTCGCTGCATTCACGTTCGTATTATACTATTTCATCTTACATGATTGAAATTTCCTTGTCAATTCTCTATCCTTCGATTCCGGAAGGAAATTCTTTTATCGCTGCACTCCGATCCTTACTTTTAAAAAATCCCCCATTTCTCTGCGGCTGTTCCTTGCGGCATTTTGATATCATAAAATAGATACGGAACTTGTAATCCGGCGCTTCCAGGATCGTAAATGGCTGTTGTTCCACTGCCTGAATCCAAATGTTATCTTTCTCATATTCTGGATAACCCCCTCGAAATCCTTTCTTTTTCAGCCACGCATCTGCTTCTCGTCTTTGCTGATCGATTTTCTGCTGTTCTTCTATTTTATAACACCGTTCCGGATATCCCAAAGAAGCTTCTCTGATCTTTTTATAAATCGTCTGATACATGGCCTCACTGGATGGCTTTGCTAACCTTCGGCTTAACCATTGTTCCAGTTTTCGAAACGGAAAGTTCTGATAAATCCACAGCATAAACCGGTATCGTTTATCTCCTGCCTCCTCTGCAATCCGTCTCATACATTGAATTCCCTCATAAGTCGGGGGATATTTCTCTTCCAAATCATCCTGAATCGGAGACCATCTGCGAAATGGTCCGAATTCAATAAGCCGATAAAGCTCTTTTTCCCTCTCATTACAGGCTGCATCACCGAGATAATCATATTTATCGTGCAGAGTCCCTGCCATATAGACGAGCTGCCGCCACTGCTCCTGACCTTTCCGCCAAAAATGCCCAATCTCATGATAACGGTAAAGATTCATCATCCAGCAAATCTCATCAAACCAAAGAGTAAACACATTTCCTCTTGCCTGACGGACAATCAATGCATATCCCTTTTCTTCTACAATCAGTTCCCCTTCCGTATATTCCGTCTCATCTGACTTATAGACACCTGTCATATGACATTTTTCTATTTTTAGATAAGATTCTACCGCATCATTCATCATATATGGAATATAATATCCGACTTGTCCATCGTCTTCATCTATTATGCATAATTCAAACACCTGATTTCGGAAAACCTCCGCCAAACGCCAGAAAGGCTCCGGAAGATCCTTTGCAAGCCCCGGCAAAGCATCTGTTAATTCCAGCTGATCATCCATTTTCATTCTCCATGTTCTCTTTGATTTTTTCTAAGATTTTATTAAACTTTTTTAGAAATCGTTTATAATTGTTTATATTCTGTCTATTGATTATGCCTCTGCTCCTGCGTATACTTAAGACATAGTTTTTCATATATTTTTTAATCCTCTCTTTTCATAATAAAAATCACTTGCCGGGAGAATATCCTTTCTCCCTGACACAAGTGGTTTTTTATTGTTCTTATTTATCACCTTTTAATTCCTGATAAAAAATATATTGCTGCATCACTCCCTGACATCCTCTATACTGATCCATCGGAAATCCATTTGGATAATGCCGCCGCAATACCTGACGAATGTGGGTATCCTTTGGAAAAGCCTCCATCTGGTGAAGAGCAAACAAACAAATACAGTCTGCAACTTTGCTTCCGACTCCGTACAGTTTCATCAATTCCTCTTTTGCCTCAGGATAAGGACTTTTTTCTATTTTCTCAAAATCAATTTCAGCATTGACTGCCATCCTCGCCGTACGCACCACATATTTACTCCGATATCCTAAATTACATGCTTTTAAATCATCTTCCCCAATCCCTGCAAAAGCCTCTGGCCCAGGAAAAGCATAATATGTATTTCCCGCTTTATCTTTCTTTTTATCTCCGTATGCTTCACATATATTTTCAATGCATCTGCGTATTCTTACAATATTGTTTTGCTGCGAAATCAAAAAAGTAACAATCATTTCCCACAAATCCTGTTTTAAAATCCGAATACCAGAACCTAATTGTGCAGCCTTTGTCAAATACAAGTCATTTGGATCAATCATCTGAATCCATTTTCCGTAATCTTCTTGAAGATCAAAATATTCTTTCCAAAATGCATCATACTCTTCTTTTGTACAGTCAAAACAGCAATGATCGCCGTCTTGTTTTACTTCCAGACGGCGGTCTCCGGCAATCACTTCAAATAGATGCTCCGATTTCTTTCTCATACGAAAGCACTGCCCTGAATCACAAATTTGTTCCAAATCGAAATGATCCACAATTATCTCTGTCATTTTATCATTTCTCCACATTTTAAATGATATGTTCACATATATCGTCCAAACAGCATCGGTCACAGTGAGGTTTCGTCCGTGCCGTACAGACATCCCTTCCATGATAGACTAATCTGTGGCAAAAATCACTTCCCTCTTTTGGCGGAATAATCTCCCACAGCGCCATTTCCACTTTTTTCGGATCCTTAACTCCGTCTACCAGGCCAATCCGATTGACCAGACGAATACAATGGGTATCTGTTACGATTGCCGGCTCTCCAAACACATCTCCCATGATCAAATTTGCACTTTTTCTTCCTACACCAGGCAGTTTCAGCAAAGATTTAAAATCCGTAGGAATTTTTCCGTCATATTCATCTCTTAAAACCTTCATACATCTGCTGATATCTCTTGCCTTACTTTTCCCAAGACCGCATGGGCGTATAATTTCCTCTATATCTGCTTCATCTGCTGCCGCCAAAGATTCCACATCCGGATACTTTGCATATAAATCTTTCACTACCACATTGACTCTGGCATCTGTGCATTGGGCAGCTAATCTTACACTTACCAGAAGTTTCCAGGCTTCATTATAATCCAAGGTACACCCTGCGTCCGGATATTCTTTTTTTAATCTGGCAATCACTTCCAATGCCAATTCTTCTTTTGTCATATTTCCTCCATCGTTTTATTGATTATTTTTATGCTGATAGATCCAGTATAGCATTGCAAAAAATATAATTCAATCCGGACACACACTCCTTAAATTCTATCCAAAGAGGTCTTTTTGTATAGAAAAAGGCAAAAAAATAAGGCAGAATAAAATCCACCTTACATAACTGCTGTTATTTTTGTTTTACGATTGAGACAACTGCAAGTACCGCATTGATCAAACACCAGCCTGCCCAGATATTCAAATCTGTGAAACTTCCTGCCATGGTGAAACCTACGATTGCACCAATTCCAAATATTACAATCAGCGCTATATTGAGTCCCCTTTTCCCTTTTCTTGCACAGATGGAAACAATTCCTCCTGCAAGAAGCATAATAGCAACGATGATCCCGGCGCTGCCTCCGGATTCTCCGTTTTCAGCGATCGCATTTCCCACTCCGGCCGCACATGACTGAAGTGCAACAAATACAAACAATACAATCGACAAAATTCCTGAAACAAGCTTCCAAGTTTTCATTTGTCTTTCTCCTTCCCTTTTTTCCGTATTATTGCACAAAGACTTCTCTGAATGGTTCGCTGTCAGCGTACAATTTTCATTCTTATTAATTTCCCCAAATGACTGCCTCTGCCAAAACCATGACCGTCACACCGAAAATAATAATTCCCAGGACGCACAGCAAAGCAATTCCCCAGCATACCTTTCTATTGCCTTTCCATTTTCCGAACGATGATTCTCTAATCTGTCTGAAATTCCCCAGATATAAAAAACTGCAGAGCAATATGATAAAGGCAGAAGCTCTTTCCAGCCACAGGCGTCCGCCCAAAAGCTCTGCTCCATATTGATCTGTTATTTCCATCGTAAAGCATATAAAAAACAAAAAAAGATATCCTAAGGAAGCCAACGCCATCTTCCACGGCGTTTTAGATCGGAATCCCAAAATACCGGATGCTCTCTGACTGACTTTTGTCTCTTCCTGATTATCCTGAGAACCCATACAGATTTTTTTCAGATCTTTTTCTAATTCTTCTGCTGTCTGATAGCGTTCCTTCGGTTCCCAGTGAATACATCGGTCAATGATATTTCCTATCTTCCCTGCTGCTCTTTGTTCTACCGGATATGCCCCGGTCAGCATTACATTTAACGTAATTCCCAATGCATAAAGATCTGATCTGGCATCTGTCTGCCCAAATCCATATTGTTCCGGGGGCGCATATCGTTTTGTTCCTAATAACTGCGTATCCTGATGTTTTTCTTCAGAATATACTCTGGCTGCATCAAAATCGATGACATATACGCCTCCCTCCATGCTGATCATAATATTGGAAGGCTTGATATCCCTGTGGATGATCGGATTTTCCTGTTTATGAAGGTCATTTAAAATTTTACATACAGCCAAGATAATCTCTGCCGCCGCTTTCTCTTCAAAAGTTCCATTCTGTTCCAGAATTTTCTCCAGACTGCTCCCATGAATATACGCTTCGATGACAAACGCCCGGTCTTCCTGCTCAATCAATTCATATACTTTTGGAATTCCCGGAATGTCGATCTGGCGAATTTTTTGATAAACCGGGATAACTTCTGCCGGTATTTCTTTTTTTACAAAAATATCTCCTGTCGTTATCTCTTTTACCAGATGAACTTTTGGATTCTTCCCTATTTCTGTCAGTTCTTCATAGCAGGATAACTGATATTCCTCTTCCAATCCCATATTCTTTCCTCCGCTTTTCTGGTAAAATTTATTATAGCATGTTACGATATAGAAAAAAATACGAGAGGAACCACAATGAATCGTCAATCTACCGAAGAACTTAATGAAACTTTAAAATCTACTTCCTGCAATGATTTTCCTGACTACTTAAAACAGCTTCATCAAGCTCCTAGTCTTCAGGACTATTTTTCTATTTATATGGCGCGAAATGAAATCACAGCGGCCTGGATTATTAAAAACAGCGGTCTCTCCAAAAGCTATGCCTATGAAATTTTAAATGGCAGGAAACCCCACCCTTCCAGGGATCACCTTCTGGCCTTGTGCCTGGGAGCCCATATGGATCTTGACACCACCCAGCACGCCTTAAGAATCGCCCAGCAGGGAGAACTTTACGCTAAAGTTCCAAGAGATGCCGCTATTATGATACATATCAACCACAAAGTATGGAGTTTGGTGGAAATCAACCTCTTTCTGGAAGAACAAGGACTGGACGGTATCGGGAAGAACCATTGCTAAAATAATATTCATTCATCAGATGATTTTATTTTTACACATTACAAAAAAGATGCCGGCTTCTACATTTTCCACCGGCATCTTATCAAGACAGTTTAAGCTTTTCCTACACTTTTGCATATTTTCATTTTATTCATGACATATTTCTTCACTTCTTCTAAACCTAATTTTCCATATTTCTTAGGATCAATCATCCCATCATCCCCAGTTAAGGCTATCCTTACACCATTTGTAAATGCAATTCTAAGGTCTGTCGCATAATTGACTTTACATATACCTCTCAAAATACATTCTTCCACTGTCTCATCCGGCACTCCTGATGTTCCATGAAGAACCAGCGGTACAGATACTTTTTCACGGATATCGCTAAGCCTTCCTAAATCTAGTTTCGGTATTCCTTTGTATATACCATGAGCCGTACCAATTGCCACTGCAAGAGAATCAATTCCTGTTTCTTCTGTAAATTCCGCTGCTTGATTTGGATCTGTATATGGATTATCTTCTCCTCCATCCAAATCATCTTCTTTTCCACCAACTTTTCCAAGTTCTGCTTCTACCGGAATTTGTCCGGAATGACACATCTCCACTACTTTTCTAGTGATTGATATATTTTCCTCCATACTTCCATGAGATCCATCAATCATAATTGATGTATAGCCTGCCTGAAATGCCTGAGCAGCAAGTTCAAAACTATTTCCATGATCTAAATGGAGCGCTACTGGAACAGAAGCTTTTCTTGCTTCCCTTTCCACCATTGCATGATACATCTGTACCCCTGCATATTTCACAGTTGAAGGTGTTGTTTGAATAATCACCGGGGACCTAAGCACCTCTGCGGCTTGTATCACAGCCTGTGCCATTTCCATATTCTCTACATTAAACGCCCCTATCGCATAATGTTCTCTTTGCGCTTTCAAAAGTAATTCTTTTGTCGTTACGAAAGACATTTTTCTCTCCTTTCGGTTTTTATTTCATTAACAATTCCATGATTTTTTCTTTTGATTCTGCATTTTTCAATGCCTCTCTGAATTCTTCATGCATTACTTTTCCTGATAATTTTGCCAATGTATCCAAATGCAGGTTCTGATCTTTTTCTGTTACCGCAATCATAAAAATTATATGAGCCGGTTTCCCATCTTCCGAATTAAAATCAAACCCTTTTTTTGAAATTCCTACTGCAACTCTTGGCATCTTCACAGCAGAGGTTTTGGCATGAGGAATCGCAATTCCCATGCCCATACCTGTCGTTGACTGTTTTTCCCTTTCATAAATAGCCTGAATGTAAGCTTCTTTATCTTTAAGTACTCCGTCTGTTTCGAGCAGATCCGCCATTTCTTGGATTACTTCATCCTTAGTTTCACCTTTTAGATCCATTGTGATTGTTTCCGGCGAAAACAAAATCCTATTATTTTCTTTTTGTCCCATCTCTTTTTCTCTTGTCTCAGTTATTACAACAGGCGTTACGGCAACATATAACAAAGCTCCTACAGCAGATCCAACAAGAATACATAATACCCACAATAGCGGTTTATTGACCAATCCAAGAATGAGAAAACCCCCATGCGGTGCCGGAACTTCAATCTGCAGTATGTAAGTCAATACCGCTGAAATAGAGGATCCTGCCATGAGGACCGGTATGACTTTCAGCGGATTCTTAGCAGCAAACGGAATTGCTCCTTCTGTGATATGTGTGCATCCAAGAATATAGTTTAACAGTCCCGCTGTTCTATCTTCTTTTGTGAATCTGTTCTTAAAAAATGTTGCTGCAATTGCAATGATCAATGGTGGAGTAATACATGCTGCAGATACTCCTGCCATGAAAAAGTAGTTTCCCTGTCCCAACAGCATTGTGCCAGTTACATAAGCTGCTTTATTTACAGGACCACCCATATCAAACGCAGACATACAGCCGATCACAATTCCCAGAAGCACCGGACTGGAATCCTGAAGATTCTCTAAAAAGTCCATCAAAGCATTATTCAGTGCAGAACACGGTGTTCCAATTAATACCATTATCGTTCCTATGACTCCTACTGATATAATCGGTATTAAGAATATAGATTTTAATCCTTCCAGCTGCCGCGGCATTTTATGCATTAACCTTAACAGAAATTCAACAAAATATCCTGCCAGGAAACCTGCAGCAATACCACCGATAAATCCTGAGCCCGTCTCACTTGCAATAATTCCTCCTACCAAACCGGCCAGCATGCCAGGTCTTCCGGAAATAGACTGTGCTATGAACGCTGCAAGAACCGGAACCATAAGATTCATTGAATATCCGCCGACCGTTTTCAACATAGCCGCAATCGCATTATATTGATCTGATGCAGGATCTGCAGAATAAATTCCCCACAAGAAGAAAATAGCCGTTAATACTCCTCCTGCTACGACAAGAGGCAGCATATGAGACACGCCGCTCATTAAATGCTTATAAATCGTATGTCCAACAGATTGTCCCTTGTTATTGTCATTATTTTCTCTGACTGCACCTTCTCTTACCGGAGCCAAACCATCCACACATTTTCGAATTAATTCTTCTGCTTTATTGATACCGTCTGATACAGACACTTCAATTACCGGTTTGCCATTAAAGCGATCCATATCTACATTTTTATCACATGCGACAATGATTGCATCTGCCTCTTTTATATCTTCTGCCGTTAATTGATTTTCAGCTCCTGCTGCGCCATTCGTTTCAACTTTGATTTCGCAGCCAAGTTCGGCAGCTGCCTTTTTCAGAGCCTCTTCTGCCATGAAGGTATGGGCAATTCCAGTAGGACACCCTGTAACGCCAAGTAGTTTTTTCATTTTTTACTCCACCTTTCTTACTTTTATATTTTTTATATATTGCTCTACTTTTTTAAGGTCTCCGATTGCATTGCTTTCTGCAACATTCGCACCTGTTGCTGCTGAAAGCTTCAGTGCATCTTCTAGTTTCTCCTGTTCAAAGATCCAGATACTTAAGAAAGCCGCTAGCGCTGAATCTCCCGCACAGGCTGAACTTAACAGTTTCACAGGCTGTGCACTGGTAAAATAAATATGTTGACCATTGTAAAAATAAGAACCTCGATCTCCCAGTGTCAGAAGAATATTCTGTGCTCCTTCTTCATAAAGATTATGCAGCACATTAATTATGTCGGTTTCGTTCCTCATTGCAATACCGAATATGGATTGAATTTCCTCATCATTCGGTTTGATAAGGTACGGCTGATACCGCATCAATTCTTTCAATTTATTTGAACTGATATCCAGTATGACCTTTACTTTTTTCTGTTTACAGACTTTCATTAATCTTTCATAAAACTCCTCATCCATTCCTTTTGAAAGGCTTCCATTAACAGTTAAATAGGTCATATCCTCTAAATTCTGAATTAATTCAAGCATCTCATTTTCCTGCTGCCTCGTAACAAGTGCCCCTTCATTCACGAACTTAAATTCTTTTTCACCATCATTTAAGAAGATATTGATCCTGGTCGTATCATCCACCCAGACGGGTATCACATGAACTCCTTTTTTTTCTGATTCCTCAACAATATAACGACCGGTAAAACCACCGAAAAAACCAAGAATATGAGAATCTACTCCAAAGTGTTTCAATACAAAACTTACATTGATTCCTTTTCCGTTTGCCGTATATATCGGAGAATACGTTCTGTTAACAACTTCCGGCTGTATACTGTTTGACATGACATTCAGATCAACCGCTGGATTTGTTGTAAGTGTGTAAATCATTTTACGTCCTCCCTCCTAACACATTTATTGTACGAAAAGAAGAGATGAAAATCTTTTCATCATTTGAAAAGAAAATCATCTCTTTTTCATCAGCCATATAATGCAATGTAGTCTATTACAATTCTGGCAATAATCTGTAATGATAGCCTAGAGGCAACTTCATATTCTTTTATAGAGTCATTGACATCCCGGTAACCTACAATACTAAGATCCGACAATTCCAATAACTGAGATTTTTCACTGCTGCAGCAGGTTATGACCTTGGCACCACATACATTGGCGTTTTCAACAGATTGTATCAATTCTTTCGTTTTTCCATTCAGTGATAAAACAATGAGGAGTTCATCCGAGTTTAATTGCTGGCTTTTTCTC
>ERZ1643249.2637-NODE-2637-length-16559-cov-6.516420_pt1 | contig 16559 bp, 9 predicted proteins | sample MGYA00579263_ERZ1643249 | MGnify/ENA primary metagenome ERZ1643249 (study PRJEB29033, sample SAMEA4952264) | chicken gut metagenome | biome: Broiler Chicken; feature: Gastrointestinal Tract; material: Caecum | place: Ireland | collected 2018 | study: Broiler...
CCAAATGCAACTACTCCGGCGGCGGAAAAAAGCGGGGCTCCATTCAGGTATCCACCCCCGCCTACTCCGGCTCACCGCTGGTAAAGGGCGGCTTTGCCCTTCAGCTGCAGGCCGTCACCCCCCGGCGGGTCAAGTCCAACCGCCGCCGGGCCCTGGTCACAACCATCTCCCCTTCCAATACCGCCGCCCTTACCTCCCTTTCCATCGGCACCCATACTCTGGTCAAGTCGGAGGAAGGCAACGAGATCATCTGGGTGCTGGACGGCAAGCAGATCCCCAGCCCATCGGCTGCCACAAACTTCGAGATCGGCGGCAAACCTACCTGCACCTTCATCGGTGAGACCATCACCGGCGAATCCTTTACCCTGTCGGTCCAGCTCCAGTTTAAATGAGCACCCATCTCATCGTAAAACATCCATTCCAGCAGCGAGGAGTATGATACCAGATCATCAGGAGGGAATGACATGAGCAAAGAGATCATCAAGGAAAACGTCGTAGCTGCGCCCACCTTGTTTATCGGTGTTGGCGGCACCGGCTGCAACATCGTCAAGCGGGTGGCCGAGATGTGCCGCCCCGGCGAGAAGGAAAACATCAATTTTGTCTGTCTGGACACCAACGTCAACGACCTGTCCGACATTGCCAAAAGCAGCGCCCACATCTATTATGTTCAGACCTCCAACACCCAGACCGTGGGTGACTACCTGGACTACGATCAGGACGCTCTGAAAAACTGGTTCCCCAAGAACGCCGTCATGTACGACAAGACGGTTTCCGAGGGCGCCGGTCAGGTGCGTGCCATCTCCCGTCTGGCCCTCAACGCCACCATCAAGACCGGCAAGCTGAAACCGCTGTATGACGCCATTGACGACCTGTTCCGCAAGGACGGCAAGGCCCTCAAGCAGGCCATGCGTATTGTCATTGCCTCCACCGCCTCCGGCGGCACCGGCTCGGGCATCATCCTGCCGCTGTCCATGATCGTCCGGGATTATGTTAACACCAAATATCCCAACACCTCGCTGATCGTGCGCTCGGTGATCCTGCTGCCCGAGACCCTGGACAGCGTCATCGACTCCACCGCCGAGCGGGAGAGCCAGCGCCGCAACGCCTACGCCACCATCAAGGAGATCAACGCCTTCATGATGAAGGGCTCCGGCTTTATGGACGTGGGCGACAGCGATCTCAGCCGCTATAAGGATCTGCACATTGATTTTGCCAATCCCGGCACCAATGAGCTCAAGCGCCTGTCCCTGCTGCCCTTCGACTTCTGCTTCCTGATGGACGGCCAGAACGCCGAGGATACCACCATGGCAAACCTGGAGCAATATAAGGCCCAGGCCGCCCAGGCCCTCTATGAGCAGAATATCGGCCCCATGCAGGCCAACGCCTTTTCCGTGGAGGACAACATCATCAAGGAGATGTCCAACCCCGGCAATCTGGGCCGCAACCGCTTCGGCGGCATCGGCGCCGGCGTGATCCGCTATCCCTATGAGGATATCGCCGACTACATTGCCTACGGCTGGGCCATGGACAGCATCGGCGGCGAAGGCGACGTGGCCAAGTGGTCCAAGTACGACCACGCCTATGATGTGGCCAAGCAGGACGCCATCAAGAAGGGCCTGTCCCAGAGCGAGATTCCCACCCGCGGCGAGGTATATACCGGCAAGCTGCGTACCGCCACCGACAATTTCTCCAAGGATCTGAACGCCCGTTTCCTCAGCGATGCGGACAAGCGGATCAAAAACTTCTTTAAGGCCGTGGATGAGGAGATGATCGCCTCCCTGTCCACCGACTCCGCCATCCGGGCCACCCGGGACGCCGCCAATGCCCTGGCCACCGAGATCGACTATGAAGACGAAAATAACCGGGGCCACGCGGTGGAGAACAAGGACAAACTGCGCAACTATGAGGCCATGCTGCGCTCCCGGGCCAAGAAGGTGGCCGCCAACGCCGCCGAGGCCCTGTTCATGAACGAGAACAAGACCATCAACGAAAAGCGTCCCTGCACTCTGGAGTTCCTGCTGAAGAACGCCTTCGGCGAGGTGTGTCACCCCAACGCCGCCCGCTATATGCTCTACCAGGCCAAGATTGAGATGGACAAGCGGGTGCGCACCACCACCTCCACCCTGCACAATGTGATCCTGCCCCGGCTGGAGCTGTACGCCCCCGACGCCTACGACACCGGTATGTTCGATCACGAAAAGACCAAGCGGGTGGAGGCCAACCTGGACGATCTGTGCTCGGCGGAGCAGGACCCCGACAAGCGCAAGGCTATCCCCCTGTTCTCCGGCGGAGACAACAAGTTCTATGAGAAACTCAACGAGCTCTTCCCCGACTATCACAAGCACATCCGGGAATTCGGCGAGTGCACCGCCAAGCTGGAGGCCTATACCTTCGGTTCGGAGTACCTGGACGACCTGTGCAAGATGTATGAGAGCTTCTTCTTCTCCTTCGGGGAGAAGGTGCAGGCCCTGGAGCGCCGGCAGGACGATATGGTGGACGCTCTGAAGTTCCGCAAGGGCGACTCCACCTACAATGTCTGCGCCACCCGTGACCTGCTCAATGAGCTGGTCCGCTCCACCGCCCACCAGAGCGAGGAGGGCTCCATGCTGGAGTCCGATCTCAACGGTCAGATCTTTGACGCGGTAAAGTCCAACGTGTCCTTTGATCGTGAGATCCGCAACGCCGACATTGTGGAGAACGACCGGAGCATCGATATTTTTGACGACATCCTGCTGGGCTACTTCAAGAAGGATGTACGCCGCCGGTGCGACGCCATCGACGTCAACATCATCGAGGCCATCGCTCTGGAGAACCGGCTTCTGTCCCGCCTGAAAATGCGTGAGGAGATGCAGGACAGCAGCAAGAAACTCATCGACAAGGTAACCAACGAGGACAACGTCCGCCATATCTGCGAGGTCATCGCCATGGGCGAGCGTCTGGCCGCCCCCAGCATCCAACGGCTGCGCAACGAGGAGGCCCGCGAGGTCAAGCTCAGCGCCTACAACAAGTCCCTGCTGGATATGCGGGCCTACCGCATCACCGACCTGCTGCCCAAGGGCTCGGCGGTGGATACCATCTCCCGCTATGAGCTGCACTTCTTCAACGCCCTGTACAATCTGACCCCCGATAAGCTGAGCAAGTTCTCCTGCTACAGCGAGTCGGAGACCGGCGTGAAGAACGCGGGACTGTACCACAACGCCTATGTGACCTATTCCCGGAATATCGGCCCCGACTCCACCAAGAACTCCCTCATCTCCACCCACATCGACAAGCGTTGGGACTCCCTGTCCGCCATGCCCGAGCTGGACTTTGGCTTCCAGGAGCGGCAGATGATGAAGATCCACCAGGCGCTGATCTATGGTCTGATCCACAAAGTCATCACCTATCGCTTCATCTCCACCGCCGCCGGCGGCAAGAAGGTTTACAAGTACGAAAACTCCGACGAGCGCTATGTGGATATGATCGTCTCCAACGGCACCCTGTGCGATGAGTTCTACGAGATCCTGGACTCTCTGTACATCAGCCCCGCTGTGGTGGAGGATATGGAGAAGATCAAGGAGAAGAAGCGGGCCCGGGACAAGGTGCGCAACTCCAACTACGCCGGCACCACCTTTGCCAAGGACCTGGCGGAGTTCCATCTGGACATTCTCCACGATGGGGAGACCAGCCTCTTTGAGATCCCCATCGCCTACTACAACTCCCTGCCCAGCAGCCTGCGCTTTGTCAATGAGATCTCCGGCTTGGTCAATGCGGTCATCCAGACCTTCAAGGACGAGCTGGCTCAGTGGGAGAACCCCAACGACGCCAAGTTCCTGCTCTGCGACCTGCTGAAGAAGCAGTTCATGCTCATGGTGGACAACTTTGAGCAGTATGAGACCCTGAACCGGGGCGGCAAGGTGTCGGAGAATCCGGTGATCGACATCATCTACCGCCGGGTGCGGGCCAGCTTCTCCACCGCTCCCGAGCCCGACGACTATGAGCAGGCTCTGGAAGAAATGAGAGCCCGCCTCCGTTAACAGCTTTTGCGTGACACCGACTGAACAAAAGCTTGGTAAACGGAGGTGAGAGGATTTGTTCACAGTCGTGATCGCGGAACAGGAGCACATCGACAACATCAAAAAGTGCCGTGTATTCCTCCAGCCGTTTATCGACGAGACGCGTCTGTCGCTCTGTCCCTGGTTTCCGGAAGAGACCACGCTGGCCGACTCCGTTCCCAAACTGGCCCAGTGTGTGGCCGGACATCAGGAGTGGCGCGCCGTTGTGGTGTGTGACGAGCAGGGGTTGGACCATAAAAACCCCTTTGATATCGTTCCCTTCCAGATGCCCCCCTACGACCCCGGCGGGCCGGAGGAGGACGCGCCGCAGCACACCTATCTGGATCGGCTCCGTCAGGCCAAATTCCAGGCCTTTGAACAGGCCGCCCGGCAGCCGCTGACCCGTCTTATGACCCACCTGTGCGAAAGTCCCCTGGTGACCCGGGGAAAAAACAACGCCTCCGACGACCCTGACTTTGCCGAGTATCTCGCCGAGAGCATCCGCAAGCAGGAACTGCGCCAGCAGATCATCGGAGAGGAAAAGCTGAATTTTTCCCGGCCACAGGAAGTAATCTGTATCGCAAAACGCACCTATTGTCCTCAGGAAAGCGATATCACCACCGCCTGGACGCCCAATGAGGACATCCAGTATTCCAGGTTCTACGACTGGAATCTGTACTTTGACAAAATGCGCTACCTGTTCTTTGACATTCTGCCCAAGGAGCACCGGGACTACGGGTTTGAGTACATTAAATTCCTGTATGTCCTGCTGATCTTCTCCTGCAATGAGACCCCCTCCGGTGCCCTCAAGCCCAATCGGGTCTTTCGCCTGGGCTGTGAAAACAACGAACAGGCCCTTCGGATGCTTCTGGCTCAGTACGATGCCAAGCTGGCCAACACCAGCGATCTGCTGACCCAGCACATCCAGCAGATCCAGTCCACGGAAAAGGCCCGGCTCAGTGACCGGGACGCCAAGCAGATCTTCTGCGCCAACATCAACGTGCCGGTGCTGTTCTCCCAGGAGATCGACCGCACCGACCTCTATTCCAAGCCGGAGGAGCTGGGCCTGGCCACTGACTGCCCGGAGGACGAGGACAGCAAATGGACCGGCACCTATATGACCTCCCGGCGCACCCTGCAGCGGCTGCTCAAGCAGCCCCGGCGGGCCCTGAAGAGCGCGGTGACCGACCTGCGCAGGCTCAACCAGGTGGATCTGGACCGGGCCTGGAACCTGAATGAATTTCAGGTGGAAGATGTTCAGGAATACACCCACGAAGAGGAACTGAACATGGTGACCACCGACACCCCTGATTTTTTCCACATGGACAAATATGAGGGGGAGATGGAGGAACACAGCAAGGCCATCCACCGCAAGATCGAGACCCGTATGACCAAGGGAACCACCGTTGCGCTGGGTCTGACTGTGCTGGTGCTTTATCTGCTGGGCTTTCTGCCCCTGCTGCTGTCCAATTTCTCTGAGGATGAGAGCCGCTTCTGGACCCTCATCCTCATGGGCGGCGCCGCCGCTGCCCTGGTGGTGGTGGGCGTGATCTGCCTGTTCTGCCTGCGGAGCGCACTTCGGAAGCGTTTTCGGGACTACAACGATCTGATGGGCCGGATCTCTATGGATCTGGACCACTCCACGGCCCAGTACTCCCACTATCTCAGCCACGCCTGCAACATGATGCGGGGCTTCCAGGTCCTGAATTTCCGCAACCAAAGCGGCGATCCGGACAGTCAGAAGGTCCGTGTCCTGAAAAAGCACATGACGGACATCCGGCGGATCCGGGAGGAGCTGCGGGAAGTGTTCGGCGTATACGTGGACAGCTGGACCGTCGGCGAGGCGGAGCAGGTGGGCGCATATACCTATGACTTTACCCGGACGGTGGATTTCTCCTATCCCGTGCCCTACACCGAGGGTATGCGCCGTCAGATCGAGTTCCTCCAGCCCGGCAGCACCATCCAGGTGCCTGTGGACTTTATCAATCGCATCACCATCAGAAGGGAGGAGCTGTATGATTGAGACCATCATTCGGCTGGCATGGCTTCTGCTGGTACTGCTTCCCTTCCTCCTGCTGGCCCTTCTGAATAAAAAGGCCAACCTGAAACGGGCTGTCCGGGACCGGCAGTTCCCCATGCCGGTAGTGACATTGGTATATTGCGTCCTGCTTATCATCTTCCTGGGGTGGATTAGCCAATGGATCCTGACACTGATGGAACTGCTGGCCAGATTCCTGAGCAGCGCCGGAACGGAGCTGACTCAGGCTCTGGACGGCGCCTTGAGCTGGCTGGGCGAACTGCTGCAAAATATGGGTGCGGCCCTGGCCCACCTGCTGGACACGGTGGACCCCGCCTATATTCTGCTCTTTGTGGGCAATACCCTGATCCTGTTGGTCCACATCCTGCTGAAACGGATCCTGATCTCCATCTTCCAGGTGGTCTTCAAATCCGGCGGTAGTCTCCACGACCTGTGCGCGGAGCTCTTCTACGAGCAAGACGAGGAGAGTTCCTTCTGGTATGTCCGCAGCCACTTCGGCCAGGCCCGCACCTATCTGAAAACCATGTACTATGCCGCCATGGCCCTGTCCGCCGCACTGGTGCTCTTCTCCTGCGAGCTCTATCGCAACGACCTGCTCTCTGTCCCCTTCTATCCCGTATTCGGCCTGCTGATTGTGGGCGAGATCTACTTCTTCGCGGATGGACTGGACCGCCAGGAGCTGACCAGCTATCTCACCGGCGAGGCGGACCACGCCAACAGCGTCACCAACTATGTCCTGCTCCGGAAGGTGCTCTCCAAGCTGTTTGGAGACAAGCTGGGGGCGGAAAATACCACGGTGGACTCCGGTCTGCTGGCAGCCCGGACCAACGACGCCCTGCTCCAGCAGCTGGAGCAGAGCGACGACCCCAAGGTGGAGGCCTATGGCCGCTTTATGCGGAAGAAAGTCCAGAGCGGCCTTCAGCTGGACCACAACTACCTGGCCTCCGGTCTGGAGCTGCTGCAGGAGCACAGCATTCTGTTCAACAATCCCTTCTACTACGATCTTATCCCCTATGTGTTCTACCCCATGAACCGGGTCATGCTCCGCCGCAAGAAGGTACTCATTATTTTGGGCCGCCACTCTGTGGAGGACGACATCATTGCCTGGTGCCAGGAAGGTTTGGCCTCCGTCTCCAACATTCCGGGTATGTGGAACATCGGCGTGCTCTCCGACGCCCCCCAGGCGCTGGATGTGGGCATCATCAGCCGCTCCAGCGTCCACGACCTGGCCCTCCATGAGGCCAACGACGCCTTCTTCCAGGACGTGGAGTTCGTGGTGGTGGTGGAACCCTCCAAGCTGGTGACCACTGCCCAGATCGGTCTGAACTCCATCATGCGCCGCTGCCGCCAGGACGGAAAGCAGATCACCTTCTGCTCCACCGATAAAAACTGCGACGGCCTGGTAGATGCCCTGTCCCATATCCTGCTGTCCAGCTTCACCGAGGTGTCCGCCACAGAGCACCACAAGGGGGTCTCCTCCTATATGTGCTGGGACGGAGACGGCGACCACTTGCAGCACCGCCTGCTGCCCAACCTCTCCCGCTATCTGGGCGTAGGCACCGAGCTGTCCTTCGCCGCGCTGAAAAACCAGGTGCCTGTAACCGAGTGGTATGGCGGCGACAGTTTCCCGGTGGTGGATATCCACTGGATCGCCAAGCAGTACTACTATGATCTGCTGCACTATGCGGAGCTGCCCACCTCCCAGGAGGCCATGGACGAATACTTCCAGACCACCCCCAACCTGTGGAATGCCCGGATCCGGGAGAACCACTTCCTCACCGTAGAGGATGAGGGGAACAATATGTTCGAGATGAAGCGGCTCTTCTCCACCCGGGCCCGCAACCAGGGCTTTGTCAACATCATCTCGCCGGAGTATTTGCTCAAGGACTATATGCTGGAGAATGACGGCATTTTCAACGCTGACCCCAAGGCCATCCCCTATATAGTGGCCGACTATGCCTCCACCCAGCGCAATATCATCCTGCGGCTCTGCCTGCGGATGAGCACCGGGCCGGTCAAAGAGGCGGACATCCAGCAGGAGCTGATACTGGGAGACATGGACCAGGGAGAACTGCCCGGCAGCCTGTGGCATAACATCTGCCTGTACTGCGGCAGCCGCGGTATCAGCCGCACTGACAAAGCTGGCAACGAATGTCTGGTCTTCTCCCACGGAGAGGCTGAAACCGTCTTTGGGATCGATACCCTGCAGGTCAAAAAGAAATACTCCCTGGAGCAGGGCCGGATGGAATTGCTGTACTCCATCACAGATCCCAAGTTTATCTCCATCGTGCTGGGCGATCTCCGCAACGCCGGCTACATCGCCGAGGACGAAAAGGGCGAGAAGCACTACCTGGGCGCGGAGCTGCGGGGCCATGTGTTCCAAAAGTACCTGCCCGGCCAGTTCTTCACCTTCGGCGGTAAGTATTATGAAATGCTCCGGGTCACCAGCGCCGGTCAGGTGCTGGTACGCCGCGCCGCCGACCACATCACCGGCCGTCCCGCTTACCGCCAGATCCGGAATTACTACCTCTCCAACGTGGTGGATTCCGAGGCCATGGGCGACCAGATGGACATTGCCGGGATGCACATCGTCCGGCAGTACGCTGACATTCGGGTGGAAACCCCGGCCTACTGGAAGCTGGATCAATACAACAACTTCGCCGGGGGAAGCGTGGTCTCTATCAACGGCGTGCCCAACCGGGTCTATCAGGCCAAGCAGCTGCTGCGGATTACCCTGCCGGACCGGGATGGTATGCTGACCAAGGAGATCTGCGGCACGGTGGCGCTCCTCTTCAACGAGATCTTCCGCACCCTCTTCGCGGAAAATCAGCCCTACATCGCTGCAGTCATGCCCGGTGAAGCTGCTGCTCCCACCACCTACAGCCTTCAGGGTGAAAACGGGACGGAGCTGGAGGACGGGTGCATCTACATCATTGAGGACAGTCAGCTGGACCTGGGCCTTCTGGTCACGGTACAGCGCAGCCTCAACCGTATCTTCTCCATACTCTGCGATTATCTGGACTGGCACATGGAGGCAATGGAACTGAGTATGAATCCCCCTCCCGCCCAGGAGCCCCCCGACTTTACCGCACCTCCCGCCGAAGAAGAACCGCAGCCGAAAAAGGGCTTCTTCAGACGGCTGTTACAGAAGATCGGCAACTTCTTCCGGAAGCTGTTCCGCCGCAAGCCCAAGGAAAACACCATGCCGCCTCTCATGAGCACCGCTCCGGGAGGCTTGGGTACCGAAGCCCCACCTTCCGACGATACCTCTGTGACAAAACAGCCAGAACCCACCTCTCCCCTTCCGGAGGAGCCGTTTGCTGACCAACCTGTCGAGGCGGGAGCCGCTGTTTCTGATGCTGTCATCGAGGAGAACTCCGACGAAGTGGTTTCCGACCAGGATGCTCCTGCCGCTGAACCGGAATCCACCTCTCCCCTCCCGGAGGAACCGTCTGTTGAGCAACCTGCCGAGGCGGAAGCCGCTGTTCCTGATGCTGGCGACAAGGTTTCCGATCAGGATGTTCCTGCCGAGGAAATTGCCGAAGATGCTGACCCGGCTCCCATCCAGGAGAATCCGGCTCCGATTGAGCAGGACACCCTCCACTTTGAGCCGGAACAGGTACAGGCCGGCGGCGGAAGCCCCATTTCCCGCAAGCCCTACCACCTGCGCTGCTACCTGCTCTACGGCGGTACCCAGGTGCCGGAACAGATCGACGTACAGGGTACCAGAGATTATCTGGAGGCCCTGGGCTTCGGCAACAGCGAGCTCAAGCAGGCCCGGGCAGGCCGGGACACCGCCGAACGGATCGGCCAGGATATCCTGCGGGACGGCAGCCGCTGCTGCGACTTCTGCGGCGTAGAGCTGACCGGAACCGAGTATGAGATCCTCTCGGACGGTCGGGACCGCTGTATTACCTGTAGCCGAACGGCAGTCAAAACCGAGGAAGAATTCCGGGCCATCTACCAAACCGTGGTGCAAAACCTGGAGATCTTCTACGGCGCTAAGATCTCGGCGTCGGTCCGGGTGGAGATGGTCAACGCGCAAAAGCTCCATCGGCGGCTGGGCAAGCGCTTTGTTCCCACCGGAAAGAGCGACGGCAGAGTGCTGGGCGTAGCCATCCGGGACAAAAAGGGCTATACCATACTGGTGGAAAACGGCGCGCCCCGGATGCAGTCCACCATGACCATCGCCCATGAGCTGATCCACATTTGGCAATACCTCAACTGGGACAGCAAAGCCATCCTGAAACTGTACGGCAAAGCCCAGGAAATCGAGATCTATGAGGGCATGGCAAAATGGGGCGAGATCCAATATGCCTACCTCATCGGCGAACGGGCTCTGGGCAAGCGTGAGGAGCTGCTCACCCGTATGCGGGACGACGAGTATGGCCGCGGCTTCAACAAATATCTGGCCCGGTATCCGCTCTCCATCGACGTGCAGCTGCCCGGTCAAACTCCTTTCACCGACAAGCAAAAACCCCTTTAAGGTAGTGAAAACACGCCCCCTGTACGGCAATTTGCTGTACAGGGGGTGTGTTTCTTTATCATTGTAAAGCGCTGTTTTTCCTGCTATAATGGCTTTGCCCACATCAATCAGAATGATGCCGCCAGCTGGCAGATTTGGAGGATGCGCTATGAAAAAAATGACCTGTGGCCTCTCCGCTCTTCTCCTTTGTCTGGGCCTTCTCTCCGGCTGTACCTCTCAGCCTGAGGCTTCCAAACAGGATACCATTCCCTTTGAGGACGGACAGTACTATGCCGTGGCCTACCTGGGATATCAGCAAATCGATGATCTGGACTACTATGTGGAGCATTATCTGGATCATGACAGCCTGCCTGTTCACTATCTCTCCGCCGGAGACTACTATCTGGTGATCCCCAGATATACGGGTATGGAGCTGTCCCTGTACCGCAACGATCTGGAGACCTCCCAACCCATTCTGATCTACCAGGACCCGGATTGCCAGCCCTTTATCCTCCAGTGCAACGCCAGCGATATCTTCGCCGACGCTACCATCCGTCTGACCTACAAGGACGAGACGGCAGAGTTTTCCCCCTTCATCTCTCTGAAGGACGGCTCTGTAGACATTGGAACACAGGGACTGGATATCACCAAAGATTCATAAATGGAGGCCTGCCATATGACCAAAAACGACGCTTTTCTGCACCTGAACGATCCGCTGCCCGCAGACATTGCCCGCCGGAAGGAGATGGGCGACCTGGCAGGCGCCATCCGGCTCATCGACCAGCGTTTGGCCAGCCGCACCCAGCCTCTTCTGGCTCTCCGCCTGGAGGCGGAGCGGCTGCGGCTGACCCGTCTGCCTCACGACTACCCCTACTCCCGTGCCGAGGCCCTGGCTATGATCCGCGCAGAGTGGCCCCAGTGCACGGAGGAACAGTTTGACACTCTGGTGGACCACGGGCGCATCGACTGGCGCATGGTTGACGGGGAACTGCGGTGTCAGGAGCGATTCCTGGAATCTTTGCGTATTTACCCCAGAGAAGCCCCCGGTCTCATACAGGAGCCCCAGGATCACTCCGCCCGGGACGCCGTGTTGGCCAGGATGGAGGCTGAGGGTGCCCTCACCGCCCGCATCACGCTGCGGGCCACCATCCGCTCCCTGGTGCCGGTGACCAGGCAAGAAGTTCAGGCCTGGCTGCCCATCCCCGCCGCCTGTCCCCAGCAGAGCCAGATTCAGATTCTGGACCACACCCCCGGCGGCATAGCCGCTCCGGAATGTGCCCCTCAGCGCACCATGTGGTGGCGGACGCAGGGGGTGGATACATTCTCCGTGACTTACCGCTATCTCATTTGGGCCAAGTATACCGATCCCATGGCGTTGCCGCTGGACCCCGTTCAGCCCACCTTCGATCTGGAGGAGCAGGCTCCTCACATCGTCTTTACCCCCTATCTGCGGGCACTAGCAAAAGAAATCTGCTGGGGGTGCTCCACACCGGCAGAAAAAGCCCGGGCTATCTATGACTATGTGACCGGCCAGGTAGACTATCGCTACCAGCCCGCATACCTCCAACTAGACTGTATCGCCGACCAGTGCGCCAAGACCCTGCGGGGAGACTGCGGCGTATTTGCCCTGCTTTTCATCACCCTGTGCCGCATCTCCGGCATCCCCGCCCGGTGGCAGAGCGGCCTGGCCGTCCGGCCGGACAGTGTTGGCCCCCACGACTGGGCCATGTTCTATCTGGCGCCCCATGGCTGGCTGTGGGCAGACTGCTCCTTTGGCTCCTCGGCCCGGCGCAATGGAGAGACCGAGCGCCGCCGGCACTACTTCGGCAGTCTGGACCCCTGGCGCATGGTGGCAAACAGCGCCTTCCAGGCGTCTCTGACGCCACCCGTGCAGGATTGGCGGCAGGACCCCTATGACAATCAGGTAGGCGAACTGATGGTGGGCGGCCGGGGACTGGATGCCTCGGAGCGGGAGACCAGTCAGGAGCTTCTGGAGTTTGAGCTGCTGCCCGGAGAAACCTGATAGGCATCCTACTGTCGGAGGACTCATCCGACCTTCCGGGCCATTGTAACCAGGACCCCGCTCCTTGACAGGCTTCACCTAAAACGATAAAATGATAAAAAAAGGAACTAAGGCGTGGGAAAGATGAAGGTTACACCACAGGAAAAAACCATATTGGACGCGGCCCTGGAGGTCGTAGCAAGGGAAACCATCAGCCGAACCAGGATGCACCTGATCGCTGAAGAAGCTGGGATGTCCCAGTCCAATCTGCACTATCACTTTAAAACAAAAGATGCACTGATGAAGGCACTCTTCTGCATGATTCAGGATACGTTTACAGAGCGCCGCAAGCAGGATGCTGTGGATCCGGACACACCCGTTGAAAGTCAGATCGCGCATTTCTTCCAGGAGCCCAGACGCCTGTTGGACGAAGACTGGCGCTATGAAACGGTACAGATCGATTTCTGGCTGTATGCTCATACAGAGCCGGAGATGCAGGAGTTGTTTGACGAGAGTTATGAGGGCTGGCGGGAACAGGCCATCCGCCTGATCGCGCAGGCTTATCCCGAAATTCCCGCCGAAACCCAGCGCGCACTGGGCTATATTATGGTATCCATGTTCGTAGGCGCCGTCATGCAGATTATGAATCGTGCCGACTTTGATTTGGATCGCTATTTTGAGGTATGCACAAATTTGATCCTTCTGGAGCTAAACAAGCTGCATCAAGCAGGTTGATTGGTTCCTATACAGAGAGCGCCCCCGGAAAGAGATTCTTTCCGGGGGCGCTTTTATCATGCCTGTACAGTTGATGGAGCGGTGTGAAGGTATTCCATGAGCATATCGCAGCAGAGGGACGCATACAGGTCCAAATCTACTGTCAGCTTGGAATTCAGCACCTGAAGGGACTCTCCCATCATCATGGAAACCATGATATGAGCCAGAAGGGCGGCCGTTTCTGCTTCTACTGCAGGATCATACAGACGAATGGTTTCTGCAATATGCTTTCTCCAGATCTCATAAGACTGATAGAACTCCTCGTTGATCTCAGGATCCACCCGTCCCATGCACCAATAGTCAAACTGTGTTCTGTCATATTGAGGTTCTTCCTCAATAATCTGCTTTTTCTGCTCAAAGAAACCAGCCAACTTATCTGCCAGGGTATTGGAGTGTTGGTTGAGTACCGCCTCTCGCTTTTCTGAAAAGTTTTTCTGGATATAGCGCAGCAGGGCCAGCAGCAAGTCCCGTTTTGTCTTGAAATAGTAGTGGAGATTGGACTGCACCACTCCGGCCTCCTCTGCGATCAAACGCATACGGGTCCCGTTGAGTGTTTCCCTGTCTACCACCTCAAACGCCGCAGCCAGGATCGTTTCTTCCATAGGATTATATTCCATGATCGGCATCCTCTTTTCTGCCATCCATTTCGTATCATCAGTATATCAAACCGGTCGTAAAAAATCAAATCCATTAAGCTGACTGACTAGTTGATTTATTCTCTGGGATGTGATATATTTGCCATACACCGGCACAAAACCGTCAGAAATGGAGGATCATTATGGAAGTCATCAAGTGGAGCGCCAACAAAATGCCCAAAAGCGGGGACCAGCAGCTGAGCGTCATGGCTCTGGATGAGGTGCAGCGGGCCCGCAGATTTCACCAGAGTTTTCCCCAATACGCTGTTACCCCTCTTGCCAGGCTTTCCCGTATGGCCGGACAGCTGGGGCTGAAGGATGTGTTTGTCAAGGATGAGTCCTACCGGTTTGGTCTGAATGCCTTTAAAGTCCTGGGCGGTTCTTTTGCCATGGCCCGGTACATTGCCAAAGAACTTGGTAAATCTGTAGACGAGATGAGCTATGATTACCTGACCAGCAACCAGCTCAAGCAAGAATTTGGACAGGCCACCTTCTTTACCGCCACAGACGGCAACCATGGCCGCGGTGTGGCGTGGGCTGCCAACCGCCTGGGACAAAAGGCCGTTGTCCATATGCCCAAGGGCAGCAGCAAGTCCCGCTTTGACAACATTGCCCGGGAAGGTGCCAAGGTCACCATTGAGGAGGTCAACTATGATGAATGTGTGCGTATTGCCGCCGCCGAGGCTGCGGAAACCCAGCGCGGCGTCGTAGTGCAGGACACCGCCTGGGATGGCTACGAAGAAATCCCTGCCTGGATCATGCAGGGCTACGGAACCATGGCTATGGAGGCCGCCGAGCAGCTCAAGTCCCTTGGCGCCGCCCGTCCCACCCACATTTTTGTGCAGGCGGGGGTAGGCTCCCTGGCTGGTGCAGTGGTAGGCTTCTTCCACGATCTCTTCCCCGAAAATCCCCCCAAAACCATCATCATGGAAGCCCAGGCTGCCGACTGCCTCTACCGGGGTGCCGTAGCAGGTGACGGACAGCTGCGTACCGTGGACGGCGATCTGCAAACCATTATGGCGGGCCTGGCCTGCGGAGAACCCAATACAATTTCCTGGGACATTCTGCGCAATCACGCTTCCTTCTTTGTCTCCTGCCCGGACTGGGTGGCTGCCAAAGGTATGAGAATGCTGTCCGCCCCCTGCAAAGGCGATCCCCAGGTGGTTTCCGGAGAAAGCGGCGCAGTGGGAATGGGCCTGCTGGCCACTTTGATGGAGAACGCGGAGTACCGCGAGTTGCGGGAGGCGATCGGCCTTGATGAAACCTCCAGCGTACTTCTCTTTTCTACCGAGGGCGACACTGATCCCCATCGTTATCGCGATATCGTATGGAACGGGGCCGATATCTCCGTCTGAATGTCTAAATTTCTTTTGATTTTTTGTCCAGAATAGAAGATTGACACAAAAAGAGCTTTGTCATATAATGAGCGCAGAAAATCTGACTGACTAATCAAACTAATGCGAGCCACAGACTCGTTTTAAATGGCCTCAAATTTGATCAATCAGTCAGTCTAAAACGGAGGGAAATATTATGGTAACTTCTATGGGCGGCAAGCACCTGATCACTCTGCAGGAATGGACCAACGAAGAAATCGATACCTGCCTGGACACAGCTTATGATCTGAAACTGAAATTCGCTCGGAAGATTCCCCACGCAAGCCTGCGGGACGAGACCGTATTTATGATGTTCTTTGACGAGTCCACCCGTACCCGTAACTCCACCGAGGCCGGCGCCACCCAGCTGGGCGCCCACGCCCACTTCCTGGATGCCAGCAAGATGCAGATCCAGCACGGCGATTCCGCCAAGGATACGGCAATGATCCTCTCCAGCTACGGTCACGCCATTGTCTGCCGTCACTGCGGCTGGGGCGTGGGCAACGCCTACATCCGTGAGATGGCCAAGTATTCCAGAGTGCCCGTTCTGAATCTCCAGTGCGACCTGTACCACCCCATGCAGGGTCTGGCCGACCTGATGACCATTCAGGAGCATTTTGACCGCACCAAAACCCAGGGCCTGAAGGTCTCCATCATCTGGTGCTACGCCACCGCCCACAAAAAGCCCATCTCTGTGCCCGTCACCCAGGCGCTGCTCTTCCCCCGCTACGGGATGGAGGTCACCCTGGCCTATCCCGAGGGCTACGAGCTGCCCGACTGGGTGATCGCTCAGGCGGAGGAGAACGCCCGGAAGAACGGCGGCACCATCCGCATCACCCACAACATCCGTGAGGCCTTTGAGGGGGCCGATGTGGTGATCCCCAAGAACTGGGGCAGCTGGTACGCCGACAGCAAGAAGGTTCCCACCGATGAGAAGCGCGCGGGCAACACCACCCTGACCCAGGAGGAGCTGGAGCGTCTGGCAAAGAATAAGTCCTGGAAGTGCACCCAGGAGCTGATGGATCTCACTTCTGAGAACAGCATCTATATGCACGCGCTGCCCGCCGACCGGGTCAACGAGGTAGAGGACTCCGTCATTGACGGTCCTCACTCCATCATCTATCAGGAGGCCGAAAACAGACTGCATACAGTCAAGGCTGTTATGGATCTGACCATGGGTGGCAGACGCTGAGTAAAGGAGGAGTTTTCATGGATATCTCCACGAATGCCGCCGGGCT
>ERZ1643249.2639-NODE-2639-length-16553-cov-4.458662_pt1 | contig 16553 bp, 12 predicted proteins | sample MGYA00579263_ERZ1643249 | MGnify/ENA primary metagenome ERZ1643249 (study PRJEB29033, sample SAMEA4952264) | chicken gut metagenome | biome: Broiler Chicken; feature: Gastrointestinal Tract; material: Caecum | place: Ireland | collected 2018 | study: Broiler...
CATAATTGTAGATGTAATGCTGTCGGGATTAGGTTCGAGAGTTAAAATTGATTGAAATAACTTTTTTGAATCTGTGACTTTACAATTATAATTTATTTTGAGCGTCACTTTTGCTAATCTACTATTTATTTCAATTCTATCTTTATATGTATATGTTATATCTAATTCATTTGTATTGACAAAATATAAATCTAATTTTAACTTTTTTAGTTTTTTATCATGATTGCGTTGCTTTGCACACAATTCAGGTAAGGTTGATTCATTAAGCACATATTCGCCTTCATTTAATTGCAAGTAATTTTTATCTTTATAATTGATAAAACAAACTATGTTATTAGGGACATTTATTTTACTTCCATTTTTAATCGTCAAAAAATTAGATGATATGAATCCCTTTTTTGCATCATCAGGAATTATTGGATTGAGTTTATTTTTTAACCAATTAAACATAATATTATTATAACATTTTATTTTAAAGTTTTCAAGTTTTAATATAATGTTGACATTATTTTTAATTAGTTATATAATTTATTAAATGTTAAAAACTGTTTTAAGCAAACTATTGATGGTTTTATATTTTGTATGTGGTGCTTTAATTTTAGAAGCAGTCACTTTTCATATCTTAGGCATGGGATTTATGCCTGAATACTTTGGATATAATTTTGCGATTATTATGTTTATAGCTATTTTAGTATTTATAATTCCTAATTTTACTGCACAATACACAATTTATACAATTATACTCGGTCTTCAAGCAATTATGATTTATATTAATTATTCTCTATATATGATTTATGGTGACCTTTTTTCTATAGATATGATTAGATTGATAGATGAAGCAGGCGCTGCAATGACCAGTAATTTTATTTATTTTTCTGTGATTTTACAACTATTTTTTGTTTATGTGGCGATAGTTATAGTTGGTAATGTTATGCTAAAAAAATGCAAAAAAGACAAAATAAAAATTCGTCAACATTATTCAATTTTTAATGTAATATTAATTCTTGCCATTCAATGTTTTGCTTGCACTTATTACATAGATGAAAGATTATATATTAATAGTTTATCTGACATTAATAGTGCCGATTATGTTTCTAGTGATACATTTTTGATGAATACAAGTTTTATGAAATATGGAAGTTATTCTAAATTTGGTTCATACGGTTATATTACAAATCTTTTGCTTGGAATGAATGAAAAAATTGATGAAGAAATACAAAATGCTACAATCAATTATTTTAATTCTGGAAATATTTATAACAATAGTGATGTGTTTGGCATAGATTCTAGAAACAATGTTATTGTCATAATGATGGAATCACTAGAATGGTTTTGTTTTGGAGATGGAACATACGATTCATCATTTAATAATCTTTCTTATGAACTAACTCCAAATATTTATTCATTGATTTATGGAGATGATTATTTGACAGATACAAACAATGACAATACAGATAACGATAGTCTATTGGCTAAAAATTTCTTTGCAAAATCTAAAACAAACTATTCAGAAGGTTATGCAATACTTGGCAATTACCCAGTGGGCGAGGGATTGTCAGACATAGCAGGAACAAATTATGATAAATCATTAAATGCTTTCAACTATTCTATGCCAGGAGTATTAAGCAATTTAGGTTATAACACTAGTTATGTTCATTCACATGTCATTTCATTTTATGATAGAAATCAAACTCATGGGAATTTAGGTTTTGAGAACGTGATTGGTAAGGATAATGTTTTAGATGAACAGGGCAATCCTGTTTATACGGGCGATGATTTATCCTGGGACCATTGGGCTGCGGAAGGTGATTTTGCCCGTAATGCTATTGATTATATTATTCCTACCGATTATAATGAAAGACCATTTTATACTTTTTATCTGACTGTCTCAACACATGGTTCATATATTGAAAATGAAAACGAAGCAGACTGTATGCGTTATCAGAATTATGTTAGATGGGGAGCAGATGATTGTGTGTATAATGAGAAAACTGGTTGTTGGGAACTAAAAAATAAAGATGCAGAACCTGCCGATTTGACACCTACTGAATGGTACGCAAATGTGTTGGATAATTATTACCAAATTGACCCAGATTTGTGTGAAGAATTAGTGTATTATCAATGTGGTGCAATGGGACTAGATGAAGCAATAGGCGTAATCGTAGATAAGCTGAAAGAGTATGATATATATGATGAAACTACAATTGTATTATTCTCAGACCATTATTCATATTACAATAAATTAGCTAATAAAGTAAAAGGCTTTGACGAAGAAGACTATTCAAGTATAGAATTAAATACAATTCCATTAATAATTTCTAGTCCAGGATTAAAAGAATATAACTCTAAGCAAATAGAACCTGATGATGTTAAGTATATTGAAAACACAAGATTTTGTTCTGCATATGATATAATTCCAACCTTGTTTGATTTGCTCGGAGTTAGTTTCAATGAGAATCTATATATAGGTCATTCATTATTTAAGCCATTAGAATATTATTATATTGACGACACAGGGGAAGAAACTGATATGGTTGTATATTATTCAAACACAGGAGGACTGTTCTGTAAAAATTTATATACTTATAACATGAATGAATATGTATTTAACAATATGGAAGAAAATCAAGAAGTAATAGAGATTTTTAATGCGGAAGTTAAAAACATATTGACAAAAATGAATTATTTGCATATTTTAAATAATAATTATCTATATAATAAAATAAGTAATCGTTAAATTTTAGAAATTTTATTAAAAATTGTTGACAATGAATAAATTATATTATATAATTAATTTGTTGTCGAAATGCCTCGATAGCTCAATGGTGGAGCACTCGGCTGTTAACCGATAGGTTGTAGGTTCGAGCCCTACTCGGGGCGCCAAAATCACAATATATAGTAGTGTTTGATAGGCGAAAGCACTACTATTTTTTATTTTTTTCTAAAAAAGTGGTGACAAAAATTGCATTGATGGTTTTTATAATTTTCGTTTATTATAATTATTAAATATTAATAATTTATATTGTGTGTGTTTTCTATTTAAAATATTGATTTTTTGTTAATTATATGATATAATCAACAAAAGAGGTGGGTATGGCTACTCAATTTATTAGAGAGTTCGGTGCTTTTGATGGAACTAATGCAAATTTAGAGGATGTTTTTGTTTACGCATCAATTGGTTCGGGTAAATATGACTATGTACCTTTATCTAATTTAAGAGTCTATGTGAACGATACAACTAGACGTAGACTAAATTCTATTAAAGATTTTCAAAATGTTTTAGCACAGCAAAACAGAAATGGAATAAATATTTTGAACGTCGCTGATTCAAATAATTCAAATAGCATTATAATTGGAAGCTTTGTACCTAATGATGCTCAATTATTAACTCATAATATTAATGTACCAGATTTATATTTGTCTAATAATATCAACGGCTTCAAAGAAGATGGCAGTATAGATGCAGTGGAATATGGATTAAAAAGAGCTGTTGAAATAAAGAAGAGTGAAGGTTTTAATAATGATGACCCATATGTTTATGCAGAATTAAGTGGCGACAACAATATGCAGTTCATTCGAAAAGATGAAATTGGCTATTATGAGGGTAGCAGATTCATTACATTAGAAGATTTGATTAATCAAAATCGAGATGCTGATATTTTAGCATTAATTCAAGAAAAAGATTTGTATACCCGTGACAATAAATATGTGACAAAACTATTTACATCTTCGACATGCTCAATTGGTGCAGTCAAGGCTAGGGAAGAGATTGATGTCGCTAATCTCAAATTACATTCATTTACTGTCAATTCTGATGGTCAAATTGAAACTGTTGATACAAATATTGACTCTTTATATTCTGAGCAATTTACCAGAAAAGAAAAAGATGGTGTTTATTTAGATATTGCTAATTATAGAGTGAATAGAGATAATGCTGGTGATTTTATCAAAGTTAGATTCAAAGGATATGATGTTGAAACTTTGGTGTCAATTAGTTATTTACATGAAATTAATGCAGATGGAGAGCCTGGTCCACAAATTGATAAAAATGAATTTTTGCGCAATAGCAAAAGTTATATTGGTAAATCATTAGTTTTCGTTATGACTGACCCTGAAGTAAAAATGCAAACAGAACCATTGACTATTGAAGAAGTGTCACTGACTTTTGATAGTATCAAAACTATGGAAGTGACAGAAAAAGAAGAGGATATCTTAAAAGATGGGACTTATTTGCGTTTAAAAGATGGTAGATATATTGAAGAGAATAAATCGGTTAGACCTAATTGTTATGAATTTTTAAGTTTTAATGAGACAGAGTTTGATGCTTATTTTGTTTTGCTTGAACCTACTGGTGAAAATAATGGTGTGATTGTCAATAAAGATATGTTCGCTAACAAGTCGGCTGTCAATTATAATGGGAAAGAATTAAAACTTATTAATGCTGTTAAAATTAAACTTTCTAACAAGCCAATGAACGAATGTGATTTAATTCAAACATCTAGCACCAATCAAGATGTAGAGAGTTGTGAACTTTTAAATACACTAATGCTAAATACAGAAGGCAATATCTATTATGGTGATGATGGAAATTTCATGAGAACTGAAAAAACAGCAGAGGAAAAGAATAGAATAATTAATGATGCCAATGCTGATTTCTTGGAAAAATATAAAAATGGTCAATATGTATTAGATAAAGTCATTGATGATGAAGGTAATCTTGTAGAATTAGACCAACAGCATAATAGATATACAATGTCTAGCATTACTACACAAAAAGATGCAGCTAATGAATTATATGAATATCAATTTTTCAAAGACGGGAAACTTGTATACAACACGCAGACAGGCAAATTAGAAGGTGGACCTAAATATGATTTCAAATCTGCAATAAAAAAAGAGTTGACACGTGGATGGGCGAATGTATTGATTGGTTGTGCTTCTTTGTTATCTCTTGGTGGAGTGTTCTTATTAGCAGTCGCACCTATGGCAGTGGCTGCAACCATTGGTGCGCTTGCTGTTTATCCAATAGGTGCATCAATCGTTCATGCAATCAAAGGTATGGTTATTAATCATAGAAAATATAAATATAAAGATAGAGTAGAACAAAATAGAAAACAATTTAGCAAAGAAATTAATAGCGATTTAAATGATTTATATGAACAAACTAATGAAACATTGAAACAATCAAGTTATGATAGATTAAAAGAATATTTCAAACAAGAATTTTTAAATTCACCAGATGAAAGATTAAGGAATTTGAAAGGAAGACAGCTAGAAAAAGAAATAGATAAAAAAATTATAGAACTATCCGAGGAAGATTACAAGAGATTGACCTATTATGCGAGGGGACAACACTATTTAGCATTTTTGGAAAGAATGAATAAGGTAGAAGAAAAATTATCTAGTCTTTCTACTACAAAATATTATTCTGAGTTTAAAATTGAAAATGGTAAAGGCGAAGTGACTCCTGAGAATGCTCCGCTATTTAGCAAATATCGTGCTGAAATGCAAGCATTGGAAAAAGAGATAAAGAGACTCAGAAAAGCTGTGAAAAAAGACCCAAGTTTTCAGGCAGAGTTGGATATGAAATTAAATGAATATCATGAAAAATCTATGAATTATACTTCTATGGGTCAAGAACTTGGACGTGATGCAAAATATGATACCGTTTCTGAAAAAGTATATCTTATGAAAGGATTGATTGCTTATAAAGAATTTGGCGACATCATAGATAAAGAAACAGATGCGGAAGAACAAATGTTTACGGAAGATGAAAAGGAGTTTATCTCTCACTTGGAATACAATCCAGAGAAAAATCAATTTACTTATGATGGAAAAGTTTTCTCAACCAAGTCTGTTCAGCAGAAGATATTAAACAAATTTGGTAAAGGTAAGAAATCTACTGTTGATAAAGTGATTAATTCTATTACAAGTAGGCTTTCAACTTATGGAAAATCTCTTCCAAAATATGAATATGAAGAGGGCACAACACTTATCAGGTCAAAAAATAATGAGACGGATAGTGTCGTTCCAGTTGAAGAAACTGTGGATTCAAATGTGGCACCTGAAAGGACAAATGATGCAGAGCGTACTGCTGAGAGACAAATCAATGAACCAGTTCATGAAACGGATAGACATGTTGAACGCGGAAATGAACAAGTTGATGATGCTCCTAAACCAAAATCGAGATTGTCAGTTGCTAATTTGGAACGACTTTTAAAGAGAATCAAAGAATTGAACAGGTTAGATGAAATGTTCTTTGGACCAGATGAAGAGATGGAAGCAGATATTGAAGGAAAGATTGAAGAATTAGAAGATTTGATTCGTGAAGATTTGCATCTATTGAAGAGTGCTGGCAGAAGTAAAAGTGAGAGATATGCAAAATATAAAAGACAAATTGTATCTGCTGAAAAGATGCTGAAAGAACATCAAATATATAACGAAAATAGAGCTAGAATAAATGTTAGTGCAACAATTTAATAAAATCCGATGAGCAAAGTGGCGATTTGCTAGGAAATGCTGAAAAGGCATTCGCAGGTATGCGTGGTATACAATTAAGATGGGTAAAAATTACCAAATAGGGTGGAACCGCGGTCTCACCGTCCCTATGCAATGTTTTTGCATAGGGTTTTTTAATAAGGAGATAATATGGGAAACTTTGATAAAATAGTTAATTTATGTAAAAATCGTGGATTTATTTTTCCGGGAAGCGATATTTATGATGGTCTTGCTAATACATGGGATTATGGACCAGTAGGTGTAGAATTAAAAAATAATATCAAGCGAGCTTGGTGGAAAAAGTTCGTACAAGAAGCACACAATTCATTTGGTATTGATGCAGATATTTTTATGAATAGTAAAGTTTGGGACGCTAGTGGTCACACGGCAAGTTTTTCTGACCCTAAAATGGATTGTAAAAATTGTAAAACAAGACATAGAGCGGATAATTTAATTGAAGAACACAGCAAAGGAAAAGTTAATCCAGATTTGATGACAAATGAAGAAATGGAAAACTATATTAAAGAACATCATATCTGTTGCCCTAAGTGTGGAAAATGTGATTGGACTGGAATTAGGAATTTTAACTTAATGTTTTCAACTTCACGTGGAGTGACTGATGAAAGTCAAAATCTTATCTATCTTCGTCCTGAAACTGCACAGGGAGAATTTGTCAATTTCTTAAATGTACAACGAAGTATGCGTGCAAAAGTACCATTTGGTATTGCTCAAATTGGTAAAGCATTTAGAAATGAAGTGACGCCCGGCAATTTTACATTTAGAACTATTGAATTTGAACAGATGGAACATCAATGGTTTTGCAAAGCTGATGATAGCATGAAATATTATGATGAATATAAGAAAAAAGCGATGGATTTTCTTTTATCGCTTGGCTTTAATCATGAACATCTAAGATATCACGACCATGATAAATTGGCACATTATGCAAAGGCTGCTTGTGATATACAATATCTATATCCAATTGGTTGGGAAGAATTAAATGGTATTCATCATAGAGGAGATTGGGATTTGTCAAGACATCAAGAGTTTAGCGGAAAATCAATGTTATATCTTGACCCGTATACCAATGAAAAATATATTCCAAATGTGATTGAATATTCCATTGGAGCTGATAGATTGACTTTGGCAGTTATGTGCGAAGCATATGATGAGGAAAAATTGGATAATGGAGAGACACGTGTTGTGATGCACTTCCACCCAGCGATTGCACCATATAAAGTAGCTATCTTGCCGTTACAGAAAAATTTGAATGAAAAAGCTATGGAAGTTTATTCCAATTTATCAAAATATTTTATGGTCACATATGATGAAGCGGGCAGTATTGGTAAACGTTATCGCCGTCAAGATGAAATTGGTACTCCAATGTGTGTGACAATAGATTTTGATACACTTGAAGATAATACTGTGACTATTCGTGATAGAGATACGATGGAACAAATTAGAATAAAAATCGATGATTTAGTAAATTATGTAAGTGAAAAAATTAAATATTAATATAGTTTAATATTTTAAATTATCTTGAACTTATGGCAATAATATTATACTAATATATTAATTGTTAAATATTTAGTAGAAATAAAAAGTGCTACAATGTTTTTAATGTTTAAATTTTTATAATTTTGAAGAATTGCAATTGGTAATTGTAGTTTTTAAATTTTTCAAACTTATTTGATTATATAAATTGTGATTTTTGGGAATAAAACACAATAGTGTTTCATGCACTTTTAAGAATACAAAAGTGTCATAATGATATTGTGCATAACATTCAAAATGTATTAGAAAAATTTTCAATTAGGTTGAAAGATTTAATGCAAGAAAAAAATTTGAACATAAAAGAATTATCAAAATTGACTGACATTCCTAGGTCAACAATTAATAGTTGGACATTAAAGAAGAGGTCACCTATGATAGATTACTTGTGTGTACTTGCAGACTTTTTTCAAGTGTCAATAGATTATTTGTTAGGTAGAGAAGACTAAAAAGAATTCGTTTTACACGAATTCTTTTTTATCAAAGTTTACTGTTAATTATTGCTTTGCTAGCAAAAGCAAACTATAACGTCTCTCGCTTTGATAAACTTAATATTAAGTCATTAGTATTATATGAAACACAATAGTGTTTTGTCAATAATTTTAAACTAAATTTTATTTAAAGCAAAGATAAAAATTTTTTATCATAAAACTAAAATTATTTTTTAAATCATGAATACTATATTAATTATTTAATATTAACATTTGCTATAATGTCAACAGAAACTTCTTTAATTAGTTGAAGAGTAATTTTGTATTGTCCTACACCTTTAATTGTAGGGAAATCTTTTATCATATTTTTTTCGATTTTAATTCCGTCATTATTTAAAGCATTCATAATTTCTTGTTTTGTGATTGAACCAAATGCTTTTCCATTAGAACCGACACTAAGGTTAAAATTATATATTTTATTTTTAATTTTGTTAGCAAGTTCTTTATATTCTTTTACAAGTTCGGCATGATGAAATTCTTTTGCTTCCACTTGTCCTTTATGGTCGTTTAGGTTGCTGGCATTGGCAACTTTGGCAATACCTTGCTTGATTAGTACATTATTTGCATAATTTGGATTGACATCAATTATATCTCCCGCTTTACCTTTTCCTTTCAAATCTTTGATTAAAATAATTTTCATATTTACCTCTATTTTTATTTTATCATACAGAATTGAAATTGTCAAATTTTATAATAATTGAATAAATAATTTGAATTTGAGAAAAATATTGGTATGGATGTAGTATGTAGAAAATATAGTTGTATGTATAACGATAGAGCGAAATGTACACGCAACAATTTAAAGATTAATAGTGTAGCAGATTGTGGAGATTTGAAAATTGACAAAAACAAAGAAGTCAAAGATGTTTCTCTTGATATGTTTAGTCATGAACCTAATATAGCTCCCTATCATCATTGTAGAACAATGAATATAATGTGTGACAGTAATAATTGCATTTTTAACCGCACAGGAGAATGTTTTTCCAATGGTATATTTGTAGGGAGTGAAATTAATGATGCTCCTTGCAATAGTTATGTTCCAAGATAGAAAATAAAAAATATTTGATTATTTGTCAAATATTTTTTTATAATTATATTTTATTCTATAAATTATTTTTCAATGGTATAATCATCGTCATCTAGGTCTATAATTGTTTCTTTTTTTACTAAATCACGTATATTATGTTTTATTATTTTCAATCTTTTTGTGACAATAATGCTAGCGATGATTTCCATAACTGAATTGAAAATGATTGCAACTCCTAAGAATATGTTAAATACTCGCTCGCTTTCAAAAGGATTAGCAATAATCAAAATTCCTAATATTAGTATAACGAAGGCAAATATTGTATCAAGCCACCAATTTTTTGCACCAAGTCGTCTATAATTAAATGATTTTTGCATTTTATTAAGTGATGCGAAAATGAATAACGTACCAACAACAAATGCAAAGATTGCTATATTAGTCAAGATGTTTGAAGACATTGCGACAATTAGTCCAAATAATACATCAATACAACCAATCCAAAATCCTAAACTTTCATAGCCATAAATAAAATAATTAATTATTTCAATTATTCCACATACAACCAATCCAAGTCCGAAAATTAAGATAATAGTAAATTTTGTGGTTTCTGGAAAGAAAATTAGACATATTCCAAAGATTATACAAAGTATATTGAATATTAATGATGTTAATTTAATATTTCTAAAAATTTTTTTCATAGTTGCTCCATTCCAATTATAAACTAAATTCATTTTATTTATAATATTTTCCTGATATTTTGTTTAAAACACAAATTTTTTTTATTGTTTTTGACTAAATAAACCAATAAACATTATTATATTAATTTTAATCAATTTAGAAAACGGTTGACAAATTTTTTTCTTATAGATATAATAATGATATGATAAAAAAAGAATTGGCATTGCTATTATAATGTTTGCCGACAGAGTCGGCACATTGTTTTGGTTGTGCTGAAAATATTTTTGACAGCATGACCGCTGTCATTTTTTTAAATAACATTTTAATTAATATTTTGGGAGAGCGTATGAAAGAATATAATCATCAAGAAGTAGAATCAAAGTGGAGAAAGTATTGGGAAGAAAATAAAACGTTTAAAACTGATGTCTGGGATTTTTCTAAACCTAAATTTTATGCTTTGGATATGTTTCCTTATCCTTCTGGGTCCGGACTTCATGTGGGACACCCAGAGGGATATACTGCAACAGACATTGTCAGCAGAATGAAAAGAATGCAGGGTTATAATGTATTACACCCAATGGGTTTTGATTCCTTTGGATTACCAGCTGAACAACATGCAATAGAAACGGGAAATAATCCTAATGACTTTACTTTAAAAAATATTGAATATTTTACTGGACAACTAAAAAACCTTGGCTTTTCATTTGACTGGGATAGAATGGTGTCAACTAGTTCACCTGATTATTATAAATGGACACAATGGATATTTAAACAATTATATCTTGATGGTTTAGCAAAGTGTGTGGATATGCCAGTTAATTGGTGTGAAGAATTGGGTTGTGTGCTTGCAAACGATGAAATAGTAGATGGAAAAAGCGAGCGTGGTGGATATCCAGTTGTTAAGAAAAATATGAAACAATGGGTAATTGATATGCCTAAATACGCAGAAAGATTGTTAAATGGATTAGATGAAATTGATTGGCCCGAATCTACAAAAGCGATGCAACGCAATCGTATTGGAAAATCAGTTGGAGTTGAAGTCGATTTTGATATAGTTGGAGGAGGAAAGTTTTCTATCTTTACCACATGTATTGAGACTATTTATGGTATCACTTTCATGGTGCTTGCTCCTGAAAGCAAACTTGTTGATGAATTAAGACCTAGAATAAAAAATTGGAATGAAGTAGAAAAATATCGAGAAGAAACGGCAAAATTAAGTGATCTTGACCGTACAGAATTGAATAAAGGTAAAACAGGAGTCAAATTAGATGGGATTTTTGCCATCCATCCACTAACAGGGAAAGAAGTGCCAGTATTTATTGGGGATTTCGTCTTAGCAAGTTATGGTACGGGAGCTGTTATGGCTGTTCCTAGTCATGACCAACGAGATTTTGAGTATGCTATTGCACATAATATTCCTATGATTCAAGTAATAGATGGTGCCGATGTTAGTAAAGCAGCTTTTGAAAAATACAACTATTTAGGTAAGGGCTGTAAATTAATTAATAGCGAAGAATTTACTGGTCTTACTGTTGAACAAGCCAAAGTTGCAATCACAGAAAAATTAGAAAAACTTAATAAAGGACGTAAAACTGTAAATTATAAAATTCATGAATGGATTTTTGCTAGACAACGTTATTGGGGTGAACCTATTCCAATTGTTCATTTTTCAGATGGTAGCATGAAAGCATTGGACGATAAAGATTTACCTGTGATATTGCCAGTTCTAGATGATTATAAGCCATTGAAAGATGGCAGAAGTCCACTTGCAAAAGATAGCGAATGGGTAAATGTAATTGTTGATGGCAAAAAAGCAATGAGAGAGACTAATACAATGCCAGGAAGCGCAGGTTCTAGTTGGTATTTCTTGCGATATATAGACCCACATAATGATAAAGAATTTGCAAATTTTGAATTATTGAAACATTGGATGCCTGTTGATTTATATGTGGGTGGACCAGAACATGCAGTAGGGCATTTATTATATTCTAGAATGTGGAATAATTATCTTTATAATAAAGGTTTAGTTCCAGTAAAAGAACCATTTAAAAAACTTGTACATCAGGGTATGATACTTGGGGCAAATGGAATTAAAATGGGTAAGCGTTATCCAGAATATGTTGTGGACCCAAATGATATTGTTAAAAGATATGGTGCGGATACTTTACGACTATATGAAATGTTTATGGGACCACTTGAAATGTCAAAACCTTGGGATGATAAGGGAGTTTTGGCTTCACGTAGATTTTTAGACAGAGTTTATAGAATTTATCAAGAAAAACCTATAATCGATAAAGAAAACAAAGAATTGGAAATGATATATCATCAGACTGTCAAAAAGGTAAGTGAAGATTTTGAAAGTTTGAATTTCAATACTGCCATTGCACAAATGATGATTTTTATAAATGCAGTGAGTAAGGCTGAATTTTTACCACGTGAATATGCAGAAGGATTTGTTAAATTGTTAAATCCAATTTGTCCTTATATGACAGAAGAAATGTGGCAAGAATTGGGTCATGATAATACTATTGCATATGAGAGTTGGCCAATGTATGATGAAAGTAAAATCGTGGTTGATACAATTGAAATTCCTATACAAGTTAATGGAAAACTGAGAGGAAGAATAACAGTAAATAAAGATGCTAATGAAGATGAAATTAAACAAAAAGCATTAGAAGAAGTAAAATCATTTGTTGCAAATGGTTATAAAAAGATAATTTACATTCCTAATAGAATATTTAATATTGTTGTATAAAACAAAAATACATTGCAATTAATACAAATCTTGCAATGTATTTTTATTTTGTTAGTTAGGTTATTCTTCCAATCCGACCAAATAATCTAATGAAACATTAAAATATTTGGCAAGAGCAATTAATGAGGTCAAAGTAGGTTCTCTTTTGCCATTTTCCCAAAGACTGATAGCACCTTTACTGACATTGATTATTTTTGCTAATTCTACTTGACCTATTTTTCTTTCCATGCGTAATGATTTTAAAATTTCGCTAAAACTATTTAATTGATACACATATATATTTTCTCACAAAAGTAAGAAAAATGCTTGACTTCTTACAATGGTAAGAGTATAATATTGTCATATAAAGAATTTTTTTGTAGAAATTCATATATTACTTAATTTTGCTTGATAATATTTCATTAATTTGATAATATATGAATATATAAAATTATTTTTTATATAATAATTTTTAAAAGGAGAAAATTATGACCAAAACAATAAAAAAATCTTTAGTGGTGTTGTCAGTATTAGCAATGTTTTTGATGAGCGTATTGTTTTTAAGTGCATGTGGTGACGATTCAGACCCAGATAATACGGACAGCAATCAAGCAAACTTTGTTATTGCGCAAAATGTGAAAACGAATGCCAATGCAATAATAGATAGTTTAGTGGCAGATATTTACAACAATAGTACAGATTTGGGCACACAGACTACTTATTCTTTGGATGAAATTAGAGAGGTATTCCCAACATTTAATTATTATGTAGAAGTTGGAGAAATTCAAAATGTTAGTCAGGTAAATTCCATATCATTTAATGAACTTACTTTAAATGCAAATCAAACATTCTATTTGTCAATAGGAAATTCTAATCAACTGTTAGAAGAAGCTTTTTATGTTCAAGACAGCAAGCTATATGTGGCAGCTCCTATTATTGTGTTTGAAGCTGTAGATAATTCAAAAATTAAAATCAATGATAATGAATATGACTTTGATCTTGACGTTACAGCGAATTCTATTAATTTTACTAATGTTAGATTTAATGATGGATGTGCAAGCACCGCTGACAAAATTTCTGATACAGAATACACTTTGAATATCAGAAGTGGTAAAGAGTTTGCAGGGCTATATTATTCTAATGCTCAAGCAGACGATGTTATATTAACAAAAAGAATTTTAAATGGAGAATTGAATGGTTACGGATTAGTTCAACCATATAATGGTACAGATGGATATTGCTCATATTTCTATCCTGTAGGTTGGGTAGAAGACTTTAGTCAAGTGAATGTTGACAGATTTGATGGGGCAGTTTTTGATTATTCAGTTTATATTACCAATTTGGATTCAGTTGCTAATGTTAAATTAAATATTGATATTATCACAGAATAATAAGCATAGTTAAATAAAGACAAAAAACTCTAACAAAATAATGTTAGAGTTTTTTTCTTAATTATGAAATTTGTAATGTTGAAAATAAATATTTTAACAATTCGTTAGATTTTCCACCTGCAATCCATCAAATGCACTTTCTGCAACTTGTTCAGCATTTGGTGTGATTATTGATAAAAACTTTGCATTTTTAAAACAATTTGCAGGAATCTGTTTGATGTTTGGCAGATATAAACAATCTTCACTTTGTGTTTCTTCAAAAGCAGATTCTTCAAGAATTTTCACATTTTCAAAGCAATCCACGCAATGTAGTCTACGAGCTTTTTTGAAAGCACCTGTGCGGATTTGTTCAATATTAATTGCAGAATTGAAACTGATATAATCAATATTCATATGATAAAAGCAATTCTCATCTATAACTTTTACTTTATCTGTAAAAGATATCGTCCTAGGTCGTTCAATTGCAGATATGTATTCAATTAGTTCACGAGTGACATTGGTTGTATCAATAATTATTTCAATTCCTGATTTCATAGAACCAATTTTTTTGTATTGTTTCCTATAAAATATATTACTCATAATAACTCCTTTTCTTTATCTTACTAGATAAATAAGTTTATGTCAATATTTGATATAAATTTAGTTATTATCATTTTGATTTGTTTGATTTTTGTCTTCATTTGAATATTTTGTTTTATATCCGAAATTCTCTTCTGGACGCATTGCATTAGGGAAGTACATATCGGTTTTAATATCATTTACTATCTTTTGTAATTGATTTGTTATAACATATGGATTTTTTATATCCCAAAGGACTGCTGTTGCATTCGTACCTGTAATATAGATATCTCCAACTTTTAACATTCTGTCGATTAAACCAACTCGTAAATTTACAGATTGTATATCAATGTAATAAATACTTTTAATATCAACTATTATGCCAGAACGAATTATAATTCGTTTTGTTGTAAAGGCATATTCAATATTTTTATGTTGAGCAGTTGCACTAATTATATTACTTAACCATATCCATACAGGAGCAAGGTGTATTAAGAAAAATAATATTAAGAAAATGACTAATGGAGTAGGAGAAGAAGAAAAAACACCACTATCTATTAGAAAAAATATAAAAGCGCCATCGATAAGAATCCACAATATAACAAAGGGCAACATGTTAATAATCTTTGACCATATAAAAGCAGATTTTTTTGGTTTATCACGCCATAAAATTTTTTCATCTTCATCAAGTAAATCATCAATATTATTGATGTGCATTTCATCAGATTGAAAATATTTTTCATTATATTTTGCCATAATTACCTCTAATATTATTTTAATAAAAATTAAAAAAATTCGCAATATATTTTGAGACTTAATATCTATCAACTAATGAATAAATATCAAATTGGTCATTTAAGCTTGATTCGTATACAAAAGTACGATTAAATTTTGCTTCAACATAGTTTTTCATATATTCAAATTTATTACTTCCTTCTATTGTTATGAATTTAAAGTTATCAGAATTTTCTAATATGTCAGCGAAACTTTTATAACCAAGGCGTTCCATCAAATCATTATATGTAGGAGAAAAGCAAAACCAATCAGAGTAATACAAATTGTATACAGAAGTAATAGGTTGCATCAAAAAAGCAGACTGAGGAATAGTGATATTTATGTCTACCATATATAAATTTTCGGTATCATTTGAAATATAGTTTTCTATTACAATACGGTCATTACAGTGCTCAACTAAGTTTATGTTATTAATTTTTGTTGTAGTAATATTTATTAAAGCAATTGCTGATACAATAACAGTTGCTAATATTGATAAAGGTTTTGATTTTAGCTTGATAGGTTGTGAATTTAGATTATTGAATAAGCAAATTAATATTGCAAGATTAAAGAATAGAAGAGAGGTTGCTATTCTGATAGGGAATTTCATAAAAATAGATAATCCTACGGCTATGGCGATTGTTCCAAGTATTGTAAATAAAACTAATAAGAAAATACGCTTGTTGGATTTAAATGAAGTTATCATTAAATATAAAAATAATGGACAAATTGCTATTATAAGAATTAAATTACTTGTTTCAGAGAATGATTTTGATATTTCTTTATTAACTGAAAAGAAGCTTATAGAACTAAAATAATTTGAACGTTGATAGTCTCGTATTGCACATAGA
>ERZ1643249.2640-NODE-2640-length-16545-cov-5.514008_pt1 | contig 16545 bp, 15 predicted proteins | sample MGYA00579263_ERZ1643249 | MGnify/ENA primary metagenome ERZ1643249 (study PRJEB29033, sample SAMEA4952264) | chicken gut metagenome | biome: Broiler Chicken; feature: Gastrointestinal Tract; material: Caecum | place: Ireland | collected 2018 | study: Broiler...
CCCGGCCTGCGCGGCGGTAGAAGCCATACTGGAAAAAAAGGGCGATATGGTAAAGTAACGCCCCTGTTTTGTAAAGCAAAAGTCCGCATCCTCCGGTATCGGAGGATGCGGACTTTTCCCTATGCGCAAAGCGGGTGTCCGGAACCTGTCCGTTTCCGCCCCGCCGTTTTATTTTAATACGATCAGGCTGACGCTGCCGGGCGCCAGCGTGATGTGCGCCGGATCTGCGGTTTTTTCCTTTTTCTCCACACAGCATGCTTCGAGCGTACAGACACTGTCCCACGACGGCGCCGTCAGCTCCGTGATCCCGCACTGCCCGCACGCTGTCTCCACCGCAATCGTGTGCGCTGCGGAAAAGTCGCGGTTCACCGCCGCAATGCGCACCGTGCCGTCTGCTCCCCGCAGTGCGCTGAAGTGCAGCGCATCCAGCGGCTCGGCCGCACCGCCGTCGATCATGACCGGCTCGTGCGACACCTCCAGCCGTTCGCCCGCCATATTCTCCCGGTAAAGCAGGAACGGATAGGCGATCGTCTGGAAAAAGCTTCCCTCCGGCTGTGTGACGATCGGCGCAATCACATTGACCATCTGCGCCATGTTGGCGATCCCGACATGCGGATTTGAAAGCAGGATGTTGAGCGCGCCCGCAACCCATACCGCGTCCCGCCAGTTAAATCGTGCGTCCAGCCCGTATGTCTCGCTGTCGTCCGCATTCCAGATGTTCCACTCGTCCACAGCGATCTGTACCGCCGCCTCCCGCGGCGGGAAGCGGTACCACTGGTTAAAATCCGTCACCTTTTCGGGATACTGCTCAATCAGGCGGGAAGCGTCCTCCAGCATGCTGAAAAGCTGCTTCTCCCCCTCAAACGGGCCGTATATCCCCTTCCCGTTCTCTGCGGAATAGTGGTGCAGGGAGAGATAGTCCGCCATAGGGGAAAGCGCATCCAGCACCGCCTTGTTCCACGCCGGGTCGTCGCTTCCGACCAGTACCGTCTTGATCGTCTTGTCGGTAAGCTTCATGAATTTGATAAATTCGCGCGCATCCCGGATGTAAACCGACACATCGTTTTGTATCCCGATATCCGGTTCCGCATAGCACTCGTTGCCGATGCACCAGTATTTTACGTTAAACGGCTCTTCATACCCGTGGCTGCGGCGCAAAGCGGCATAGTAGCTGTCCCCCGTCCCGTTGCAGTACTCCACCCAGTTTCCTGCTTCCTCCGGCGTGCCGGAGGCCATGTTCACACAGATCATCGGCTCTGCCCCGATCTCCCGGCAATAGCGGACAAACTCCGCTGTGCCGAACGAAGGGTCGATTTCGCCGCCCCAGATCAGATTTTTGCGCCGGATCCGCTTTTCCATCGGCCCTACCGCGTCTTCCCAGTGGTACAGGCACATAACCGTGCCGCCCGGGAAGCGCAAAATCGGCGGTGCGAGCCGCCGCGCAAGCTCCCTTACGTCCGTCCGCACGCCGTTTTCATCGGCAAAACGGCTTTTCGGGTCGTATACGCCGCCACTGATACAGTCCTGCAAATGCTCGATAAACTGCCCGTAAACCTTCTCGTCTACTGTTCCGCGGCCTTTCGCCAGCGTGACTTTCGTAATTTGTTCCATATGCCAAGCCTCCGCAATGAAAATTCCATTTCCATTATACGAATTTCCGCCGCAGAGTCAAGCGGCACGGCAAAATCCGGCGCCGCTTTCGCCTTATAAGATTTCGATCCAATAACCGTCCGGGTCTTTGATGAAATAAAGCCCCATCTCCTTGTTTTCATAGCAGATACAGCCCATCTCCTCATGGATGCGCCGCGCCTCCTCCGGCTGCGCCATGCGCACGGCAAGGTGGAACTCCTCGTCCCCTAAGTCGTACGGCTCCTTTCGGTCGGCAAGCCATGTGAGCTCCAGTTCGCACGGGGTCTCCCCGTCGCCTAAGAACACAATGATATACGAGCCGTCCGCCGCCGTCTTCCGCCGCTGTTCTGTCAGGCCGACCGCCTTTTCATAAAAGTCCAAGCTTTTTTGCAGGTCAAGCACGTTAAAATTCGTATGCAGGATTGTGGATTTCATTCCCCGCGCCTCTCTTCCATCCGGCGGTATCCCGCCTGTTTTTCTTTATGGTAGCATATCCCGCACGGCCGTGCAAGCTATTCCGACAAAAGGTTTTCCCGCAGAAGCGCCAAAATCTTTTTCTCCCGCCTCGACACCTGTACCTGCGTCATATTGAGCGCAGCCGCCGTCTGGCTCTGCGTCTTTCCCGCATAATAGCGCAGGGAGATCAGCGCCCGATCCCTTTCAGGCAGCGTTTCAAGCGCCGCCTGCAAAGAGAGCCTGTCGCAAAGCTGCTCGTCCTCGCCGTCCTGCGCAACGTCAAATTCCCCGCCGTCTGCATCCTCCGCCGTCAAAGAGACCGGCGGCACGCTGACGGCGAGCGCCTGCGAAACCTGCTCCTCGTCCGCTTCCAGCAGGGCCGCAAGCTCGCTGAGCGCCGGCTCCCGGAAATGCTGCTTTGCAAACCGCTCCCGCTCGCGGGCCGCTTTCAGCGACAGCTCCTTTAGCCCCCTGCTCACTTTTACCGCCCCGCCGTCGCGGAAAAGCCTGCGGATCTCGCCCAAAATCACCGGGACCGCATACGTTGAAAAGCAGAGCCCGCGCGACTCGTCAAACCCAGCCGCCGCTTTTACAAGCCCGACGCATCCCGCTCCGTACAGATCGTCGTACTCGATGCCGCGCCCGCGGAAGCGGTTGGCGCAGCTGTGCACAAGGCCAAGGTTTTTCCGGATAAACGCATCGGTTTCCTGCGGGGACTTATTCATCGGCCCGGGTACGGAGCGCTTTGGTCATCACAACGGTCGTCCCTTTCCCAACCGCGGAACGCACCCGTACGGTGTCCATAAACGACTGCATCACCGCAAACCCAAGCCCGGCCCGTTCCTCCTCCGGCGCGGAGGTGTACAGCGGCTCCATCGCCTTTTTCACATCCGCTATGCCGCAGCCGCAGTCCCGGATTTTGACATAGGCCACGTTCCCCGCAAGGATGCGCATGGTTATGTAGACGGTACCGTTTTTCTCACGGTATCCGTGTACGATTGCATTCGTCACCGCCTCGCTCACCGCCGTCTTGATGTCGGTCAGCTCGTCCACCGTCGGATCCAGCTGCATAAAAAAGCCCGACACCGCCACGCGGGCAAAGCTTTCGTTTGCAGAGCGGCTCATAAACGCCAGTCTCGCTTCATTTACAATATTCATTCGTCATTCCCCTTTCCCGGCCGGATCTGTGCGAGCTGCCCCACGCCGGACAGCCGCAGCATCCGCTCGATCCGCGGCGGCGCGTTTTCCACCGCTACCTCCCCGCCAAACGTCTGCATCAGCTTATACCGCCCCATGATAAGCCCCACGCCGCTTGAATCCATAAACGTTACCCCGCCGAAATCCAGCACCAGCAGGCGCGGCGCCATATCGCAAAGCGCCGCGTCAAGCTCCGCCCTGAGCTCCCTTGCACTGTGATGGTCGATTTCACCGGACAAAACGGCGCGGATCTCGCCGTCCCCTCTGACCAGTTTCATCATCGCAAACCCTTCCTTTCCGCTTGCCGTCCTTTCCGCCTGACCGGTGTACCGAAAAAAAACAAGCCGATACGACGGCGCCTTTACACCATCATATCAGCTTGTCCCTATAAAACGCGTCGAAACGTGTAACCGTCCCTTTTCTTGTAAACACGGGCTTCGGGCACGCGCCAAAAAGGCCCTCTCACAGCAGGCCCGCCTCCGCCCAGCCGCACACAATACCCGCCAAGTAAAGCGAACCGCAGACGAGCACAAGCCCGTCCTTCCCGGCCGCCGCCCTTGCCTGCGCCAGCGCCGCTTCCACACTCCGGGCCGTTTCACACCGCGCGCAGGCCTCCTTGGCCGTGCGGCAGATCTCCTCCGCCGTGCAGGAGCGCGGCATGTCCGGCACCGTGCAGCAGACCACCATATCACAGCATCCTGCAACCGTGCGCACGACGGCTTGATAATCCTTGTCCTGCATCACCGCCATAACAGCGGCGCGCGGCCGGTTTCCAAACAGCCCGAGCGCATCCCGCAGCACACCGGCCGCCGCCGGGTTATGCGCGCCGTCCACGACTACAAGCGGGCTTTCTGCCACAACGTCAAGCCGCCCGCGGATCTTTGCCGTCTCCAGCCCGCGCCGCACCGCGCCGCCGGACAGCGCAATCCCCTTTTTGCGCAGGACCGCCGCCGTCTCAAGCGCGCACGCCGCATTCTGCGCCTGATGCGCCCCCAGCATGGGCGTGCGGTAACGTGCGCCCCGGTAACAAAACGATGTGCCGGACATATCCGCCGAAACGCCGGAAAGCTGTGCCGCATCCACAGGATAAAGCGCGGCCTCCTTTTCCCGGCACGCCGCTTCGATTACAGCAAGCGCCGCCTGATCCTGCCCCATGGCGCAGACAACGCTGCCGCCCGTCTTAATAATGCCCGCCTTCTCACCCGCCACCTCGCTGAGCGTGCCGCCCAGAATCGCCGTATGGTCGAGCGAGACCGGCCCGATCACCGCGCACAGCGGCGCCGGGATGATATTTGTGGAATCAAGCCGCCCGCCGATCCCAACCTCCAACACCACGATATCGCATTTTTCTTCCCAAAACCAGCAAAACGCAATCGCCGTTACGATCTCAAATTCCGTACAGTCAAGCCCTTCTTCCCGGTAAAGCGCCTCGGCTGCGGCCTTCACCCTGCTCGTCTGCCGGACAAGCGCGCCGCCTCCCATTATCCTGCCGTTTATCCGGAACCGCTCCTTAAAGTCGACCAAATACGGCGAGGTGTAAAGCCCGGTACGGTATCCCCCCGCCTCCAAAATCCCGCTTATCATCGTCGAGATAGAGCCTTTCCCATTCGTCCCTGCCACATGGACAAAGCGGAGCTGCTCCTGCGGGTTTTGCAGCCGCTCCATCAGGCGGCCGATCCGGATTAAGCTTTTTTGCGAGCCGAAGCGCGTCCGGCTGTGGATATACCGCAGCGCCTCTTCTTCCGTCTTGATCATAGCGCCCTCCCTTTCCGATCCTATCCGTCTTATTGTACCACAGGCGCCCCGTTTTTCAAAGCGGCTGAAGCGAAAACCGCCCCGCGCCTTTTTGTCTGGCGTTGGCACGGCAACGGCCCCAGAGTTCCCTCTGGGGCCGTCGCTTTTGCTTGAAGAAAGCGGAAAAGGCCGACCGGTTTAAAAGAAGGATTTTACCTACAGGAACGGAAAAGCTTCTTTTTAAAAACGTTTTCTTCTCCTTTTCTCTTTCAATCGCTTTCTATTTCTATCATGCAGCAGGATTATTCTACTTTTGGGAGGTTGGCAAAGCTCTTTTGCAGCTCCTCGTCCGTCGGGATATAGTCGGTCATTTTCCCGTCGTGGAATTTTTCATACGCCACCATATCAAAATAGCCGGTGCCGGTCAGGCCGAAGACAATCGTCTTCTCCTCGCCGGTCTCTTTGCACTTCATCGCTTCATCGATGGCCACGCGGATCGCATGGCTCGACTCCGGCGCGGGCAAAATGCCTTCAATGCGCGCAAATTCTTCCGCCGCCTTGAACACCTCCGTCTGTACAACGGAAGTCGCCTCCATCAGCCCGTCGGCATACAGCTGCGAAAGCGTCGAGCTCATGCCGTGATAGCGCAGGCCGCCCGCATGGTTCGGCGCGGGGATAAAGCCGCTGCCAAGCGTGTACATCTTCGCCAGCGGGCACACCATGCCTGTGTCGCAGAAATCATATGCAAACTTGCCGCGTGTCAAGCTTGGGCAGGACGCCGGCTCTACCGCGATGATGCGGTAGTCCGCTTCGCCGCGGAGCTTTTCACCCATAAACGGCGCAATCAGCCCGCCAAGGTTGGAACCGCCGCCGGCACAGCCGATGATGATATCCGGCTTTACACCGTACTTGTCAAGCGCCGCCTTGGTCTCTAACCCGATAATCGACTGGTGCAGCAGGACCTGATTCAAAACGCTGCCCAGAACGTAGCGGTATCCCTCGCTCTTTGTCGCAACCTCAACCGCCTCGGAGATCGCGCAGCCAAGGCTGCCCGTCGTACCCGGGTGCTCCGCCAGAATTTTGCGGCCAACTTCCGTTTCCATGGAAGGGGACGGCGTAACGGATGCGCCGTAGGTGCGCATTACCTCGCGGCGGAAGGGCTTTTGCTCATACGATACCTTGACCATATAGACCTTGCAGTCGAGCCCCAGATATGCGCACGCCATCGAGAGCGCCGTGCCCCACTGGCCGGCCCCCGTCTCCGTGGTCACGCCCTTCAGACCCTGCTGTTTGGCATAATACGCCTGTGCGATTGCGGAGTTGAGCTTATGGCTGCCGCTTGTGTTGTTGCCTTCAAACTTATAATAAATCTTTGCCGGCGTATCAAGCTTTTTCTCCAAGCAATACGCCCGGACCAGCGGGGACGGCCGGTACATTTTATAAAAATCGCGGATCTCCTGCGGAATTTCAAAATACGCCGTCGTATCGTCAAGCTCCTGTTTCACCAGTTCGTCGCAGAAAACGCCGTCCAGTTCCTCGCGCGTCATCGGCTTCAGCGTACCGGGATTTAGCAGCGGCGCAGGCTTGTTCTTCATATCCGCGCGCAGGTTATACCACGCCTTCGGCATTTCGTCCTCTTCGAGATAGATTTTGTAAGGGATTTCTTTTACTGACATACCAATTTCTCCTTTCCATTTTTGCGGAAACGGCACGGGAAGCCGCAATAAAAAAGCTTCTGTCCCTGCAAATCTGCTGGGACAGAAGCTTGAATCCACTGCTTCTGCGGTGCCACCCGGCTTGACGCATATGCGTCCACCTTTTCCGCATACCACTTGATATGCTGACCTTTGCTAACGGAGGGTCTTTCTCCGTCTCGCCTACTTTGGATATCCCCGTTCAGCTTGCCCTCAGAAGCCCATTCAATCCTGCCTATCCTGCCGCATTCCCACCATCGTCGGCTCTCTGTAAGGCATCCGCCCGGATCTACTTGCTCTCCCTCATCGGTTTACTGTATTTTATCACAGTGCTTTTGTATTGTCAAGCTTTAAATGAAAAAATTTTTATTTGCGCTGTAAAAGAGAAAGCGCCGGAAGGAAGGCGGTTTTATCGCAATGCGGAAGGGCTGCGCCTAAAGCGGCCTCCCTGCGCATCACACTTTCCGGCCAAGCCGTCCCTTTTGCATGGTCACATCTTCTGTGCCGCCACGATCAGCATCATCGGCCGGCGCAGTTCATCCGTCATGCCGGGCGTCGTTTCGATCATCTCCTGCGGCGGCTGCGGCTCTTTTACATGCCGCAGGGCAAAGCCGTTTAAAAGCAGCGTCTCCAAATACGTGGTCAGTGTCCGGTGATATTTTGTCACCGTCTCCCCAAGGAAAACCGCCTGCCGCTTTCCTTCTATATAGTAGTTGTCCACAGGGAAGTGATCGATGGCGCCGTCTTCGCCGTATACCCAGTCCTGACTGCCCTGCGCCGTAAAGACCGGATGCTCCGCGGAAAACACAAACCATCCGCCCGGTGTAAGCATCCGCCGCACGCTGCGCACGACGGCCGCGTAGTCCGCAATATAGTGCAAAGCAAGCGAGGACAGCACAATGTCAAAGGAAGCGTCCGCAAACGACACATCCTCAATGGCCTGCCGCAGATATGTAACCTGCGGCGCGCTGTGCTGTGCCTGCGCCACTTCCAGCATCCGCTTTGACAGGTCGACCCCCGTAACCTGCGCGGCGCCGTGCTGTGCGGCATATTCGCAGTGCCAGCCGTAGCCGCACCCCAGATCCAGCACGCGCTTTGCCGTAAAATCGGGCAGCACCCCTTTCAGGGTCTGCCATTCCCCCGCCGCGCCGAGCCCTTTTTTGGAGCGGTCCATTTGGCTGTATTTTTGGAAAAACACCGCATTGTCGTACGGATTTTCTTTCATGCTATCTACACTCCCGTCTGTTTTCTGCACGTGGCAAAACTGTTGAGAAGGCCCTTTGGCTCCCGCCGCATACAGCCTTATTATAGCCGCCCCGCCTTATGCTGTCAAAATCCCTTCCCCTCACTCAAAATGCGTAAAGCCGCTGCGCACACTGCAAAAAGGGTTCCCGATTGATCCCGCCCATTTGATAGGGACACCCTCTTGTGCTTTTGTCGGCTGCCAGCGGACAGCAAGGCGCATTTTCTGCTTTTGTTATCTTTTGTAAATGTCACTGATTTGTAAAATAAAGATGGGTAATATTGTTTGTTTTGTATATATACAAAATAGTATCTATCTGCTATGATATAAAAACAAAGAAGTCCCACCCGCTCACGATAAGCATCATGCGATCCTTGCTCTGTATGGCGGCGTCACCGGCCATACCACAGGACGCATTAAAATTGTTTCTGGCACAAGCGGTGCTGGCCTGACAGCAATACGCAATTCATAAAAGCCGATCTTTCGTCTCGATCGGGCGACAGCGGCGCCCCGGTCTGCAACAGCGCCCCGATCGGCATTCTTTCCGGATGGGAATCTGCAAGCAGGTACAGCATTATAATTCCACTGAAAAATATTGTAAGCGGGACCGGAATGTCATTGGCTCCTTTTTCATTTCGTCTGGTATATAAAGGGGGTATCTTTATGAAAAAAACGGCTCTTGCTGCTTTTATCCTTGCTTTTTCCTTTGTCTTTCTTCCGGCGCTCGCTTCGTGCACCTCACCCGAAATAGAATTCGACCAAACGGATTTTATTCTGGATGCGTCCATACAAACGACATACGACGCGCAAAAGTATTATATGGATCTCTTCGGCACTTATTTTACCAGCGCGGACTACGGCGATTTTTACTGCAACATCGACGATACGGAGGATGACTATTCTGACGATACCTACACCTGCCTTCTTGTAAAGGACGGCAAAAACACAGAGAATGTAAAGCGTTTTCTTGCGCTTGCAAACCACAGCCTTGAAAGCCGCGGCTTTGCGCCGTTTTGTACCGCAGAAGTAAAATACGCTATGAAAGAATTGGAGGATGCGTCGGCCCGTTTCGTTGAGGTTGTCGAACCGCTCTCCAGAGAATACGGCTTTCATTTCAGCACCGGAATCGTTCCCCCTGAAAATAAAGTTTATATCTGGTATGATGAAGATGCGGTTCCGGACAAATTTCTTGCCGCACTAAATCTCTTTCCGGAAGATATGCGGGTACTGAACCCCTCTGAAAATTACACGGTCACCCTTCCGTAAGATGAAATCGGGCGAAGCGCCCCGTTTAATACCCGCTGTTTTCATGACAGAAAGGGGAATCCGCCGGCACGGAATCGTTTCCTTCCTCTTTTTTCTGCTTTAAACAGCCGTACAAAATACATTCCCGCGTCCTATGCGCTAAAAAGCACATATGCTTATAAACGAGAGAGACCGCCCCGGCACTTTGCCGAAACGGTCTCTCTTTCATCTTTTCCTATTTGAAACAGGGCATATTCTTTTTTACAGCGAACAGTTGCCGGAACGGTTTACGGAGCAAACCTTATAATAGCCCGGTTTCCCATCCGGATCGACGCATTTTTCTGCAATGGTCGATGCGATCTGGTTTTCCTTCGACGGGGCGAAATCCGGCGTTTCCCCCTTGTATACACGGTAGTACACATGGGACGGATCGGCGGAAGCATCCCACGAAACCGTGCCCGCTTCTGCGCGCACGCCGGTAACGGCAGCCGGCCTTTCCTCCGTATAATCCGTTGTCAGCATCACAATGGCGTTCCCCGGCATCTCTAAGCTGACCGTATCGTCTTTGACGTCGAGCAGCTCTTCATAATCCTGCAAATCGCCGAACTTGCTGCGCGGCACGTTGTTCGAATCGTACACATATTTGCGCAGCTTTTTCCCCGGCTTCAGGTTTTCAAGCGACAGCTGGATCTCCGTCTTTCCCGGATGGCGGTTTACAATCGCGATCGAGAACGAACCGTCGTCGTTTACCACGCCGCCGCTGCGCAGCAGGTAATCCTCTGTCTCAATGGTAAGCGGCTTGCTGTTATACTTAAAGTACTTGACAAACAGGCCGTATGCATACAGCCAGTCGCGCGGCGAGTAGTCGTCGCCGTCCCAGCGCGTCAATCCCCATTTGTTTAAGCGCGGGGCCAGCCCGTCCGGATTCGGGATATCGGTAAAGGTCCACATCGCCATTGCATAAACGCCTGCATTCATGGCCGCCAGCGCCATTTCGGAAATTTGCAGGGCGGAATACGCCTCTTTCCCATTATAAAACGCATCGCATACGTCCATCTTCACGCCGTTGATATCGCGTTTCCCTTGCTTAAAGGCCTGCGCCAGTCCGAACTCGCCTAAGATAAACCGGCGCTCATAGGGCCGCAGCATCACGACAACATCGCTGCACTGCCGTTTGAATACCTTATAAAAGTCAAGATCCTCCGGTTCAAAATCGTTGACGTAGTGATGGCCGCCGAACACGCCGGAAATCGGCACCATCCCGTTCGCAATCGCCCATTCGATTGTCTCCCAGCGCTCGCGCGGCGACGCGTCGGTCGCCAGCAGGCGCACCGGCAGGTAGCGCTTGCGGAATTCGTTGTACAGATGGGTGTGATAGCGTTTAAAGGTCTCCATCTCAAAGTTTAAGTCGCCCCAGTCGTCCAGGCTCAGCTCATTGGACATGCAGTAGATCTGGACGTTGGAAATCCCTTTTTCTTTAATGACATACTCAAGCCGGTCCGCCACGTCTTTTGCATACGTATTAAACTCTTCCTCCGTATGATAGCGCGGGCAGCGCCCTGTGAGATAAATGGTGGTGCCGGTCAGGCGGTGCATTTTTTCACAGTATTCCGCAAAATCGTCCATCTCCTGTTTGGTCCAGTTCGGAGCGCCGCCCCCGATCCGTGAAAAGCCAGGGGAGAGCTCGTGAAAGATCTTCCCCACCACCTCGTTGAACTGGCGGTCGCTCATTTTCCGGTACTGCCCGGCCTCGGAGTTGTGGAACCCCATCCCGCCGAAACGCGCCATAATCTCCTCCCGGCGCGCTGTCATCTTACTTGCCATTTTGTTTTCCTCCGTCTAAGGCGCACGGTACAACACATCCCGCACAGCCGTATTTTGATTTTGATTATAGCGGCGGGCCAAATGGATTGCAAGAAAAACCGCGCAGTTTTTCTTGTGGTTTTTTGACAAATATATAAAATCAATAAAGCGCATTTTGTACACCTGTACACTTTTGTAAAACGAACGGATTGGTAAAATAAAACTGGACAATATTGTTTATTTTTTATATATACAAACGGTTATCCATCTGCTATAATATAAATGCAAAGGAGAGTGATTTTATGAAAAAGATTATAGCTATTTTTCTTATTGTTTCTATGTGCTTATATCTCTCTGTTCCTGCTTCTGCCGAAACATCATTAACCGAAGAAGAAATGATGGAAAAAAATCGTCTTTATCATTTAGTTATTGATTGGTTCGAATCAAAGTATGATGCTTCTTGTCACGGTGATTTTTATTTTGATCATAATGGTGATCTTATTTTGAACATTGTGCCTGAAAAATTTACATCTAAAATGAAAGAAGATATTTATAAGTGTAATCAAATGCTGCAAAGAAATATTCTTACAAAAAAAGGTATTCGCACAGTTGAAGTTCAATATACTCTAAAAGAACTTTATTCTTTCTATAACACTCTGCTTGATTATTATAAAACAGAAGGATTTTATTGTATTTCAATTGATACTATTAACAATAAAATTTCAGTTGAACTTCCAAATTCTATACCTCGTATAAAAAATATTTCTACTTTTTCCAATATTCCTTCTGAAGCTGTTCATTTCTGCTATAAAGAAAGTGGAGGATTTACAATTAAAAAAGCAGCCGATAGATATCTTTGCGACAATAATATATCAACACGCGCAACAACTGTAAATGTGCGTCCCGGTACGACGGGTGCGTCAGGAGGATCTGGTTGTACAATGTCATGGGGAATTAAATATCAAGGAAAATATTGTTATTTATATGCTGGCCATGGAGTGGAGCTAGGAAATTCTGTTTTCTACAATGGAATAAATATCGGGAAAGCCATTTATAAAAAAACCGGTGGCAGTCTCGACTGTGCGCTTATTGAACGAGCGGATTCCGCCAAATCAATCAGCAATCTTCTTCCCAACGGAGATACGCTTTCTTATGCCGCGCCTAAACGGAATTACAAAGCCAATGATATCGTATGGATGTACGGCGCGTCGTCAGCAAGAAGAAGTGGAACCATTCAACGTATATCAGCTGGTGTGTATACAGATGAAGGATATCTGTCAGATGTTATCTTGGCCTCTTATACTGGAGCTTCCGGAGACAGCGGCGCGCCGGTTTATTACGGCAGCAGTGATGGGCGGACCCCGCTTGGAATCCATTCGGCATATTCCAAAACAAGCCAGTATTCGGCTATCATAAAACTGCATAATATTCTTGATACGACGGGAGGCGTCCTCTATGATTTTTAAAAAAGCTTGGATTCTTTTTCTTGCCCTTGTCCTCCTGCTCCCTCTTTCGGCGTGTTCACAGCCCTTGGCGGAAGAAATCACATTCGATCCGGAGGATTTTGCACTGAACGAAGCAGGCAAAACAAGCGCCAGCGCGGCCGGGCATCAATTACTCGACCTGTTTGATTCCTATTTTACCGATGCCGATTATGGCGACGCCTATTTTGACGAAAACGGCAGAGGCCTGCATATCAATATTGTAAAGGGCTCGTCCCAGCGGGAAAACATTGCACGGTTTATTGCGCTTGCAAACGCCGAATTGGAGAAAAACGGCTTTCCGCTGATCCAGACCCATGAAGTGGATTTTTCAAAAAAGGAGCTGGAAGAAGAGAAAAACAAATTGGAGCAAACCTTGCAGGAACAGGATATCCCCTATCACCTTTTGGCGGTAGATACACAGCAAAACCGCATCACCGTAGGATACTCCGATATCTCCGCCTCATACCGGAACAAAGTGCTGCGGCATATCGATAAAAAATATGTTGTTTTTGAAATATGGGGCGAATTCAGCACCAGCGAAAAAGTAATCATAGAATAAGGGGCGCGAATCGGAAAACCGCAGCAATGCCGGATACGTTCCAGACAGCACGCCGTATCTTTCTGGAACGCAGCAGGGTGTCGCGCGCCGGATAAAACCTGTCCCTCTTCTTTCCATCTGTTAAGATCAAAACCGCGTCCTGTCTGACGTCCCCGCACAGATCAGACGGCGAAGTCTTTTCCTCCCTCCCGCACACGCAGGACGGGACCGGAGGAAAGGGCCTGCCAAACAGGACACCGGCGGCGGCCTCCGTTTGAAACGGGGCCGCCGCCGGTGTTTTCTTCCGTTTTTCCGTCTTCCGTCAAAAACGGTTACACAGCATATGATATTCCTATTCCCTTTTAAGGTCTCGCATCTCTCTTCTTCCATCGTACCAAGCGCTGGCCGCCGTATTGATAGCCGTATTCCTCTGCCAAAAAAGAGCCTGTTCCGTATTCGATGCAGTGGCGGCGCTATATCCCAGTATTTTACTGGTGTTGTCTTCGATCGCGTCTAAGTACCCCTCAATCCGTTTGCTGCTCTCCCGGATCTCATCCGCCAGCATCCGCTGGCCGGATACGATTTCATCCAGCTGCCCGATAATATCATCCAGCTTGTTGATGATAATCCCCGTCCGCAGCTCCGATTCATAAAGATTGTATGCACCGCCCGGCCCGGTTAAACTGAAACAGCGTCCCGAAGCCAGATATTCATAAAGCGTGCTGACTGGAACAAGCCCGCGGTATTTGGGATAAAGATACCCATAGCCGTACATTTGGTTCAACAGGCGTTTTTTCTCCTGCCGGCCTTTCTGCGCACGGTCTAAAGACTGCGACGTCTCCTGCCACATCACGCTGCGTCCGTGGTTCTCCTCCACCGCCTCTTTATAAGCGGCCTGCTCTCCTTTCCGTTCCCGCAGGCCTGTATACAGCCGCCTTAACGCACCGATAACAGCACCGGCCGCCGCGCCGCAGACTACTCCCTGCAGCGAGGAAAACGATACAAAAAAATGAAGAATCCAACCGGCAGCCAGCCCGACGACGGCGCCGATTAATGCCGAAAAAATACTCCATCCGATAATACGGAATACCAGCCAAATAGGCTTCCTTATCTTTGGCACCCACACCAGCTGGATGTAAAAGAATATTGCTCTGTCAATTCTTCCTGCAATGCCGAAAGCTCATAGTCGGATAATTCCAGCTCCTTTAAAAGCCGCAGATACTCTATCATATCCTGCAGCGGCAGCGGATCTCCAAATTGCTGTCCGGCCGTCGTTTCCGCAGATAAAACTGTTTGCTGCCCCTGTGCGCCTAAAGCACAGCCGCACACACTGCAAAACTGCGAGCCGTCCGGAAGCTGTGCACCGCATTTAAAACAAACCATGATATGCCCTCCCCATTTTGTCCTGCCGCAATACGGCCGCCGCGTCCCTGCGCACGCCCGGCCGCCCGCATCAGGATGCAGCATTTTTTGTCGTAGCTGCGCGAAGAATATGGTTTGTTTTTATCATATCGCGTTTTAGAAGAAGGCGCTACCTAAATTATGCAAAAGGAGGTTTTTATCTTATAGCCTTTTTATTTCCTGTTTGTTTTCTTCTTTCCTTTCATCCGGGAAGCCGGCGGCGCCAAGCAAAGGCTGCCCCGTCTTTCCCGTTTACTGCGGATTCCCGCCAATGCTGGCTTCCCATCCGCCGTCCTCGAAAAAATACACGTATTTTGATTGGATATGGCGCAGCACACGCCTTTGGTATGAGGAGGATATGTCCTCGAAGCCGACGCCGATACGGTTTTTCTGCACATCCAAAAGCATGGTGTTAAACGGGATATCCGCATCCTGAAGCGCCTCGCTCAATCGATCCATTTGCGCTTGAAGCTCCTGTTCGGAAAAATCCACTTCATGCGTCTGGATCGGCGGAAAGCCGTTTTTCTCCAATTCGGCGTCTGCAAGCGCAATAAACTGTGCAATGTTTTCCCTCTGGGACGAGCCCTTTACAATATTGATATGCAGGCCGCCGCCGTTTTCGTCAAAATAGGCGCCTCCATAGTCTGCGTCGGTAAAATAGGAATCAAACAGGTCGAGTATTTGATGCCCGGCCGCATTGGGGTCTGCCGCATTCCTCTCCCGAAGCGTGAAATCCTCCGGATCGAATGTGATTTCTTCCGCCAAGGGCTGTGAACACGCCGAAAGGGGGAGCAGGAAAAGGAAAGAAACCATCAGACAAAAGAACCGTTTCATAAGATGCACCTCTTCTTTAAAAAATATTCTTAATATTTCTATTTTATTGTTTAAAAATCGTATAAAGATGCGCCCGTTTCATCTATTATATTATGCAATTTCACAACACAAGCTCTATTCAAATTTCCACTGTATGCTACATGTATCCCCAATGGTGCAGTATTGCTATAATAAACAGGAGCACCACTATCACCATACGTTCCATAATAAGTAGCCAAAATAATATCGGATATGTAATGTCCATCATAATAAACGGTAGAATAGCAACTCTCAATAACACCGGAACGCCTCGCTGAGCGAGCACCATACATCCAAATTGTATCATTTGCTTTATAATCACGTTTCGGAGAACTGTATGGCAAACGGCTTCCATTAGGTAAAAAGCTGCTTATTGTTTTATACGAATCAAACCGCTCAACAATTGCACAATCCAATCTGCCATCTACTTTTGAATAAATTGTTTTTCCTATATTTTGACCATTATAAAATATAGAGTCTCCTACATCGGCGCTATGCCCTGCAAATAAATAACAATATTTCCCTTTATATTGAAGCCCCCAAGAAAAAGTAGAATATCCTCCTCCGTTATATCCTGCAGCCCCAGGGACTACATTAGTGTATGCTGCCAAAGGTGAAACATCCACAGACGACGCCATCGTTGACAAATCTTCTTTTCCCGATGTAAACTCACCGTTTTCCTCATATACTATTGTAATAGCATCTACAGGGATTTCTGTAGAAAACAAAGCTTTTCTAGGATGCGGAAGAGATTCAGGAAGATGTACAACAATCTGATTATTAATTGTATCAACATCAATACTATTGAATCCTTCTATCTTGAAATAATCTACCATTTTTTTCTGAATTGCCTTCAACTCTGCTAGTGTATACTTCACTTCAACTGTACGAATTCCACTTTTAGTCAGTGCATTTTTTGACAAAAATTCATTGCATTTTTCAAGATCGTTTTTCATCTCTAATGTAAATTTTTCTGGAACTATATTTAATACAAGATTTCCAGCATCATCAAAATAAAAATCACCATCCATCGTTTCATCATACCTTGCATCAAACCATTCAATCGCAATGTGATACAACCGACTTTTTTCCACCATGTCTTCTTCTGTCAATATACTCTCTGCATATGCGGATGAAAAAGACATTGACATAAAGATAGGGATAGGATAACAGCTAAAAATTTTTTCATAGCGATACCTCCTTTTTCTTTATTACGGACTGTAAAGTTAAATGAAAGTTGAGGACCCGTCAGCCGTTCTGGTACAATGG
>ERZ1643249.2641-NODE-2641-length-16542-cov-5.050525_pt1 | contig 16542 bp, 15 predicted proteins | sample MGYA00579263_ERZ1643249 | MGnify/ENA primary metagenome ERZ1643249 (study PRJEB29033, sample SAMEA4952264) | chicken gut metagenome | biome: Broiler Chicken; feature: Gastrointestinal Tract; material: Caecum | place: Ireland | collected 2018 | study: Broiler...
GGCGGCGAGGGGAATGGGGCGGCGAGGGGAATGGGGCGGCGAGGGGAATGGGGCGCTGCAAAAGCGGGCGGCACAAAAAAGGCTGTGCCGCCCCGTTTCTTTTTTAAGGCAAAAGAAAAAGCCGTGATCTGTCCAGCCAAGCCAAAGTAGAATTCTTTGGGAAGCCAGACAGATACGGCTTTTATAGTATTATATGCCAAATAGATGCGGCTGTCAACCCTTCGCGCAGCGCGGGACAAGGAAAAATTTCCCCGATAGCCCAAACGCCCCTGCAAGCCCATGGCGCATGCGAAAGGCGGCCTGCAAAAGCATGGCTCCCCTTCGCCGCGGCTTTAAGCGGCAAAGCCCTGCGATACTGCACCGCATCCCCTGCATCAAGCCTTTTTCATCCGCGCGGGGCAAAGCTCAATCCCAAGGGGAGGCCAAGCCGTGGCGTTCCGCCGCCGCGTCATACGTCTGTGTAAAAGGGATACGGACGGTGCTTTTCAGCGCATACTGCACGCCGCCGGTTTGCAGGCTGCATTCCCCCGTGCTTTCTTCCCAATAGACCGCGAGCTCCGACGCGCCGGTTTGGATCACTGCTGCCGCCGGACCGCCGCCGTTGACGTTATTCGTACCCCAAGCGCGTCCTTCCCGCCTTACTTCTGCCTTTTCCAGAAAATCCGCCCACTGCGCAATCAAGTCGCTGTCGTCAAAGACGACCCCCTCCGCGTAATCGATTGTCTTTCGCAGCGTGATTTTCGTTATCTCCCGGCTGGAAACACCCGCATGCACTTGCGGCAGCGGTTCCCACTCCGCAGCGCTTTGATGGAAGAGGAAAAAGGCGGCCGCAGCGATTGCGGCGACGCAGGCCGCGGCGATCAAAGGGATTGCTTTTTTCGTATTTTGTCTCATTTTCCCACCGCCGTTTCTACTGAAAGACAGGGAAAGGCCGGCCGTATCCGCAGCCGTCCTATACGCCCTTCCCCGTGTGGTGAAAGCACAGCCGGCCCGGACAGGTCCGGCAGCACATTGGATTCATCCCCACGACTGTTTTGTCAATCATAGGATACCATGATTTTCATAACATGTCTACCTTTTTTAAGAAAAAGCAGCGGGATCTTTCAAGCGCCGCCGTCCAGCAGCTCGCACAGCATCGTGCGCACAACCGCAGGGTTGGCGCGGCCGTCCGTATCGCGGATCACCTTGCCGACCAGCGCCTCAAGGGCGGCCTTTTTCCCGCGGCGGTAATCGGCGGCGGCCTGTGCGGACGCGGCGAGCACCCGGCGCACGGCGGGTTCCAGTTCGGCCCGGCCGTTTATCTGCCAAAGCCCCTGCTCCGCTATCGCCGCCTCCGGGTCGCGGTCCTCCTCCCACAGCATGGCCAGCACCTTTTTGGCCGCGCTGCTGCCGACCGCCCCGTCCGCCAAGAAATCGGCAAGCTTTGCAAGATGCGCGGGGGACACGGGGACCGCCGCGCCGTCTTGGAGGGGCAGGCGCGGGACGGAGGACAAGAGCAGGTTTGCCAGCAGCTTGGGCGCCTTTGTCTGGGCGGCCGCCGCTTCGAAGCAGTCGGCCACGGCGCGCTCCATGACGAGCATCTGGGCGTCGTAGGCGGAAAGGCCGTACTGCGCGGCATACTGCTCCTTGCGCACATCGGGAAGGGCGGGGATCTCCGCCAAAAGCGCCGCCTTCACCGCGCCGTCCAGCACGATCGGGACGAGATCCGGATCCGGGAAATAGCGGTAGTCGTTCGCATTCTCCTTGCGCCGCATGGAAAAGGTCTTTCCGCTCTGCTGGTCATAGCGGCGGGTCTCCTGCACGACCCCTTCCCCCGTCTCGACGGCTTCGGCCTGACGGGCAAACTCATAGGAGACGGCCTTGGCGATGGACTGGAAGGAGTTTAGGTTCTTCATCTCCGTGCGCACGCCGAAGCCCTGCTCCCCCTTCCTGCGGACGGAGAGGTTGACGTCGCAGCGCAGCGAACCCTCCTGCATCCGGCAGTCGGACACCCCTGCATACAGCAGGATGGCCCGCAGCTTCTGCACATAGGCGACCGCCTCTTCGGCGCTGCGGATATCCGGCTCCGAGACGATCTCGATCAGCGGCACGCCGCAGCGGTTGTAGTCGCACAGCGTGCTGCCGTCCTCTTTGTGGATGAGCTTCCCGGCGTCCTCTTCAATGTGGATGCGGGTGATGCCGATCCGGCTCTTCCCGCTTTTGGTCTCGATGTCCAGATAGCCGTGTTCGCACAGCGGCAGGTCGTACTGGGAGATCTGATACGCCTTGGGCAAGTCGGGATAAAAGTAGTTTTTGCGGTCCTGTTTGGAAAAGGCCGCCACCGTGCAGTTTAACGCCATGCCGGCCTTTGCCGCATAGCGCACCACCTGACGGTTCAAAACCGGAAGCGTGCCCGGCATGCCCATGCACACGGGACAGCACTGCGTATTCGGCTCCGCGCCGAAGGCAGTCGGGCAGTCGCAGAATATTTTGGTCTTGGTGGCAAGCTCCGCATGCACCTCAAGGCCGATCACCATTTCATAAGCGGACAGGTCCATCCCCGCACGCCCCCTTTCTGTTCTGTTGTTCAAATGCGTACGCCGCGCGGTAGAGCAGGGCCTCGGAAAACGGCCCGCCGATGAGCTGCATGCCGATGGGCAGCCCCTCCCCGTCCGTGCCGCAGGGCATGGACAGCGCGGGCAGCCCTGCAATGTTGACCGGTACGGTGTAAATGTCGCCCAGATACATGGCGAGGGGGTCCGACGTCTTTTCCCCGATGCGGTACGCCGTAGTGGGCGCGACCGGCGCCAAGACAAAGGAGCTGTGCTCCAAGACCCGGGCGAAATCGCGCGCCACAAGCGTGCGCACCTGCTGCGCCTTTTTGTAGTAGGCGTCGTAATAGCCCGAAGAGAGCGCGAAGGTGCCCAGCATGATGCGGCGCTTGACCTCCGCGCCGAAGCCCTCGCTCCTGCTGCGGCGGCAAAGCTCGGCCACGTCCTTGCAGCCTGCGGCACGGTAGCCGTATTTTACCCCGTCGAAGCGCGCAAGGTTCGAGGAGGCTTCCGCGCTCGAAAGGATATAGTACGCGGGAAGCGCCATCGACAGGCTCGGGAGGGAGACCTCCTCGACCTCGCAGCCCATTTTCTCATAGGCGCGCGCCGCCGCATAGACGGCCTCTTTTACCTCCGGCGCGATCCCTTTTGCGAAATACTCCTTGGGCAGCGCCAAACGCATCCCCTTTACGTCCCGCCCGATCCCTTCGGAAAAATCGCCGTACTCCCGCTTTAAGCAGGTGGCGTCGCGCCGGTCCCATCCGGCGAGCGCGTTCAAGACTGCGGCGGAGTCGGCCACGTCCTTTGTAAGCGGGCCGATCTGGTCGAGCGAGGAGGCGAACGCCACCAGCCCGTAGCGCGAAACCGTGCCGTAGGTGGGCTTCATGCCGACGACGCCGCAGAAGGCCGCGGGCTGGCGGATGGAACCGCCGGTGTCGGAGCCCAGCGCAAAGGCGCACATGCCCGCGGCGACGGCGGCCGCACTGCCGCCCGAACTGCCGCCCGGCACGCGGCTGAGATCGGCGGGGTTGCGCGTCAGCTTAAAATACGAGCTCTCCGTCGAAGAGCCCATGGCGAATTCATCCATGTTGAGCTTGCCGAGCATCACCGTATCCGCAAGCTTCTCCATCACCGCCGCGCTGTACGGCGGGACAAAGTTTGCAAGCATTTTCGAAGCGCAGGTGGTCCGCACCCCTTTGGTGCAGATGTTGTCCTTGATCCCGGCGGGGACGCCCGCCAGCGGGGAGAGCGCTTCGCCGGACAGGCGGCGGCCGTCGATCCGGTCCGCCTGCTCAAGGGCCGTTTCGCGCGTGACCGTCAGGTACGCGCCGATCTCCCCGTCCGCTTCGCCGATGCGGCCAAGGTAGGCCTTAGCCGCCTCTTTTGCGCTCACCTCGCGCTTAGCAAGGGCCGCGGCAAGGCGGCGCGCCGTCATTTTGGTTATCTCTTTCATGTCCGTCCCTCCTTATTCCACCACGCGCGGCACGCGGATACAGCCGTCCGATACGTCCGGCGCGTTCTGCAAAAGCGCCTCCCGCGAAAAGCTGTGCGGCGCCCCGTCCTCACGGAAGACGTTTTGCACCGGCAAAACGTGCGCCGTCGGCTCCACGCCCGCAAGGTCGAGCGCGGCGAGCGAGGAGGCGAAATCGAGGATGGAAGAGAGCTGCCGGCGCACCCCCTCTTCCTCCCTGCCGTCAAGCTCCAGCATGGATAGCGCCGCGACGGCCTGCACGTCGATCTTGGCGCCGGCGCTTTCCTCCGCCTTCGGGCGCGCCGTCCCTTCCTCCTTTGCGCCCGCCGCAATGCCCAAGACCGCAAGCTGTTCCGGATCGACCGGGCCCGGCGCGTCCGTCAGCGGGCTGGACGCGTCTTTGAGCTTGGGGAACGCGATGACGTCGCGCAGGCTGTCCGCGCCCAAAAGCAGCATCACCAGCCGGTCCAAGCCGAACGCGAAGCCGCCGTGCGGCGGTGTGCCGTACCGAAAGGCGCGCACCATGAAGCCGAAGCGCGCTTCGATCTGCTCTTTGGAAAAGCCCAGCGCCTCAAACATCTGCTGCTGTACTTCCCTTTGATGGATGCGGATGCTGCCGCTGCCAAGCTCCACGCCGTTTAACACCACGTCGTACGCCTGCGCGCGCACCCGCGCGGGGTCGCTTTTTAAATAGGGCAGATCCTCCGGATAGGGCATGGTAAACGGGTGGTGCGTGGCGACCCAGCGCCCCTCCTCCTCGGAATATTCAAACTGCGGGAAGTCCGTCACCAGCAAAAAGCTGAACCGGTCCTTCGGCCGCAGGGAGAGCCGGTCGCCCAGCGCGAGCCGGATCCCTCCCAGCACGCGGCGCACGGTCTTTCGCTCGTCTGCGCAGAAGAGGATAAAGTCGCCGGGCTCGCCGTCCACCGTGCGGATCAGCTCTTCCATCTCCTCTTTGGCAAAATACTTTGTGAGGACCGAGTAAAGGGAGCCGTCCTCCCGTATGGCAATCCACGCCATGCCCTTTGCGCCAAGGCTCTGCGCCTTTATGGTAAGCGCCTCGATATCCGTGCGGCTAAAGCCCGCGCAGCCCTTGGCGTTGACCGCGCGCACGACGCCGCCTTTCCTGACGGCGTTTGAAAAGACCGAAAAGCCGCACCGGCCGCCTAACGGGGTGAGGTCGACGATCGGCATCCCAAAGCGGAGATCCGGCTTATCCGTGCCGTAGCGGTCCATGGCCTCCGTCCAGGTGATGCGCGCAAACGGCGTCTGCACCGGGCGGCCCATCACCGTGTAAAACAGGTGCGCAAACATCCCCTCCAAAAACGAGAGGATATCCTCTTGGGTCACAAACGACATCTCCATGTCCACCTGTGTAAATTCGGGCTGGCGGTCGGCGCGCAGATCCTCGTCGCGGAAACAGCGCGCTATCTGATAGTATTTGTCGATCCCGCCCACCATCAAAAGCTGTTTGAAGATCTGGGGCGACTGCGGCAGCGCATAAAAGCTGCCCGGATGCACGCGCGAGGGGACAAGGTAGTCGCGCGCCCCCTCCGGCGTGCTTTTGGTCAGCATCGGCGTCTCGACGTTTAAAAAGCCCGCCGCGTCCAGATAGTCCTGCGCCGCCTTCTGCACGCGGTGCCGAAATTTTAGGTTTTCCACCATCCGCCTTTGGCGCAGGTCCAGATAGCGGTACTGAAGGCGCAGATCCTCCCGCACGGCGGAGGCGTCCGCAGAGAGGGAAAACGGCAGCGGCTCGGCCTCGGACAAGATGCAAAAGCCTGCGGCGCGCAGCTCGATGGTCCCGGTTTTTAAGCGCGGGTTATACGTCTCCTCGTCGCGGATAAAAATGCGGCCCGTTACGGAAACCACCGACTCCGCCTTGACGCTTTCCGCCTGCAAAAACGCCTCTTCGGAAAGGTTTCTGCGGTCCAGCACCACCTGAAGGGTGCCCTCCCTGTCGCGCAGATCCAAAAAGATCACGCCGCCCATGTCGCGCCTGGACTGCACCCAGCCCATCGCCGTGGCCTCCATCCCGACGTCCGCTTCTTCAAACGCGCCGCAGTATTTGGTTCGTTTCATCCTGACATGCTCCTTTCTGAAAACGAAAAGCCGCCGATTCCTTGTGCGGGAAGGCAAAGGGGCCTCTTTCGGAAAGGCAATAAAAAAACGCCTTTCCTCCCCTGCTGATTAAAGCAAGGGACGAAAGACGATCATCGCTTCCGCGGTACCACCCCAATTGATCGGAAAAGCCGATCCGCTCTCCGGCACGGGCCGCATTCGGGCCGATGCCTGCCGGCTGTAACGCGCCGCCGCGGCTGAGCCTACTGGGCGCGTCTGCGCCGTTGGGTCAGCAACTCGAGGATGTTCTTCCGCCGAAAATCCGCACCGGTCTCTCACCTTGCACCGATTCTCTGTACCATACCATTCCGGCGTACTCTTCCTGTCACAGTTTGTCTCATTGGCTGTTCTATTTTGACTTTATTATAACCGTGGAATCCGGTTTGTCAAGCGCTTTTTTCATTTTTTTGCGCCCGCTCCAGAACGTCGTAAGGCGGCCGGCCCCCTTTTTTCGGCCTTATGGAAAACCGCGCGCTGGAAAATCCCCCCGCCGCGTGCTATACTGAAAGAAAGACTAAGACTCAAAAAAAAGGGGGAAACGGGCGTGACGCTTTCTTCCGCACTGCCCCCGCTTCAAAAGGAGGCGGAGTGCCGCGCCTATTATCAGGCCGCAGACCTGACAAACGGCGTCCTGCTTGCCGAATCGGGCGCGCAGACGCCGGTCAGGAGCGCAAGCTTGATCAAAGTGCCCATCCTCTTCGCCGCGCTCGACGCGGTGCGGGAGGGAGCGCTGTCCCTTGGGGCGGATATCCCCATCAGCCCCGCCCAGCACACGGGCGACAGCCGCACGATCCCGCCCGGCTGCCGGGCCGCGCCGCTCTCCTTCCTGCTTGATACTATGACAGCGGACAGCGACAACACCGCGGCGAACGTGCTGATGGACCTGCTCCATATGGAACGGGTAAACGCGCTGTGCCGCGCGCTCGGCCTGACGTCCACCTGCCTGCGGCGGCATATGCTCGACTTCGCCGCCGCGGCGCGCGGCGAGGAGAACTTCACAAGCGCCGCGGACATGCTGCGCCTGTTCTCTCTGCTCTATGACAGGCGGCTCCTCACCCCGGCGCTGTGCGGGATCGCCGAAGGCTTCCTCCTTCGCCAGAAGGACAAGGACTGCGTGCTCTTTCCGATGCCGCAGCAGAAGGCGGCGCACAAGACGGGCGAGCTTCCCGGCATCCGGCACGACGCGGGGCTTTTGTACGGCGCGCGCCGCACGGTCGCTTTTGCCTTTTTGACGGAGGCGGACGGCGGACAGGACGGGCGGTGCTTTCTGCGCGCCGCCGGCGGGGCGCTGAAGGCGCTGCTGTAAAAGGGCGGGGACGCAAAGAGGGACGGGGCCGTTTTGCATCATCAAGCTTCCCCACGCCCGCCAAAGCGCGGATACAAAAAGGCTTGGCCAAACAGCCAAGCCTTTTCTTCTTTTATCCGTGCCTATTTATTCCCCGCTGCCCGTGCTCTCCGTCTCCTGTGAGCTGTCCGGGTTTACATCGTCGTAGATGAACGCGCGGATCGTCTCCGACGCGGCCTCCAAGTCCACGTTCAGGCAGGCGCCGCCGCCCGAATCCGTGATCGAGCCGCTCCCGATCAGGTGCTCGTTGCGCGGGATGCGCATCTCCTCCATCGTGATATCGCCGCGCAATAAGATCCCGCTCAAGCCCATGATATCATTGAAATCAAGGGAGGTGGTGACGCCCGGCAGAAGCTGCCTTGCAAGCTCCGGATACTGCAGCGGGTTCATATCAAGCGCCTTTTCAAAGAGCTGGCGCATGACCTTGCGCTGGCGCTCCGTCCGGTCGAAGTCCGCGTTGCCGACATAGCGGATGCGCGCGTAGGCCACGGCCTGGGTCCCGTTTAAGGTCTGGAGGCCCGCCTTCTCGATATAGTCGAGCGGCAGTCCGGAGGACTGCGCCTGCTCATAGATCGAGCTGTTGGCGTTGACGCGCTCCGCCTCAGAGATATCGATCTCCACGCCGCCCACCGCGTCGATGATGGCGGCCATCTGCTGGAAGTTGACGGTCGCAAACTCCGTAATATTGGTGCCGAAGTTCTGGTTGATCGTCTTGACCGCAAGCTGCGGGCCGCCGTAGTAGTACGCATGCGTCAGCTTGGTGTCGTCGTGCCCCTCGATGGAGACATAGGTGTCGCGCATCAGGGAGATGATCTTGATCTTGTCGTGCTTTTTGTCCACAGAGAGGATCATGATCGAGTCGGAGCGCACCCGCTCCTGATCGTTGCGCTGGTCGACGCCGAACAGCGCGATATTGACAATGTCGGACGAGCCGTCGTCCGACACGGCGTTTTCATCCTGTGAAATGCCCAGATCGCTTGTATCAAGCGGCTGGTAATCGTAATCCTTGAAAATGCTGATGACATACCCTGCGACAGCGGCGATCAGCAGCAGGACGACCCCCAAGACAATCCATTTGATACAGCGACGCTTTTTCTTTGGTTTTTTCATCCGTTTGACACGTTCTTGAGCCATGTTTCCGCCTTCTTCTCTTTTTTCTCTCTCGTTTCGTCAGAGCAAAGACAGTATACCATACTGCCGCGCGGAACGCAAACAATATCGTCCGGCTTCACCATTTGGGCAAAAAAAATTTACAATTGCACCTTTCCCGCCTTTTCCTGCGCGCCCTTTCCTTCCGTTCCCGCACGCTTTTCCCTATTGTATCCCAAAAGGGCGCGGCAAACCGCGCTTGAAAGCAAAAACCGCGCGTGATATACTGGTAAAAACCATTCTTTTTCGGAGGGATTATGCGTTTAGAAGAACTTGACCCGATTCTGCCGCAGGTGCAGAAGCCGGCCCGCTATATCGGCGGGGAATTAAACAGTGTGGTAAAGGACAAGGCGGCTGTGGACATCCGCTTTGCCTTCTGCTTTCCCGATACGTATGAAATCGGCATGTCACACCTTGGGATGAAGATTTTATATTCCTTATTGAACAGCCGGGAGGACACTTGGTGCGAGCGCGTCTTCGCGCCGTGGACCGACTTTGAAGCGGCGCTGCGCCGGGACGGCCTGCCGCTTTACGCGCTGGAAAGCTTCGACCCGCTCTCGGATTTTGACATCATCGGCTTTACGCTGCAATACGAGCTGTCGTACACCAACATCCTCAACATGTTGGACTTGGGCGGCGTCCCGGTCCTTTCGAAGGACCGGACGGGGCTTGACAACCTTGTCGTAGCGGGCGGGCCGTGCGCCTGCAACGCGGAGCCGCTGTGCGATTTCATCGACCTTTTCATGCTGGGCGAGGGCGAAGAGGTCATGCACGAGCTGATGGATCTGTATAAGGCGAGCAAAAAAGCGGGCGATACCAAAGCGGCCTTTTTGAAAAAGGCGGCGCAGCTTGAAGGGGTATACGTGCCGAGCCTTTACGACGTAAGCTACCGTCAGGACGGGACCATCGCCGCCGTCACGCCGAAAGACGGCGCGCCCGCGAAGGTCAGAAAGCGCATCGTCGAGGATTTCGACAAGGTGTTCTACCCGGAAAATTTCGTCGTGCCCTTTATCGGCACCGTCCACGACCGCGCCGTCGTGGAGGTGCTGCGCGGCTGTATCCGCGGCTGCCGCTTCTGCCAAGCGGGCTTTTTGTACCGCCCGTTCCGCGAGAAAAAGCCCGGCACCATCTGCGCGGAGACCAAAAGCCTGTGTGAGAGCACCGGCTATGAGGAGGTCTCGCTCTCCTCTTTGAGCACGAGCGACTATTCGGCACTGGAGACGCTTTTGCCCTCCCTGCTCGACTATACCGAGCCGCGGCACATCAACATGGCGCTGCCCTCTCTGCGCATCGACAACTTTTCCGAATCCCTGCTAAACCGTATAAAGGCCGTGCGCAAAAGCGGGCTGACCTTTGCGCCGGAGGCCGGGACACAGCGCATGCGCGACGTCATCAACAAAAACATCACCGAAGAGGACGTCATGAAAAGCTGCCGCCTTGCCTTCGAGGGGGGATACACCTCTGTCAAGCTCTATTTCATGCTGGGCCTCCCCACGGAGCGCGATGAAGACGTCCGCGGCATCCTTGAGCTGGCGCAGCGCGTCGTCGACCTCTACTACCAGACGCCAAACCGCACAAAGGGGCACACCGTCAATGTGACGGTGTCGGTCTCCACCTTTGTGCCAAAGCCCTTCACCCCCTTCCAGTACGAGCCGCAGGACACCTTTGAACAGATCGAGCGCAAGCACGCGCTGCTGCGCGACAGCCTCAAAAGCAAGCGGATCTCGCTCAAATACCACCACTCGGACGCCTCTGTTTTGGAGGCGGTGTTCGCGCGCGGCGACCGCCGTCTGGGGAAGGTGCTCTACCGCGCGTTTTTAAAGGGCTGCAAATTCGACAGCTGGGACGACCAGTTCCACTACGACCGCTGGCTTTCCGCCTTTGAAGAGTGCGGCCTCTCCCCCGCGTTCTACGCAAACCGCCGCCGCAGCTTCGACGAGGTGCTGCCGTGGAGCCATTTGGACTACGGCATCAGCGAGCGGTTCTTACAGCGCGAAAACGAGCGCGCGCATCAGGCCGCCGTCACGCCGAACTGCCGCCGGGCCTGCGCGGGCTGCGGCGCGAATACCCTGCTTTCGGGAGGGAAATGCTTTGCTTAACGTCCGTGTCTTTTACCATAAAACCGGCCGCGCCAAGTATATTTCGCACCTTGACGCCATGCGCTGCATGCAGCGCGCGATCGTGCGCGCCGGCCTGCCCGTCTGGTATACGGAGGGCTTTAACCCGCACATCTACCTGACGTTCCCCCTGCCGCTCCCGCTGGGCTATGAGAGCGAGAGCGAGGTCATGGACTTCAGGCTCACCGACGGCACCTTCCCGCTTCCAGAGGTGACAGAGCGTCTTGACACGGCCCTGCCGCCGGATATCCGCGTGGTGCGCACCGCCCTGCCGGTGCACAAGGCGGAGGATATCGCCAAAGCCTCCTACTGCATCCGCGCCGCCGCACAGGGCTTTGACGGAAAGGCGCTCGCGCGCGCCTTTGCGTCCTTTATGGAGCAGGAGGAGATCCTCGTCGAAAAGCAGGCAAAAAAGGGCGCGCGCAAGGTCATCAAGCAGGTGGACATCCGTCCGCTGTGCACCCTGCACGCGGCCAAGGCGGAGGGGGACGCCGTACAGCTTGCGTTACAGACGGCGGCCGGCATCCGGACAAACGTCAACCCCTCGCTTTTGATGCAGGCATTCGCCGCGTGGCTCCCCACAGACGGGCTCTCCTTCACGGCCTGCCGCAAGGCGCTCCTGCTGGCCGACGGGACGGCCTTTTCGTAAGGGGGGGCCGCAGTGGAAAGGGAAAAAACAGGCCCTGCAAGCGGCTTTCGGCCGGTTTTGCTGTCAAAAGAGGATGCAGACGCGTTCTGCGCCCTGCGGACGGCGCTTCTCTGCGAGCTGGGGGAGGCCGGGGACGGCGCGGACGCGCGCGCTTTCGCCGCCGCGACGCGGGAATACTACCTCTCGAACCTTGGAAAGGGGCTTTTCTGCTTCGGCGTCTTTGCAGACGGAACGCTCGCCGCGGCGGGGGCGCTCTGCCTGTTCTCGCGCCTTCCCTACCCGGAGAACCTGTCCGGGTCGGAGGGATATATCTTAAGCGTCTACACCCTGCCCCGCTTCCGCAGGCGCGGCTTTGCGGGCGGCTTGGTGGACGCCATGATCCGCTTTGCGGAAAAAAAGGGCGTCGGGCGGCTGTGGACGGGCAGCAGCGACGCCGGGCGGGCGGTCTATCAAAAGGCGGGCTTTGCCGAAAAGGGCGGCGAAATGGAGCTTTTCCTGCCGGTAAAAGGGCGGCGGCTCCCGCCGCGCTGAAAAACGCCTCCGGGCCTCCGGAGGCGTTTTCCTTTGGGCGCCAATACAGAAAGACGAAAAAAATCAGGCTTTTTCTTGACATTTTGATTAAGATATTGTTAAATATTGATGACATACACGGCGGATGCACCGTCCGCCGCAGTGACTTTGCATCTTGACAGGAGGAAGAGCATGAATATTTTTTCAAGGGCATACGACTTCCTTTTCCCGGGCGCCAAAACCTATCCGAAAACCGGCGCCGGAAAGCTTGCGCTGCTGGGGCTCCAGCACGCGTTCGCCATGTCCTGCGCCACCATCCTCGTCCCCATCCTGACAGGGCTTGACGTGGGCGTAGCGCTGTTTGCGGCGGGGCTTGGCACCCTGATTTTCCACCTTTGCACGGGCGGGCGGATGCCCACGTTTTTGGGCAGCTCCTTTGCGTTTATCGCGGCGCTCCAAACGGTGATCGACGGCAACCCGGACAACATCCCCAAGGCGATGGGCGGCACCATTGTGGCCGGTGCGTTCTACGTCGTTTTGGCCCTGCTTATCAAGCTGTTCGGCAGCCGGTTTATGGACAGGCTGTTCCCGCCCATCGTACGCGGCGTGGGCATTGCCATCATCGGCTTGAACCTGGCGGGCTCGGCGGTGAACAACATCCAAGGCAACGGCACCGAGATGTTCACCCCGGCCTACTACTGGAGCTGGGGCATCGCGCTGGCCGTCTGCCTTGCGGCCATCGTGCTTTCAAGCTACGGCAGGGGCATGGTGAAAATGTCCTCCATCGTCATCGCGCTGGCCGGCGGCTATATCCTGACGCTCATCCTCACCCAGACGGGGATCGCCCCCGCCTCGCTGATGGACTTTTCCGGCGTGGCAGAGCACAGCTGGTTCGAGATCCCGAAATTTGTCCTGCCGGAGTTTGACGCGGGCGCCATCGGGATCATTGCGCCCATCGCAATCGTCACCTGTGTGGAGCATGTGGGCGACGTCTACGCCAACGGCTCGGTTGTCGGGCGCGATTTCGTCAAAAACCCCGGCCTGCACCGCACCATGCTGGGCGACGGCCTCGCCACGATGGCGGCCGGTTTTATCGGCGGCCCGGCCAACACCACCTATTCTGAGAATACGGCCGTCCTTGCGGCAACCGGGAACTACAACCCGGCCTCCCTGCGCATTGCGGCGCTGATCGCCATCGCTGTCTCCTTCCTGGGCAAGGCCATCGGCGTGGTGGAATCGGTCCCAAGCTGCGTATTGGGCGGCGCGTGCATCGTGCTCTACGGGATGATTTCGTCGGTCGGCCTGCGCACACTGGTGGAAAACAAGGTCGACTTTTCGAAAAACCGCAACCTCTGCATTGCGGCCGTCATGTTTGTGCTGGCCATCGGCGGCGCGGTGATCGGCGGCCCGGCCTTCAGCGTGAGCGGCATCGGCCTCGGCATTTTGGCCGGTATCCTGTTAAACCTGATCCTGCCGGAGCCGAAAGGGACGGAAGCACCCGAAGGCGGGAAGGACGCTTAAAAGCGGCATAGGAAAAATCGGTATGGGTTTTCAAAAAAATGTCCGGACGGAAACATTCCGTCCGGGCATTTTTTATCCCCTGTTTTATGAAGCGGCCGCGTAAAAAAAGTGCGGAAGGATACTGCCAAGCCGCCCGGGCTTTTGAGCCGGTTTTCCGGTATCGCCGCTTTGCCCCCTCAGCGCCGGGTGCACAAGAGGTTGCGTGCAAAAACCAAGCTGTCGATCCCAAGGAAGAGCAGGTACGCCCCGATCAGATAGCCGGCCGTGAGGAAGGAGAAGAGCGGGTTTACCACCATGAGGAACCCTAAAACCAGCCCTAAGATGTTCACGATGAGCGTAAAGCAGAAATAGCCTGTCCCGGCTGTCAAGCGGATAAACGGCAGATGGGCGAGCCTTGCGATGCAGTGGGCGATAAACCAGACGGGGAAGAGGACCGCCAGCGTCCAGCTTCCGGCCGTGACGTGAAACAGGAACAAAATGCCGGTGAGGACGCTCAGCACGCCGCCGATGAGGGAAAACACCGGTGCAAACCCGATGCGCTGTTCCAGCCTGACGTAATAGATGATGTCCAAAATGCCCGATATCAGCGCAAAAAGGCCATAGATCACCGCCGCGCCGGTCATGGCCGCAGCGGGCCTTATAAATGTAAAAATACCAAGCAGGATCAAGAGGATCCCCAGAATCAGCTCCCCTATCCCTAAAAGCTTCCGATTGCGGATCATAAGAAAAACCCCTTTCCATTTCAAACGCTTTGTCCTGAAAGGGACCGCCGCATGCGGCCCCCTCTGTCTATACTTTACCCGGACGGGGCCGCTTTTTCCACTCTCAATTTTCAGGATCTGTCCTTACAAAACAGGGGATGTGTCCGTTTTTTTGACGTTTTCCCCGATTTGTAAGGATACCGGCGCCAAACACGGCGCAGGCAAAAGCGGTTTTGCCGCCCCGGACCGGGCAGGCGCTGTGCCATACGGCGGCAAGGCAGTGCGGCAAAGGCCTTTACAAAAAAGGAAGGCGGACGGGTAAAGCGGCCCCCGCAGCGCGATGCTCTTTTTGTAAACACCGCAAAATGGACCGAATCCGCCAAAGGACCGGAAACCGCCTTGGCCCTCCTCATAGAAGCCGGAAGGCCAAGGCGCAAAAGCCCGTCCCGGTTATTTTATGACAGCGGGGGCAAAGCCAAGTGCAGGGACGCCTGCAATCATGCAAAAAGAGGGGCCCTAAGCAGGCCCCTCTTTTTGCGTGCCAGCGCCGCGGCGGGCGCCCCTTCCTTTTTACGGCAGCTTGATCACATCCCCCGGATGGATGACGCTGGCCGCCGTCTTGCCGTTGTACGACGCAAGCTCCGCATACTGCATGCCGTTTCCCATCTGCTCCTCGGCGATCTTCCACCACCTGTCCCCGGCCTTTACCGTGTACGTCCCGCCGCTCTCCGGCTCCGGTGCGGGCGCAGGGGTGCTGCCTGCCTCTTTCGCATACCCGTTCAGTCCTGCTGCCTTGATGATGGACGGGAAATCCCGGTAGCACTCGTTTAAGTCCACGTTCCCGTTTATCCCGTTCACCTTCCCTGTGCTGGTATACTGCCACATGTCGCGCTGCAAGGTCTTGTTTGCGTTTGCCCCGCGGTAATCCGCAAGCCAGACCGTGTATTTTTCCGACAGCGCCGCATGGTTCAATTTGTTCGTAAACCAGTCCGTGTTCGCATACACGCCCACAAAATAGCCCGCTTCCTCCATCGACGCACAGAACGCTTCGGCGATCTGGGTGAGCAGGGACATGGAAAGTACGGCCTGCCGCTCGTTGTTTTCGATGTCGTAATAGACGGGCAGAGCAAGCTTTTTGCCTTTCAAAAGCGACTGCACGAATCCTGCCTCTTTCTTGGCAAAGTCCACGCTGTCCGCCGTGCTGTAGTAGTATGCGCCGACCGGGATCCCCGCGCCGGTAAAGCCGGCGTAATGCGCTTCAAATTTTGTATCCTTGTTTAAGCTGTGCGAGCTGCCCCAGCCGGTAAAGCCGCAGCGGAGGACCGCCCCGTCGATCCCCGCCGCCTTCACGGCGGCATAGTCGATATCCGGCTGATATACAGATACGTCGATCACGTTAAGCATTTTCTTTTTCCTCCGTCTTGTCCTTGCACGGCTGGCTGTAAGAGAGCGCCCGCGCGCTGTCGCCAATGCCTGCGGTCGTCGGGTCGACGACGGCGTTATATGCCGAAACGGCCGCCGTCACCAGCACATAGGGGTTTGAAACCGCCTGCAAAAGCGTGTTCCACAGCGCGCCCCATGTGGTGATGTCCGCGCCCGTCAAGCCGTAGTAGCCGAGCACCGGCAGGATCACGGCAAGCGCGATCTGAATCCACCAGTGCGGGTTTTTGATCCTGACCTTCCAATTGATTTTCATCCCTGTTTCCTCCTTTTTCCTGTGTCCGCGCCGCCCGGTGCAGGCGGCTTTTGCCGGAGGCGGGCCTCTCCCTGTGCCGTCTGCCGAAACGGCCGACCTGTCCCGAAACGGCCCGCCCCCTCCTGCCATCCTATGCGCAAAAAAGGCGGCCGGTTCGCCGGGGCTTATTTGTGATAGCACTCCAGATCCTTGATCCGGTGGTTTACCACCTTGATCTCCTCCTCCACGACCGCCCCCTGCCGCTCCAGCCGGTACACCCGGTCGATCACCTGGTTGTGCCGGTCCACCTTCTCTTCGAGCTTTTTTAGCCGGTATGCGGTGAGCCTGTTCGACGCCAAAACGCCGAAAAAGCTTCCGGCCACCGTCCCCGCGCATGCAATGATGGAGGCGATGATCTCCACCGCCATAAAAATCCCCTCCCCTCTGTACCGCTGCGGCGCCTTTGCGCGCGCGCCGGGACAAGCGTCCCCGTCTTTTTGGTTATCTCTATTATAAAAGGGACGGGCGGCGCGCGCCCACCGGACGGCACGCCTGATGCAAAAAAATGTGCGGCAGGCGGGATGCGCCTGCCGCCTCTTTCCGTCTAAGCCGCAGGTTTTGTGCTGTCCTGACCGGAAAACCGCAGGATGCCGCCCTTCCTGCGGCACTGGGGGAAGCGGCACTGGGGGAAAATACGGGATGCCCGGCTTTTTTCACATGGCTGACCGCCGGGGCGGCAGGGCTTTTGGCAG
>ERZ1643249.2642-NODE-2642-length-16538-cov-11.545592_pt1 | contig 16538 bp, 17 predicted proteins | sample MGYA00579263_ERZ1643249 | MGnify/ENA primary metagenome ERZ1643249 (study PRJEB29033, sample SAMEA4952264) | chicken gut metagenome | biome: Broiler Chicken; feature: Gastrointestinal Tract; material: Caecum | place: Ireland | collected 2018 | study: Broiler...
TTATCCTCCTTGTGTTTATTAATCTACTTAATCTTATGTTTTAATAGCAAAAAAATTACTGTGATACAGGCATTATATCACAATAATTTGAATTTGTAAATATATTATGTAAATTATACCAACTGATTTATCAGTTTTTATATACAATAAATCCTAAAATCATAAGAAATAAATATTGAAACGGATAAAAATAATAAAATATTTTATTATTACTATATCCCTTTTTTTCACTATATAGCATAATAGGAATAATGGCAAAAAGGCTATATATCATAATATTTTCACTAAATAATAGTAAAAAAATCAAAATTGAAATTGTAAAGAAAAACTTTTTATGCTCAACAATTTTATCATATAAAAATAAAATAGTTATTATAAATGGTATTATAAAACCATATTCAATATCCACAAGAATATAAGTAGACAAAAGCCCAATTACAGTAATAATACCTATAAACTTTTCTTCTTTGCTTTTTGTATCATGCAATTTACTGTATAATTCTAAGAGTAATAAAGATATAGCAAAAGAAAATATTATATTAGGTTTCATATAAAAAGTTATTGCATAAGAACTATCAATCATATTAAAAATTACACCTACTATTAATGTTAACGCTTGTGTAACTATTGCTAATTCTAATAGTCTTAAAATATACTTTTTCAAACTTTTTGTATGTTTATATCCTTGATATATTAAAAAAACAAATAATGGCATTGATATTCTTCCAATACTTCTAAGTATAGTATAAATATAATCATCAAATTTAAAGTAAAAGAAGTATCCAATATGATCTATTATCATTGTTATCATGGCTATAATTTTTATATCAAATGAAGATAAAATCTTTAACTTTTTCATTACTTTTCCTTATTTTTTAATAATCCTAACATATTTTTTTTATATGCTTCAACACCAGGTTGGTCAAAAGGATTTACTCCAAGTAAATATCCACTTATTGCACAAGCTTTTTCAAAAAAGTATATTAATTGACCTACATTATATTCTGTAAGGTCTTCTAAATTTATTACCATTGTAGGCACTTTTCCATCAACATGTGCCTTTAAAGTACCTTTAAAAGCTTGTTTATTTATATAATCAATTTCTTTTCCTGCTAAATAGTTTAAATTGTCAAAATTATCTTCTAATTCAGGTAAATAAGTCAAACTTCTATCTACCTGAATATTTATAACTGTTTCAAATATATTTCTTTTGCCATCTTGTATCCATTGTCCCATAGAGTGTAGATCTGTAGTAAAGTTTACACCTGCTGGAAAAATTCCCTTTCCATCTTTTCCTTCACTTTCACCAAATAACTGTTTATACCATTCAATAAAATACTGAAAACTTGGCTCATAACTTGCAAGTAATTCTATATCTTTTCCAGATTCTCTTAAAATATTTCTATAAGCTGCATATTTATAACAATCATTATTTGATACATCTTTATTGTTAAATACAAATGAAGCAAATTGAGCACCATCAAGTATATCTTCAAAATTAATGTTTGCAACTGCCATTGGAAGAAGTCCCACTGCAGTAAGTACTGAATATCTTCCCCCAACATTTTTTGGAATTTTAAACATTTCATATTCATTTTTAATTGCTAAATCGTGTAAAATCCCTTTTTCTGGATCAGTAGTAACATATATTCTAGATGCTGCCATTACTTTACCATATTTTTGCTCTAACACTACCTTTAGAGTTCTAAAAGTTACAGCAGGCTCAAGTGTTGAACCAGATTTAGATATAACATTAATAGCAAAATCTTTATCTTCTAAATATTCAACCAAATTTCTTAAATATTTACCACTTAAATTATTACCAGCAAAAATAATTTGTGGATGTTTTCTTTCAGAATAAGTTTGTAAATTAGAAAAAGTAGAATCAAATAGGTCTATTACTGCTTTTGCTCCCAAATATGATCCTCCAATTCCAATAACAACAAAAACATCAGCTTGTTTATTTATTCTTTCTGCACATTTCTTTATCCTTTCTATTTCTTCTTCATCTCTGTTTGCGGGCAAATCAATCCACCCAAGCATATCACTACCTTTACCAGATTTATTTTCTAACATCTCATGTGCTTGCTCCACTCTTTTACACATTCCTTCATATTCTTCATCTGTTATAAAAGGTTTTATTCCATCATCTTCTAAAAATACACCTTGCATATATCACTACCTCCTTAATAAATATATAACAATTATATGCTCATGATATCATATCTTAATTTTTTTTACAATAATATTGTTCCAATTTTTCCTTTAATTCATAATACTTATTATGAATTTTTTCATCAGAATATTTCTCCCATTCCTTTTTATTTCCATTTAATAAAAATTCTCTCATTTTTGTAGCAGAAACCGTTAAAGAATCTCTATCCACATAAACTTCAGACAATTTTTTTACCGCCTCTTTAGCAAAACACTTAAATATATCCTTATCCTTACCATATATAATACAATTAGGAAATTCACCTAATATATCTTTTGCACTATTTAATACATACTCTCCCCATAATGGAGTAAGAGATCTACTATCTTTAAAATCATTTAAAGGTGCTATTATTATTTTTCCACTATCTATTTCATCTTTATATATTATCTCAATCAAAGATTTTCTATATTCATAACTATATGGATTCCTTGCACTATTTTCTTGATTAGCCGATCCTATAAAAATTAACAATTTATCACATAATCTTAATCCTATTTCTATTAATTTTTGATGTCCCTTATGAATATGTTGAAATCTACCAACTATTATTCCATATTTAAATACTCCTTTTTTCATTTTAACACCTCAATCTAAGAATATAATATATCATTACATAAAAAAATACTATATATTTTTAATTTTTTCCTACAAATTATTTACAATTACTATTTTTTTTGTTATAATAATTGATGTACATTAATTGTACCTTTAGCTCAGTCGGTAGAGCAGCTGCCTCTTAAGCAGTTTGTCCGGGGTTCGAGCCCCCGAAGGTGCACCAAACAGAGACTCTTATAATTAATTAGATAATAAAAGTAAGCATAATTTATGTTTACTTTTATTTTTTATTTTTGTAAAATAATACAAAAAAGGTATACTATAATCAAATTATAGTATACCGAGTCTAATAATGGATTTCGAAAAAAAAATTATATGATTCTCAAAGTTTAAATGTAAAGATTAGAATCACTTCTCTTTACAATTTTAATTTTATTACTAAGAAATAAAATTGTCAAGTATTTTTCTAAAAATTTATATCTTTTAATTAAATTTTTTCTTTTCAGCTTCTTTAATTTCATAACTATCATCAAGTTTTTTAGCTTCAACATTTATAGGCTTTTTTCTATCTTTCTTTTTAGTTTTTTTAACTTTTTCAATGTCATCTGATGTAATTAAATTATCTGGATTTGTATTTTCAAGTTCAACATATCTTTTAATTTTCATGGTTGTTGTTTTTTCAAACTCATCTTTTTTTATTTCCAAATATTTTATAGCTTTATATGAAACCATCATTCTATTAACCTTTTTAATTTCATCAAATACCATTTCATAAAGTTTAGTATCTGAAGGAATATTGTCTCCATATTTTTCGCTTAAAAACTCTTTATCTAAAGTTACTCTTGCTGCAACAGTAACATCTTTTGATGTGCTAGACAATCTCTTACCATATACCATAGATTCTCCTATCAAAGGTAATTTATTTAAAAGATTTTCTAGTTCTTCTGGAAATATATTTTTACCATTAGAAGTAACAATCACATTTTTACTTCTTCCTGTAACAACCAAGTTTCCTCTTATATCAAAGTATCCTAAATCTCCTGTATAAAACCATCCCTTCTTTAAAACATTTTTTGTAGCTTCTTCATCATTATAGTAACCTAGCATTACATTATCTCCTTTTACGATAATTTCACCAATATTACTATTTTCATCTTCATTTGCACTTAAATCTATTCTTATTTCCACACCTTCAACAGCTTTTCCAACTGTACCTGGTGCATCACATTTTAAAGAAGTACCTGATACTAAAGGAGATGTCTCGGTAAGTCCATAGCCTTGTAAAAATTTAAAGCCATAGCCTTCCATTTTTGTTATAAGTTCTGGATCAAGTGGAGCTGCACCACAAAATAAATATTTTAAATTCCCACCAAAATTCTCTTGAATTTTAGCAAATATTTTTCTTCGTATATCTATACCTATTTTACTAAATCCATTTGCCACTTTTTTTATTGTTTTTATTGTTCTTTCTTTACCTGTTTCTTTTATTCCCTTTTCAATTTGCTGATTAAATTTTTCAATTACTGCAGGAACAGCAAGTATAAAATCTGGTTTTATTTCTTTGAAATCTTTAAGTATATATTTTAGTCCTTGACATATACCAATTGTTCCACCAGCTGCACTCATAAATAAATAATCTAATGTAAATTCGTATGTATGATGCAGTGGTAATATAGACATACAAGTATAATCTCCAAAAGTTGGAACTACGCATGAACAAGAATAAATATTGGCACATAGATTTTTATGACTAAGCATAACACCTTTTGAAGTTGCAGATGTTCCAGAAGTAAATAGCAATATACTAAATGCTTCTCTATCTATCGGCATATCTATATATTCTCTGTTTCCGTCATCTACTTTTTTTATCCCCTTTTCTATTATTCTATCAAAAGCTAAAGCTTCCTCATCTGATTCCTTTTTATTCATATCTATATATATCATATCTTTTGGTAATTTATCTTTTATATTATTTATCTCATATTTTTTTCTAGAAGAGTAAACTATAGCCTTAGTATCTGATCTTAAAATTAAATTAAGTATTTCATTTTCTGGAAGTCCTCTATCTAATGGCACAATTACACCTACTCCACAAGCAACAGCCATATACGTAACATACCATCTATAAGAGTTTTCTCCAATTACAGCAATATTTTTTCCTTTAAGATCTAAATCTTCAATCATATAAGTTCCAAGTCCATTTATTTTCTCTTTTATTTCTTTATATTTTATATACTCAAATTCTTTATGATCAATATCTTTTTCAATAAAAGCAACTTTATCTTTAAATAAATCGAATCTGATATTAATAATATCTTTTAAGGAACTGAGATTCTTTAATTCTTCCATAATTCCCTCCTTTATAATCATTATTTTACTACATTATAATTATATATTCTTAAAATTTAAAAGTCAATAAAGCTTAAAAACATTCACACTCTCTACACATAATATTTGCTTTTTCTACATATAAATACAATATTCCATTTTTAAATAATATATTATGTAAATTATTGACATTTTATGTTAACTATGCTATAATAATATTGTATTGATATTGTTTATTTGAGAAGTTTAATAACGTCTCTTTATACGTTTTAAACTTCTTTTTTAATACATTTTTTGACCGGTTAGCATAGGAAAAATAACCAATATACAATAGAGAAAAATTATTAGAAAGGAACGTGATTAAAATGTCAAAAGCAAAAAGAAGTATCCATACAAAAATTGAAGAAGTAAAAAAACAACAAGAGAAAAAATCAAAAAAAGGGGGAATCAAAGAAAAAGTTGAAAAAAGCGAAAATACAGCTTTATATTTAATAATTATAACTATATTATGTGCTGTATCTATATACTTTGCAACAATACTATTTGTACCAGCATTTGAGTTATTTTCCTCAGAATTTCAACAATTAGAAGCAAACAGAGAAGCTGGAGATTACATTGAAGGAGAGCAAGGAACTCAAGAGCAAGCTGACAAAAGAGATCATTCTGAAGCAGTTCAAAATCAATATAATGACATTAGAAAAAAATATGCAACGGATAGTAATCAACATGTTAGAAACTTCTCTAATATACACAGCGCATTTTTTAGAATATTAATAATATTACTTATTATTTTCTTTGGGACAATTTTACCAGTAGTCTTTTTAATAGCTAATATAAAAGAATTACTATATGCAATATTGTTTATATTTTTCTATTTTCCTTATACTAAAATACTTAAAAAAGTATTTAATATTCTTACAAGTGATACTAAAAAAGAAAAAAAACATAAAGTTAAGGAAAGTCTAGAAAGCAAACATAGTAAAAATAAAAAAACTTCTTCAAAACATAGTTTAGAAACGGCTTAATAAGCCGTTTCTATTTTTTTATTCTCCATCTTCTTCATAATACTCTTCATTTACATCATCATCATCTATATCAATATCTACCTCTTTCACTTTTTTTACTTCTTTCTTATTATTTGATTTATCCATTTTCTTATTAATTAGCATATCAATTTTATTAATTATATCTGGTATCATATCAACTGCTCTGTCTACAACATTTATACCATCTACATTTAAAACTTTAGGTATTCCATCCTTTATAACTAAAAAGCCTACAGGTGAAATTTTTACACCAGCACCTGCTCCACCACCAAATGGAAGTTTTATATTTTCTGTATACTTATTTAATTTATTTGTATTAAATTCACTTCCACCTGCTGCAAATCCAAAACATACTTTAGATAAAGGAATTATTGTAGTATTGTCTGCAGTTACTATACTATCTCCTATTATTGTATTTACATCTACCATATTTTCTATTGAAGTCATTGATGTTATCATTAATGACTCTATTGGATGCTTTGTCTCCATTATTTCTACCACCTTTCTAAATTACAAATTTATTTTTTGTACTAAATATATTTTTTACTATAAAAATAAATAATATACTAAATAATTAAAATTATTTTAACATATTTAAATATTTACTATTTATGTAAAGCATGGTATAATATAATTAATAATATGCTTTTTAGCATATAAAAAATATTTGCATATGATAAGCTTTAATAAGTGAATCGGTTAAGATTCCTTCGATTTATTTATTAAAGCTTATTATATTTGCAAAAGAAAAATAAAAAATATAAGGAGGAAAAATTATGAAAAACACAAAAAAAACAAACCCAAAATTTATTAGAAGGAGAATTATTGCCGTAATAGTACGGTATATTCCTTTTAATATGTATTTGTAAAACTGTAAGCTCTGCTTGTAGTTTTGCAAAGGAAAAGATTCTTGAATGGGGCAATTCCATTCAAGAGACTAGAGTTGAAAATACTCTAGAAAAAATAAACAGTGGAGATTTGAAAATCAAATCTTACACTGTATCTAGTGGAGAAAAGCTATGGACAATAGCTGAAAATCTTCTAGATGAAAATAACATCGACAATGTCGATGTCAGAGAGCTAATTGATACAATAAAATGTATCAATGAAGCTAAAGGAATAAATACAGATGTCCTATATCATGGACAATCTATATACATTCCTGAAAATATAAAAGAGGTGATTTAATTATCGCCTCTTTTTTTATATTGTTTTTTGTGCTAATTCATTTGTTATACTATTTTTTGTTTTATCTTTTTTTAACTCTTTAATTTTTAATTTTATCAGTGCAAAAATAACTTTAAAGATTCTGAATATATTTTTTATTATTGATATTGATACATTACATTTTATATTTAAAAATAATGTCTTATCCGAAATAAATGTTGTATATTTTATATTATCTAAATTAATGCTTTTGCTATTATATGCAATAAGTAATGGAAATACTGCATTTATTACTGCAATCACATATGCATTGTATATTGGATCATTTAAATTAATTCCTAAATCCATATCTAGCTTATGTATTTTTATAGTCTTTGGAATTCTTATTACCAAATTTACAATTTCATCATATTTTAGCGATCTTATTATTTGCTTTAATATCATATATATTGTATTAGTTTTAGTATTATTTTTTTTATAAGGTGCATGAATTTTTCTTTCTAATTTTATTTTCTTTACTCGTATTCCCAAAAAATATATATTTATATAATTTTCTTTTTCAATTAAATTGCTTTCTTTATTTTTCTCTATATAATTAATTTTAAATTTCATAGTATCACCCACTAATATCATTTGTAAATTTTAAATTAATATAATAATTAAAATGTAGAAAAAAATTATCATTTTGACAAAGCTTTTTAAATTTAGTATAATTTTATAATGGAGGTAAAATATATGAATCTCATATTAGGGGAGAATTTATATTATAATTTATTAGCATTTATAATTATATCTATTATTTTTGTTTGGATCATAACTCAAACATTTAAAGTAATATTAAAGTGCTGGATTGGTAAAAGATTTTCTATAAAAATGTTTTTTCATGATGGTGATTTTCCATCAACACATACAGCAATTGTAACTTCTTCTGTAATTTTAATATTATTTTTAAATGCTTATACATTAGGTCTTACAGACCCTGCAACCATCGCATCATATAATAGTGCTAAAGATTTTCTTATAATACTTACTTTTGCCTCTATTGTTATACGTGATGCTATGGGGCAAAGACACAGACAAGATAATACAAATAAAAATCTAAAGAATTTAAAAGATTATATACAAGAATTAGGAATAGAAAGAAATGTTATAGAACATATAGATGCAACATTTGAATCAATAGATAATGAAGCTATAAAAAGAGTAGGACATCTAAAACATGAAGTATATGGTGGAATGATTTTAGGTGCAATTTGTTCACTGTTTTTAATAATATTTTTCTTTAATAGATATGATTGGCTATTATTTGCAATACTATGTACTTTACTATATTTTTTAGCAATTTTAGCATTTTTAAAGTTAAAACCTGTTGTAACAAAAAAAATTACTTACAGAAGATCTAAAAAATAATAAAAAAACTCATAAGATATTAATCCTTATGAGTCTTTTTTATTTACTAAGCTTGTCTATTTTTCATTATGGCATATCATATGGTAAAATGTGCGTATATCCATCACTTGTTATAGCACCGACACGAGATGTAATTCTTCCATTTGTAGTTTTTACTGCAACTTGCATAATTTTTACAACATCCTTTAAATCATATTCTTTAAACTGTAAATCTGTAGTATCATAATTTTTTAAAGCATATTGAATTGTTCCATCATCTAGTAGAACTATTATATACGCTGATGTTGCTGTACCATGAGATTGTATCTGTACATCTACTATTTGCTTTCCATCAAAACTATACTTTCTATCATTAAGTCTAAATTGAAAATCATAATTAGTTACTCCACTACTAGAATAAGAAGTTTTTGACCCAATGATATATGATAATGTATTATCTATACTTTTACTTACACCGCTTTCCAATACTTCCTCTACTTCAAGACCGCTATTTGATGCATCAATTTTACTATTATCTACTTTTGGTATAGTTAATTTTTCAACACTTTGAACTTCGTTTTGAACATTGTCTGTTCCTTCCTTGTTACCTAGTTGTGTTTCAATTTCTTGTTTTTCATTATTTAAAGATTCAACTTGAGCTGTTAATTCATTTATCTTTTCATCTGAGTCTAAATACTTATATCCAAAAAAGAAAGATAAAGCTCCTAAAAATACAATTACTACTATTAAAATTGTTAATGTTATTTTACTTTTCATATATTCCACCCCTTACATTATCACAATAACATCTAAATTTATTTCTGTAAATACTTAATTTTTTTTTGTATTTTAAATTTTATTTAATAATATGTTATTTTATTTAATTAATATCTTTTATATATATTTTATGTTGCATAAAAATTACAAAAAGCATAATAGAATTATTCTACTATGCTTTTATTTTATTCACTATATTCTAATTGATATCCATCAATTTCTATAAAATCTCCTTGCTTTATTCCCATTTCTTTTAATTTATCTATTACTCCAAGCTGCCTTAGTATTCTTTGTAAATATTGTCTTGATTCAATATCAAATATATTTACCTTACTCATTAACCTATCAATAGGAGCACCTGTAACTATATAATATATTCCATCTTTTCTTGTTTCAACTTCAATATTCCATTCTTGATCAACAATTTCTTCTTCTTTGTCATACATTTCATCAATTTGTACAATGTCTTCTTTTGGAATTTTTACAAGTTCTTGTGCAACATATTCAATCAATTCATCTATTCCTTGACGTGTTGCAGCTGATATTTTAAATAATTTTAAATTTTCCTCTTTACATTTTTCTTCTAAATTTTTTACTAACTCTTCATTATTTATAATATCCATTTTATTTGCTACAACAATTTGTTTTTTCGAAGCAAGTTTTTGACTATATTTTCTAAGTTCTTCATTTATCCTATTAAAGTCTTCTACTGGATCTCTTCCTTCTGATCCTGCTACATCTATTACATGAAGTAATAGTCTTGTTCTTTCAACATGCTTTAAAAATTCAATTCCAAGACCTATCCCCTCACTTGCACCCTCTATTATTCCAGGAATGTCTGCCATAACAAAAGGTTCACCATTTTTAGGTCTTACAACTCCTAAAGCTGGATCTAAAGTTGTAAAATGATAGTTTGCAATTTTAGGTCTTGCAGAAGATACAATAGAAATTAAAGTAGATTTTCCAACATTAGGAAATCCAATAAGTCCTACATCTGCAAGCATCTTAAGCTCTAATTCTAAATTTTTGATTGCCCCTTTTCTACCTTGCTCTGCAAAATTTGGTACTTGTCTTGTTGAAGTTGCAAAATGAGTATTACCTCTTCCACCTTTTCCACCCCTAGCTATTAAGAATTCTTGTCCGTCTTCTGAAAGGTCAGCAACTATAACATCTTTATCTATATCTTTTACAATCGTACCTTTAGGAACAGAAATATATAAGTCTTTACCAGACTTTCCTATTTTTCTTGCTCCTTCACCATTTTTTCCATCCTCTGCCTTAAATTTTTTTCTATATTTAAAATCTAGTAATGTACTTGTATTGTTATCTACCTTTAAAATTACATTACCACCTCTTCCTCCGTCTCCACCGTCTGGTCCACCTGCTGCTATATATTTTTCTCTTCTAAAACTAACTGCTCCATTTCCACCATCTCCAGCTTTAACAGAAATTTTTACATTATCTATAACCATTTTTATCTCCTATTCTTTAAAATAATCTATTTTTATTGCCTCTTTAACCTTTTTCATTGTTTGACTTGCTTTAAATTTTACTTTTTTAGGATCTATTCCACATGCAAGAAGATCTAGTGCTAGTTCTCTTACATTTTTTCTTACTTTATTTGAATTATTGAAATTATCTGTTAATACTTGAACACCAGCAATTTCAATAAATATATCATATTCATTTTGCAACTTTACCTAATTACCTACAGCTCCAAAATAATGTCCTAAATACAAATTCCCTGTAGGTCTTATACCTGTTAAAATAATTTTTTGATTGTCCATTTTTCTCACCTCACGTTACTTTAAGTATTATACAATAAATAATATAAAAAATCTATAAAAAAATATATTTTCTTTTATTTTATGTATACTTTTTAACTAAATTTATTATATTTTGTATAATTTAATTGACTAATATTAAAACGCAATATATAATAAAGGTAAATTTAAAACTTTAAGAAAATGATAATTATTATTTTTAAGTACAGAAAAAAACTTACTTTCTAAATTAAAATTATTAAAAAGGAGGAGTTTTTATGGGAAATAAAAACAAAACAAATATGTATGTTGACATTATATCTTTGCATAATGAAGTAACAGGATCGTGCATTATCTGCACAGTAAGATTTCCTGATAAGGAAAAAATTCGTTTTTTAATAGACTGTGGTCTATTTCAAGAAGAAAATTACCAACTGCAAAATTTTTCTTTTCCATTCGATCCAAAAGAAATAAAATTTGTGCTTGTTACACATAATCATATCGATCATGTAGGACGTCTGCCAAAATTGTATAAAGATGGATTTAGAGGGAATATCTATGCAAGTAAAATAACTTCAATGCTTATGCCACTTGCTTTATATAACACTGCAGAGATCTTATCTTATTCATTTCAAAAAAATCCAAACAAATACAAAAAGATAATAGAAGATGCTTCTGTACCAGTGTTCTTAAATAATGATGTACTATATGATTCAAAAAATGTAGAAGAAATGTTAAGCTATGTTACTGGTAAAGAATACAATTCAACATTTAAAATAACTGATAATATAAGTGCAACACTTATTCCAAATGCTCACTTACTTGGAGCTGCTTCAATACTTGTTACTATATCATATGAAAATGAAGATCCAATATATCTATATTTTTCTGGTGATTATTCTCCAAATAATAGATTATTTGATGTTGAAGAAAATAATAGCATTTATAATTTACCAATAAATATTGTTCAAGAATCAACCTATGGAAAAACTAGTAAAGACACAATAGAATATACTTTTAGAAAATACTTATTAAATTCTATAAAAAACAAAGAAACTTGTATAATTCCTGTTTTTTCTCAAGGAAGAGCTCAAGAAATACCTTATGAGTTAAAACAAATGCAACAAGAAGGTTTACTTGATACATCTATTCCTATATTTGCTGATGGTAAATTATCTTATAGCTATACTAATTTTTATTTAAATCATAGTGAATTTTTAAAAAAAGAAGTAAAAAACTTTCTTCCAGAAAACTTTAATTTTGTAAAAGATAATATAGAAAGAGAAAAACTATTAACTGATAGATCATGTAAAATTATTCTTACAACTTCAGGTATGGGTAATTATGGACCAGCACAGACATATTTACCATATTATATTAGTAGACCAAAATGCAGTATAATATTTTGTGGATATACAACTCCTGATAGTCTTGGTGGAAAATTAAAACAAGTAAAGAAGAATGAACTCTTTAATCTAAATGGACTAATAGTAAAAAAAGCTGCTAACGTTTATTCTACCAATGAATTTTCTGGTCATGCAAAAAAAGAAGAATTGCTAAATTTATTACGAAAATTTAACAATATAAAATCTGTAATTATAAACCATGGAAATACTGACGTTAAAGAATATTATGCAAAAAGGGTAGTAAATGAAATTGCACCCAAAAATGTAGCTTTACTAGATAATCAAAATTATATTAGAATCTATGCATATGGAATAGCTAAAACATTTAAAGCTACTGATATTAATATACGGTATAGAATAAAACTGAGTGAAAATTCACTCAGTTTTTATTTTTAATAGGCATAATATATATTTTCTTATTATTACAAAATATTTTATTATTTAACCCCATTGCAAACTTTATTCCTTTGTCTTTTAAATATGTACTAAGTAATCTAGATATATTTACATAGTCAATGTATCCTCTTACTAAGTTTGGGCTATTTATTTCTAATACAATATTTTTTTTACCTAAATAATTTTTATTTTCTTTATAAAAATCTTTTATTATCATTATGTAAAATTCTATTTTAGGAGATTCTCCATCATAAATTTTTGTATTATCTATTAGCTCTGTAACAATAGATGGATATTTTTTACGATTATCTTTAAATTCTCCATTTAAAAGATAACCACCAATCATTAATGTATATTCTTCAATTTTTCCTTTTTCATATTCTTTAGAAACTAAACTTTTAGGAAATAATACTAATTCTTCAAGTATGCTACATATTATTTCAACTTTTTCTTCATTTGAAAGATCAGATTTTCTAAAATTATATAATCTAATCTCTTTATTCTGATGATTTATATATACATTTCCTTCTATTTTTCTTTCTTCTTCTTTATGAGCATTATCATTAAACAACTCTAACCTTCCGACCTTTTCACTATATACAGCATAAATACTGTCTTTTCTTTCCATATTTCTTCCTCCTTTTTAATAATTTCTTAAAAAAATAATTATTTATTAACAAAAAAATATTTAACAATATACATTGTATCATATTTATGTAAAACAAGCAATAGTTTTACTGCTGTAACGCAGTAAAAAAAATGCAACCTCAAGGTTGCATTTAATTACTCTTCTACAGGATATACGCTAACTTTTTTGTCGCTTTTTCCTTTTCTTTCAAATTTAACGACACCATCAACTTTAGAATATAAAGTATCATCACTACCAATTCCAACATTAGTACCTGGATGAACTTTAGTTCCTCTTTGTCTGTATAAAATATTTCCTGCTAATACAAATTGACCATCAGCTCTTTTAGCTCCAAGTCTTTTAGCTTCACTATCTCTACCATTTCTAGTAGATCCGCCGCCTTTTTTATGTGCCATTTATCTCACTCCTTTTAATTCACATTACGTTTTAATTACTCAGCTGCTTCTTCAGTAGCTTTTTTAGCTCTTGTTCCAGTTGTTATTTTTTCAATTTGAATTTTTGTATATGGTTGTCTATGTCCTCTTGTTTTTCTTTGATTTTTCTTAGCTTTATACTTATAAACAAGTACTTTTTTAGCTTTACCATGACCAACAACTGTAGCTTTTACTTTTGCTCCTTTAACAGTATCAGTTCCTACAGTCACTTTGTCTCCATCAGATACTAATAGAACTTTATCAAAAGTTGTTGTTTTTCCTTCTTCTAGTTCTTCTAGTCTATCAACAAAAACAATGTCTCCTTCTTGAACTTTGTACTGTTTTCCACTAATTTCAACTATTGCGTACATAATGTTCCTCCTTAATTCTAACTTGCTCTCGCCATAGAGGTGCTTACGCTTCAAACCTTTTCTGTGCGGAATACAGTGAGTATTTTAACATATCTGAGCTTAATTGTCAAGAAATTCTTTAAATTTTGATTCTACTTGTACAAAAATATTATCTTCTAATTTTTTTAACTCATCTTTTTTAAATTTTTCTAGTACAAAATCTACCATATCTTGTTTTGGATATTTAAGTCCCCCAAGTCCAATTCTAATTCTTGGTATTTCTTCACTAGAAATCATTTGTACAATATTTTTCATTCCATTATGAGTTCCACCACTTCCTTTTTTTCTATATCTAATAGTTCCAAAAGGAATATCTACATCATCAAAAATTATGAGTATATCACTATTTTCAACTTTAAACCAATTTTTTAATGCTACAACCGCATTTCCACTTAAATTCATATATGTAATTGGCTTAGCAAAAACTACTTTTTCACCATTTATAACAGTTTGACCTATCAAAGAATTACAACTACTTTTGGTTATTTCAACATTATATAAAGATGCTAAATAATCAACCGCCATCCATCCAACATTATGTCTAGTTTTATCATATTCTTTACTTGGATTCCCAAGTCCTACAATAATTTTCATTTATAGTTCACACTCTTTCTTTCATACTAATTTATATATATATTATTTTACTTAATACTTTACTCAAAACTCTTGAAAAAATAAGTATTTTATAGTATCATTATATATGAATTAAGTTAATATGTCAATTAAAGTCTTATTAACTATTTATATTACTGAAAGTGGTGATTTTGTTTGATAGAAAATCTTTTTAAAAAGTTACATATTTCAGTTAAACCAGAAAAGATTCTAACATATATACTTTATGCTATTAGTATAGTAGTTGCTTTTTTCTGCTTAGCTAAAATATTAAGTTTAGCTGCTGGAAACATACATATGAGTGATAACATATCTATTGACTCACCTATTCCATACATTGTTTCAATTATATTCATAATTCCAGCTTTAGCTTTTTCATATTATGTAAATTCTGGCCTAGCAAAAAATGACGATGATAAAGTAAAAATGTTTATGTTAACATGTGTCTTATTAGCTATTCCAGTATTGTATTCAATAAGTGGAGTGATAAATTGGATTTGTTGGCAAGTATTACAATCTTTACCTAAATATGAACAAGTATTGTATACTTATCCACAGTTTATTCCACCAGCTGTTAAAGCTTTAACTTTATTTATTCCATTCATTTCAATAACATATATATTAGATTATCTTTTATCTATATATAACAGTGAAGATTTATTAAAGTCAATCGCTGGATTTGTAGGACTTACTGTTAGTTCTGGCGGAAAGAAAAATGGTGCATTTGATTGTGATACTGTAATAGGTGCTGCAAAAGGTACATCTGTTCCTATTGTTGTTCCTGAGAAAAAACGTTATGAAGCAACTCTAGTTCAAGGTGCTACAGGTACTGGTAAGACAGCTACTGTTTTATTACCTATGAGTGCACTTGATCTTGAGAAAAAATTTTTCTTTAGAGAATATGCTAAAAAAATTGGATATTCTATGTTAAAAAAAGGTATTGCATATATGAATGGACCTTATGATAATAGATATATAAATAGAAATTTTTCATTAAATATGTTAAAACCAAAAACTGGTATGGAAGAACAATTTGAAGATGAAGTAAGACCTTTGGTACAATATGTAGATAACGCAACTGGAAATATAACATATAGGAATTTAGGTATAACTATAGTTGAAAATGATGGCAACTTTATATCTCAATTTATTGGTGTTGCTAAAAACTTCGATATGGATGTATTGTCTATAGATCCTGCTAGTCCTGAAACAACACTTAGTATAAATCCATTTGCTATTCCAGATCCTGCAAAAGCTGCATCTATTGTAGCAGATGTTCTTATGGCAATGTATGATCAAAAAGGAAGTAGCGATCCATTCTTTACACAAGTAACTATAGATGCATTTCAAAACCTATCTATATTACTTAAAGAAATGTATCCTATACTTCATAATGGTGAAATGGCTTC
>ERZ1643249.2643-NODE-2643-length-16533-cov-5.596856_pt1 | contig 16533 bp, 18 predicted proteins | sample MGYA00579263_ERZ1643249 | MGnify/ENA primary metagenome ERZ1643249 (study PRJEB29033, sample SAMEA4952264) | chicken gut metagenome | biome: Broiler Chicken; feature: Gastrointestinal Tract; material: Caecum | place: Ireland | collected 2018 | study: Broiler...
TGCTGGATGCTGCCGCCGTAGATGGCCTTGACGGCATCCTCCTCACACTCGAAGCAGTGGGCCGGGCCACTGTGCTTGCGCATCTGGGGTGCCACGGCGGACTGCTTGATCACAGCGCCGTCGGGGGCCAGGTTGCCCTTGAGTACGGTGATGGAACCGTGGTCGCTGTAGGCCTGATCCACCGGATGGATGACCTCCGGGTTGTGCTCTACCAGGTCCGCCACGTTCTGGCGGTGGGTGCGTCCGTTGACCGTCATCTGGTCCAGATCGATAAGCCCGTCCAGCTCCCGCATGACCGCGCCCACGCCGCCGGCCTGATCCAGGTCCAGCATGGTGTGGGTGCCGGAGGGCTTGATCTTGGCCAGGTAGGGGGTGTCGGCGGACAGACGGCCGATGTCCTCCAATGTCATGGACAGGCCTGCCTCATGGGCGATGGCGGGCATATGCAGGGTCATGTTGGTGGAGCCGCCCACGCTCAGACCCACCCGCACGGCCAGCTCCAGCATCTTCTGGGTCACGATGTCCCGGGGGCGGATATTCTTCTCCACCAGACGTACGATGGCCTTGCCGCTAAGTTTGGCCACCCGGTTTTTCTTGCCGCTGACGGCGTGGGCGCAGGCGCTGCCCGGAAGGGTGAGGCCCAGGGCCTCCGCTACCACCGACATGGTGTTGGCCGTGCCCATCATGGCACAGGAGCCGGGGGTGGGAGACATGAGTCCCTCCATGTACTCATATTCCTGGCGGGAGAGCTCTCCACGGGTGAGCTTACCGGCCATTTCCTTGAGCTCGTAGGTAGCGTAGGTGCGGCCCTTGTAGACGGCGGGCATCATGGGGCCGCCGGTGACGATGACCGTGGGCAGGTTGACCCGCAGGGCCGCCATCAGCATGGCGGGCACGATCTTGTCACAGCCGCCGATGAGCACCAAACCGTCCAGCTGGTGGCCGGCGGCGTACACGTCGATGGAGTCGGCGATGATCTCCCGGCTGGGCAGCACGCTGCACATACCCACGTGGCCCTGGGAGAAGACGTCGCAGATGGAGATGGTGTTGACCTCGAAGGGGATGCCCCCCGCCTCCAGAACGCCGTCCCGCACCAGCTTGCCCAGCCGGTCCAGATGGACGTGGCCGGGGTGCATCTCGTTATAGGTGTTGATGACGCCGATGAAGGGCTTGGACAGGTCCTCATTGTCCAGCCCCATGCCCCGCAGATGGGCCCGGGGGCCTGCCATACTCAGACCGTTTACCACCTTGGAACTGGGATACTTGGGATCTTTATAAATGAGATCCAGTGTCTCTTCCATGGAAGCTGCCTCCTTGTATCAGGATGATTTGGAAAGCTGGATGGGATAGCTGCATCCCAGCTTTTCGGTGATTCGGGCCGCGCACTGGAGCAGCTCCCTGCCGTAGGAGAGGGCCTTTTCCAGCGAAAAGCGGTAGTCGGGCGCGGCAATGCTGATGGCGGCCGGTGCCTGGTTGTCCACATCGAAAATAGGAGCGGCGATGCAGACCACGTCGGTGTGGTGTTCGTGGTTGTCCACGGCGTAACCCTGAATCCGGATGACCTCCAGCTCCCGCAGGAGACTCTCTGGATCGGCCAGGGTCTTGGAGGTGTACCGGGTCAGTTCGGTGTGCTCCAGATAGTTTTTCAGCCAACTCTCCGACTTCCAGGCCAGCAGGGCCTTGCCGCCGCTGGTGCAGTGAAGAGGAATGCGCTTGCCCACGGCGGAGTGGAGGCCCACCGAGTTCTTGGCGCCCAGTTTGGCCAGATAGACCGCCTCCCGGTCCTCTTCTCCAATCAGGTGGATGGTCTCCAGACTCAGGTTGTTCAGATAGGTCATCTCCGCCTTGGCCGCCTCATAGAGGAAGTTGGTCTTTTGCAGCTGAAGGGCCAGCAGACGGGCCTCGAAGCCCACACGGTAACATTTCCGGGCGTCATCCTTTATTACAAAGCCGCAGTGCTGCATCTCCTGGAGGATGCGGTGGGTGGAGCTGGGCGGAATACCGGTCATGGCGGACAGCTTGGCCAGGGGAACCTCTTCCTCGCTTTCAGCCAGAGCAACCAGCAGCTGCAGCGCCTTCATGGAGCTGTACATCCGCATCATTTCGTGCAGTTCCTTGCCCCAATGCATACAGAAACCTCCTTCGCATGGGATTCTATATATGGAAAATTGTATTTATATCTGGTTTTCTAATTGCATGGCACACTCTCCCGAAATTGATTTCAAGTGAGAAAAGATACCGGATTATTCTAGAAAATGGATATTTAAAAGAGGATTTTAAATATAGAAATGAGACCAAATAAAAAGGGAGGATTTCCTCCCAGGCGCATTCTAAATACAGAAAGACAGTTCCAAATTGCACAAAAAGATCGGGTATATTTTGTCGCGGTGTATAAGTGAACTTTCACAAAAGAACGTGATGATAGAGTAAGGGGAATTAGGTAGTATTTCCAATGCGCTGCAAAAGAGGCCGGGGGGCTGTCTGCCGATTCTGAACCGGAAGATCTTGTCATAGTCTGTACCAATCAAATGGTAGGAGGTACGGGAATGAAGATCATTCTGCTGCGGCGAAAGCTGCTGGCGGTGCTGGCCTGTGTGTTGGCGGCCGCCGCCATGTTCTACATCGTCAATTATCCGGAGGTGGTAAGCGCGGCGGCTACCAAACGGCAGCTGCCCATCTACTGCGTTCAGCGGGACCAGAAAATGGTGGCCATTTCCTTCGACGCGGCCTGGGGTGATGTGAAATTGCGGCACCCGGGATAGACTCCGGGTGCCGCAATCCTTCTGAATCAGAAATAGTTCTGGCTGTGAAGTTCGTCAATGGCGTCTCTGATCTCTCGGTCTGAGTATTTGGATCCTTTGATTTTCTTTACTCCAGGAAGTATCTGATCGGCATCTGTCGATTTCTTCGCCCTCTGCACAAACAAGGTCGTTGCAATCAATTCAAGTTTTGATGGAGTTTCGGTTCCAAAATTATTGACAATTTCTTTACCATTCCGTGAAAGAATGCTGCCTTCTTTTTCACCCTCGTCGTTGACAGAAATAAGGTGTCCATAATCAGTGTAATTTATATTCAATATCCCTTGAGATGCTAGGGACTGAACTTCATAATCTAAATCGGCGCTATAGGGTCCATAGAAATGAATAGTATAGTTAAATTCAGGGCCTACCCCGGCCTCTTCAAGCAAGTACACGATCTTCTGTAATGTCTTTTTACATGGCGCCTTCCCCGCGGTCCTTTCAAGGCTTCTTACTATGTCTAAAATCATTAAATCGTTTCCACTCATAACTGTATAAAAGCCTCCTTTCCCTGTGCTATCAGTATGCAGAAATTTGAGCTATGATTTCCTTCGCTTGTTCTGTGTAAGGCTTCGCAACATAAAGGCGATGAATGCTGATTGGTTTTACAATACCTTCAAGAATCAGGGAATCTTCCATAATGTTGCGGGCATCTTTTGTGTGCTTATCGATAATCTTGATTTCCTTGCCGCTGTCGTCGTTCAACGCCCAATATAGCGGTTGCAGCTTGTGAGCGGACTTATCCGCATCGTCAACAAAAACCGCATCTTCAGGGAGCTCGCGTTTTACAGCCGAACATATCATGCGAAATAGATTAGTTTCATTTTTATCTGCATGTGCTGATGTTTCGCGAACACAGGTCATGATTTTGCGTTGCCTATATTTCGAGGCATTAGTAGTACGAGCAGATCTGATTTTATGATAGATTTCTGCGTCATCCAGAGCTAAATATTCTTCCAATGTACTGGGGTACCTCCCCTCTGGCAGAACCTCCTTTAGAGCTTCTACCAGAAGATGATCAAGATAACGCCTGGTTTTGTGGAAGTAGACCTGAATGAACATAAAGTATCTCGCCAGTACAAATTCTTCAAATGCTTGAATGCCCCCACTATTTATTGCAAGTTGAAGAATATTTTCTTCTGGCTTTTTATAAACAGTTAAAGTAGAGATAAAACGTTCCAAATCGTAAGTACCGTAGCTTACTCCACAATAATGGGAATCCCGGAGGAGATAGTCCATCTTATCACAGTCCATTTCTCCGTCCATGAAGCTTTTCAGGAACATAAAATCAGGCCAAATGTAGTCATCGTCCCATATGTGGTTTTTAGGGTCTTCCCCATAGATCTTCCACAGTAGCTGAGGGGTGATTCCATACTGTTCACCATATATTCTTTGGAATGACTCCCCGATTTCATTGATATAATCGGCAATTTCGGTTTGTTCAATAATGTCCTTTGTATAATCCTCGTGTTCCTTTCCGTCTGCAAAAAGGGCTTCAGACGCATGAGAAAACGGCGCATGTCCCAAATCATGTGTCAAGGCAATGAGCCTAAGTATTTGAAGATACCATGCAGTGACCACTTTGTTCTCCTCGGGATCTTCCCGAAAGAGCAAGGGGTTCTTCTCCGTAACTGCCTTAAACGCACGCGTTGCTAGATGCATAACACCTATGGAATGTCCGAAGCGCGTATGCTCCGCTCCGTGGTAAACCAGATAGGTAGTCGCTAATTGCTTAATATTTCTTAGCCTTTGGAAGGGACTGGAGTCTATAATTTTCTGCTCCTGCCTGCTCACTTCTATAAATCCATGGATAGGATCTCTATAATGAGGCAAAATCATCACCCTTTTGAAGAAATTTTAGCGTTTAATTTTATTATAATTCCTCTCGTTTTTTTAGGCAATAGATAAAGGAAAATTACTTGATTATTATTTACGAACAATTGTCCGATTTATTTCGACATACATTGGGGCCATGTGAGATAGCGGCGCCCGGAGCCTTAGCGTTCCGGGCGCCGCTTCTTTTGCGCTGAAGATTTCAGCCGGTTATCCAAAGAGATGATACCAGTCGAACATATGCCCGTTTGCGGCAACATTCGTATTGAGGGGCATCGTGGAGGGAACCGCGTTCTCAAATGCGGTGTAGGCGCTTTTGATTGCTCCCTCCGGCGTTTTGAAATCGATGGCATAGGGGCTGACGGTCATGGTTGTATACGCCCCGTCCGGATACTCGAATTCAGTATATCGGATCAGGCATGTGTAGCGATTTTGCTCAGGCTCGTAGTAATAGCCGTATACGGTATATGGATGGCTGTTGACCGTGTCAGGGGTGAGATAGTTTCCGCTATAATAGACGGCATCAGACCCGAAGAAGAAAAAATCCATCTCCGTGTCCGAATAATCGGGGGAGCCTTCATAAAATGTCAGGCCGCTCAAAGCTGCCTCTCCAGCGGCTTTTTGGCCGCCGGTATGCAGGAACATATCCTCCAAATACATGGACGGAACCTCCTGTTCAGACACGCTGCCGTTTCCATAGGTCGTGGTATACGACTCCGTCCCGTTCACATAGCCGAAGCAGGTCACGGAGTCGCCCTCCAGAACAGGGACGTCGGTGTAGGCCATCACCGAGAAATAGATGTCCTTCCATGCATAATCATCCTTCACCAGAAATTCCGTAAAGCTCCCGTCCCGGCTGCACCACTCGACGGTCCCTGTCACACAGATCTCACGGGCACTGTCCGTATAGCTGAAAATATTCCGGCACAGGTCGTCGTACATATCTCCGTCGCTGGAAACAGCGTGCTCATTGACAAAATTCAGTCCGTAGCGATAGACGTTAAACCGGTATTCCATCCGCTCCTCTGACATATCGCTACGCATGAAATAGGGCATATTTTCCTCGTTGGACATCAAAAGCTCTTGCCGCTCGTCGGCGGTCATCTCGTTGGGATCTACGGTCACCGGTGCGTCTTCGCTTCCAGTCGGGTCGGAAGGCGTGTTGGGATCTTCAACAGGCGTTCCGTCATGAGAAACCACACCATTTGCCACGGCTTCAGTTTGCTCCGGAGTCAACGAACCGGTATCTTCGGCGGCATTCTCTCCGCCGCAGGCCGGCAGCAAAGCCAACATAGCCAAAGCCATGACACAGCAGAATACTCTTTTCACTCTCATTTGATCGTTTCCTTTCTTTGTAAAACACATTATTTCCAGAAGAGCCACCAGTTGGTCCATTTGCTGGACTTAGCAATCTGCTTGTTCAGCTTTTCCATTCGCTCATTCTGCTGGACGATCTGCCGCGCGGCCGCATTGGTCTTTGCCATCTCATCGAGTTGTTTCTTTTGCAGGTTCATGAGTTCGTTCATTTTGGCCTCGGATTCCAAAAGATTGAACGCCTCTTTTAGCGTATCCGCTCTCCTGGTATCAAAGTAGTCAATGATGGTTGCCAGAGAGGCCGGATCACAGTATTTGGCCGGAAATGCTCCTGGAATCACGTCGGTATATTCTTTGGATTCCTGATAGGTCTTCAATGCCAGAACCGCCTCATCATAGGCCTGCTTGATCGCGGGGATCTGGGGTGCAACCTCCGTGGTAAATTCCTTTTTTGCAGACCGTTGCCCGAAAACGCATAGTGCGGCGACAATGACAAACGGCACAAAGAAAACCAGGGGATTGCCTGTGTTGAGAAGGATTGCTGCAATGCCCCCTACGATACAGGCGGCAAAAAACGATATCAGCAGCGTTCCGACCAGGCTGAACTTTCCCGCCTCGTACTTCTTTTCAACCCATTCCATCTTTTCTCCGGCGGCGATCTGTGCATCGACCAGCGCATTCTCTTTTTCTTTGACCGCTTTTACCTGCTGGATGATTTCCCAGTCTGTCATATGATGTCTCTCCTTCATCTGTTACGATTAAATCAAATCTTCCAATTACTGAATCATTTTCCGCCTCAATTATACCCTGTGAGTTCTCTGTTTTCAATCCTATAAGTTCATTTATAAATATAACTTTCGGGGGTAAACTGAAGAAAAACGGGGGAGGGTATCGCATGGAATGGGCAGAGATTGGCGGCAGAATTCGCAGGCAGCGGGAATATCTGGGCTATACCAGAGAACAGTTTGCCGAGCTGCTGGAAGTCACGCCCAAGTTCTGCTCCGATATTGAGCTCGGAGCCAAAGGAATGTCTGTTCCCACCCTCTGCAAAATCGCTCACATTTTGCGGTTATCCACGGACCATATTTTATTTGGAACATCGGAGCATAACAGTTCGGAGCCTCTGGAGCTCCTGCTGAAGAGCTGTTCCACGGTAGAACGCAGTTACGCCGAACAGCTTCTGAAGACCTTTCTTCTGGCCATGAACAGCAAAAAAGATTCGCCCAAGTAACGGGCGAATCTTTTTTGCTATATCACCGCTCAACGCACCATGCTGAGATATTTATAGATCGTAGTACGGCTCACATCGCAGACACGGGCAAATTCGCTGATATTGAGCTGGCCGGACTGGTAGGACGGATAATGCCGGTAGAAGATGGCCGGGATGGTGTCGGGGGTAAGCCGGGGCCTGCCGATCCATTTGCCTTTCGCCTTTGCGTTTGCCATGCCTGAGCGCACACGGGCCCGGATCATGGCCAGCTCCAACTGGCCGAATACCCCTGCCATCTGGAGAAACGCCTCCGTCATAGGGTCCGCATGGCCTTTCCGACAGTCCATCGTAATACTGCCTACGATAATCAGACAGAGGGACTTGCCTTTTATCAAGTCAATGATCTCACAGAGCTGTTTTGTGCTCCGGGCCAGGCGGGAGACCTCCAGCGTGATAATGGTATCCCCCTCCTGCGCCAGCTCAAACATACGCTGCTGGACCTGCTTGACGGCACTGTCTCCATGCTCGTACTCCAGGTAGACCTTCTCCGCCCCGGCAGCTTTCAGCTCCCGCACCTGGCGGTCAATGTCCTGTCTGCTCTCATTTGTGCTGCATCGGGCATATCCGAAGTTCGTGTTTACCACCTCCAGGAGTGTCCAGGAAAACAGTTGTTAGACTGAACATCCGAAATCGATCTGCCAGCGTCCCAAAAGAACGTATTTCTCGCCTGATTTCGTCCAGGAAATTCCGACGGCCCTTTTGCGGACCGGGACCCGGCATCAAAGCTCCCCGCAATACAGGAATTCTTCCAGCTCTTCCGGAGAAAACCCTTCTGCCGCCAGCATATCGATTTCCTCTGGAGCATAGCCGAAGGCATAGGCCACCGATTTCAGCTCGTCCAAATAGCCGGGGGCAGCCTTCGCAGGGCGTGACTCCCACGGAGTGCGGAAACGCCGCCAATGTGGATCGAACCAGGCTGAGAGCAGCTTGGAGCTGTTGAATTGGCCCCTTGTGAGCTGACCCGCAGCGGTGATCCGTAAGATATCCCCGCATCGTGTTGCGATCTCGGTGGCCTCCCCCAGCCGGAATCGCAAGCGGCCAATCGCCCGCCGCAGAATCTCCTCAGTTGAAGCGTAGAGGAAAAGACCCCTGTTTGGGAAGTGATACAGACACATGGGATTGTCGCCCTTGACAAGGTAAAGATCATCCGCTCCGCTGAGGACGGTAAAGGTAAACGAGCCCTCCAGCTGTTCCGCCATACGGCGCAGGCTCTCAAAGCTCAGCGTATGGGCCTGCTCCAGCAGCTGTACCCCGATATAGCTGTCCGTCTCGATTTTCGCTGCGGGCAGTCCCAGTTTCCTGCGCAGCAGCTTATCGTTCCGAATCACGCCGTTGTGAGCCAGGGCGAACATCCCATCGGATACGGTTCCCCGGAACGGGTGGTTATTGTAGTTTCTTTGCTCACTTCCCTGGGTCGTCAGCCGCGTATGGCCCATAATGGTCCACACATCTGCGGGGACATGGAAGCGCATCTGATGGGCCGGAAGGGGGCGCTTGTAGATACAGAGCTTGCCATGACTGTGGTAAGCGATTCCTGTGGCATCTGTCCCTCTGGCCTCACAGGAGACAGATAAGACCGTGAGTATGTGGTTTCTCTGCTTTTGGGTCAGAGAGTGGCCGTAGTCGATGACTCCAAACAAGCAGCACATTACAGCTCCTCCTCTCCGGAAACGGGGTCATTGACATAGAGCCGCCGCTCCTTCAGGTACTGCACCAGCTCCGGTGCCTGGCAGCCAGAGACAAAACTGGTCCAGGACAGAGCTTTCAACTCGTCGTCGGACAAATAAATTGCCACATCACAGACTCGGTCAACGAGCTGCAATGTGGCGAGCAGTGTGTTGTATTTCAGTGTCCCGCGAAACATACGGAATTCAATCGTATCGCTATTTTTGAGGTTCACGCAGGAATATCGGCCCCCTCCGTACCCTTTCTTCGCGTGGTCCAGAATGTCCATAGGATGATCTTTCAGACCATAGCGGGCAGCCCAGCGTTCCAACTGGCGCGGAGTGCGCCGACTGAATTTCAGCAGTTCCTCCCAGTGTTTCTCAAAGAAGTACAGGACCCGGGCAATGCCGGCCTCTTGCTCCCGGTGAGTAGAGCCGAAGGCTGCCCGGCTCACATGGACGTGAAGGCCGCATGTTCCGCACTGGTGACTCCGATAGCCCATTGTGACCGCCTCGCGCATGACTGCCTCCCAGGGCATCTCCTTCTGATGGAATTCCAGAGTCATGGGGTGCGTAACAATTTCAAAGCCTTCGTCCAAAGAGCCGTCATGCTTGCAGTAAATCAACTCTTTCCTGGCATTCGCCAGGGACAAAATCGTTTTGGCGTTTTCAGAGGATTCTCCGGCTCCGTCGATCTCTAGCTCCACACCCAAATACCGGCGCCCGTTCCCGTAAAAAATTGGCTCCGGCTTGTAGGAGTAGTCTTGTATGGCGCTCTGCCGGACGTTTCTGGCATAGCAGTCATAGCACAAGGGCTCCTCGTCATCTTCATCGTCTCTGGAGTAATAGGCGCTGTCATTGTGGAGTAAAGCTCCGCAGCGGATACAGTTGGTGTATTCCTGCTCGTAACACCGCTGGCAGAGCGGAGTGCCATCGCTGCCGGCATTTTCGTCCGCCCAGATACGGGCTCCGCAAACCGAGCAGAGCAGGGTTTCCTGCTGGAAGCAGTCAGAGCACAGCTCCTGGTCGCCAAAAATTTGCCTCTGGCCGCTGGAATATGCGCGGCCGCAGATCTCGCAAGTAAAAACTTCGTCTCTCATGGTTCGTTTTCCTCCTGTTTCACAAAATAGTCGATGGCCGCGCACAGCAGCGCCGCCGCAGCCGCCAGGAGGACTCCGAGAAACTTCTCCCGGAGCTCCTGGCGATGGTCCATGGTCACCCCATGGTGGCGTAAACCCGCTGAAACAGATGATTTACCAACTCCACAATGACAGCGCGAATCACAGATAAAAGCGCTTTCAGCATGGCGTCCTACCTCCTTTTCCTATAAAATCAAAAATACCGGGAACCGCAGATGAGGCGCAGGCCTCAGCGGTTCCCGGTATTCTATGGAAATGATATTTGTTTGAGGGGGACAGAAAAACCAAACAGGGTGCTAAATAATCAATGGGAGGCTTTTTATCATGCGAGAGGAAGCGTATCTGGACTGGCGGGAAAATGAACTGCTGGAGCGGCTGCCCGTGGTATTGACAGCGCAGGAGGCTATGGACGTTTTAGGCGTGGGGAAAAACACCATCTACCGTTTGCTGGACGCTGGAAAGCTGAGAGGATTTCGGGTCGGACGAAGCTGGAGGATTACAAAAGATGCGATCTTGGAGCTGACCGGATTATGATCGTTCTGGACAGATGGGCAGATCAAAGCAGTAAAATAAAAGCGAAGAAGCGGTATAGGGTGATTCCGATACCGTTTCTTCGGCAAAGTTCAAATTTAATCTGTCCATCTGCCCAAAATGAAAATTTCGCGAGAGTGTCAGATGAGTAAATAGATTTGGTCTGGGAAATCTTTTGTGATCATTTTCATTTCATCTTCTGTTGGCTCTCGGTCTTCATCCTCGTGCTCAGAATACCACAATTCGCTTCTTAATAGATACAAAAAGATGACATACGGAGGTATTTTATCATATCTCTGTAAATGCTCTATTTGGAATTGCTCGATAAGCACGAGCAATTCTTGCTTACAGGGATCAAGATTACGGCGAAATGGACCTTTGCTTTTTCCCGTATTATAGATAGGAAGTTTTTTTGCAATAAGCGACAAAAGGCCTGTTAAATCCTCAAAGGCATCCATCGTCATAGTTACATTGCACACATCCTGCAAATGATAGGTTAATGCACTAAACAACAGAATTTTCCCAAATATCATGCGAATTTGGCCCTGTTTCTGCTCATTCTGCAATGAATTCAAAGTGAGCTTTGAATATTCGCAACGCCAATTTTTAAGATTAAATAATTTTTTTGCTCGATTCAGGAGAGGATCTTTTCCGCTGTGTGGTAAGGTATAGTCTTGCCATGCATTCGTTTTTAGGTCAACAAACAATTTGGCAGTGCCTTGCAGAGATACCTCGTCAATGGGGTAGCCATCGGCATCGAATTGTGCTTCCCCCTGTTTTTTACGATTCAAAAAATAGCTGTAAATCAAGATTGGAAGCATCGCTGCGACCAACGGATTATCCTTAGGGAGCATGGTATCTAATTCAATAGAAATCATGGCTAGATCGGTGTTAACAGCACTGGGGAGACTAAATTGACGTTGATATTTCTGCTGTGCCTCTGTGTTTTTTGTACCTGACCCGCTTTGTATTTTGCAAGCGTAAAGAGGTTTTAGCCATGACTTCAGATCTCCAAACCATGCAGGCCTACGGTTTTCCACGCCGTAGGCCTCTTCACAATCAATGGTGGAATCTTCATGGAGAAGACTTCTCCAATAACGGCCAATTTGTTCCACTGCCTGATGATACAAAGCGGCAGACGCAAAGGAGCTATCTTGTAATTTCTCAGAAATTGGAAACACCTCCAAATTCATTTTTGTGAATCAGACCTCACCCGGCAGACTCTGGTATGATTCTAATGGCAGGAGGCCCTGCCAGAAAGGAGAAAATCAAGATGAAAAACGTAAACACCAGGGACTACCGGGCGAGGGAGATCATTGACGCAATTAACGCCGGGCAGCCAGACGTTTATGCCGTCATGCGGAACCCTAATACCCACCAGCTGTGCCTCATTTATATGCGCCGCTACCTGCCGCTGGCGCGCTTCGAAATGAGCTTACAGCGGGATGACGGCGAAGTTTTTGAGGCAAATGCAGACACAATGGGGTGGAAGCTGGATCAGCAGGATACAGCCATTTTGTCCTCCGTTTGTGACTGTTTTTCAGGACAACTCTGGCTCATTGCAGAGGGACGCCTTAGCTGCCATCCAGCCACCATGCATGGCGTCTTTGATTGGGAGAAGTCCAGTACAGTCGGGTCATTGCAGATAGACAAATCCCCAATTCTCGCAGAACATTGGAGACTGTCTGCCCAATGCCTGCGGCCAGCCTGGCATCAGGAGACGATGGATGAAGCTCAAATTTAATTCTATAGCTTCCAAATTTTGGAGTGAAGACGATTTTGACTGCCCGGAAGAGTCCCGGTCTGTAGCGCCCGCTCTGGTATTTCCGCAGTCGTCCTGGAACGATCAGGACGACTGCGGTTTGGACCGCAGTGCTGTTCGGGACATGCAAATGAGTCTTGCGCTGCGATGCCCTGAGGAACTGCTGGATGTATCCGCATTAAAAACCACACGGAGGATCTCTGAGCCCTGCCAATTTGACCGGAAGTGGCCAGAGAAGCCATTTCCGATAGGCATATGCGGGATACAAAAGCCGGACATCAGTGTTGGACTAGGGAAACGTCAGGTGAGCCGGGACCTGGTCCGTCTGGAACAGTTCCTGCTCCAGACGCTGATATTGATGTACTACCAGGATAGTCTGTGCCAGTTCGATGGGATGTGTTGGAAAAAACTGTGTGACCATCAGGCGGCAGTACTGTTTAAGGCAACGCTACAAGAGGCTGACCTTGCAGATAGCCTGACAAACAGTGATTATCGGAAGTTAATAAAAATGGTGAGTGAGAGTCCTGAAATTCAGCAGGAGGAAGAGATCGAACCGCCTCCCTACACAATCAATTTTCTCGATGGTACGCTTGACCTGGGAACGGGCGTGCTGTATCGGCATAACCCAGACGATGGTTTTTTCCGTGTGGTAAGATTCTCTTATCAACAAATTCGGAACAGTCCGGAGCAAGGAATCGCTTTCGAGTCATTTATCCGGCAGGTCAGCAACGGCGACCCGGAGATCCGCCAACAAATTCTGGAATTGATTGCTCTAGTCCTTTCAGAAGCCAATCTGAAACGCTTCTATGTGCTGCTGGGGCCTAGTAACACAGGAAAGTCTCAAATCGGCAAATTTCTGGAGAAGCTGGTCGGAGAGGAAAATGTAGTCTCTGTCCGAGGAATGCACGATTTTTCCGATCAGTGGACTACCGGCAGTATGCAGGGGAAGCGCCTGGCTTCCTGTCTGGACTTGCCGGACAAGCCCCTTCCCAAGGACGCAGCCGGGATTATCAAGCAGATGGTGGGCGATGATACTGTTAAGATCGAGGAAAAATATAAGTCCCCCGGTCTCATGCGAAAAAAGCCCATCCTGTTTTTTGCAGGAAACTATCCGCTTCATGGAAATGCGCTGGACGAAGCACTTCTGAACCGTATGGTGATTATCCCCTTTACAAATCCCTGCCCAGTTGAAAAAATGAAACAGGAACTGTTTCGGGATTTTTTTGCAGAAGCCCCTTACATTATAGGACAAGCTATCTGTGCGTTTCAAGCGCTGATGGGCAGAAACTTCCAGGTCACATGTGTTCAGGTTCCTGAAGAATACGCGCCTCAGATTGGGAGTGACAAGATATTGCTTCTGGGGGAGTTTGTGGACCACTGCTGTGAGCTTCAGAGCGAGTGCGAGACTGAGACAGGCGATCTTTTCTGCGCCTTCTGCCACTTCTTATTCTTGAAAGGGCGCCCGCCGATGTCAGAAATTGATTTTTCCAGGCAGCTCAACGACTGGATCCGCAGGGAACATCTTTCGGTCAGACCTGTAAAGCGGGTGAACGGATGCGGTTCCAGAGGGTACCAGGGTATTCGGGTCTTACCAGAGTACCAGGCGCGCCCTCATCAGGTATGTTTGTCCCCCCGACCACATATTATTTTTACAGAATATGGAATAAATGAGGTGATTTCATGACCATCCAAACGACAAAATCTGCTACTCGTTCATCTTGGCAGGTGACCCGTCACTTTGACGGCAATAAAGGCCCGGAGTCCCTGCTGAGAGCGCTGATCCAGGCCCACAAACCATAACTTCACATAATGCCACATGAGAGGAGGTGGGACGGTCATGGAGAGGTGGAACACGGCAGGCTATCTGCGCCTGTCCCGGGAGGACGGCGACAAGGCGGAGAGCGACAGCATCGCCAACCAGCGCAAGCTGCTGGAGCAGTACATCGAGGCCCACCCGGAGCTGAATCTGGTGGACTTTTACCAGGATGACGGCTACACCGGCACCAACTTTGACCGCCCCGCCTTCCGCAGAATGGAGGGGGACATCGAAGCAGGGAAGATCAACTGTGTTCTGGTCAAGGACCTGTCCCGGTTCGGCCGCGACTACATCGAGATGGGCCGCTACCTGGAGCGGGTCTTCCCTGCCCAGGGTGTGCGGTTTATCGCCGTCAATGACCACGTGGACAGCCAGCAGGGGCGATATGATATGCTCCTGCCCATGAAAAATATCTTCAACACCCAGTATGCCAGGGACATTTCGGACAAGGTCCGCTCCGCCATTCATACCAAGCAGCAGAGGGGAGAGTTTATCGGGGCTTTCCCCAGTTACGGCTACCAAAAAGACCCGGCCAATCATAACCATTTGGTCGTTGATTCCGCCGCAGCCCAGGTGGTGCGGCGGATTTTTGATCTCTTTGAGCAGGGGTGGGGCAAGGTCAGGATTGCCAAACAGCTCAACGCCGAAGGTATCCCCAGCCCCAGCGAGTACAAGCGGATCCTGGGGGAGCGCTACCACAACGGCCGAAAAATGGACCGGACCATCTATTGGACCTACGCCACCATCCACCGTATCCTGCAAAATCAGATGTATGCGGGGAATATGGAACAGGGCCGGAATTTCCGCCCCACCATGCATGGAAAGGCTGTCCAGCTGGACCGCTCGGCCTGGACCGTGATCCCGGATACCCACGAGGCCATCATTGGGGCGGAACAGTGGGAGCGGGTCCAGACCCTGCTTCACAGACGGACCCGGCAGCTGGACTTCGAGCAGAACCGGAGCCCCTTCGCCGGGTTCCTCCGCTGCGGAGACTGCGGGCGGGCCATGGTAAAGACCAGGAGCGCAGGCGGAATTTACTATAGCTGCGGTTCCTATAAACGGTACGGACCCACAGTATGTACCAAACACAGCATCTCCCATGCGGTTCTGGAACAAATCGTTCTGAATGACCTGAACCAGATCATTGCGTCGGTACAAGACCTGCAGGCATTGGCGGAAGAGGCGGAGTGGCAGCCCCCCAAGGGGCGAGCGGGGGAACGGGAGCGTCTGGAGGGGGGATTGGAGCGACTCTACCGACTGAAGAAATCCGCCTATGAGGATTACCGGGACGGACTGATCCGCAAGGAGGATTTCCAGCGCTATCAGGCGGACTATGAGCGGCAGGAGCGGGAGCTGTCCGCCCAGCTTCAGCAGCTGGAAGCGCCGCAGGAGGAGGCCTTGCTGCTCCATCCGTGGGTCCAGTCCCTGCTCCAGCATGGGAAGCTGACCAGTCTGGACCGCGTCACAGTGGCGGAAACAATAAGGAAGATTTTGATCTTTGAAGATGGGCACATCGAGATTACTTATACTTTTTCCAATGAGCTTGGACTCTTGACCGGATAGAGGGCGTTCTGCGCAGCAGGTGCGGAACGCCCTCTGATTTTGACATATGATGTAAAATTTGACTTGTTTTTTGCATTAAATTATGCTATAATTCTATTGAATTTTACAGCGGAGGTGTGATGATGTACCGGAAAATGACCCGCTATCTTCTGGAATGGAAAAAGAGTCCCTACCGCCGTCCGCTGATTTTGCAGGGGGCCCGGCAGGTGGGCAAAACCTATGCCCTTCTGGAGTTTGGAAAGGCTCACTACGAGAATGTGGCCTACTTCAATTTTGAGACCAACCCCAGTCTGGCCGGTGCCTTTGACGAAAGCCTGGAGCCCGCCTATCTGATCCCCCTGCTCTCCCGTCTGGCGGGACAGAGCATCGTGACGGAAAAGACACTGGTGATTTTCGACGAAGTGCAGCTGTGCGAGCGGGCCCTAACCAGCCTGAAATATTTTTGTGAGCTGGCCCCCGCCTACCATGTGATTGCCTGCGGCAGTCTGCTGGGGGTGGCGGTCAACCGGCAGAAATTCTCCTTCCCGGTGGGAAAGGTGGACATGAAAACCCTGTATCCTATGGACATGGAGGAATTCCTGCTGGCCTGCGGCGAAGGGGAGCTGGTGGGACAGATTCGGGACTGTTTTGCCCGCGATACCCCCATGCCCGCGGTGCTCCACGAGGCGGCGCTGAATTACTACCGGCAGTACCTGCTGGTGGGCGGTATGCCAGACTGTGTCAGCAAGTTTATTGAGACCCGGGACTATGTTCTGGTCCGGCATATTCAGGACACCCTTCTGTCCGCCTATCTCAACGACATGAGCAAGTATAACAAGGAGAACGAGACCAAGAAGACCCGGC
>ERZ1643249.2644-NODE-2644-length-16531-cov-5.638201_pt1 | contig 16531 bp, 14 predicted proteins | sample MGYA00579263_ERZ1643249 | MGnify/ENA primary metagenome ERZ1643249 (study PRJEB29033, sample SAMEA4952264) | chicken gut metagenome | biome: Broiler Chicken; feature: Gastrointestinal Tract; material: Caecum | place: Ireland | collected 2018 | study: Broiler...
TCCTCTCTCTCGTTTTTGTTTATGGTATGCAGAAAGAAATCCGGTCCCTTCTCCTTAAATAGCAGCAGTGAAACGCTGACCAGCAAATCGGCGTGTACGGCAGGCTCATCCAAAGAAATGGCAAAATCATCCTCTATTCTGCGGATACGGTAGAGCACCGTGTTCCGATGGGTAAAAAGTGCATCGCAGGTCTTCTTCAGCGATCGGCAGCAGGTCAGATAATGATAAAGCGTTTCACAATACTGCGTGTCCTTTTTTTTATCGTGTGCGGCAAGCTCCCGGATCTCTTTTGCAATCAGGTCGCTTCGCCCTTCCAAATCTTTCAGCAGAATCAGCGTGCGGAGTTGCGGCACCGTGCAGACATTTCCACCGTGAAAGCGGTGATCCATCATCAGCTCCAGCGCTTCACGCGCTGTGCGATAGAGGGCAGGCAACTCAAACAGATCGTCAATCCCGTCCGATATCACCACTTTTAATTGGAACTCCTCCGCCAACGTAGAAAAATCATTGGGATCTGTTTTTCCGTATAAGAATAGAAACACATCACCCCGATATAAAAAAGAATGTGACTGTGGGAATCTTACGCCGAGTTCATCTTTTAGATGCCGTTTGCCGAGATATTCGTTGTGATAGGCGGTCAGATCGATCAGCGCAAAGCCTGTGGGATGAAAATCCGCAAGATAAGTACCGGAGGCTTGCAGACGAAAATAAGGCGCCGAGGAAAATCCTCCGTCTAAAAGGTGCATCAGGATATCCTCTGCTGTTTCAAAGGGCTTGTCCTGCCTGCTGGCTTCGATAAAGGCCTGCTTTGCCAAAACCTGTTCTACCGTATTCCAGGTTTCCGGCGGAATGCTTTGCAAATGTCCGTCCGTATCTACGCAAATAAGATAGCCCAGCCTCACACCGGAGCTGATGAGCGGCGCGAAGCGGCGACGGTAATCACTGCCGTCCAGCTTTATATAGTCGTTCCTCCCGGCAGACAGCTCTTCACTTTGACTGATAACCGCACCGGCCTCATAGGTAATCTCCCCCTGTCTGACGGCATCCTGAAAAAGCGGATCGGTAAAGCCGAGCGGCCGGTGCTGTGCCATAACATGAAAGGTATCGTCCAGTACAATCAGAGGACATTCCAGCAGCGCACCGGCGTCGGCAGCCAACGCCTTTAAATCGTCCTGTGAAAAAAACTCTGCCAAAAGCGCGTCGGCACTTCCGCTCTTCCAATTTGCTTGCTCCATATCCATCCCCCTTCTACTTATGCAAAAAGCACAAGTGCTTTTTGTTTTATTATACTGCTGTACCATTGTCGTTTCAAGAGCAAAAGATTAGAATATATGTAGAAAACAAAGAAAGGTCAACGAAAAGGCGGTGCAGAAGTTTATGGCTTCTAAAACGATGCGTGTTTTGAATATCGTTTCCGGTGTGCTTTTGATTTTGATTGGTATCTACTGCCTGTGCAATCAGGATATTGCAGCGGCAACGGCAGGTTTGATGGTTGGCATTTTTATGTTGGTTTCGGGCATTATGGAGATCGTTGTGTTTGCCGCAACGAGCAGATTGCTGATGGGCTCCGGCTGGTTGTTGCTGGACGGTGTGCTGACAGTAATTTTGTCACTGTTCCTGCTATTCAATGAGTGGTTTACCATGTTGTCATTGCCGTTTTTGTTTACGCTTTGGCTCTTGTTCTCCGGCATTTCACGGTTCGTCAGTGCGTTTGATTTAAAGGCGCTCGGCGTTCGCAAGTGGGGATGGGTTTTAGCTGTCGGTATTATTCTGATGATTGCCGGATTCATCTGCATGATGGATCCGTGGGTCAGCATAACAGCTGTCGGTATGACGGTGGGACTTGTGTTCCTGCTTGAAGGCATCAGTTCGATTATCTATGCCTGTATCCCGAGAACAAGATAACTCGTTGGTTGAAAGCAATGCTCAGGTGCGGTTTACCGCACTGCAAAGCTTTAATATAGACAAATTAAAATTGGAGGAATGTATTATGTTACCTAGCATTTACGGTGAAAACATGTTAGACGATTTCTTTGGTACCAGTTTCTTCGGCGGTCATGATCCGCTGTTCGGTAAGCACGGCAGAAACCTGATGAAGACCGATATCCGCGAGACGGATGACGCCAAGGGTTACCGTTTCGCAGTGGATCTGCCCGGCTTTGAAAAGGACGAAATCCATGTGGATGTCAAGGACGGTTATTTGACCATCAGCGCCGAAAAGGGTCTTGACAAGGACGAAGAGGACAAGAAGGGCCGTATCCTTCGTCAGGAGCGTTATGCGGGCGCTTGCTCCCGTAGTTTCTATGTCGGCGATGTAAAGCCGGAGGATATCAAAGCGAAATACGAGCACGGCGTTCTGACCATTCTAGTTCCGAAGCATGATCCGAAAAAGCTGACTTCGAGCAGCAAGGTTACCATTGAATAATCGTGGCCGGCTCTGCCGCCTGCGCAGTGCAGGCGGCAGATTTTTTATAAGGAAGCGAATACATGAAACAGAAAATTTCACTGAACGGCGTCATTGATATGCATGTTCACACAGCGCCGGATGTTTGCCAGCGTACTTATAACGATTTGGAGTTGACCGCTGCTGCCGTTCGTGCCGGGGCAAGGGCGATTGTCATCAAAGGGCATCACTGCTCCACTATGGCGCGCGCAGCGCTGTGCAACGCATATAATCGGGCCGCATTTGACAGCAATGCCTTTGTCATGTACGGAGGATTGACTCTGAACTATGAAGCGGGCGGATTAAATCCCAAGGCGGTACAGACCGCACTTGAAATGGGCGCTAAAGTCATTTGGCTGCCAACGGTGGATGCAGAAAACGATTGCCGAAAGCACGGAAGAGCCGGCGGCATTCGCATGACGGATAATCGAGGTGTACTGCTTCCGGAGCTGCGCCGGATTTTTATGCTTATCAAGGACTATGATGCGGTTCTTGCCACCGGACATATTTCGCCGGAAGAGATACGGTGTGTGATAGACAGCGCCCGCAATGTCGGCGTACAAAAGATCGTAATTACCCATCCGGAATACTGGGTCGTGGATATGAGCCTTGAAATGCAAAAGGAACTGATATCGGATTACAATGTCGTTTTGGAACGCTGCTTTATGCAGCCGCTGAAAAGCGGTCAATGGGTCAGCAATGCAGAGCGTAACTTGGAAGTCATATGGAAGCTCGGAGCAGAGAGCACGGTCCTGTCCACCGACTGCGGCAATCCCGCAATGCCGCCATGGGAGGAATCCATGCGGCAGTATCTGCAGTTTATGGCCGACCACAATGTCAGCCCGGAAGAGCTGCGAAGTATGACCAAAACCACGCCTGCACGGCTCTTAAGACTTACGGATATCCTGGAATAGAAGAAAGACCTATTGTGCATTTGGCACAAGCTGTTTTTCTTTTATTGTACCGACGGTTTCTTGTGCTTATAAATGAAAAAGCTTACACTATAGATAGTTGAAAAAGACTAATCCGTCTTATGGAGGAATGAATCATGAAATGCGAAAATTGTGGCAGGAACGAAGCCAACTTTATATATCGCAGCAGTATCAATGGCAGAACAGAAGAACATCACCTCTGCCAAGCCTGTGCCGAAAAGCTGGGCTATACTCGAAGTTTTTTTGATCAGCGGCCGTCCGTGATGGACAGCTTCTTTGGAAACAATAGCTTCTTTAGCTCCATGCCGTCTTTGATGGGCCGGATGCTGGAGAACCCTTTTGATGATTTCTTCGACGAAATGCCTGCCATTGGAGCAGTTCCGGTGCAGGAGGTTCAGAAGGAGCGGAAGGATAACCTGTTGAGTTGTGAGGAGCAGAGACGTTTTTCCTACCTGCGTCAGATGAATGCATTAAAGCATGCACAGAAGAAGGCTATTCACGAAGAAGACTTTGAGCGTGCCGCTCAACTGCGGGATGAAATCCGCAAGTTGGAAGAAACTCATAAGGAAGCCGAAGCGTCACAAAAAGATGATAAGGATCGCAATTAAAGCGTGCATCTAAAGAATAGGCGTACTTTACAATCAAAGAGAGGTATTGCGTTATGGATGAAAATAAATTCACTCCCACTGCGGAAGAAGCTCTGCAGCTGGCTCAGGAGGCTGCGGGCGAACTGGGTCACGGTTATATGGGGACAGAACACCTGCTGCTGGGCTTGATGCGTGAGGATGAGGGACTTGCCCATACGGTTTTGACAGAGGCTGGTCTGACGGATGATCTGCTCACGGAAATGATTCGCAAAACTGCCGGTTCCCGCCCTGCGGACAACAGCAGTTCTGCTCAGAACCTGAGTCCCAGAACGAAGCATGTACTGGAGATCGCCATGGAGGACGCCATTCGTGGCGGCTATGCCTATATCGGTACAGAGCATCTATTGGCTGGCATCCTTCGTGAGGGCAACAATATGGCAGTCCGTATTCTTCGGTCTGCCGGTGTGGACGCCCGTCAACTGTATACAGCATTGATGAATAAACTCAGCGTCGCGTCCCACGCTCAAAGCAGCGTTGCTCCGGATGCCGGAGGCAGCGAGGAGAGCGGCAGGAATAAGACCTTATCGGAGTTTACCTACGATTTGACAGCTGACGCCAGAACAGGAAAATTGGATCCCGTCATTGGCCGTGATAAAGAGATCAAGCGGGTGATCCAGATCCTGTCCCGCCGCAGCAAGAATAATCCCTGCCTTATCGGCGAACCCGGCGTTGGCAAGACGGCCATTGCCGAGGGACTGGCTCGGAAAATTGCCGAGGGTAAGGTGCCGGAAAAGCTGCTGGACAAAAAGCTGCTGTCTTTGGATCTTACCGGCATGGTAGCCGGTGCTAAGTACCGCGGCGAATTTGAAGACCGTATCAAGAAGGTAATGCAGGAGGCTAAAAAGGACGGCAACATCATCCTTTTCATCGACGAGCTGCACACCATTGTCGGCACAGGCTCCGCTGAGGGTGCCGTAGACGCCGCCAATATTCTGAAACCGGCTCTCAGCCGCGGCGAGATTCAGGTCATCGGCGCAACAACTTTGAACGAATACCGCAAGTACATTGAAAAAGACGCTGCGCTGGAGCGTCGTTTCCAGCCGGTTACCGTAGGTGAACCTAGTCAGGAGGCCGCACTGGAGATTTTGAAGGGGCTGCGGGAAAAGTATGAGCAGTATCACGGTCTGCACATTACCGATGAAGCCCTGAAGGCTGCGGTGGAACTCTCCGCCCGATATATCAACGACAGATTCCTGCCGGACAAAGCCATCGATCTGATGGACGAGGCCGCCAGCCGTGTGCAGATGGAGGAAGAAGAACCTTCCGAAGAACTCACAAGCCTTGAAGAGAAGCTCAACGTCCTTGCTGCAGACAAGGAAACCGCCATTGCGGCACAAGACTTTGAGAAGGCTGCCCAACTGCGGGATACTGAAAAGGACTATAAGAAACGGTTGGAGACCGAGCGCAATAAGCGCCGCAAGAGCAACAAAGAGCACCGGGATGTAACCGAAGAGGATATTGCCGCGGTTGTGTCTGACTGGACCGGCGTTCCTGTAACACGTCTTACCGAGGACGAAAGTCAGCGTCTGCTGCATATGGAAGATACACTCCACAAACGGGTTGTGGGTCAGGACGAAGCTGTAAAGGCTGTGGCTCGTTCCATTCGCCGCGGTCGTGTCGGCTTGAAAGATCCCAAACGCCCTATCGGCAGTTTCCTGTTTCTGGGCCCTACCGGCGTTGGCAAAACGGAACTGTGTAAATCTCTGGCAGAAGCCATGTTTGGCGACGAAAACGCCATGATCCGAATCGATATGTCCGAATATATGGAACGGCATACGGTGTCCCGTCTGGTCGGTTCGCCTCCCGGATATGTGGGTCACGATGAAGGCGGTCAGCTGACGGAGAAAGTGCGCCGCAAGCCTTATTCCGTTGTGCTTTTCGATGAAATCGAAAAAGCGCACGAGGATGTGTGGAACATCATGCTCCAGATTCTGGACGATGGCCGTATCACCGATTCTCAGGGCCGCACCGTTGACTTCAAGAACACCGTCATCGTCATGACCAGCAACATCGGTGCAAAGGCACTTACCGATACCGGATTCAAGCTGGGTTTTGCAACAGGCGGCAAAAAGGCAGAGGCGGATGCCGACAAGGCATACGAGCAGGCCAAGGAAACCGTTATGGAAGAGCTGCGCCGCACCTTCCGCCCCGAGTTTCTGAACCGTATCGACGACATCATCGTGTTCCGTGCTCTGACCGAGCAGGATATCGAAGAGGTGGCCCGTCGAATGCTCAAGACCGTGGAGAACCGTATGGAGTCCATGGGTATCCATTTGGATGCAACCGAAGAAGCGGTGAAGGAGCTTGCCAGAGAAGGCTTTGACCCCAAATATGGTGCACGTCCGCTGCGCCGAGCCATTCAGAGTAAGGTGGAGGACGCCGTGGCTGAGAGGATGCTGGACGGCACGCTCAATACGGGAGATACCGCCAAACTGACCATGGAGGATGATAAGCTGGTCGTAACCAAGTAAATCCCTCGCGCCCTGTGGAATGAAGCCATGGGGCGCGTTCTCAATGGAAATGCAATTTATTCCATGCCTTCTATCATATATAAAAAAGCTGCCTGCCAGCTCCATTTCGAACTGACAGGCAGCCTTTCTCATATTGATTTTATGTTTCTTGCATTCCTCGATCATCTTCATAAACTCCGGCCGGATGGTGTCCTTGGTCCCGCTGATGCCCCGGTCGGCAAAGATGCCGGCGCATTCCCAATCCGGATTGATCCGGATCAGGTTGGTGTAATACTCCACCTGGTTTTCAAAGCTGCTTTCCTGTTCCTCCTGCTCGGTGCTGACCCGGCAGTAAGCCGCCACCCGGAGCCGTTTCCCCGGTTTTGGTTCTGCAGGAAAGGGTTTGCCGGGATTTCCCGAACTTGTTTGCGTCTGCCAATTTCTTTTTCCATTCTGCATTCCCCTTATATGACCACTTGATTATATAGCTGAATTGTTATCGTTTTAGGCGGTGCTATCAGGATTTTCCAAATAATCCGCTTTCATTGCTGCGGCTGAAAACTGGTGATTGGATTCATGGCAGAAAGCATCTGGAAAATCTCTTTGGTGCGCCAGGCGTTTTCAGCACTGCATACCCGGTATTTTTCCTGAGCGCATTCCTGAATCATTTGGAGCAGGCGGTTTGTATCTGCTTTGGGATTGCCAAGCTCTCGACGGATTTCATTTTCCAGCCGCATAGCGGTTATGGATAAAAGTCCGCGGTCCTTTTGAAATGCGTTGGCTTGTTCCGGGCGGCTGATTGCGCGATTTGCGGCAGTAATCAGGCCATCCAGCAGTTCCCGGTCCGGCAGGCAAATTTCTTTCCGGCATTCCGGACATTGCCAGAGGATAGCGTCCTGACTTCCGAGGTTGCGGCGATGCATGGTTTGACCGCAGGCATGACAGCATATTTGCGAACGAATCTCCTTAAGGGCCGGATTCAGGCTGCCGCCATATGCTTGAGATTTTTCCGTCCTGAGTTTTTGTGCCTGCTGAAACAGGGAAGTGGGGACCAGCTGTGGGAAACCATCATAAAGGCTGGGAAATTCTACATCCCCGGCGCGGATTTTTTTCTGAAAAATGGAGTGAAAACGAAAAAAAGCGGAGCCAAATCCTGAAAAACTCAGAATCTGACTCCACTTTTTTGCTTCTTTTTCGGTTGGATCAGGGGGTGACAGTAATGGAACAGGCTTCCTGTTTCGCGACTCAAAAAAGCCCGCGAACCCCGATAAAACCTAAGAAAAAAGTGAACGACAGTAAAATCGTTCACTCTAGTTGGTGGACGAGGGTGGATTCGGACCACCGAAGCTGAAAAGCAACAGATTTACAGTCTGCCCCCTTTGGCCACTCGGGAACTCGTCCATATGAAATTTTTTAAGAAAGTGGAGCTGGTGGACGGACTCGAACCCCCGACCTGCTGATTACAAATCAGCTGCTCTACCAACTGAGCTACACCAGCAAATTGTTGCCCTTGCCCCCAAATGGTCGGGGCGACAGGACTCGAACCTGCGGCATCTTGGTCCCAAACCAAGCACTCTACCAAACTGAGCTACGCCCCGGTGTTGGTCCTTGCGACAGCTTAACCATTATATCACAACGAAATCATTTTGTCAAGCACTTTCTTTTAAAATGCAAACCGTAAATACAATATTTACGGTTTGCATCATGGCGCGCCCGGAGGGATTCGAACCCGCGACCTTTTGATTCGTAGTCAAACACTCTATCCAACTGAGCTACGAGCGCATTTTGTCATTCCCTGACAACGTATCTTATTATATCATAGGGATTTTAGTTTGTCAACAAGATTTTGAAACTTTTTTGTGTTTTCACAAATAGAATAAAATTTAATCGGGAACCCGCCGGAATCCATTGAAATAGCCGCCATTCCGTCCTTGCCTTTCTTTTGTGTCCGTGATATGATGAAACCATAGAAAGGATGATTGTATGAAAGCGTATATTTGGCATCAGGATGGAACCGCCGGGCTGGCCGACCGGCCCATGCCTGCAATCCAGCACCCTCGGGACGCCATTGTGCGGGTGACACTGTCCGCCATCTGCACCAGCGACCTGCACATTCTCCACGGAGCTGTCCCCAGGGCTGTACCGGAAACTGTCCTGGGCCATGAATTTGTCGGAGAAATTGTGGAAACCGGCCGGGATGTCCGGGGGCTTGCCCCGGGGGACCGGGTGGCCGCCAACTGCATCACCTTCTGCGGAGAATGCTGGTTCTGCCGCCGGGGATACATCAACAACTGCGAAAAAGGCGGCTGGGAACTGGGCTGCCGGATTGACGGCTGCCAGGCGGAATATGTCCGGGCGCCCTTTGCGGACATGGGCCTGACCAAGATCCCGGACAGTGTCACCGATGAAAACGCCTTGTTTTTGGGGGATATTTTGGCTTCCGGCTATTTTGGCGCGGAGCTTTGCGAGTTGAAGCCCGGCGATATCGCCGCTGTCATCGGCGCGGGGCCGGTGGGACTCTGCGCCATGCAGGCGGCAAGGCTTTTCGGCGCGGCCAAGGTAATTGCCATTGACATTGACCAGTCCCGGCTGGATTTGGCAAAACGGGAGGGGCTTGCAGACGTGTTTTTGAATCCCCGGGAAATCCCGGACCTGGAAGGGGCGGTCAAAGCCGTCACCCACGGCAGGGGAGCCGACGGCGTTATCGAGGCGGCCGGCGGGGAGGACACCTTCCAAACGGCCTGGAAAATCGCCCGGCCCAACGCGGTGGCAGCTTTGGTGGCCATGTATGAAAAAGACCAGGTCCTGCCCCTTCCTTCCATGTACGGCAAGAACCTGATCTTCAAAACCGGCGGGGTGGACGCCGCCCGGTCGGAGGAGCTGACGGCGCTGCTGGAAAGCGGCCGCATCCGCACCGATTTCCTCATCACCCACCGGGCGCCTCTAAACGACATCGCAGAGGGCTACCGGGTATTCGAAAACAAGCTGGACGGCTGCGTCAAATGGGCGGTTACGCCTTATGTCCGTTGAATTCCAGGAGCTTTTCCCGGATAAGCCCGGCAATCCTTGCGGGGGCCTCCTCCAGGGGGATCTGCTCCGAAAAGCTCTTGTCCCGGGCGGACAGCTCGCAGACGCCGCTTTTTAAATTCCGGGGGCTGACAATGACCCGGTAGGGGATCCCCAGCAGGTCGGCGTCGGAGAACATGACCCCGGCGCTGACGGCCCGGTCGTCGTAAAGGACCTCCACCCCGGCTTTTTCCAAAGCGTCATACAGCTCGTCGGCCTTGGCGCGGGTTTCGGCGTTGTCCGCCCGCATGCAGCACAAATGCACCTGCCAGGGGGCGATGGACAGGGGCCAGATGGGGCCGTACTCGTCGTGATGAGCCTCGCAGACCGACGCCGCCAGCCGCCCCACGCCGATGCCGTAGCAGCCCATAATGGGGTATTGGGCCTGACCGTTCTGGTCCAGGTACTGCATCCCCATAGACTTGGTGTATTTGGTCCCCAGCTGGAAGATGTTGCCCACCTCGATTCCCCGGGAAATCCGGATGCTGGGCTTTCCGCACCGGGGGCAGACGCCGCCCTCTTTGATTTTGGCAAAATCCCGGTACTCCGCCTCCGGGAATTCCCGGCTCATGTCCAGACCGGTGTAGTGGTATTCCTCCCGGTTGCCGCCGCAGCAAAGATTGTTGGCCCCTTTCAAGGACTGGTCCAGCAGCACCGTAATCCCTTCCGGCAGGCCCACCGGCCCCATATAGCCGGGGTGCAGGCCGGATTCCGGGGTCAGATTGGCCGGATGGACGCCGCAGCCTAAGAAATTGGTGAGCTTGGTTTCGTTGACGTCCAAATCCCCCCGGATAAAGAGGGCCACAATGCCGCCTTCCGGGGTTTCCTTTTCATATACCACGGCCTTGCAGCTTTTTTCCTGGGGCAGCCGGAGAAAATCGCAGACCTCCTCAATGGTGTGGACATTGGGGGTGTATACCAGCTCCAGGGGCGCGGAAATCTCGTCCCGGGCGTTTTCCACAATGCTTTGGGCCGCTTCCATGTTGGCCCGGAAGCCGCATTCCGGGCAGATGGCAATGGAATCCTCCCCAACGGGGGTCAGCAGCATGAACTCGTGGGAAAGGTTTCCGCCCATCATGCCGGAATCCGAGGCCACCGCCACCGTTTCCGGGATGCCGGCCCGGGCAAAAATCCGCTCATAGGCTTCATAGCAGCGGGAGTAATAAGCCTCCAAATCCTCCTGGGAGGTGTGGAAGGAGTAGGCGTCCTTCATGGTGAATTCCCGCACCCGGATCATGCCGCCCCGGGGCCGGGCCTCGTCCCGGAATTTCGTCTGGATCTGGTAGATCATAAAGGGGTATTTGTTATAGCTCTGGCCGTACTCCCGCACCAGCTGGACGGCGGCTTCCTCGTGGGTCATGCCCAAGACCATGGGCGCGCCGTTCCGGTCGGACAGGCGCATCAGCTCCGCCCCCACGCTTTCGTAGCGGCCGGATTCCTGCCAAAGGGAAGCGGGGAGCACCACGGGGAACTGGACCTCCTGGCCGTCGATGGCGTCCATTTCCTCCCGGATGATCTGCTCGATTTTCCGGGTGATCCGCCGCAGGGGCAGGTAGGAGGAATAAATCCCGTTGGCCACCCCTTTCATGTACCCGCCCCGGATGAAAAAGGCGTGGCTGTCAATGACGCAGTCCGAGGGGCGTTCCTTGAACCGTTCCCCCACTAATTTTTCCAGCTTCATAAAAATCCCTCCAAACAAAATAAAAAACGCCCCAAACCAGCATAAAACTGGTTCAGGACGGATAGCTCTGACGATCCGCGGTACCACCTGAATTCGGAATGCTCCGCACTTTGCCGCACAGGGGAGTTTCCCGATGCGTTTCCCTGTGACGGGAGAACCCGGCGAGGCTTACTGGAAAATTCAGCCCGCAGCTCCAAGAGGGGTTCCCAAATCCGTTCCCGAAGGCTTACACCGGCCGCCTTCTCTCTGCGCGTCCCGGAAATGGTACTGGTTCTTTTCATCGCTTTGTTTCAATATAGCATACCGGCCCCATTTTGTCAATAACAAAGGCGCGTCAAAAAAATTTGACAGGGCTTTTTGGGTTTTGTCGAGGGGTTTTGCTGGACTTTCAGAAGGCAGTGTGATATAATCCAGGCAGAAAGGGGGCTGGAATATGGTAATCGGACAGAAACTTAAAAACGCGCGCACGGCGGCAGGCTTCACACAGGAAACCGCCGCGGAAAAAATCGGGGTCAGCAGGCAGACGGTATCCAATTGGGAAAATAACCGGTCCTATCCGGACATTCTCTCCGTTCTAGCCATGAGCGAGCTTTACGGCGTCAGCCTGGATGAGCTTTTAAAAGGGGACCCGGGCCTGGCGGCGCACCTGGAAGACAGCACCAACCTGGTAAAAAGCAGAAAACGCCTGGCGAAAGCGGTGTGGTTTGCCTGTTATCTGCTGGTATGGGCACTGTGTATCCTGTTTTTCTGGCTGGGCGGGCGTTCCGACGCCATGGGGTATTCCTTGGTGGTTTTGTATCTTGTCCTGCCGGCGGCCACCATTGCCTTTTCCGCATTTATGGGGCAGGAGGAATGCGGCCCCAACGAACGGTGGCTCCTGCTGCTTTTGTGCGGATTTTTATATATGTGCGTCCCTTACGCCACGTTTTCCCTTTCCAATATGGCGCACACCTCTGTATTCCGCCTGCCGGAACTTTGGACCATGCTCCCGGGGCTGCTTTGCGCGGCGGCTGGGATGGGGGCGGGAGTTGGGGTAAGGGCCATCCGGAACAGGAAAAACCTCCTTTCTTCCCAAAATAAAAAGACCCAATAACCGAAACGGGCGGCCTGCTTTAACAGACTGCCCGTTTTTTTGATGCCTAATTTACATGGCCGCCAGATCGGCCCCCAGCTTTTGGCAGGCGGCAAGGCCGCCGGCGTCCGGCGTTTCGTTGAGGATCAGCCCTTCGCCGCCGCAGAGCTGCGCCCCGGCGCTGACAGCCCGTTCCTGCCAGTCCCGCATCCACTGGCCGTCCCCCCAGCCGTAGGAGCCGAAAAGGGCCACCTTTTTCCCGGCCAGGCTGCCTTCCAGCTCGCTGAAAAACGGCTCGAACTCGTTTTCTTCCAGCACCTCGTCCCCCATGGCGGGGCATCCCAGGGCCAGGGCGTCGTAAGCGGCGGCCTCGGCGGCGGAAATTTCCGAAACGGCAAACAGCTGCCCTTCCGCCCCTTGGGCCACGGCTTCCGCCATAGCCTGGGTGTTGCCGGTTCCGGACCAATAAATCACAGCGGTTTTGTTCATAAAGCTCCTCCTTTAAAGTGGTTATGCAGTGGCGAACAGCCGGGCCAGGGTCTGCCCCTGGCAGATTCTCTGGCAAAGGGCCGCGCGGCAGCGGTCGTACTGGGCGAACCGGCGCTTGGCCGCGCCAACATCCCCGTATACCTTCCAATGGCCGCAGTACCGGCAGTTTTTTCCCTGGTTTTCCCAAAAGCCCAGGACGTCCTCCACCGGGTACCCTAAAAATAAGCCGATTTCATGGGGAAATTCCTCCTGCCGGAACCGCAGGCCCAAATAGTCCAGCATAGCCGGGACGCCGGCCGTTACCGGGTATCCCAGCTTGCTCAGCAGGGCGGATACGGCAGGCTCCGAAAGCTGCCGTTCCAGGCGGTCCCTTCGGTATACCAGCAAAAGCTGCCGGCTCTTGCAGGAGCAGAGAATGGTAAACCGGATTTTTGCCCCTGCCAGGGCCTGGTTGTACTCGTCCGCTATCCGGGAAAGCTCCGGATAGTCCGCAAACGAGCAGGAAAGCAGATTGGACGGCTTAATGCCGGCCAGGGCTGGGGCGCAGAAAAACGCCAGATCTTTTTCAAACTGTTCCATGAAATCACCTCGGCTGTCCTTTAAGTTAATCTTGATTAACTTTTCGCTTTTATCATATCAGATTCTATAGGAGAAGTCAAGGAAAAATGTTAGCGTTTACAAACTATTAAGAAAAGGAAACTCCCGGCTGCAAAACAGCCGGGAGCTGAAACAGGTCACTTTACATAATCCAGCAGGTCGATGGTCCCCTCCTGCCCCTCATACGCAATATCCAAGGTAAGTTCCGTGTATGCCGGGTCGTAGGGGATGGAATAAACCTGGCCGGGCTGCCAGTTTCCGTTTGCCTCCTCCAAAAAATGCAGGCTGGCGCTGAAGCCGCCGCCATATTCGGCCCGGCCCGCCGCGTGAAGGTTCAATTCTTTTGGATTTTCCAGGCCTGCGGGGATTTGAAAGATAAATTGCCCGTTTGCATATGTAATGCTCTTAGTCAGCTGCTCCACCGCAGCCTGCTCCATTGGCCGGAGGAAGGCCGCGCAGACGGCAGCTATGCCGATCAATAATACGGCTGCGGCCGCCCCAATGCCCCAAAACGCCCTTTTTCCTTTCATCACAACGCCCTCCCTTTTAGCATAATAACGCCGGAGGCGGCATGATTGTGACGGAGCAATGGGCAAAAAAGGGCTTTGCAAAAAGGGAGATTATTCGCTTTCCGCCTGTTCCAGTTCATTGACTCGGAAGCAGAGGGTGGATAGGCTGTCCCCCAGGTGGACGTTTTCTACGGCGATGCCGTCGTAATCCAGGGCCAGGTCGTAGTGGCTGAAGTTCCAGAAGCCCCGGATGCCGTGGCGGACCAGCATGGGCGCCACGGCCTTAGCGGCCTCTTTGGGGATGCAGAGGATGGCGATATCCGGCCGGCGCTGTTTGCAGAAGGCTTCCAGCCCCGCGCTGTCCCGCACCGCCTGCTCCCCCACCGCAAGCCCCAGCAGGGCGGGGTTAGAATCAAAGATGCCGATAAGCTCAAAGCCACGGGAAGAAAAGTCCATGTGCAGGGCAATAGCCCGGCCCAGGTTGCCGGCCCCCAGGAGGATGGCCTTCCGGTGCTTGCCAAGGCCCAAAATTTTGCTGATTTCCTCGTAAAGGTCCCGGACATTGTAGCCGTAGCCCTGCTGCCCGAAACCGCCGAAGCAGTTTAGATCCTGCCGGATCTGGGAGGCGGTAAGCCCCATTTTGGCCGATAGGTCGCCGGAGGAGATGCGCACGGTTCCGGCGCTCAGCAGATCCTTTAAAAATCGGTGATACCGCGGCAGCCGGCGGATAACAGAGAGTGAAACATTGCCTTTCGCCAAGGTAAAACCTCCCTTATTCTTTCCATGAGAATCAGGCCATTAATTCGTCCAGGTGCCGGCCGATGGCAGCCATAAATTCCTCGGTGCCCACCACCTGCTTGCCCGGGATGGTGCAGAGGGCGGCCAAATCCCCGGACATGACGCCGTCCCGGATGGTGCCGATGGTGGCTTTTTCCAGCTTATCGGCGTAATCCACCAGTTCCGGGATGTTGTCCAGCTCGCCGCGCTTGCGGAAGGCTCCGGACCAGGCGAAAATCGTGGCAACGGGGTTGGAGGAGGTGGGTTCGCCCTTCAGGTACTTGTAGTAATGCCGCTGGATGGTGCCGTGGGCGGCCTCGTACTCGTAAACGCCGTCGGGGGAAACCAGGACGGAGGTCATCATGGACAGGCTGCCGTAAGCCGTGGCAACCATGTCGGACATGACGTCGCCGTCGTAGTTCTTGCAGGCCCAGATGTAGCCGCCGTTTGAACGGACGGTGCGGGCCACGGCGTCGTCAATGAGGGTGTAGAAGTATTCGATGCCCGCGGCCTCGAATTTCTCCTTGTATTCCTTCTCGTAAATCTCGGCGAAAATGTCCTTGAACCGGTGGTCGTACTTTTTGGAGATGGTGTCCTTGGTGGCGAACCAAAGGTCCTGCTTCTGGTCCAGGGCGTAGTTCATGCAGGCCCGGGCGAAGCTTTCAATGGACTTGTCGATGTTGTGGACCCCCTGGATAATGCCGGGGGTTTTGAAATCGTGGATCAGCTCCCGGGTTTCGGAGCCGTCGGGATGGGTCACCACCAGTTCCGCCTTGCAGCCGGCGTCCACCCGCATTTCGGTGTTTTTATACACGTCGCCGTAAGCGTGACGGGCGATGGTGATGGGCTTGGTCCAACCGGGAATGTAGGGGTTAATGCCCTCCACCAGGATGGGGGCACGGAACACGGTGCCGTCCAGCATGGCGCGGATGGTGCCGTTGGGGGATTTCCACATTTCCTTCAGGTTATATTCTTCCACGCGGGCGGCGTTGGGGGTGATGGTGGCGCACTTGACGGCCACGCCGTATTTTTTGGTGGCGTTGGCGGAATCGACGGTCACCTGGTCGTTGGTTTCGTTGCGGTGGGCCAGGCCCAGGTCGTAGTACTCGGATTTCAAATCCACATAGGGGAGGATGAGGGTATCCTTAATCATCTTCCACAACACGCGGGTCATCTCGTCGCCGTCCATTTCTACCAGCGGCGTTTTCATTTGGATTTTAGCCATGAAAATCAGTCCTTTCTGCGGGATTCCGTTCAGTCTTTGCCGTAACCGGCGGCGTAGTAGTTGATGAGGCAGCCTTCCAGGATAATGGTTTTTTCGTCGTTGGTCAGGCCCTTGACGTAGAGGGTGATGTCCTGGACACCATTTTTGGAAACCACTTTGGCGGGAATCACTTCCGCGCCGTTTTTCACGGCTTCCCGGATGCCGGGGACATACAGGAAATCGCCGGGTTCGTAGTCAAAGGGGGTGTTCTCGTCCAGGGTGAAGGGGAGGATGCCCCAGTTGATGCAGTTGGAGCGGTACCGTTTGGTGGCATAGCTGTAGGCGATATTGGCAACGCCGCCCAGCACCTTCTGGCAGGATGCCGCCTGCTCCCGGGCGGAGCCGTCGCCGGGGCGGTTGGCGAACACGCCGGAGCCTACGGTGGTTTCCTTTAAGGTATCGGCAGGCAGGCCCAGTTTCTCCATAACGGCAGCCAGTTCTCCGGGGATTTCCCCATTCCGGACAGCGTCGGCCATGTCACGGGCAGCTTTGGAGCGGCCAACATATTCGGGCGCCCGCCGGGACAGGGCGAACTCGGAGAGCTTCACCGGGTTGGAGCGGTAGGAGGAGGTCTCGCCGGAGGGGATCAGCTCGTCGGTGGTGG
>ERZ1643249.2645-NODE-2645-length-16531-cov-4.956786_pt1 | contig 16531 bp, 17 predicted proteins | sample MGYA00579263_ERZ1643249 | MGnify/ENA primary metagenome ERZ1643249 (study PRJEB29033, sample SAMEA4952264) | chicken gut metagenome | biome: Broiler Chicken; feature: Gastrointestinal Tract; material: Caecum | place: Ireland | collected 2018 | study: Broiler...
GGGCGGCGATGGCGGCCTGGTCCTTGCTGCCGGTGGATATGGTTTCCTTTTGGCTGACCGTTTTGGTTTCGGTGGAGCCTGGGAGTTCCTCTTTGACCATCTCCAAATACTGGTAGGAGATTCCCCGGCGGGTGATACTGCCTTCCATCAATTCGGAAGGGGAAACGCCGGCATCCACCACAAAAGTCTTTTTCAGCAGGCGGGTTCCATCTTCTTCCTCTGTCCAGATTTTGGTGGGGAGGTGCTCTCCGGATGGTTCCGGCATCGTATCTTCGGTAATGTCGATGATGGACACTTCCGGCTGCGGGCTGTCCTCTGCACAGACAGCCGGGGCTGCAGCCACTAGAAACGCTGCCATCAATGCCGCAGCGATCCCGCGGCGGGTCTTTCGAGTCATGGTAATCTTCCTTTCTCGGCATAAAAAATAACCGCCCATTTTCATGGACGGTCTATAAACGATAATAAGGCGTGTGCTGTATTTCGTAGCCTCTGTTATTCGAACAAAGAAAACAACCAAAGTTTGGCTGTCTTCTTGGCTTCTGATTGTACAATTCAGATCAACTTTTCGTAATCACGCCTGCCATAGAAAAAACGCAGTATGTAGACGGTATGTGTAGTTTCCTCAACTCGATAGATCATTATATAGTTTTTTATAACCACCTTGCGATAGCCCAGTGCCATAAGTCTTGCGTTTTGGCAAAAGTTGTACATAAACGGCATTTTTTCCAAGTTGGCATAACATGTATCTACTTCACTCAAAAAGCTGGAAGCTGCCGATGGATTATCCAATTCCCTGCCGATATAGTCGAGAATATCCTCTAAGTCCTGATTGGCAAGCGAAGTGATTTCTACATTAAAGTCCATGCTTGGTCCTCAGTTCTTTCAGTGTTTGACGAGCATCCATCGTTTTCCCATCGCGGATTTCATTTTCCGCCTCTGCCAATTTTTCATACATATCCAGCAATCGCATTTTCTCTTCATAGACTTTCATGCTCATAATGACCATATCGCCGTATCCATTCTTTGTGATATATACCGGCTCTGTCGATTCATTACACATTTGTGAGATGGCTGCAGTATCTTTTAAATCTTTAATCGGAATTATGCGTGCCATATACTCCTCCCCTTTCACAGCATAATAATACCATAATTATGTCATAATTTCAAGAGGAATTACTCATCACAAAAAAGTTTACAAACGCTCTTTCTCTAAAAACGATCCGTTATTTGTTTGCAGAAAGCAATACCCGCGAGCCGCCTCCTCCATACACCGGTTCAGAATTTCAAAGAATCGTTCCGGCGTCAGTACTTTGTCCAGCCATAAGGTCGCACGGTATGAATAGCCTCCGACATCCGCATTAAACACATGGCTCCCCAAAACGCTGCTGAGATTCAGCTGGTTCAGCTTCTTCCAATCTCCGGAAAAATTCATTGCTCTGGCAAAGCAGATAACCAACAGCGGATGCAGCGGCGAGAAGGAAATCTGCATATAGTAATCATTGTACTGAGCCGTTAATGACGTCTCATCCTCGTCTTCAACCTGAATGCTGTTCCGGATCATTCGCCGGGTATCATTGGCAATCTGCTGGCGCCGGTCCTGTTCTTCTTTACTCCAAATACTCATAATACCTCCTATCTGGCCGCCGCAATATGGGTGATTGCTCCCCAAATTCGGTTGCTTTCATGATTGATCCCCAAAATCCGCACGGTAACGCGGGAACCTCTGGGCGGACGCCCCCGTTTGGGATAACTGCATAAACAGTCGATCCCACCGTCCAGCGCGACGAAAACCCCTGTGGTATCTACCATACTGACCGTTCCCACATACCGGTTTCCGACCGAATACCGCTTTAACGCCTTTTCATAAGGATTTTCACCAGCTTGCTTGACGGAGGCTGTCACCTGAATATGGCTGCGGTCGCTCCGGTCAATCTTGAGGATCTTTACCAGGACACGCTGCCCGGTCTGATACTGTACCCCAGCATCCATGAGCCTCTGGTAGCTCAGTTCCCGAAGAGGAATATAAACTTCCAACCCAAAGAGATCCACAAAAATGCCTGCCCGGATGACGGATACAATCCGTGCTTCCGCGCAAACTCCCTCATAGATCAGGTTATTTCCATCCCGGTCCCTGCCAAAATAGTATTGCCGCCGCTTTATTTCCATAGCTTCCAAACGGCTGCCAACGGCAATCCCGGATTCCTGGTCAATGCCTTTGATGATGTAATCTATTTCCGCCCCCAGCCGTTTGTTCAGGGTGTCAGAAAGGATTTCCTCCGGAGAACGTCCCTGCCTGTCCTCTACGAGGAGGACAGCCTGGTCTGCCGGAATAATGATTTTGAAATCGCCATGATAAAGGACAGCCAGGGAACGGGAACCTGCCTGTTCCACACCCTGAATGGTACCGGTGAGAATCCTCTGGGTTTTCATGGATTCTACCAGGTCCAGCAAGTCGCTTCGAGCTTTTTCTGCCGCTGTTTCCACAGTCAATCGGTCCCCAATGGCCAGCACCGGCGCATTGGACGCGCGGGCTTGCCTTCTCCTTCTGGGACGCTGAACAGGTTCTGGGGCTTCTGATCCTGCCGGTTCCGGTTCGGATTCCGTCTCCTGCTCTGCTGCGATTTCCTCATTTTCATCTGGCTCCGGTTCCTTTTCCGCAGACGGATCCGGTATTAGATCTTGGACAGCCTGTTCTTCATCGGATGGGATTTCATCCAAAGCCGACTGCTCCAATTCCTCTTGCATCATTTCTTCGTGATTGAGTTCCATACGAAAATCCTCCTTTAACTAAAATTCATCCGGCGGCTTTGCTGAGCTGTAAAGAGTTGTTTTCCGGGCTGCCGGGGCTGATTTCGGCGTATCTTCCTCAGCATTTTGAGCTGTTTGCGTTTTTTGAGGCTGCTCGATCGGCGGCACCGCCGGCACATAATCCATAATGGTTGTTTTGGATATTTCCGCTGACATGGGATGTTTGGTGTAATCCAGCTTTTTCAGCTTTATAATGTTGTACCCGCGGATAATGCAGAGCATTTCTTCATTGGGAAGGCGGAGCACCTCATCCGGAGTCATCAGCCGCCGTTTTCCATGCCCTTCTGTCTGGCGGTACTGCGGAATCATTTGAGTTACCGCCATGGTTTTTCGGACCGTCATGGTGGATTTTACCTCAATGCTGATGTCTCCGCTGCGGGCTGAAAAGTATTCTGCGGTAAGGTCGTCGGTGCATCCCAGCATCAGCTGGATGTCACAGTTTCCAACGATTTCGGACCACAGGTTATTGGGATACCGGTTCTGAAGCTGCCCCAGGCTTTGTACCGCCAGCATGACCCGGATGTCCCGGGAACGGATGGTGCTGAGGGCACGGCAGAAATCCGATCCGTCCGGCGCTGCCCCCAACTTGCCAATGTTGTTGAATTCGTCCAGGATTAAGTTCACCGGCACATCGCAGCGGCCGTTTGGCCGGGAATCCGCATATCGGGTCAGCTTGATAAACAAACAGGAAAAGAAAAGGGACGACAGAAACGCCATGGTCGCGTCCTGATCGCTCAAAATAATGTAGTAAGCGCATTTGTGTTTGGCCGGCGCTGTCAAATCAATGTCCGACCGGCTGGTTATCCGCTGTACCGCCTCATTTTGGAGCACCTGCAGCCGGGCGCCAAGGCCCAGAATAATCCCGGAACGGACTGTATCGCTGCTGGATTGGGCAAAAAGGCTGTAGGGCCCTCTGGCCGGATGTTCTGCCGGCAGATGATCAAAAATGGCCAAAAGCCGCGATGTATCGTTTTGCGTCAGCAGCTGGTAGACCGCCGGAAGATGTTTTGCCTCCGGCTTCCGGCTTTTATCCTGATCCACCAACAGGATCAGAGCTTTCAGCAGGTTGCTTTCGCCGTTGTCCCAAAAGTGATCTCCCTTGCCGGTACTGGTGTTGCCGATAATGACATTGGTAAGCACCTGCGCCATCAGGGTATCGCCGTTTAAATCTGACATGCAGTTCCAGGAATCCCCATGAGCCGGATTCACTAAATTAAACACCTTCACTTCGTACCCATGCTTGCGGTAAAGCTCGGAAGTATCGGCGTACAGCTCCGCCTTGCTGTCGGTAATGATGACGGATTCTTCGCGGGCAATGGCCTGAAACAGTGCGTTGCGGATAATTGCCCGGGACTTCATGGTGCCGGACGCGCCGAAAATGGCAATATGCCGATTGAGCATGGTGTCCTTTGGCATACAGACGGCTTTCCCCTGGTACTCGCCCAGGATCGTGCCTTCCGCCTTTTCAATGGGAGAAATCTCCAAAACCTCTTCCATCTCTTTTTCACTCATCCAGGATGCCGTCCCGTAGGTGCCGTCTTTCAGGATCCGGAACCCGCGTTCATCATAATCTTTGTTTCCTTTTTTCAGATGATAAAGGACTGCCCCTGAAATTGCTGCTCCCGCGGCGAGCAGAAGCAGCATCCCTTTCAGCCCATTAGGAGTAAACGCCTGCGCAAAGCAGGTCCCGGGATTAAACTGAACCGGCTCCATAACCTGCTGTCCGGTCAGGCCGCCGCTGTCCATCCAAACCGTGTAATTTGTAAATACCTGCGCCATCACTCCTCCCAAATAAAGAAGCGCTGCCAATCCCAGAATGATGGCAGCGATCAAAATCGGTTTTTTGTATTTTTCCGGCAATGTCATTCCTCCATTTCCAATGCCTCCTCCACCATTTTCATGTCCAGTAATTTGAAAGGAACATGATGACCAAGATATTCCTCAAGCAAACAGCGCTGTTCCGGGAAACACAGGATTTCAAAGGAATTCGCCTGAGCCTGGAACGCCTCCCGCAGCCGGACCAAACGGGCGAGATTCTGGTCCAGAAAGGAGTAGATGTATTTGCCGCCCAAGTAGGCGTCATATTCCATCATCCCGGTTCCGCCGGACTGGATTTCCTTCTCAAACAGCAAATTCAGGAGCTTCTGTTTCCATCCCGGTATGGTGAAAATTCGAAGGAGCCGGATGCCAAAGGAATTCATGGGAACAAAGTAAATTTGCTGGTAGATCCCGTCAAACCGGAGTTCCAGCCGGCGATTTTTCTCCGTTTCCCGAAGGGTTTTCAGCGCCGTCTCATCGGACTCCCCAAAGAGGATAGCGGAATCCAGGGCAGAAATCCCGGCGTTCAGCCTGGTGATCTCAATCAGATTCTGCAATGCCTTGAATTCACCCATGCCCTTCCATTTCATCAGGGCGTTCCGGGTGTTGTATATTGCATAAACCTCCTTTCCGGAATAGATCGCCCCAGTCAGCCTGGTAAACATGGTTTTGTTCATCTCAGAGCCGCCCACTTTCTTCAGATCCCTGGCCAGATAACAGGAAGGGCTGTCTGGAACTATCCGCTGGATTTCCTGATTCTGCAATGGGGGAAGGCAGTATGCCCGGCATTCGATCCCGGCCATTTGGCACATCAGGACCGATTCGGCAACCCGGTGAATCCGGTCTATGTGGATCTTATCCCCGGGAAATCGATGGTTCCAGAAGGAAGCCATATAATAGCGATATGCCCCCGGATGGATCCAGTCCAGAATAGGGAGGGCTTTTTTCGTGAGCCGGACGGCTTTGTCCCTTCCTTTTCCTGTAATGCGCAGGAGTTTTCCCCGGAATTTTTCTTCTGTCCATTCTGGCTGGAAACGGTACTCCTGTTCCTCTGTCATTTTATGAACCAGAGCTTTCAGAACCCGTTCATTGCCGGCCAGTTTGAGAGAACGCACAGGAATTTCCCCTGTTATAGACAGGATGGAAAGGATCGAATAAGCGTGACTGCCGGGCCGCAGTGTCATCATGGCGAACCGCCCGCATTGCATCCATTTCCGACATGATGCCTGCTCTCCTGTTCTGATTTTTGATGAACAGAATGACGTCGAAATACAGGCTTTCCGGGCTTTCCCGGCCTCTTGGAAGATATGTAATTTTGAACCGGCTTTTTGGGGGCGTTTTTACATATCTTTTTTGGCTTCAAAAAGGGGGATTTCATGGAGCTTTTCACCTTCTTCCGGCAAAATTTTTTCCAGGATGAACCACCTGGGAAAGTCCCTCTTGGGAACCACATAGATTTCGGTGCGGTCCGTATTTCCCACAGCCGTGCAGTAATAATGGCAGCACTTCATAGGCGAATCGTCCCGCAGAACATACAGGGCGACAATGTCTGCTGCCATATTGACTTCGATATTATCGTGATCCCGATACTGGCGTTCCGGCCGTTCCCGGTTATAGATGTGACGAAATACCAGGACGCAATCCTCATAACGGACCGGAGGAGAGCGCGCAAAGAATTTTTGCATGGCCGGGTACAGACAAGACCGGATATAGGAGGGAGAACCACTTTCCTTTTTGGGGAGCAGCGCGGGGAGCCGGACGCTGAACCAGCCTTCCGCAGTGTAACCAATGTCCACCGGGATTTCCTCTTCCATGATCTGTTCCACATCATATTTTGCCGCCGGGTTGCCGGTATACGCCGGAAGGGTGCGGGTCAATAAGGTGAGCCGTTCCGAGTATTGCTCCAGGCTCAAAGCAGCTCCGTATGCCGCCGGAATTTGTCCATGATCCAGAAAACTTTGAATCAAATGGATTTCCCGCGTGATCTGACTGACAAACTTTTTGGCCTTCGTCAACGCCTTTTCAAATTCCGTCATTTTGATCCGTCCCCCTTTCCTGCGTAAAAGGTCACATTGGGTTCCTCCTGCCCGTCAAAATCCACCGTTGCAAACAGGCAGGGGGCTTTGGGGAGGAAAAGAGTTGAAATCATGGAAACATGGGGAACCACAATGATGTATTTCAAATCCTCCTGCGGCTGCAAAAGCCTGGTAAGGTGCTGCTCTCCATCGTAAAGCACCACGATTTCATAACCTATATTTTCTTTCAGAAAAAACAGCTGGGATGGATAGGAAGCCGGGTAATGGGCTTGGGGGCCTACCCGGTCCACAAATTTCAGCAGTACCCAAACAGCCAAAATCAGACGCTGATCCGGCTTGCTCATTTTGTCCAGCCCCAGGTAATAACCGCCGATCTCGGTAACCTGCTGTTCTTTCTTTAGGTTGCGGATGATTTTTTCCGCTGTCTGGGGCGGCTTGTTGTGCAGCAGGCGGACCACCTGCGTTTTAGGCAGGGACCCGTATTGGGACAGCCACCTGACGACGTTTTGTTCATCTTCCAATAACATAAAGTTGACACCTCCTGTGCGTATAATGGAAGAAATACGCATTTTATTCGGAATGCGTTTGCTGTTGCTTCTGTTTGAGCAGAGCTTCCAGCTCTGCCCGGTCTGTTGTAATCATTTCCTGTTCCGCCTTAGATGCCTTGATGACAACGGGAATTTTACTGTTGTTGCTGTAAATCAGGGCCTCCCCGCGTTCAAACTGTGTAATGGAGCGAATTTCCGTTCGAGTGAGCTTCAAGGTTTCTCGGACATATTCTGCCTCATCCGGTTCCAGATTGAGTATAATCTTGTTTTTGCTGTTATTGATAATAGCGCGACCATATTTTCCATCATCCAAGCTGAAAAAATCCGAAAGGTCCTGTGTCGCGGCAATGGCGGCGCCACCGAACCCTCGGATGGTTTTGAAGATAGTCAGGCAAAATTCCGCCGCCTGACGGTTGGACGAAGCTCCGATGAGCTGCCAGATTTCGTCAATGAGGATTGCTTTTTTCTTGGTGCGGTCCGCTTTGATATTGTCCCAAACATAGTCCAGAGCGATCATCATGCCCACTGGCAGCAATTTCCCTTTCAGTTCCGACAAATCCAGCACTATATACTTGTTGCTCAGATCCACATTGGTCTGCCGGTTAAAGCTCTGGGCGGAACCAGATACGAACCGGCTTACAATCGCGGCAATCCGTCTTGTCATAGGATTATCCTGCAAGTGCTTATGAAGATCTCCAAGAATTGGCATCTTTTTCATTTTGGGAGGGGTCGCGCTTGCGTCCTCATAAAGAGAACTGTTGTCATGGGTAATACCGAAGTCATGGTAGGTCTTAATAAGGGCTTCATCCAGCATCTGTTCCTCTTCATTAGTCATGTCCGGGATCAAAAGAGAGAAGAAGATCATCAGCTGCTGGATTTTCTTTGCCAGCATGGAGTCCATGTCGTTATAGTCCACATCATCAATCAGCTCCATTTCAGGGGAGATGGTATGGCGGATCTCCATTACATTGATGCAGTGGGGAGAGCCGGGGGCGATTTTGATAAATTCGCCCCCGATCCGGTCGCAGGCCCGTTTAAACTCATGGCCCTTGATGGGAGCCACAATATAGCATTGAATCCCACGCATCCGCATTCTCAAAGCTAGGAGCTGCATAGTAAAAGTCTTTCCGGCGCCGCTGGTTCCGCACATGGTCATATTCGCGTTTTTGTTTTTTTGGGTGTTGAACAGGTCCACAATACAAAGGGAATTGTTATAGCGGTTTACGCCTAGCAGCACCCCGGAATCATCCGACATTTCAAAGCTGGTAAACAGATAGCTGGCGGCGGCGCCTGTGGTCAGGACATTCCGTTTGGATTTTCTTTCCAGGTGGGGGTCCATTTGCAGAAACGGCATCACCGACCGCAGGGCCGCTTCCTGCTGGAACCGGCAGTCGCTGGTGTAAATATCCATGGATTTCAGCATATCCGCCATTTGCTTCTTGCGCCACATCAGCTCCTCATAGCTTTTGGCGGATATGGTAATAAAGACGGATAGATAAAACAAATCCTGGTTCTGGTTGGCGATCCCGTTCTTGATGTAATAACCCGCCATGATGGAATTGGTGAGTTCCTCATAATCTGTGCTGGTGTCCTGGAGACCTTTCAATTTCGTGCGGTTCAGTCGGATTCGCTGCGCCACCTTATCGATCGTTTTGCTTCGATTTTCCCGGAATAAAAAGACGTCCACATCTACGCCTTCCCCAGCGTTAATGAGGGAGGACATCCAGCCGCCCCGGACCATGCCTGGATACCCGTCCTTCTTGATATATAGGAACGAGTAATACAGGCCGTCCATAACAATGTAATTGGAATGGCTCAAATCAATACCCCGAGGTGCGATAAAATGGGAAATCCGGATATTGGGGACCGGATCCAGGCCGATCACCTTGTTCTTTGCGGCCATGGTATCCATTACGATCCTCTGAACCCGGGAGGAAAAAGGTTCCTCTATGCAGGACCCCCGGTTGAAATACTGATACAGGATTTCCGCTGTCGCTTCATCCGGGTCCTGGGGTTCCACAATGGTATTACCGCATTGTATAAAATACGCTTTGGCATTCTGTGCCGCAGTCTGGAGCATACTGTAAATCTTCCCATAGTCATCACTGCTGGCTCTGTCAATTGTCTCATATTGAAAAATCAAAAGGAAGCGCCTTGTCAGCGCTTCCCTGTTCCCAATATCTTGAATCAACCGGATATAGTCCTCTCCAAGTTCCCGGCACTTTAGGTTCTCCTCGACTTCCAAATCCTTTCGTAGAAGGGCGATATGCTTATCCGAATCCGCTTTCCTGGTGATGGACTTGAATTGCAGCCGCATGGGAGAGATTTTCAGCCAGCTTGCGAAAGAAGATATGATATTGACCTGCTCCTCTTCAGAACGCAGCATGAAATTGATCGGTTCGATTTCCAGGATTTTTAGATACCGTCCGTCTTTCGTTTCAATGATCCCGTTTTGAAGTTTCTTGATAGTCAGAAAGTCCTGGACAAACTCAAGCTTTTTTATTTTTTCTCGTCCTGGTTTTACCGGATGAAGCAGGCTTTGCAGTTTCATAATGGTATCCAACCCTCCTCATATGCAGCTTTCGTCGGTGAATCCAGAATTTGCAGATATGTCCCATATATTGGAAAAGGGAATCTCCGTCAATCCCCATAACAGCCAAAACGGCCAGAGGAATCAGGGTTACAACCATCACCACGATTCGGATCATCCCCGGCATTGGAATCCAGGCAAATTCCGGGTATCCCACTATCAGCAGGAGAATGCCGGCTTCGACTGCGTTCCTGGTTTCCACCATCCCGCCAAACACCTTTCCGGAATCCGTGTAGTTGGCTGGGATTGCGTAGACGTTTTTTACCTCTTTTTCTTCCACTTACTCACCGCCCATCACTGTGTCAAAATCAATATTGGTCAGCCGGCGGTACTGTGTCACATAATCCGGAGAACTAAGGATCACGCCGCTGCCTCCTTCACAATGGACCCACATCTTTTTTCCGTCTTCCGCGTATCCGGCAAAAATCAGGACATGATTCACCGATACCGTTCCGGGAACCGCCAGGAATCCTAAATCTCCCGGCAGCAGTTCTGCTTCCGAAATCTCTGTGGTGTGGTCCCATTGGTTCCAGCTTCCGGCCCCGATACTGATTCCGAAAGCCGTCTTAAATGCCCAGTCTGTAAAGCCGGAACAGTCCAGCCCATACGGGCGGATGGCGCCGGTTTCACTGGAACCTGCCGCCGTCACCAGCTTGGGCGTATTCCATTCGTCATTCCAGCCGGCATCAGATTTTCCGCCCCAGAAATATGGAACTTTTCCGACCAGAGATAGGGCAGTGGTCAGCAAATGCCTGCGGGCGGCACTGCATTCCTGCATCTGGACAAAGGAAAGAAGCTCCTCATCCGTCAATGGCGGGGTCTGGCCGTTTCCCAGCGATCCGTACAGGGCGCGCTTTAACGCTTCCGCCATACTGGCAATTACTTCCTCATAGGTTCGGCTGGTTCCTTCATACAAAGCGGACAAATCCACATCAAAGGCCTCAGCGATGATCTCCTGGTTAAAGGGATGAAGCGTGCAGGCCAGGTAAAGGACAGAATCCTTTGTTTTTTCTTCCGCCGTAACTGGAAACATATCGTCGATGTAAGAACGTAGTTTTTCTTCCATATCTTCTGGACTGACATCTTCCGGCTCGACAGAAACCGAATAAGCAGACAGAATATATCCCACATCGTAGCCAGCCGATGACTGGCCGTAATTTACAAAAGCTTCCATGGACAGGTCATAATCATAACCACCGCTGATAATCCAATTTTCCGCCTTGTCAAAAGACGCCTGATACCCGTCTTCCACAATTTGCGTGACAGTGGATACCAGTTCCTGATAGGTTCCATTCAATACGGCGTCCGGGTAAGGCGCTGTACCATTCAGGCCAAAAAGGCTGTTGGTTAGGATTGTTGGAAGGGAAAGGATCAGGACCACAAAGAAAACGGTGCAAAGGCAAGCGCAGATTAGGACCTTATACAGAGAATGCCGCATGGACCAAGCCGCCGACAAAACGGCCCCCCAAGGGCCCCCGGCTGCTGTCCCGGCGGCAATTTCTGCCGCAGCTTTTCCTCCTTCCGCGCTGGCCTTGACAATTGCTGCCGCGGCATTTGCCGTTTGCTCCGCGCTTTTTACGGCCGCCTGTTTCCCGGCCTGCTGTCCAAACTGTTTAGCAGCCTGTGCCATTTGGCCTGCGGCCTGAGTATATTGGTCGCTGCCGTCTCCCATTTGTGTGTGGTTTTCTTCGGACAATTGAGCACCTCCTTAAGACAAGCAGCTGTCATACCAGGTTAAATCCGGCAGACAGCTGCTCTTTTTCAATCAATTCTTTTTCTTTGGCGGCTTTACTACATTGGGGTTTACTCGGTTTGGCGGCTGGTAACGGCTGGGGCTGTTTCGATACCGGACCGTTTCCACATTCACCGATTTTACGCTGCCGTTTTCATAAACAGGCTTGCCATTTTCGTAGACCGGTTTCCGTTCCACGGATGCTTCCCCATGAATCGCAAACCACTGATGGCCGCTGTTGTCTTCAAATACTTGGTAATCACCGCGAGGGGGCATATACTGGGCAATGTCGTAGAACATGGTTCCGGTCCCGTCCCCATGCCGGACTTCAAAGTGCCCTTCTGTCCGCTGGCTGCCGTCCACTGACGTAATCTGCTGCTCATATCCGGGCATAAATTCCTGGAATGCAGCCTGGTTATATGCCGCTGCGCTTTCCCCAGGTTCAAACTGCGGGACAGTTCCATTTGGCATCATGGCGTACCATTCCATTCCGCTGGAATCCATCATGCTGGTATGAGGAGCGTCCGGTTCCGCAAAGAACGCGCTGTTGTACCACATCGTGCTTCCAGCATCTGTGGTAGCTTCCAAAGCGCCCTCACTAACTGTGCGCAGGGTAGTCCCTTCTGAAATACCGGGGAAGGCAGCGGAAATTTGGTCAGCTTCCGATGCGCTCCCGGTAAATTCCGGGGTGTGGAACAAGGCGCCGCGGCCTTCACCGCTGGCCATTTGATACCAAGTACTTCCGTCTGACGCTGTAACCAGTGAGTGGGCTCCCTGGGGTTTCTCAAACTGGGAAGTGTTGTACAGCTCCACGTTTGCGCTTGAGCCGTCCGGCCCGGTGGCAACGGTGCTGATGTGCCCGCCGGTGATTTGAGTACCGCTGAGCTTTTGACCGCTTAGCTGAGGCATATAGTTTCCAAGGCTGCGGTCCGCAATATCCCCGGCAATGCTGCCGGATACATTGGGCATCCGGGATGCCACCGAGGAAATGGATTCGCCGGTCAGAACCGCGCCGTTCCGCGCGGCGATGCCGCCAAAGGTCCGCGCCACAAAGCCAAGGCCGCCTCCGGCCCCCATCCGGGCGCCGCCGTTTACGACTGCGTCGCGGACGTAGGAGCTGCCTTTGAATTTGCTGGCAAAACCAGCGGAAAAACTGGCGGCGCTGCTTCCGCCATGGAATACGCTTCCAGCGCTTTTTGCGGAGCCACCCAAACCGGACAAGGCCCGCGCCGTCATCAGGATCTCCATCCCCATACTGGAACCGGTCTGGGCCACATTCAGACCCATAGACGCCAGATAGCTGTCAAATTTCTGCGCGGTTTTCAGAAATGCCAGCGCACAAAACATCCAGAGGAAAATGTTTCCTTCTCCACTGGACAGCGCGCCGCCGTCTCCAAGAAACTGCCCGACCGAAGAACTGAACCCTCTCAGAAACCAGACGTTCATGACCAGGAGAAGCAGCTGGGACCCCACCATACGGCACCAGGATTTGAACACTTGTGCCGTAGCTTTGGAGCCGCCCATACAGTAGGCGAGTGGAGAGGTGTAGCACAGCACGCCGACTACAATATATCGTTCCACTGTTTCCAGCAACAGCTTAAAATAATTCCACCCCAGGGAGATTTCCAGGACCAGCAGCAGAATAAGGCCGACTACGGAAGATACCGACACAATGGTGGTAATACCATTCAGAAGCACCTCCTCTATACCGGCAAAGGTGAAATCTTCCGCCTCCATGGGGACCTCCATTAGAGCTGTATAGGGCGCCCTGGCGATTTCCAACGTGATTTCAAAAATGGGTTTGGCAAATCCGATCAGCAGGGCAAACAGGGAACCCCGCGCAACCAGCTGCAAAGGATGCTCGGTTTCTGAAATCGGACCGCCAAAGGCTTTGAACAGCTGCCAGACAATAATCAGAAAGAGCAGCGCCCAGGCTGTGTACTGCATAATAGAGAAAGCCTTTGACAGAAACGGAAAGTATTCCTCCATTACAGTCATATCTGTGCCCAGCGCTGAAAGAAAAATGCCGGAAACAGCGTCCAAAAGCTGACTGATAATGCTGGCAACCCAGTTTGCGATCCCCTCAAAGATCCAATCGACGATAATCCGTCACCTCCAATCCATACCGGTAGAACGCGATTAACCGTTGTACTGTCCGCCTTCTACCAGCGGCTGCAGGTAAGCGACAATGAATCCCAGGCAGTTTAGGACGATCCAGGCAACAACGATCCGCTTCAGCCAGGACGTTGCTTCGTCCACTGCCCGTTGATTCCTGGAAATCATCCGCACCAGCAAGGCAATGGCGGCCGCTGTGACGGCTACAATCGTGCTGATCCCTGCTACTTGGCCGTAAACATCCTTCATGATGTCGGAAAACCGATTCCAAATGGTATCGTCAGCGGCATAAACTGGCTGGATACTCAGTATCAGCCCGGAGATAGCCCCGATGACGTTCCAATACCTGGTCACCAGGAACTTCTTGAAATTTTTCTTGTTTTTTGCCATTCGCTTTGTTCCTCCTTTGTTCAAAATAAAATACGCTGTTTCGGAACCTTTTCTCGGTTCCTGAAACAGCGTCCTTCCGCCCAGTCCCATTTTGGGACAATATCATCATACCACTTTTCCATTCTCATGTCATCGGCGCAGGCTCTGCAATTTTTTTTATTTTTTGTGCCTAGCAGGATGTCCTTAACTTGCGATAGAATCGTCCCCTGATCATTCAGCACAAATTCTCCAGCAAGGTCAAAAGTTCCAGCCAGGAATCCATTTCTGCCGCGGGCACAGACCAGAGCCGCAGGGAAATGATCCCGATAGCCTGCGTCCGCAAACGGTAATAGTGGCGGGCAGAAATGTCCAGCCGGTACAGCAGATCCGCGTGGGACAGCTTTTCCGGCGCGATGTAGGTGAGGTAGATGATTTCATACATTTTCTCCCCGTTATCCGGCTTTTTCTTGAGAATGCTCAACGCCTCGTTCAAACGGTCAAGCAGCAGCCGAGACTTTTCGATGCTCTCCAGCCGGCTTTCCAGCTTTTTGTTATCCAGACTCAGCTCAATGTCCACATAATCCAGCAGCGCGTCCAGATTGCCCAGAGGACGTTCTAGTTCTTCCTCAATGGCAGATGGGAAACACTCCAGCGCCCACACAATATTCCGGTAATTGCGGAGCAGCATTTCCGTATTGTGATAAGTTTTCTGCTTTTTATCTTTCTGGGCCTGCCGGATTTTGTCATCTCGAATTTCCGTATCGGCCAGTATACCGCGTTTGGTAAGCAAATTGAGAAAAGCCGTAGACTGGGCTGAGAGTTTGCTTTCCTGCTGCTCATAGGCAGACGCGTTCCATTGTTGATTTTCACTCATGATAATTCTCCTCACTATTCTTGATATTCACCATCAGCCGGCAGGGGCCTCTGATCTTTTTTGACAGCTGGCACATAGATTGTACCTCTGCAGTCATAACTACAATTCCTACAATTCTTACAATGCAAAGAAAGATACGCGCGTATTATAGGGGGGAAAGTGCAACGCGGTTCTTAAGTGCGTCTTTGCATAAACGTTATCTGACTTTGGCATAGTAAAAGGACAGTTCTTTTTAGGGAACTGTCCTTTTCGATTTGTTTAATTTAAACGTTGCCTTATTCTGCCAGACCTTTACTCCAGCATGCCTCCATTCCCATAGTATCCACAACATTAAAAAGGATACACAATTTTGTCAGGATGGCGCGCGTGTCTTTGTCGCTGTGAGTACAACGATGAACCAAATAGTAAATGTCTGTTGATAATTTTGCTGTGATACATCCTGCAAACGAATTACTTGCTGCGGCGCGGAAAATCTTTTTTGCATCGTCGGCAAACGGTTCCCTGTTTTGAATCGCATCCATTATCACACAGGTATCCACTAAGACTCTCATATTTCACTAAGCCTTTCTTCACGAGCTTCTTCTAAAGTCATGGCAGCTGGGACGCTGCCAAACAGGGATTCCGCAATGTCTAAACGATCTTGGTAAGGATTTGATAATTTGGCAACCACTTTTCCGTTACGGGTAATGTAAATATCTTCGGTACTAGCAAGCAAAAGGTACTTGCTTAAATTATTTTTGAGTTCTGTCGCAGTGATTGACATATCGAAACCTCCTTTTGATAACTTTATTATATTAAAATTGATCAAAATTATCAAGTAAATCGTACGAAATTTACGGATATTTTGCTTTGCGATAGAATAAATACCTTTTTGCACTTGTGTTTTTATGATTGTCTGGCAATCGGCAAGGTCCTCTGATCTCTTTTAATTTTTCAGAACTGATCCCGTAGATTGTACCTCTGCAGTCATAACTACAATTCCTACAGTTCTTACAATGCAAAGAAAGATACGCGCGTATTATAGAGGGAAAAAGTGCAATGCGGCTTTTGGGGGCGCGATATAGGCACACTTTTTTCCGGACAATAAGTAACTCTTCGTTTTTCCATGGAAAGTCAGCTACCATTTTGGATAGGCGCTCATGGTCAGTACCCTTAAAATGCTTATTTTCTGAGAAAATGCGTATTTTTTCCAAAATGCTCACGACATCTTCCTGGGAGGGCTGGAATGTTTCTGTTCCGGTGGGATATTTACTGTTGTAAATAAGGCAGCCATAAGAGCCGGGAAGACGGTGTAGTTTAAAGGTATCCTGATATTTCCGCAGGAACCGCCAAACCTTGGTCTTTTCCCATTTCCAGCGCCGTCCCAGGACTTCCAAGGTCAGGACGCTGCGACGGCGTTCAAACTGGATGACCGGCCCAAGCATAGAAAAAGCATTGCCCCGATCCTTCCAGACTGTGTGGCACCACAGATCAAGCCAGGCATCCGATTCTTGAAACGTGAACCCGGCATCCGCAAGGCGCTGGGTAATATTCCGGGGAAGGCAGAGAAATCCATATCCTTCTGTTGTATAAACGGAACCGTCCGTACATGCGGCGCCGGAGCATTTCAAAACCCAGTCATGGATCCGGTAGGTCAGTTTC
>ERZ1643249.2646-NODE-2646-length-16523-cov-4.968606_pt1 | contig 16523 bp, 13 predicted proteins | sample MGYA00579263_ERZ1643249 | MGnify/ENA primary metagenome ERZ1643249 (study PRJEB29033, sample SAMEA4952264) | chicken gut metagenome | biome: Broiler Chicken; feature: Gastrointestinal Tract; material: Caecum | place: Ireland | collected 2018 | study: Broiler...
ACCTTACAACCATTGTAGTGGGTGATTTTGAGGATGATGAAATTCTTGAAAAGCTTGAAAATGAATTCAAATTCAAAGACAACCCGGGTATTGAAAAGTGCAAAAGCGATGAAAGAATTCCCGAGATAATAATTAAAAACCCGACAGATATTGAACTTAAGGGCGATGTCAACACGGGCTATCTGATGTTAGGATTTTTGTGTGACAGTGCAAAAAATCTTAAAGAAACAATTGCTCTTGACATTATTTCAATAATTCTTGGTGAAGGCAAGAGTTCAAGGCTTTACTCAAGATTCATTGAAAACCCGTCAGAACCTTATGTTTACCAGATTGAAACATGTCACTATCAGTTTAAAGACGGAGATAATTTCTTTATAGAAGCCACTTTTGACCCCGCAAAAAAAGATGCACTTATGACGGAGTTAAAAGAAGAACTTGATAAACTTGCACAAATAAGCAGCGAAGAGTTAAATAAAGCAAAAAAACGCGCAAGAGTAAATTTTGCCCAAGAGGCGGAAACAGTATCGGACATAGCGGATTCAATAGGGTACTATATAACGGTTTGCGAAGACTTAAATCCGGCATCAAAGTATCTTGATACATTAAATGAAATAGATACTTTATACATAAGCCAAACGGCGCAAAAATATTTAAACCGCAATGTTTGCTCAAGCTGCACGCTTATGCCCCAAGGAGACAGATAATGGAACATATTTTAAAGAATGATATAGATATAATAATAAACAACAGAAAAAACACCCCGAGAACCTGTGTATGTTTTTATTTTGCAACAGATAAACCCGAGAAATATTCCGGCACATACGGACTTTTTGCAAAACTGCTTTTACAGGGTACAAAAACAAAAGACGCAAAAACCCTTGCCGCAGAACTTGAAAGTGAATGCATAGATGTGTCCATAAAAGCAAAACAGGATTACATCAAAGTAAGTTTTCTGTTCTTAAACGAAGATTTTAACCGCGCAATGGAATATGCTAAAGACATTCTGTTAAACTCAACTTTTAGTGAATTTGAAAAAGAAGTCTACAAAATAAAAGGCGAGATTAAAGCAGATATGGATAACCCGAGAATCCTTGCTTCCGACACTTTTGTAAGAAATATGTTCAAGGGGCATTATTATTCAAATACCTGCACAAAAACACTTGAGGAAATTGATAAAATTACAAAAGAGGACATTTTTGAAGTACACAGGCAGCTGCTTTCATCAAGAAAAGTGATTTCAATTGCGGGCGATATTCAAAACACGGAAAATATCTGCGATTATTTTCATAAAAATTTCGATTTTATGAAATCATCACACAGCGAATCGCAAATAAAACCGGTAGAAGATTTATGGATTAATGAAAATGTCGAAATTGTAAAGATTTCCAAAAATGACCTGAATCAGGCACAACTCTTTCAGGGCTGGATTGTACCGAACATGCACAGTGAAATGTACTACAAAATTTCTCTTATGAACAACATTTTAGGCGGCTCGGGGTTAAGCTCCAGACTTTTTGTGGAACTAAGGGATAAACAGGGGCTCGCCTACACAGTAAGAAGCAGCTACGAAACACTCTCAAAATCCGCATTATTCAGCTTCTATATTGCAACAGAGCCTAAGAATATCAGGAAATCATTGGATGGGTTTATGTCAGAATTGGATAGAATAGCAAAAATTCCCCCCACGGAAGAAGAAGTTGCCGGTGCCAAAGAAAATATCATAGGACGTCTGGAGTACTTTTCCCAAACAAACTCGCAGCTTGCTTCAACAGAAGGCTACAACTACCTTTCGGGGCTGGGGCTTAATTACAATGAAAGATTTATCAAAGAAGTAAATAAAATTAATGCCGCAGATGTAAGCGCCGCAGCAAAGCTTATTTTAAACAAAAAGTCACTTATCTGCGCGCTCGCTCCGGATAAATATTTAAAATTTTAATTTTGTTTAATAATTTGCATAAATATTTACGATAAATTAAAATATAAATATGATAGAAGCAAAGCGCGGACAAATAGTTATAATCAAATGCCCTAAATTTCCCGAATTAGAGGGTATAATAGAAAGTGTCGAAAACGACAGGCTTAAAATATTCTACCAGAAAGATTTTGAAAGCTATGCCTGGGCACTGAGCGAGGGCGATGAAGTATTTGTCAAGGTTCACACACAGTTCGGCATAAAGCCTATGAACTCGATGGTAATATGCGCGCCTTCAAGCGACGGGAAACTTGTAATTGAAAATGCAAAAACACTGGCTATTTATCAAAAACGCGAGTTTGTCCGCGCCGCAGTTGATTTCAGGTTCTTTATCAAAAAAGAAGGAAAACTCATAGGTGCAAGCTGTGCCGATATTTCGGCAGGCGGAATAAAATTTATTCCGGATGAGTATATTTTCAACATTGATGATACAATTGAACTAAAATTCCTGAGCGAAGAATTCGGAAAAGACATCAATGCAAATGCGCGCATAATAAATTCGATAGGCGATAAACTGATTGCAAAATACTCCGACATCAGCGAATTTGACAGAGATAAAATAGCCGGATTCTGCTTAAAGGTTTTAAGCGAGAGAGGCTAAAATAAGTTTATATTGGAGAGAACTTTTGAAAACCGACAATAATATAAAAAAAATAGACAAACTTGCAAAAAGCGGTCAGATACAAAAGGCAATAGAGTACTGCCAGTCAATCCTTTTGAAAGAACCGTCAAATACTGCCCTGTGCGTACGCCTTGGCGATTTATACATGGACTGGCATCTTGATGTATATCAGGCAAAACAATACATAGACGAAGCCATAACTCAATATCAAAGAGCGGCGGAAAGCCTCATAGACGACCCTTCTATATACTACAAAATAGGTTTTGCCTTTTATCACAAAGGCGAACTGGACAGAGCTATTAATTACTTTAACCTTGCTCTTGGCAAGGGGGCAAATAAAGCCCAATGCCACTATATGATTGCACAATCGCTAAAGAAAAAAGACCGTTACCATGATGCACTCGATGAGGCAAATGAAGCACTTAAGCATACTTTTTTGCGCTCGTCAAGAATACATTATCTAAAATACAGGCTTCTTAAGGCATTGTTTTTTAAATCCGTAAAAACAAAAATTCAAAGTTATACAGATTTAATACTGTCGGTGCTTACACTGCCTTTTGACACGGAAGCAATTAAAAACGTTATTAATAAAGCAAAAATAGTGACAATTTTTCCTGCACTTGTAAATGCTTACAAATACTATGCGCTCAAAGACTATGAAAAAGCTATAGGAATATATTCGCAGGCAATAGATAAAATGCCGGGGTTTGCGCCGCTTTACTCACTGCTTGGCGACGTATACAGAGCCGTAGGCAAGCATGAAGAGGCGATAGTCGAATATAAGATGGCACGCTGGATAGATTCACTGTGCTTCAGCGCCTATTCGGGACTTGTACAGGCATACGAGGAAATGGGCGACTATGATAATGCCATAATTACATATAAAAAATTTATTTCAATTCACCCGAATAATGCCGTTCTTCACAGCAATGTGGCAAATCTTTATTTTATGAAGGGTGAAATTGATGAAGCCGTTTCGCATTACCAGAGCGCCATAACCCTTAACCCGAAACAGGATTGGACAAGCCTCGTGGCGCAGACTCTTGGATATATTCAACAGAATGTTACAAAAAATGTTCAGGCGGCTGTATCGTCATTTCACATTGCCCATTTGCTCGCGCCGAAAGAAATTGATATCTATGTCAGTCTGGGCAGTGCTTTTTATGATGCGGAAGACTATAAAAACGCACTCATAGTATACAGAAGAGCACTGGAACTTGAGCCCAACAACGCAAAAATTCACTGCAATATGGGCTATCTTTACTGGGGCATGGGCGATTTAACGGAAGCCATAAAAGAATACAATCTCTCTATTAAATACGACCCGAACTATGACATAGCGCACAACAACCTCGGTGTTATTTACCTTGACGACTTGGCGCACATCTCAAATGCAATAGAGTGCTTTAAGCACGCAGCTGAAGCGAACCCTAACTATGCGCTTGCTTATTACAATCTCGGCAGAGCTTATGCTATTAAAGGCGAAAAAATAGAAGCTGCAAAATATTATCAGCTTGCCTATGATGTTAATTCCATAACCGAGGAAATTGATCCTGCGGAAATTCAGGAAAGATTAAATAATCTTTTTGACTAATAATAAAATTTCAATTTTAGTGTAAAGTTGTTATATGTCTATATGGAGCTACATATTAAAGAGGATTTTGCAAGGTATACCGATTATTATAATCGTATCCTTTATAAGTTTCTTTTTAATCAGACTCTCACCCGTTGACCCGCTTGCGGAACTTCGCATGAACCCGTCCATTACAAAGCAGACCCTTGAAGCCGAAAAAATACGCCTGGGACTTGATAAACCGGTAATTGTACAATACTTTATATGGGGCAAGAATTTTATCCGCGGAGATATGGGTACAACCGTGAGCGGCGAGCGTGTAAGTGCAAAAATTAAAGAAAGAGCATTTAATACACTGCTTTTATCCCTGAGTGTCATTTTCTGGACATGGATAATAGGAATACCGCTCGGCATTATAGCGGCACTTAATTACAGAAGCACTTTTGACAGAATTTTGACCGTTGTTTCAAGTATAGGCATGGCGATACCGTCTTTTTTCTTTGCCATCCTGCTTTTAATTTTTGCCCAGAAATCAGGGCTGTTCCCGATAGGAGGACTTACATGCCCGAATTTCTCGGATATGGACTTTACTCACAAAATTCTTGATATCGCACATCACCTGTTCCTGCCGACTGTTGTGCTTACCACAATTTCACTTGCGGGTCTTTCACGCCAGATGCGCTCAAACCTTCTTGACGTGCTCGACAGTGATTATGTAAAATTTGCAAGGGCAAAAGGTCTGCCGCCCTCCAAAGTCATAATAAAACATGCCCTGAGAAACGCCATAAATCCTCTTGTCACTCTTTTGGGATTTGAATTTGCCGCACTTTTAAGCGGAGCGGCACTCACCGAGTACGTTTTTCAATATCCCGGGCTGGGCAGGCTTATCCTTGAAGCTGTTATGAAATCAGATATAAACCTTGTTATGGCAAGCCTTATAATAGGTTCTTTTATGCTTATTGCGGGCAATATCCTCTCGGATATACTGCTTAAACTTACCGACCCGAGAGTGAGGCTGTAGTGAGAAACTTTTTCAAACAATTTTTAAAAGACAAATTTGCAATAATATCATCATTTGTGCTTTTAATTCTCTACAGTGCCATTTTTCTTGCAAATTTTATCGCACCTTATCCAAAAGATTTTTCAGACAGAAAACTCTCATACGCGCCGCCCTCCAATGTATATTTTATTACCCCCGAAGGCAAGCTCAGCCGCCCTTATACATACAACTATGTAAGAAAATTTGACAAAAATTCACTCAGAATGTATTTTGTACAGGACAGAAGCCAAAAATATTACCTGACGCTCTTCCCCGAGGGTTTTGAATACAAATTCCTTGGAATTTTTAAAACCAAAAGACACCTTTTCGGCGTTGAAAAGGGCGGAAATATATTTCTTTTAGGCTGCGATATTAACGGCAGGGATAATTTTTCAAGACTCCTGTACGGCGGACAGGTATCACTGACCATAGGATTTCTTGCACTTTTTATCTCATTTCCCATAGGGCTTATCTACGGCGGAATAGCAGGGTATTTGGGCGGCATAACGGATATGCTTATGATGCGTCTGGCTGAAGCCGTAATGTCAATACCGAGCTTTTACCTTTTAATAATCCTTGCCGCAATTCTACCCTCCGGCATGACAAGTTCGCAGAGGTTTTTACTTATAACCGTAATTCTTGCACTCATAGGCTGGGCAGGATTTTCACGCGTGGTCAGGGGCATGGTGCTCTCAATCAAAACAGGAGATTATGTTAAAGCCGCCCGCTCAATAGGAGCCTCGCGTGCAAGGATTATTTTAAAACACATTCTGCCGCAAACATCAAGCTATGTAATAATCGCAATAACCCTGAGTGTACCAAGCTACATACTTGCAGAGTCGGGTCTCAGCTTTCTGGGGCTTGGTATACAACAGCCGGACGCCAGCTGGGGAAATATGCTCAAGGAAGCACAGGAATTTGCAAACATCATGTATCGCCCCTGGCTTTTAACCCCCGGTTTTTTAATTTTTGTTGCGGTTTTGTCATTCAACCTGATAGGCGATACAATAAGAGATATACTGGATCCAAAGTCTGAAATTAAATAGAGGTTTATGGAAAATTTAGATATCTTAAGCGACTACAATCTGCTCATACTCTCAAGGATAGGGCTTTCCATCCTGTTTGGCTTTATGCTCGGCTTTGAGCGTGAAATCACGGGCAAATTTGCAGGCCTTAGAACACACATCCTTGTATGCACGGGCGCCTGCGTTTTTACAATACTTTCAATCTACGGCTTCAAAATGGCGGAAACCGCAGGTTTTGTGGGAACCAATGACCCTGCACGTATTGCAGCGCAAATAATAACAGGTATAGGTTTTATAGGCGCGGGCACGGTAATGAGAAGCGGAACAAACATTCTGGGCATTACAACCGCAGCAACCCTCTGGGTGTGTGCCGCGGTGGGTATGGCATGCGGAACGGGAGAGTTTTCACTTGCTGCAATTGCAACAATTTCCACAATGGCAATCCTCACCCTTATAAGAATTTTTGAAAAAAAGGTTATACGCCAGAGAATTTCACATTATCGCAATATAGAAATAAAACTGAGTACAAATATTTCAAACATAGAAAAACTAAATGCCATTCTTGAGAAAAACTTTTCAAGAATAACAAAACTTGAGAAAAAAGTGCTTAACGGCACAGATTTAAAAATTAAAATGAATGTGGTTACAAACAGAGGCCTATACAGTATAAACGAGATTTTTGCCTGTCTTGAATGCCTGAATTCTCTTGAGGTGCAGGAAGTCTATGAGTAAAGACATACAAGAAATTCAGGAATATTTGAAAACAATAGGCTGGACGCTTTTTGTTGCAATTATTGTTGTTTCTATTTCCGTTATCGATCTTCGGATAAACACTTCAAGCAAAAAAATAACATCCGAAAAACTTTTGATTGAAAATAATGACGATATAACGGACTACCTGAATCCAAAGCTGGCAATAGATGAACTTCTTTATCAGGAAAAAACAGATGGTGCAAATTACATAATAAATTTAAAGCTGGCTTTTTTATATGAATTAATCAAAGACTACAACGGCGCAGAGGAAAACTATCAAAAAGCGCTTTTAAAATCTCAGAATTCCGCATTTAGTGTATACAAAAGCGCAATATTTTATGCAAAACAAAAAAAATATCAAAAAGCTCTTGCTGTCTCGGCACTCTTTCCCCAGACAAAAGATAAAAAAATATATGAAATGAAAGCCCGATTTTACGACGCGCTTGCATCATCTTTTTTATCTGATAAAGATTACCCTAATGCCGTAAAAATTTTTAAAATTGCACATAAATACGCAAGAAACACCGATAAAACCCTTGAACTTAAAACAGCAAAGGACACTGCGCACTCATACAGCGAATATGCAGACAAATTTATAAGCGAAAATAACCCCGTTCATGCGGCACAAATGCTTGAAAATGCACTGGAATTTTATCCCGACCCGTATGCAATGTATAAACTTGCTCTCGTATATCAAGGCGTTGACAATATAAAAGCACAAAAATATATGGAAAGAGCATATAATGCCGCTCCTGAAATTGTTAATCTTGATATGTACAACAAGCTCTTAAGGGATATTGTAAAAGAGTATAATGACACGGGCGAATACTCAAAGGCAAGTTTTTACAAACTAAAACAGGAAAATTTTAAAAGAAAACTTGCAGGCAGCAATATTTTCAAAGACGACATAAAAATTGAAAATTTTAAAATTCACAAAAGCGGCGGCTTTATTTTTTCAAGAAAAAAATATTATGTAATTTTTGACCTGAAAAACAACAGCAGCTATCCCGTAGACAATCTATTCATAAAAATTGTCATCAAGCCGCGCGGAGAAAATATCATTGAAACCGAGAAAAAAATAATTACAAGAAACAACCCGATTGAACCCAAAAAAACCGCAAAAAGCATTGCGGTGCCGTTTGAATCAAAAGAGACGGCGCTCGGCAGATATGCAGAAATACAAATTCTTGCAAAAAAAGATATCCGCGCTAAGTGGGTTGTTATAGATTATCTGACCGCAAGTTTCACAAAATAGTGTAAAAAACTGTACTAAATATTATGCTTGTGCTATTAATAATATTATAAGTGAGAAGAATAAATTAATATTGGAGCATAATGAGAGTACACGAACTCGCAAAAGAACTTAATACAACGGCAAAAGAGCTTATCGAAAGAGCTAACATCAAGCTTGGCGTGGTTTTAAAATCGCACAGCGCCACAGTAAGCGAAGCAAATATAGATAAAATCAAGGCATTATACACCAAAACTGAAGAGAAAAAGGCAAAACCCAAGGCTTTTGTTGTTAAAAAACAAAAGACAAAAACCGAGGAAAAACCGCTAGAAACAGAAGAAAAAACGGTTTCAAAGGTTGTTGAGGATAAAAAAGAAACATCGACAGAAAAAAATGAACCGGTAATTGAGCAGCCAAGATTGAAGTCCAGACTGGAAATTGTCCGTCCGGCGCCAAAAAAGCCTGCTCCCGTAAAAGAAGAAAAACCGGCTGTAAATAAAATTGAAAATATTCCTTCACTTACAAAAAGAAATTTTGCAAAGACGCAAAATGAAGAAAAAGCGGAAGAAAAAGCAAAAAATACAGAATCTTCCGCGGATAAGACAAAAAGTGCTCCAGTGCAGCAGCCCAGAGTGCCCATAAAGCGTCATATTATTTCTCAGGATATATACGCAAATCAAGATTCCAGAAATAAAAAGAAAAAGAAAGAAAAATCCTACAACAAAGAAGAAGAGCAGGAAAGAATAAGTCTTGAAAAGGCAGTTCAATCCAAACACAAAAAGCATGTTCAGGAGACAAAGGTTGAAGAAGAAGTCAAATCGGTTGTAATCAACCGTCCGATGACAATCGGCGAATTATCCGACAAAATCAAAAAAACTCCTGCGGAAATCATTAAATTCCTTATGATGCAGGGTATCATGGTAACGGTAAACTCACCTATAGACGTTGATACAGCTAAAAAAGCCGCGCAAAACTTCGAAATAGAAGTACTTGACGAGGATTTAGACGCGTTTATAGAAGAAGAAACGATGAAAGAAGAAAAAAATAAATATCTTCTGAATGCCGACGAGAGCATGCTTATTAAACGCGCACCCGTAGTTACGATTATGGGGCACGTTGACCACGGCAAAACAACTCTTCTGGACTCTATCCGCGCTTCAAAACATAAAATAGTTTCTACCGAGGTCGGAGGAATTACACAGAGTATCGGTGCATACACCGTATGGCTTGATGACAGGAAAATTGTCTTTATAGATACTCCCGGTCACGAAGCTTTTACACAAATGAGAGCACGCGGCGCTCAATCAACCGATATAGCAATTCTTGTTGTTGCGGCGGATGACGGCGTTATGCCCCAGACGGTTGAAGCAATCAACCACGCAAAATCCGCAAATGTACCTATTATAATTGCAGTCAATAAAATGGATAAACCCGATGCCGACCCCGACAGGGTTCTGCAGCAACTAACAGAACATGGTCTGATACCTGAAAAATGGGGCGGAGATACTATATGCGTCAATGTATCGGCACTTCAAAAAACCGGTATAGACGAGCTTTTAGAATATATTCTACTCGTTGCCGATATGCAGGAGCTGAAAGCCGTTGAAAAATGCCCCGCAACAGGTGTTATAATTGAAGCAAATCTTGACAAAGGCAAGGGTCCTGTTGCAACAATGCTTGTTCAAAACGGCACCCTAAAAATCGGCGACTCAATTGTTGTAGGCACAGTTGGCGGCAAAGTCCGTGCACTTCTTGACGATTCCGGCAGACGCGTTAAAAGCGCCGGCCCCTCAACTCCTGTTGAAATTCTCGGTCTTAATGAAGTTCCGCAGGCGGGCGACACTTTTGAGGCGGTTGAAAACGAAAAGGTTATGCGCCAGATAGTACAGGAGCGCAAGCAAAAAGAACGCTCCACAAGGCTTGAAGCCATGACTGCAGCTCATATCAAAAAAGAAACACTTAATAATGATGAGATTAAAAACCTCAACCTCATCATTAAAGCCAATACCCATGGTTCGGCAGAAGCCGTATCTCAGGCCATACAGAATGTTAAATCTTCAAAAGTTATACCTAAAATCATTCACGTAGGTGTAGGCGATATCTCGGAAGCCGATGTCATGCTTGCCTCGGCATCAAATGCCATTATTATGGGCTTTACGGTAAAAGAAGACGCTAACAGCCTGCTTGCAGCTGAAAAAGAAAAAGTACAAATCAAGAAATACGACATTATCTATCAGGTTCTTGAAGATGTTGAAAAAACAATGCTTTCACTGCTTGAGCCCGAAATTGAAGAGGTTGAACTCGGCAAAGCAGAAGTAAGACAGGTATTCACGGTCGGCAAAACAAACCGCATTGCGGGCTGCTATGTACTTGAAGGCAAAATCGTCCGCTCAAAAACAGCAGTTCTTATCAGAAACGGCGAGCAGATATTCAAAGGCGAAATTGACCAGCTTAAACGCTTTAAAGATGATGTTAAAGAAGTTGCCACAGGTTTTGAATGCGGTATATCTTTTGCTAAGTTTAACGACATTCAGGAAGGCGATATTATTGAAGTTTCAACCACAAAAGAGGTTGAAAGAGTGACACTGGTGTAGGAAAAAACAATGTCTTTAAGAAATGAAAGAGTCAGAAAAGCACTTATGCGCGAGATTTCGGATATTTTGCGCACAGAGATAAAAGACCCTAAAATAGCGGGTATTGTATCTATAACAGATGTTGACGTATCGCCGGATAATTCCGCTGCAAGGGTTTTTTACAGTGTTTTCGGTGATGATAAAACAAAAGAAGAAACGCGTGCCGCCTTAGAAAAAGATACTCCGCGAATCCGCCATGCGGTAGGACAGAGAATAAGACTGCGCCACACACCGTCACTGCTTTTTATACTTGATGAGTCACTTGAGCGCGGTGCTAAAATAACCGAGTTAATTGACAAAATATCACGCGGCGAAATCAAATAATGCCCATGTATTTTTTAAACATATACAAAGAAAAGGGTATGACATCTTTTGATGTTATACATAAATTGCGAAAAATTTTAAACATTAAAAAAATCGGTCACTCGGGAACCCTTGACCCGCTTGCGCAAGGGGTATTGCAAATAGGTGTGGGGGGTGCTTCAAGGCTGCTTGAATATCTTGCTGAAGATAAAAGCTACAAAGCTCAAATAAAATTCGGATACACAACAGATACTCTTGACAGCGAAGGCGAAAAAAACTTTGTAGCGGCACCTGACTTTTCAGAAAGCGACCTTATTGAAACACTTGAAAAATTTAAAGGCAAAATCAGTCAGATTCCTCCAAAATACAGCGCAATTAAATCAGGCGGAAAAAAACTCTATGAACTTGCAAGAGCAGGTAAAACACTGCCTGAAATAAAACCGCGCAACGTTGAAATATTTGAAATAAAGCTTATAAAATTTACCGCCCCTGATGAAGCCGAAATCTTTGTGCACTGTTCAAAAGGCACATATATACGCTCCATTGTGCGCGATATAGGTGAAATTCTCGGCTGCGGCGCGTATATGAGCGGCCTTGTGAGAACAAAGGCGGGGAATTTTAAAATAGAAGATTCAAAAAAAATATCTCCCGATATTGAAAAATATGCAATTAACCCCATTTTTGCACTTAATTTTAAAAAAATTCAGCTTAATGAAAACGAATACAAAAAGGTAATAAACGGAAATCCGCTCAAATGCGGCATATCAGGCAGAAACGGCGAAAAATTTATGTTGATTTACAACAACACTCTTGTGTCAATTGCAAATTTATCGGATAATATATTAAAAATGGAAAAGGTTTTTAAAACGGAGTAAAAAATGGGTGTTTTTATAAGAACTTTAATTGCGTGCCTTATAATTTGTGCGGGCTATTACGTGTATATGTTTCTGGGCAAAGAAAGCTACCAGCCCCTCAATACCAACGAAACAACAGTAACACGCGAAGTAAAGACAGACAAAATACAACCCCAAACACCAAAAAGAGAAGAGCCTGAAGAAAAACAGGAAGAAATGCAGATTTGTTTTATGAGTGATGAAAATACAACACACTATGTAAAACGAAAAACCGATAAAGCAACACTTGAGGGAGCTATTGAAGAACTTTTAAAGGGCCCCACAAAATACGAAACATCTCACGGCGTATACTCTGAAATCCCGCAGGATGTCAAACTCATGTGGGTAAAGGATGAAAACGGAAAAATCATTGTGAATCTCACCCGCAATTTTGAATACGGCGGGGGCACAAAAAGTATTCAAAACAGAATCAAGCAAATAAAACTTACTGTTGACTCGTTTAACCTAAAGAAGCCTGTTTATCTGTATCTTGATGGCAAACAGGTTGAGTATATGGGCGGGGAAGGTATCTACATAGAACAGCCGCTTAACTAGTTTATTTTACAACCCTTGCAACGGAACATACTTTATCGGCGTCGTAAGTTTTATTTATAATACTTCCGCCGTTGCTTTCTACAGTATAAACCTTTCCGTTTTTAACCTCTTTTATAATAACCGTATGATCCATTCCGCCGTTGCCGTTAAGGTCTATTGCCGCAAGGTCGCCACTTTTGGCATTTTTCAGCGAAACCGTTGAACCTGCCTCTTTTGCGGCGCGAAAGACATCGGGACCCCAGGCTTTTTCCCTCTCGGAGAGATTATTATACCAGTCGGCACGCTGCTCTTTTTGCAATGAATTATCTACTACATAAGTTGCAAAGTCATCACATGTGCCGCCGCGCTCAACTCTTACAAACTCATTGCCTTCGGCGCTTCTGCTTGGATTTTTTCTGCCAAGATAAGACTCTGCAAAATTCACTATACTATCGCCGCTGTCAGTTCCCTGCAAGGCAAAAGCACTGTCATCTAAAGACTGTGATACAAAATCATTCGAAAGTCCTCCGATACTTGAGGCAGGTATTGAAAGCGCGGCTGTCATCTCGCTTCTTATGGAATTTATCTCATTTTGAATTTCTCCCGTCTGTCTGAAAATTTCCATTCGCTCTTCAGATGAACCTGCCCACATAAGGGAGTTATAAAGCGCTCTTTTTTCTTGCTGGAGGGAAGATATTTCGCCGTTCATAAGCATAATATTTAAAGCGGCATCGTTTTGAAGTTCAGCCTCTTGCTGCTCTTGCAAAGTGTTATTTGATTCCTGCGAGGATAATGCGGAAGTGCCTTCATCAAAATCATCGCCGAGAGTCTGCATTTCATCTTCATTCGACATATTTGCAACATACGCAGCGCGCTCGGAACTGCTCATATCCTTAACGGATTTATATTCACTTAATGTATCAAAAGAATATACTTTTCCTTGTATTTTTATATCGTAACTCATATTTCATCCCTTACATCATTTTAATCGGCAAAATTAAATACAAACTTTAAAATTTTAAATTAAATATTAATATTTTTTAACCATTGATATCATCCGGCACTTGAAATATTTCACTGAAATAGTATGATTTACTTGCTATGCAAAACGATATTAACGCAAAGCCTGATAAAATTCTTGTGCGCGGGGCAAGCGTACACAATTTAAAACACATAGATGTCGATATTCCGTTAAATAAAATTGTGGGCATAGCAGGTGTTTCCGGCTCAGGCAAATCCTCGCTCGCCCTTGGCGTGCTTTATGCTGAAGGCTCAAGACGCTATCTTGAAGCGCTTTCTACATATACAAGGCGCAGAATGACTCAGGCGCCAAAAGCACCCGTCGATGAAATTTTATATGTACCTGCCGCTCTGGCGCTTCATCAGCGCCCTTCGGTTCCGGGGATAAGAAGTACTTTTGGCACAGGAAGCGAGCTTTTAAACAGCTTAAGGCTTATGTACTCGCGCCTTGCACATCACAGATGCCCTAACGGACATTATCTCGAGCCGTCACTAAATGTAGCTGCCGAAAAAGAGTTAATCTGCCCCGTATGCTCGGCGCATTTTTTTGCACCGGGGGCAGAAGAGCTTGCCTTTAACAGCAGCGGAGCATGCCCCAAATGCAGCGGCACGGGCACTGTAAGAACAGTGGATGAGTCTACGCTTGTACCCGATGAAAATCTAACGATAGACGAGGGGGCGGTTGCACCGTGGAACTCTTTAATGTGGTCGCTTATGACAGATGTATGCAGAGCCATGGGCGTGAGAACAAATATTCCCTTTTATAAACTTACAAAAGAAGAAAAGGAAATTGTGTACCACGGCCCTGCTGTTAAAAAACATATATTTTACAAGGCGAAAAATTCAAATCAGGCGGGAGAAATAGATTTTACCTACTATAATGCAGTCTACACGGTTCAAAATGCATTATCAAAAGTAAAAGATGAAAAGGGTATGAAACGCGTCGAAAAATTTTTAAAAGAGGACATCTGCCCTGACTGCCTCGGCACAAGACTGTCTGAAGCTGCAAGAGCACCTAAGTTAAAAGGAATATCGCTGGATGAAGCCTGCAAAATGACACTCTCTGAGCTTATAAAATGGGTTGAAAGCGTACCTTCTTCGCTGCCTGAAGAAATGAAACCGATGGCAGAATCTATTTGTGAGTCATTTCAAACATCGGCAAAAAGGCTTATGGAACTTGGCCTCGGGTATTTGTCTTTAGACAGAGCAGCCTCTACACTATCCACAGGCGAAAGACAGAGAATGCAGCTTGCCCGTTCGGTCAGAAACCGCACCACGGGCGTTTTATATGTACTTGATGAACCCTCCATAGGGCTGCACCCGTCAAATATAACAGGGCTTAACGCATTAATGCACGACCTTATAAAAGACGGGAATTCGGTAATACTTGTAGACCATGATACACAAATTTTATCTGAAGCCGACTGGATTATAGAAATGGGGCCAAAGTCAGGCAGTGAAGGGGGTAGGGTTGTAGCCCAAGGTACGGTAGCAGATATAACAAAAAATCCGATTTCCAAAATAGGCCCGTTTTTGTCCAAAAAAGCAGATACAATAATGCGAAAAAGAGCTGCAAGAGATAAAATGTTCAAAAACGGGGCAATAGAGCTTATAACTGACGCAATTCACACGGTAAAACCGCTGAATGTAAAAATTCCTAAAGGCCGCCTGAGTGTCATTACAGGAGTATCAGGCTCTGGCAAAACAACACTTGTGCTGGAGAGCCTCATCCCTGCGCTTGAAAACAGTATCTGCGGCAAAAAGCTCCCCTCGCACATTAAAGACATATGTACACAGGGCATAAAACATGTAAAACTGATTGACGCATCCCCTATAGGCATAAATATCCGCTCAACAGTTGCAACTTACGCCAATATTCACGACGAATTGAGAAAAATTTTTGCAAAGACACAATGCGCAAAAGAACTCAATTACAAAGCGGGGGATTTTTCCTACAACACCGGAAAACTTCGCTGCCCCTGCTGTGACGGCACAGGAAGCATAAGTCTTGATGTGCAGTTTCTGCCCGACGTAGACATCCCCTGTCCCGACTGCCGCGGTGCGCGTTATTCTAAAGAAGCGCAAAACATTAAATACACCGCTAAATCAGGAGCGTCTTTTTCCATGCCTGAAATTATGGCAATGGACATCAATAGCGCGCTTGAAGCCTGCAAAGACATAAACACGGTAAAGCAAAGACTTATGGTGCTAAAAGACCTGGGGCTCGGCTATTTAACACTTGGAGAAGCCACCCCCGGACTCTCAGGCGGAGAAGCACAGCGGCTAAAACTGGCTCTTGAAATGGGTCGCAGACAGGAAGATTCAATTTTTATTTTTGACGAACCTACAATAGGACTTCACCCGCTTGACGTACAATCGCTGCTTGGAGTTTTTCAAAAACTCATAGACAACGGGGCAACCGTGGTTATAATTGAACATGATTTGGATGTTATTAAAAACGCGGACTATATCATAGACATGGGCCCCTTTGGCGGCAATGACGGCGGAGAAATAGTTGCCGCAGGTACGCCCGATGAAATTGCAGCCTGCAAACAAAGTATAACGGGAAAATTTCTAAAAAATTCATAATAACTCCGGGACCTTGACTTAGAGTAACTCTAAAGTGTTAAAATTAAAAGAAAACGGAGGTATAATATGAAAATTCTTGTTATCACCGGAAGTCCCAGAAAAAACGGAAATTCCGACACACTTGCAGACAATTTTATAAAAGGTGCCACGGAAAAAGGGCACAGTGTTATAAAATTTGAATCCGCATTCAAAAAAGTTCACCCCTGCATGGCCTGCGACAAGTGCACTTCGGACGGTCAGTGCGTATTTAAAGATGATTTTGAATTTGTTAAAGAAAATATAGTTGATGCAGACGTCGTAGTTCAGACGGTCTCCCCACTTCTGGCCGGTATAGAA
>ERZ1643249.2647-NODE-2647-length-16519-cov-6.947765_pt1 | contig 16519 bp, 36 predicted proteins | sample MGYA00579263_ERZ1643249 | MGnify/ENA primary metagenome ERZ1643249 (study PRJEB29033, sample SAMEA4952264) | chicken gut metagenome | biome: Broiler Chicken; feature: Gastrointestinal Tract; material: Caecum | place: Ireland | collected 2018 | study: Broiler...
GACATATATAGCCCTGGTTAGGGGCTATGCTCCGGGTTTGGTCAGGCTTTCCGGTTGGCCTGTGCCTGATGCTGTCAGGGCTCGCACCGCCGACTAAGTCTCATGCAGCATCGTCGGCGTATGGGCCCCGGCGAGGCGAGGAGGTTAGCACCCCGCCGGGGAAAGAAGGGAGGAGAAAGAAGAAAGCAGGGAGACGAAGGGATAGTCTCCCTCGTCTCCCATGGTAGCACTATTTCCGTTTTGATTTGTCCATATCTGGACTTTTGCAAAATTTTCTAAATTTTTTTGGGATGACCCGCCGGAAGATCTCCACGGTTTCAAACTTTGTCCCGCACTCCACACATTTCCTCCGACGGACCACGATCCCGTCCTCCAGCTCCCGGGTGGAGTATACCGCACTATCAGCTCCGCACCTCGGGCACATTCTTGCGGCGTTTTCGGTTGTCAGGGGTGTATGACAAGCATTTTTCTCCATCCCTCACCCTCCTTTCCCCGGTATCCAGCAGGCAGTGACAGCAGTTTTCCATCCCTGCACCGCCGGCAGCTCTCCAGTGGATGCAGCCGCTACAATCCATATCTAACCTCCCAGGGCGAGAACTTGTCCTCTCCGACAATGGCACGAATCTGCTCGTCGATCTTGGCCTTTGCATAGACAAACTCCGGGTCGTCCATCTGGTCGTCTACCACCCGCCGGGCCATATCATTGATAGCTTCCCGGTAGGCCACACAAAAGTCCTCAGCGCGTCCAGGCCCAAGCTGGAGGACATCGTGAGCGGCGATCATGGCCGCGTCCTGACCCATCTGCAAGAGCATGTCCATGGAGGCATGGAGACGTTTTTGATAGCGCGCCTCAGCGGCGGCTTCGATGCGGGCAAGCATAGCGTTAGGTTTGGGCATTGTGGGCCTCCTTTTCTCCCGCATTTAATTGCGGCTCCCGCATTTCTCCCGCATTTTCCCGCATTTCTTTTGCCATTCGGTTAAACGCATCAGAGATTCCGGCTGTGTCTCCGTCATGCCAATCCTCCACCACCTCATAGCCCAGCAGGCGGGCGGCTTCGGTTTGGTGTTCCTCAATCCATTCGAGACAGCTTTCACTATTTTCTGCGGCGTCAGAAAGAGGGCAATCTTCTTTACACCCACTAAACGGGCATACAGTACGCCACAAATCAACCTCGCAATTCACAACTTCCCCTGTCTTTTTGTTTCTAAACTCCATCTTCAAACTTCCTCCCTTCCCATTCCTCGCAAACGTCCTCCGGGCCTGTAAAGCCCGCGCAGAACTCGCTGTCTCCGTTGAAGCACACGCCCTGATAGTCCTCGTACCAGTCGCAGGTTGCACAGCATTTATTCATGGTCGGCCTCCAAACTTTCATCTTTTGCGTCACTTTTTGGAAGTACAGTTTCAATCTTGCGCTGGCCATAAGAACAAAAACTCAACGGATGATATTCGTAAGTGTTTTGCTCAAGCACAGGATTTCTTCCGATAAATTCAATACGGCGAATACAGTCATCCTTATATCTGCACTCCACACAATAGCACCCACCAGCGGCGTGAACTGGATCAATGGTTGGTCGTTTATCAATCCATTCTGCCCAGACAATTCCTTGCGACGATTCCTTCATTTCATCTGCATCAATCAACCTCATGCTCGTCCTCCTTATCCATGCGCTCTCCCAATCCAACCGTTCTATAGTTTGTATATTTTGCTCTGTGTGTTGTTTGGCTAAGAATTTCTCCGCTTGATTTTCTTACTCGACCAAGATTGCTAACTTAATAAAGCCCTTCATATCCAACAATATCTTTCCATATCTCGTTCATTCCTGCTCCCTCCGCTTCAGTTCATTGGCAATCCGTTCTAATTCTTCACGGATTCTCCGAAGCTCGTCTTTCCCGCTCATATCTTTGAACAGAAGAAGGAACAGAAGGATAAGGCAAATCATCTGCAAGGCTTCATTTATTGTTTCCATCCTGCTCCCTCCGTAGTGCGGCCATAGCCTTACTCAATTCATCAAGGTCGTACTCGTCGCCCAGGATGTCCTCTATGGCAGTGAGATGGTCAATGGCTTCTTCAATGTCAAAAATAGACACCCCTTTAACGAGCGACGATTTCTCGTGCACCCTTGTTGTCATCCTCTTCATTGTCAGCCCTCCTTCTGCGGGCCAATAAATTCGTAGAGGTCATGTTTTCCCGTACATTGCCCCATGGCCCATTTTTTACATCCGTCAAGTCCTCCAAAATGCTTGCATCCGGCACACCATTCTATTTCCCTCAGATATTCTATAGCTGCGTCGCGACTCGCTTTCACCTGCTCCAGCTCGGACCGCAGCTGTGAGGTTTCCAACGCCAGAGATAGGGATCTGGCTGACTCTCCATTGAGTTCAACAGGTTGCATTCTCCGCAGCATATTGTTTTCGGCCCGCAGTTGGGCGTTTTCGGCCTGGATCGTGGAGAGGGCGGTGGCGGCAGTCCAGCATAATTGCTGGCACTCTGGTCCGCAATATTCCAGCCCACAATCGTCACAACCGACATTGTGAGCGTCTACCCTCGCGCAGCACTGTAAGCAGTGTATCAGCTTCTCAATGTCCATCAGGTGTCCTCCTTCCGCATATCAGCAAGGATCTCTGCCTTGCGCCGCATACACCACGCAAACACTGGGAATTGGAATACCTTACCCTGCGTAGAGCACTGGGGCAGAAATCCGCACTTATCACAATGCCCATATACAATGGCCTGTGAGATCGCCAGCCCCTCCGCTTGCTTTTCCGGCGTATACTGTCGGTCAAACATAGTGATATGCTTAATATTTGTCCCAGAAATGTCCATCAGGTGTCCTCCTCCGCTGGCTGTTGGAGCCACCACAATCTGCAATCATCGCACTCATACTGGCCCTTGCACATATCGCAGAATGTTTTCCCGTAAACCTGCGGGCCAAAATCTCCAATTTCGATGCGGCTGATAAATTCGGACAATTCCTCGTCGCTCATGGCCCGGATGCGGTCTGCGTTGCTCATAGGTATATAGCCTTTGCAGTTTCCCTTTTTCATGTCCTTCCCCTTAAAAGCGCAATCCGCAAGACATAGTTTGCAGTTTGACATCATGCTTCCTCCTCTCCCTCCGGCGGGCGGCAGGCAATTTCATTCGCTCTATTGCAGATACTTTGCAATGTGCTATCCTTGATTTTCCCGTGCGGTGACGCCCGCAACTGCTCCAGCGTCAGCGGCTCGTTCGGCGCTTTGGCAGGGACATGATTGTCCTTATCAGGCGGTGCGGGAAGGAGCATCCACCACGAGACATCAGCATCTTCCCAGTCCAGGTATTCATAGATGATCCAGCCGTCAGCCTTATTCCACGAGCCGAGCTGATATGCGTCCTCCAGCATGATGTTCGGCTTCGGCTTCCCGCTGACAATGCACAACACCGGCTCATGCTCTGGCGGCATGGCTTCCTCCACCCTCACCCACTCGTTCGGCGGGGTGAGGGTGGGCACATCTACCGGCGCAACTTCCAGATTGTTTCGTTCCTCGACGCTATCCACGCCGCCCCAAAAATATTCTCCGCTTTCTATGATGTAGCAGTCAGGAGTGATAGTTCCATCCTCGTGCCGTGTGCTATACTCCGTTTTCAGGACTAATATGCCGTCAACCTCAAACAAGCCGATGGGTGCGTCAATCAGCTTTATCGCCCTTGCCATCTTTCAGCGCCTCCCTCAATCTTCCCACTAAAATTTCTTCCCCATTGTCAGTAAGTGGCGCTCCACATCCCGGACAAAAATGCAAGGAGAAAAGACCTTTATTCCCGCACAAAATAAGTTGTCCGTCAAAACTTCTACCGTCCTCACAATGATGGCAGCGTTGTTTCCGCAATTTCTTAGCTAATTCATCCGCTTTAATCATTTTTCATAGCCTCCTGTACAATTTTTTGTGCCGCCTTGTTCCCGCACTCGCGGCTTGCCTGCGCCACAATCCTGTCTATGATCTCCTTTTTGTCCTCGTAAATGACCTCCCGGACGCAATCAGCGATGGTGCGCTTGTACAAATTCCGCTCAGTGGAATACTGTTTGTGAAGTGCGTTCCCAGCGGCCACAAGAATATGCTCCCGCAGCTCATCGTCCGAAATTTCAATCTCGATTTTCATTCAGCGCCTCCAATCTCTCCATCACCATCTGCACGGCCTGTCCGTCATGGTTTTACTTGCATCTTCAATCCGATTTTTCGCTATTTCAAAATAATTCCGGTTTAACTCTATCCCCACAAAATTTCGCCCTGTATTTATGCAAGCAACACCAGTCGTTCCGCTCCCCATACAATTATCAAGGACAGTATCTCCCTTGTTTGAGTATGTCTTGATTAAGTATTCGCACAAGGGTACAGGTTTCTGTGTTGGGTGCATGCCTACTTCGCAATTAAATTTTTGCCAAGATGACGGAACCCTCAATTTCTTGAGCATATTTTTGTCCTTCACGCCAATCTTGTTATAGTTCTTTGATGTTGTTTCAAACTTGACATTATATTTAACTCTTTCGTTGCCTCCCCCTGTGCGCTCTTGCATTTGTTTGTTATATGTCCATTTCCCCCTTGAAAAAACCAAAATAGATTCATGCTCCTTCATGGGTTCTCTCACGGTGTTTACAAAGTTGCTTCCCCGATTTTTTATCCAAATCCACTCATGACGAAAATATTTCTCTTGGCTTAATACCAGGCGTGACGTAAATGGTTGCGAGGCATTCAATGCTATAACGCCGTTTTGCTTTAATATTCTCCAATATTGCTCCCAAAGTGACCTCATTGGTATAGGACAGTCCCATTTGTTTCTTGTCATTCCATAAGGAAGGTCGCAAAGAATCATATCTATGCTTCCGTCTGGAAATTCCTTCATAACTTCTATGCAGTCCCCGTTGATTAGCTTATTCAAATTTCATTTCTCCTAATTTATCAATCATCAAATCAACAGAAGAGTCCATCATAGCGGAGGAACACATGGGACAGAACGAATAAATTGGCTCTCCCATAAATTCAGGAACATAAATTTCTTGCCCACACTTTGAACATTTGTATTGTTCCATTCCCCTATACGCCGAGAGTTTTATCCACTCACCCCTCCACACCTTCTCCACCTGCTCCCGGCTGACGGGGCGGAGAGCCTTAATACCCATTCCAACAGCCTCAAGAAATGCATCTTTTTTATCTTCATCAACACACAGTTGACCGCCAAGGGACATAAACCAATCATTCCGTAAATGCTTAATCGCTTCTTCCCGCGTCATCATGGATGGGCCTCCTCTCAAGCATCCTTATCCGCCGAAAACACACAGCTAATATTCTCTATGGGCACATCCCCGTCAATCCACCATGCCTCTCCAAATGAGTTGTGGTGGTCAGGCAACTTATAAGCACGTTCTCCTTTGACCTGATAAATTACCGTTCTCCCGGTCTTAATAGCCCACGCCATAGCCCCCATAATAGTGGTGAACCCTCTGACCGGGCTTTTAATGTACCCACTCTCACGGTATCGCTTTGCCTTTTTAGGCGTTGTCACATGGTACAGTTCCATTTTCAATCCCCTCCAGCATCTTCATCTCAAACAAATTCAACTGCACGCCCTCTCCCTTTTCTATCTTCCGAAAATCCAAAAACTCCCTTGTCATTTTGTAGCTCTCTCCGAAAACGACCTCCATCGCCCTCTTTCGCTTCGGCTCGTATTTTTCAACCAGAAGAAGCTCCTTCTCAAACTCCTTTCCAAATGGGCACCCGGCGCATCCGGTCCTATCCATCCCCCAAACTTCATAGCAATCCGATCTTTTCAGCCCGAAAAACTCCCTGTACAGGTCCTTGTCGCTGTCCCTCCAATAAAACAAGGGCCTGTAATTGTCTGCGCCAAACTCAACAAGATCAAAACAGGATTTGTAAGATGTGCTTCTCTGCCCGCCCTCGCTCTTCCTGATCCCGGTGCAGTTCAGGTCGTATCCTCCGCTTTCCAGCTCTTTGTGCGCCGGTACTTTTTTGGCATATTCGCAGCACTTAGATGAGATTTTTATTTCATGGCGATACCAAATGAGGAATTCTTTCAGGCACGAAACGTACTCAATGTTGAACCGTGATATTCTCCCGTTTTCTGTCTGGAAGTCATTCGTCCACCATCTAAGGGCGCTCTTACAGTTCGGATAACGCTCCAGCAGAACGTCCAGCGATTCATCTTCCCATTGGAACCCGTGCTTCTGGAGCCGGTAGATCATGCTGGATACATACTTACTCCAAAACGGGACACCATACTCCCGGCAGCATGTAGGAATCGCTTTTTGCGGTGAAAGGCGTTTGATTTGAATCCCATACTGATCCTCCAAATAACGCAGATGGTTCTTTGTGGCGTCGTATTCCAATCCGGTGTCGTTAAAGACGAATGTCGTTTTCTCTTTTGCCCCACATCGGATCAAAAGATCCAAAACAATATCGCTGTCATATCCCCCCGAAACGGAACACATGATCTTATCGTGGGACGAAACATTGTCTGTGCACTTTACGACGGTATCCTGGATTTCAGCGCTCGGAGGTATCTTGGAGAAATCAATTTTCCCATCCGGCGTCTCAAAATAGGTCATTTCTCCAGCATCTCCATCTCCTCCAGTTTCATGAAACATGCCCAGAAAGTCCGGCTCTGTTTCCCGCTGTGGTGCCCAAACAACGGCTTCTGCCCTATTGCTTTCCAAACCTCCGCTGCCGGGATGTCGTACTCTGACCATTTGAAAATGAGCACTCCATCTGGTTTCAGAACCCGCATACATTCCCTGAAACCATGATGAAGCATCTGCGGCCAGTTCTCGTCCAATTTCCCATATTTTTTGACCAGCCACGCCGTTTCCTTTGCGCCGGTCAAGTGAGGTGGGTCAAATACAACCAGAGGGAAAGAGTTATCCGGGAACGGCAGGTCTGTAAAATCACATACCACATCCGGGTTTATGTCCAGTGTGCAATTCCCGGCGTTTTTCCAGAGATGATGATACTGCTCCCGACGCTTATCGCAGTACACAGCTGCTGGATGATGCTTGTTAAACCAGATAGACCTTGCACCGCAGGTCACATCAAGTATTTTCTTTTCCATTGAGCATCTCCATCTCCTCCAATGTTGGCCGATCAAGCGGATAGTATCGTGTAATACACCCATGATCGTAGTCAGGTTCCCACAAAACCCACATTACATCCATCAGCGGTGCGCCTCTGCCTCTGGTTTTGAATAGAAAGTCCGGCCTCCATGTCAGCGGTAAAATCCACTCTGGCGGCATCTTTTCAAATAGCGGCTTTCTTTTCTTTGCATGCCAATACTGGCTTTTCAGTAGAAGTACAAACGGCTTTTCGTGTTCCATGCACCGCTGAATGAATGCCTCTGATTGTGAGAAAGGAGGGTTTGTTATAATCCAGTCACAGTCCATCAGCGGAGCAGTCAGAAAATCATCTCCACGCTGGATGTCCGTCCCAATTACCTGATACCCCATTTTCTCCATCACACGAACCATGTGACCATCCCCGCAGGCAGGCTCCCAAATTTTTGTACCCTTTTGGAGATCCAGAAACTTCATCAGCGCAAAAGTGGCATTCGGCGGAGTCGGATAAAAATCGGAACAGGCTCTCTTGTAAGCTGTATTCCCTCCAGCAATCCGGCTGGCTTGTAAACTATTCATTGTCGATCATCTCCATTTCCTCCGCGCTCAGAATCTGTGCGCGGGTGTTCCAGAATCCAACGGCTCGCTTAACACTTCCAAAAATTCTCGTTCTAACCCCACAACCGCATTCAATATAAGTTGGGGCAAACAGTTCTTTTTTTCGCTGAAAAGAATGAACTTTTGGTGTTTCCCCACACCAAGAGCACGGCACCAGCACCCCCGCATCTGTCAGCCGCCGAGCCGCCTCTCTATCCCCCAAGAGCGCTTTTTCAGTGTCAGTCATTGCATATACCTCCCCATTGTTCTGCCATGGCCTTTCCCAAACCAGGAAAAGTCTTGGCCCTGTTCTTCTGCCTGTCTTTCCCGCCCTTCATGAACCATGTTCCGGCCTCATGGCATCCACACTTCGGGTCAACAATGTTGGTCGGCTCCAGGAGCGGCAATCCTTTCAACCACAGGCGGGTTTTCTTCTGGACTGGGTGCCCGAACATCCATGGCTGTACTTCCTGGGTGTGCGGCGGCATTTCATAAATCCTGCTGGAAACCGGATTCTCAACGCATATTCTCGGACAGTCCGCATTCAGGAATTTCAGAAAAAACTTCTTTGCCTCCAAGCCCTTCTTGTATCGTTCCTGGTTGAGAATGCCCCCCCTGAACAAGTGCTTGGCTCCGGCGTTGGACAGGTATGTACAGGGCGGAAACGCTAAAATCATATCCCACCGCATTTTCAGCAGCTCCAGCGCATCGCATCTCAAATGCCACTCTGGGTGCCCCCCGGAGCACGGCTCTATATCACAGCTGTACGCCTCATGCCCCATCTCCCGGAACGCTTTGCAGACTTCCTGCGATTCTTCACAAGCTACCAATACTCTCATAGCTTCGCCGCCTCGTGGTCGCCCAGGAGGGCGCGCGTTTTTCGTCTGTCATGGTTCTCCCCCTTGTTTCTCTTCAAGCCTCGTCTTGCAACCCAGTCCCTTACGCATTCTCTTGTCAGCCCAAGCTCCGCTGCCATCTCTTTGTTCGTAAGGCCCTTCCTGTAAGCTTCCATTCTGCGCCGTTCTTCTTCCGGCGGAAGATGAGGTACTCTTGGGTGGTTGGCTGGAAGATGATTTGTTTTCCTCCACATAAAAATTGTGGTATTGTTAAGATAAAGTCTCTTTCCTATTTCACGGTCACTCATCCCCTGTCTGTACAGTGCAAGCCGTTCCTCGTGCTCTTCCGGTGAGATCATTTCTTTTTATTCACCTCCAATTTTCTTCTGTGCCTCCAGACCCGAATTGCCGCTTTCGTTGTGCCAATCGCTTCCGCAATCTCAAGATCTGTCATGCCGCGATAGTACAGATCCAGTCTCAAACGCTCATCCTCTGGAGAGACTTTGTGAATTCCAGAGGGACAGCCCCGTTCCTCCGGCTCCCGGGAGCCATCACTGACATACATGGGACAGGACTTGATGTCGTAGGTATCGACATACTCCTTTGCGCTGTGCGGCATCGCCCTTCTCTTTACCGGCTTCGCTTTCCATCCAGGAACCGGCTGGAACCGGGCCGATCAGGGACAGCCGCCTAAGTATTTTGTACAGGTCCAGCAGGGCTGCACTCTCTCAACCTCCCATCCAGAGCCGAACTCAGACGATCCGCGTTTTCCAGGGTTCGGTTTTTTCGGTATGCGTTTTGGGCAAACTCTAAATCCCTGCGCATATCCGACCAGTACTGTCCCATCTTTTCCCAGTGCTCCATCGCTAGTTTCTCCTTGTTATACTGATAGGTCATTTTCCCCTTTTCTTCGGCGGCCTGCTCCCTGGTTTTCACTCCTGTGCGCAACCCCTGATACATAGCCTGGAGGAAATAAAACGCGCACTGATCTACCAGAGACAATCCGTCAGGCATAGGTGCTCCATTGGCTGCTTCTCTCTCAAATGGGAATACCATCTGTTCCTCCTTTGTTACCCAAAGTTACCTACGGTTACCCATGGTGGGTAACCACTCAACGCTTACTCCCACAACGGTTTCCGGGATCAGTTACCCTGTTACCCAACTATTTTGTAGTTTCAAAAAAATAAAAATTGCGTACACAATTTTTTTGCTATTAAAAAAACATTGAAAATAGGGTAACTTGGGTAACCGGTAACCTCATTATGGTATCAAAAAGTCGTCATTTTCATCAAATTCCGCAACATTTTCGGGAAGTTTGAGAAAAACGCACCTGCAAGAGCGCCCGTTGATTTTCTTCACGACTGTGGGTTTCCCGTCTTTCCCGCACTTGATGTAACCGCTTTTTTTCGCCCATCCCAGGAACGCAGCGGCGTTGTAACCCTCGTCGGCCAGGATCTGGTCGAACTTGGATCGGATGATGTAGGCGTACTCCTCGTCCAAGTCGCCCCATACCTCGCCCTGGTGGGCGTCTGCGTCCGGGCTGAACCGGGCCTGGTTGATGTTGATGAAGTCGTACAGGTATTGCAGGGCGCGGGCATTCTGGTTGACTGTTTCTTTGGAGACCAGGTAGGGCCGGATGTCCTCTGGGCGGAGGAGCACTCCATCCTGGAATATCCATTCCTCTGTAAGCCTGTCAGCGGCCAATATAAGGGCCGCAGAGGCCGTCTGCTTGTCCATGGTGTCTCCGGTCTTGAGTTCCTCTTGAAGGTCCTCCTGGAGCCTCTGGACGCGCTCTATCACGCCGTCCTCCATCAGGTGCTCCACAAACTCCCGACCAGCGAAGCCGTAGTTGGCGTACAAACTGGTGGCGGTCTTTTTCGGCTCGTCAAAGAGTTTGGTATCGTGGCAGTCCACCTCGATGGTCCGGTTGACTGCACCCTCTCCGCTGTTGGAGGAAATAATAGGGAACTCGCCTGTTGTGATGACGCAGTTCCTCCAGGTGGGTGTTTTCTGGAGACCTCCCTGCTTCCGGCCACGGGCCCGCCCCACGCCTTCGGACAACTGGTAGATCATCCGGTCGAAGTCCTTCCGGTTGTCCTTGACAAGCTGCAACTCGTCAATGATAAGGGGGAGAGAGTTGCAGAATGCGGCCCCCAGCTCTTTTCCGACCTCTGTTGCGTTGAATGTCTGGATGTAAACGCCGATCTCCGGGTTGGCCCACACACTGGCGGCCAAGACAAGGCTGAGGCTCTTGCCGGTCTCACTGCCGCCCCACAAATGGACGAAAAACGGAAGGCAGTGACAGGGGCCAACCAGCACAGAGGCGAAGGAGGCGGCCAGAACGATCCGGGCAACCACATTTCCGGGGGTCTTGCCTGACCGGACGGCTCTCACGCAATCCAGCCAGGATTCCCGGCTCCCGTGCTCCTGGATGCTCTCAAAACGGGTGCGGTAGGTTTCCTCTCCGTCAAAAACCAGCTCCTCTTCGTAGGGGGAAAATCCATATCCTTCAATCCAGCCAAGCCTGCCCACACTGGAGACCTCCGGGATTATGTCGTAGTTAAGCTGCTCCACGTCTGCTAGATACCGGACCAGCGCCTTGCCGGTTTCGCTGTTGACCATGATGCCGTACTTGGAAAGTCCAATAATAGAGCGGCTGTCAGAGATTACGTTGCGGTCCACAATTACAGTGTCCCACCGGCGGCTGAGGCGGTAGGCAAGCTGTACTTTATGTTCCCGGGTGTCCACGTTGACCAGCCGCTGTACTGGCATGATGGGGTGGTAACAGGCCACCACCTCGAAGCCCATCTTGTCGGTACCGTAGATCCCGGTGTCCGTGGCCGTCCAGCCTCCGCAGTCCAGCTCCATCTCTTGACCAGTAAAGTCAGTCCGGTTAAATCCCGGCGTCACTGATCCGCTGACCGTCTCGATGTATGCTTTGAACAGTGCGGCCAGGTTGCGGATCCCAACAGTTTGCGCCTGGGCGGACATGCGCCCCAAAAGTTGCTTCATCTCAAACTTGTTTTCTCTGTGCTGATAGAGGTATTCAAAGGGTTTTGTGGTTGTCAAATAGTCGTCGCGGGTAAAATTGGGCACGTCCCCCAATGTTCTTTGCCTCCCTTCTCTATGTAGTCGTCAAGCCAGTATTCGATATACGAGAGACGCTTGACGGCCTCGACATATAGTGGGTGATAGTAGGCAGTATCGCCCTGCCGGACAGGCGGGAAAACCTCCAGTACGTCCTTCCAGTAATGCAGCTCAGAGGCCATATACCGGAAGTTTTCCTCGGCCTGGTCCTTTCTTCGCTGTTCCTCCCGGCGGGCCTCTAAGGCCGCAGAACGGGCGGCACGGTCCGGTTTGCTGGGTGTCAGGCCCAAATGGAAGTCCGCGTTGATGCGGAGCACGGCCTGACGGAAATTCAGGTCGAACAGGCGCATCACAAAGTCAATGACTGAGCCGTGGGCCCCGCAAGCGAAGCAGTGAAAGCCGCCTTCTCCATCGTACAGCTTTAGACTGGCTGTATTGTCATTGGCATGAAAGGGGCATTTGATGAACCCGGACCGCCCGACTTGGAAGCCGTAAAATTCAGCCACCTGCTGGGCCGTGAGCATCCGCCGGATGTCAGCGGCCATATCCATGCCCTCACCCCCGCTTCAACCTGCCACGCACCCAATAATAGAGGGTACTGTAAAGGATTTGCGCCGTCTCGGAGGGCTTGCAGAATATCACGGTCAGGTTGTATTCCGCCTGCCAGGACATGAGGGAGGCAAACAGGCTTTTGGGCTCCAGCCGGGAGCGGTAGTTGTGGAGGAAGATGTCCGTCCAGGTGGCGTTTTCCACCACCAGGAACAGCTTCATCCCCCGGGCCTTGGCCCGGATCATCTCACGCTCGAACCGCTCCCGGCCCGTTGTGAAGTTCCCGGCGATCTCGTCCAGGTTGGCCTTGCGCTCGAAGGCAACCTCATCCTCAAAAGTAGTGCCGCCCAGCATAACGGAGTAGTCCCCGGTCTCCAGCGCCCGGCTCTTATGCTGGATGTTGTGCTGGTCCAGCCAGGCGATCAGATGGCCATTGACCTGTTCCCGTGTGTCAACGATCACCACCAGATCTTTCAGCTTCTGCTTGATCTCAGCATCTGTGTAGTGGGTCAGCATCCGCCCACCACCTTAAAATGGAATATCTCCATCATCTTCAAGAGGCTCTAACGTGGTCAGCTCCTGCCGTTCCGGTAACTTTCCCTCCCAAGGGGGCAGCTTCTCCGCCCGGTCCTCATTGATGAAATACTGGACCTTTAGATAGCCCTTGTCGTCCTCTTTCAGCCTGGCTGCGCCCACAGCTCCGATCCAGGTGGGCAGCGTGAAGTCACCGTCGTCGATATTGAAGGAGTCGAAGAAGTCCGTCATGTTCCGGTTGAACCACTCATTCTTGACGATGTAGTGGTTGATGGTGATATTGCTCCCGTTTGGCCGAATCCCAATCACCAGCATGGGGTTGCCGGCCTTGCTCTCCTTTTCCTCCACGCTCACGATCTCGACCCGATAATCACCAGGGGAGAGGCGAGGGCGTTCTTCCCGCTGATAGCTGTCCCAATTACTCATGCTTCAGATCCTCCTTGCAGGTTTTATAATGTTTACAGGTAAGGCAAAACCCTTTACAGGTCTTGCGGCTTCTGAGAAAGTGTCGAATCAGTTCACGCATATTTGCTCCTCCAATTCTGGCAGTACAGGTCCACCAGATTTGTCTTGTCCAGCCAGCTCATGAACTGCCGGACGGTATTTTCGATAGGCTCCGTGTCCTCTGGAAGATACGCCTCCCGGTACACATAGCTCCCGTCGCTGATGATGTACTCAAACCGCCGGACCTCTGGGCAGAGGTAGAAGTACATGGGATGCTGGGGGCTGTCAAGGTATTTCCCTACACGGTAGGTCCGGCTGAACTTGGTGTCGTAGATGACCCCGGCTTTCAGGAAGTCCAGGATGCCGTAGCAGACAAATTCCACGTCGTCCACCACCAGAGGCCGGGACGCCTTGACCTGATACTGGCCCTGGGTGATGATCTCGCATATTTCCTCCACCGGCCTGTACCATTCCTGCTCCGGGCCTATCTCCGCCCCCTCGCTGACAGCGTGAACCATGTTCTCAAACCGGATGCCGTCCAGCATAGCCTTTGACTGAGGTTTTTTCTCTCGGCGGAGAGTGGAGAGAAATTCATCCAACTCTCCGCCTTTGAGTGCATACTGCCAAGAGGACAGCAAGCTCTGCGTCAGCAGAAACTTATTTATTTGCCCACTCATAGGCCTTTGTCTCCTTGTTGTAGACGATACCCAATTCTTTGATCCGCTCTGTCAGGGCTGCTTTCAGCTCCCTCTCACTGGTCAGCGCATGGGTCAGGCTCTTAATGGCCTTGGTGGCCTCCGGCACGTCCTCCGGCTTCTGGATGGTCTCGATTGCCAGTTTCCCGGCCCCCATGGTCTCCTCGTACTGCTCCTGCTGGGGCTGGAGAGCAGCGTGTTCAGCGGCGATATTGGCCTTCACCTGGGCGAACAGGCGGGTCAAGAAATCATTGGGCTCCCCGTCCTTCAGCTCCGGGACCTTGACCAGTCCCTTGATTCCATAGGCTGCCTTTGCGTTGTAGTTCATGGTGGGCGTAAAGCCCAGGTAACGCTCCCCGTTGACGATGTGGAGATAGGCCCCCAGGTCGGCGGGCTGCCAAACAAGCGTCTTGGCGGACCCTTCGCACACGATGTCATAGAAAATATCGTCCCCCTGTCGGTCCTTTGCGGCATGGAACAGGAAGATCACATTGAACTTCTTCCGCAACTCAGCAGACAGGCGCAGAAACTCTGTTTTGACAAAGCCGTATCCCTGCTGGGAGAATCCGCCGGACTTCTTGCTGGCAGAGGGCTCGGTCCGCATGGCCCAGTCTTTCATCAGGTCGATCAGGGCCCCGCAGGTGTCGATCACAACCGTCTTGTAGTGTCCCTCGAAGGACTTGATGTCTGCCAGCAGCTCCTCATAGGTCTTGACCATGGAGCTGTCCTTCCGGTGCTCCGGCTTGACCCGGCTCATGCCCTCGTCAGCGTCGATAAGAACCACGTCCGGGGCCGAAAGGGCCAGGGTGGTCTTACCTACGCCGGGAAGGCCGCTCACTATCATGATGATATTTTTGTTGGAAAAATCCATGTTTTCGGGCTTTACGATCATTGTTCTTTCTCCTCCTTGATTTCTACCAGGTCAAATCCCTGAATGATGATTTGTGAGACGATGTACTTGGCCGACATGCCGGTTTCACGCTGAAGCTGCTTGACCATGGCCTCGGCCTGCGGGTCCAACCGCACGACTCCGCAGAAAGACGGCTCCGGTCGGTGGATCGTCAGCACTATCTTCTTCTCCATATCCTTCTTCCTCCCAACATTCCGCACACAACCTCCCGGGGAAGATTGCGAACTCTTGATAGATTTCCCCGCCGCAGCGGGAACAATGGGCGACGACCGGGGCTTGCTGGCGGTCCCAGTTCAGGTCCAGCCTCACGCCAAATTCACCCCCAGCGCCAGACCAAGCCCAAACACAACCGCGATAAAGGCGCACAGTATAACGGTCCAGACCAGCTCCTGACGCCGTTGGCGGCGCTCATTCCTTGTCCTCATGCTTGTCCCTCCGTTTCTTCATTTCGTCCCACAGCGTCCACACGCTGAGTGTCAGCCCAATGACGGCACAGGAAAAGCCGCCGATCAGCAGAAATTCGTGGATCATTTCCCTTCCTCCTTATCGAACCACCCACCCAGTGCCGACAGATTCAGCCACTGTTCGGTGGTCAGTCTCACGGTGTCCTCGTTCAACAGGTGCCGCACGGTAGTGTCCCCGCAGCCGACCGCTTTTGCCAGGTCGTGCGCCCCCAGCCGATGCCTCCCCATTGCCCGCTCCGCCATCCGGCGGACGGTCTCCTCTGGTTTCACTTGCTCACCCCCAAAATCGCCGAACAGTCCGCTTTATCGGACAGGTTCTGTGTATAATTCTGTTTGTATCAAACTCTTGTCAATCTGAAATGCCTCACAAATTGCCTTACCAACGATCAATTTTCTTTGGTAGAATCGTCACATCGAATCTCCAGAATGTCGCAAATGGCCTGGACGATTTTGGGTGTGGCAAGCTGACCAGTCTGGATTTTGTACATGTACGAACCGTCAAAATAGAGGCCGGTCGATTCCGAAACTCGGTCAATTAGCCAAGCCTGTGTCTTTTCCAGGTCAATGAGGCGCTTCTTGATTTCTTTCCCGAACGGGGAAAGGGTAGCATTTTTCACAATATCACCGCCTTTCTTTTGTGACAGATTTGGTATTGATTTTTACGCAAATGTGCAATATTATAATGGTGCCAACCAAAGTATTACGCATTCGCAACCTGTGACCTTATTGTATTATGTTTTCGCGTAAATGTCAACAGGTTTTTATGTGTTTGCGTAAGTTTGTCGTTATGCACATAGAAAGGCTGTTGAATATGGATGATTTGTATAAACGCATTGCGGCTCTTTGTTCCCGGAAAGGAATTGCAAATTGCAGATGAAATTGCATATGAAATCCCGCCCCCATCACTGAGGGCGGGATCGTTCTACTTTTTGACGGTCGCCGCCAGACTTGTCGCCAGCTCCTCCCGGGTCACAAAGTCCCGGGGCCGGTCGATGCTGCCGTCCTTGTCGGTCATCAGGCCGGCGTCGATGGCCTGGGCGATATAGGGCACCGCCCAAGAGCTGGCCTTTTGCTGGCCCAGCTCGGCCCGGTAGCGGTCCATATACGCCTTGAACTGCTCATAGCTCATGTCCTCGTCCTCCTCCTGTAGTCTCCGGGTGACCTCCTCGGCGATCTCCCCGTGGCGCTCCAACAGATACTCCCCGGGACAAGCCTTGTTGGCGAACCACCGGTGGACGGTCATCACCATGTCGCCGTCCTCGGGCACATAGGCCAGGGCGGCGGTCTTGTTGTCCATCCAGATGAGCC
>ERZ1643249.2648-NODE-2648-length-16518-cov-4.942963_pt1 | contig 16518 bp, 12 predicted proteins | sample MGYA00579263_ERZ1643249 | MGnify/ENA primary metagenome ERZ1643249 (study PRJEB29033, sample SAMEA4952264) | chicken gut metagenome | biome: Broiler Chicken; feature: Gastrointestinal Tract; material: Caecum | place: Ireland | collected 2018 | study: Broiler...
TGCTACAATATCCGCAGAAAATAAGCGGAGGACAGCATATGATCAAAGCGGTATTTTTTGATATTGACGGTACACTGCTGCCGCACAGCACGGGGAAAGTTCCATTGAGCACGGAACGGGCGGTGAGCGCTCTGAGAGAGAAAGGGATCAGCGAAGCTTTGAAATACTATGGAATTTTATGATTTTGTCACAGAAAAAATATGATCTTGTGATATACTAAGTACATCGAAACAGAAAACTGATTCACAAGGAGGATATAAATATGGCAGTAGTTAAGTTAACAGCAGAAAATTTTGATCAGGAAGTAATGCAGTCCGACAAGCCGGTCCTGGTAGATTTCTACGCAGACTGGTGCGGTCCGTGCAAGATGATGGGACCGGTCGTAGAGGAGATTTCCAACGAGGAGCCGGGGATCAAGGTGTGCAAGATCAATATCGACGAGCAGATCGAGGTGGCGCAGAGATTCGGCGTGATGAGCATTCCGACTTTTATCGCGGTAAAGAACGGAGAGATTGCAGGAAAGCAGATCGGCGCCGTGCCGAAGAGCACACTGCTGGGGCTGGTGAAATAGCAGGATTATGAAATAAAAGAAAAAAGAATCGTTTCCATAAGAATAAAAAAGTGCCGGGAATGGCAGAAATCCGGAAAGTACAGAAATCCAGTTGACAGAAAATGACTATTGTAGTAGTATGAATGTGAAAATACTATTGCAATAGTTATTTTTAATTGGAGGAATGGATATGGAGATAAAACTGTTTGATTCAGAATTGAAGGTTATGGAAGTCCTCTGGCGGGAGGGAGATCTGACCGCGGGACAGATCGCAGGGATCTTAAAGGAAGAGATCGGCTGGAACCGGAATACCACATACACGGTGATAAAAAAGTGTATTGAGAAGGGCGCCGTTGAACGCAGGGAGCCGAAGTTCGGATGCCATGCGCTGATCTCAAGAGAAGAGGTCCAGGCATATGAGACGGAAGAGCTGATCGACAGGATGTTCGACGGCTCAAAGAAGCAGTTTTTTGCCGCATTTCTCTCGGAAGAGCGTCTTACTTCCGATGAACTTCAGGAACTGAAAGACATGATAGACAAGATTAAGTGAGGAAATGCATATGCTGCTCAGAATGAGTTTATCAGGAGGGATCCTGATCCTTATGATCGCTGCCGTACGGTTTCTCACCGTAAACAGGCTGCCGAAGAAGTATTTTATGATGCTGTGGGGCGTTGCTCTTCTACGGCTGCTCATGCCGGCGGAGCTGCCGTTTCGTTTCGGAGTCACTACGCCTGTAGAGAAAGCGGTGGCGGATAAAATGAATCTGGTGGTCTTAAACCGGGATTTCCTGCAGGAAGCAGCTATCCGGCAGGGGGCGGGACAGGCCGGAGCAGACATTCGGGAAGACATCATGCAGGCACTGCCCTGGCTGTGGGCGGCCGGGACGCTGGCGCTGTCTGCAGCGCTGATCGTCCTGTATCTGCGCGAGTGCCGCAGGATGAATGAGGCAATCCCTCTTGAGGCGGAACAGGCGTGCAGGCTCAGAGAGGAGGCGGATATTCCCGGGCGGACGAAGCTTCTTGTATCCGACCGCATCGTGACCCCGCTTGTGTTCGGGATCGTGAAACCGAAGATCATCCTCCCGGCATTTCTGACTACAGATGTCAGCGGACGGCTTAAGTTCGTGCTGGCACATGAAGCGGTGCATGTCAGGAGAGGTGATAATCTGTGGAAGATCGTCATGATGATAGCCGTCTGCATCCACTGGTTCAATCCGCTTGTATGGATCATGTATGTCCTGTTCACACGGGACATGGAGCTGTCCTGCGATGAGAAAGTGCTCTCCCGCTTCGGCGAGGGAGCGAAGAGAGAATATGCCAGAGCGCTGGTCGGTCTGGCGGAGAAACAGTATCGGTTTTCGCTTTTCGCCCAGGGATTCGGGAAAAGCGCCATTAAAGAAAGGATCGAGGCAATTATGAAATTTAAAAAAGCAACTGCGCTCAGCGCGGCGTGCGCTGTACTCCTTCTGGGAACAGCGATCACAGTGTTCGCGCAGAATGATCAGCGCAAAATCAGCGTCAGTGATAACGACACTGTCACAGTTCAGAAAGAGGCCGGCACAGCCGGCGGCGATACCGCGGCGGAAGGACCAGCGGAGGAAAATGCAGAAGAGAACACAGCGGTCGACATAAATTCCATCAGCAGTCTTGTGAATTCAGAAGAATTTCCTGAGTATGAGAAATACGGAGTGTCCTATGACAGCGAGACAGGAGATCTGATGTATAACGGAGAGCCTGTAAGTTTCCTGTATGTAATGGGGGAAACAGAAGGAGAAATAGAGATGTGTATCAGCCTGCCTTCTGACATGGAAGACGAGTCGGGTGAGACAAAAGGCATCTGTGTCTCCAAGGATGCTGACGGAATGATCACCGGGATCACCGGGATCGAGGGACCTTCTGTGACGATCGAGGACGGAGAGGTAAGAACGGAAATGCAGTTTGACTGAACAGACTGACAAAATGGCTGTTCTGTGGTGAGCAGGACAGCAGAAGCGCTGTACCGCGCGCATATGTGAGAGAATCTGGCATATGCGCGCGGATTTTCTGTTTTCAGGGGCTGTTATTACATGCATCTGCCTGTACTATTGTTACATACGCCAGACCTGTTTTAGAATCACAGAATTTTTTCGAAGGTCCCGCAGTCACTCAGAAAAAATGAATTATAGGAATCTGCTATTTGTTTTATCATAAAAATCAATACCTCATCCGGTGTTTTTTGATTGTGCGGGAAATGGAAAAATGATACGGTTATATCAGTGTTGACAGTCTGAAGATACAGGAGATGAAGACAATGAATTATGTAGGGATCGACATCGGTTCAACAGCTGCCAAGGTGGTGACCCGAGGGGACGTGAATCTGGAGTTTGTCCTTCCCACGGGATGGAGCAGCAAAGAGACGGCAGGCATTATCCGGGAGAGACTGCTCCTGGAGGGGATCGACGTTCTTGACGACGGAACGCAGACCGTGGCAACCGGATATGGAAGAGTAGCTGTGGATTATGCGGATCATGTGATCACGGAGATCACCTGCCATGCCAGAGGCGGCAGGGAGATCGGAAGCGGGGACTGCGCCGTGATCGATGTGGGCGGACAGGATACAAAGGTAATCCTGATCAGTCAGGGCATGGTGCAGGATTTTCTTATGAATGACAAGTGTTCCGCAGGGACGGGAAAGTTCCTTGAGATCATGGCAAACCGGCTCGGCGTAAGTCTGTCCGAGCTGTTCGATCTGGCGGATACGGGAGAGGTGCTCCCAATCAGCTCGCTGTGCACAGTGTTTGCCGAGTCAGAGGTGATCAACTATATCGGAGAAGGAAGGAGACGGGAAGACATCGCGGCAGGCGTGGTGGATTCTGTCGCGGCGAAGGTGGCGCAGCTAGCACTTCGAAAGGAACTTCCGGAACAGGTCATACTGACCGGAGGGCTCAGCGGCAGCGGATACTTTGCCCGCATCCTTTCAGAGAAGATCGAAAGGAAGGTAGAATCGGAGGACTGCGGCAGATATGCAGGGGCGCTGGGCGCGGCACTGCTGGCAGAAGAGAAGTTTAAACGCAGAGGAGGAAAATGAAGTGGAGCTGATCAAAGATTTACCGGAGGTATTTGAAGAATTTGCAGAGCAGAGGAAGAATTCATTCCTCGGAGTAAAGAAGCTGAAGGAGCAGGGCGTGCCGGTCGTGGGCGCCTACTGTACATATTTCCCGCAGGAAATTGCGATGGCGATGGGCGCGGCGACGGTCGGGCTGTGCTCTACGTCGGATGAGACCATCCCGGACGCGGAGAGGGATCTGCCGAAAAACTTATGTCCGCTGATCAAGTCCAGCTACGGCTTTGCCAAGACGGATAAATGTCCGTTTTTCTATTTCTCGGACGTAGTTGTCGGTGAGACGACCTGCGACGGAAAGAAAAAGATGTATGAGTATATGTCAGAGTTCAAGGATGTATTTCTTATGGAACTGCCCAACACCCAGGGGGAAGAGGCGCTGAAGCTCTGGAAGAGCGAGATCATCCGCTTTAAGGAATACCTGGAGAAGAAGTTCGACGTGACGATCACAGAGGATGATATCCGGGAAGCGATTAAGGTAAACAACGCGGGCAGGAGATCCCTGAAGAAGCTCTATGAAGTGATGCAGAATGATCCGGTGCCGATCAGCGGCCATGATCTGTTCAAGGTACTGTACGGAAGCACATTCAAGTTCGATCGGAAAGCGATACCGGCGGAAGTGGACGCCCTGGTCGAGAAGATCAACCAGGAATATGCGGAAGGAAAGATGCTGGAGAAGATGCCCCGTATCCTGCTGACAGGATGTCCCGTGGGCGGCGCCACGGAAAAGATCATCCAGGCTATTGAGAGCAACGGCGCGGTGGTCGTGACCTATGAGAACTGCACGGGCGCAAAGTCTATCGACAAGCTGGTGGATGAGGACGCGGAGGACGTATATGATGCGCTTGCAAGGCGCTATCTGAACATCGGATGTTCCGTCATGACGCCGAATCCGAACCGTCTTGAACTTCTGGGTCGCCTGATCGATGAGTATCAGGTGGACGGTGTGGTGGAGATGACGCTGCAGGCCTGTCATACATATAATATTGAGTCTTACGGCATCCGCAGATTTGTGAATCAGGAGAAGGGGATTCCGTATATCAGCATAGAGACTGATTATTCACAGGCGGATATCGGACAGCTGAATACAAGGATCGCGGCATTTATCGAGATGCTGTGATGCTGTGGAAGACAATCCTCAGAAGCAGTAGTTTGCGAGAAAGATATTCGTTTACAAGAAAAGAAATTTGTGAGAAAAGTAGTCCGCAGAGGAAGCGGTCTGCAGGGAAAATGATTCTCATGAGGAAAAGGAAAGGGCAGGCAGCCGAAGAAGACCGGCTGCCTGCCCTGCTGTCTGTCCGTCAGACGTGCTATTTTTCCCTCGGATACTTGATACATGCCGGAATGACAAGAAACGTCATTACCACATTCAGCAGTCCGCCAAGATACCCCAGGATCAGCATCATACTTCCTGCAGCTCTTTTGCAGGATCAAAGTTCAACGATCCTTGTCGCGATCTTCTCGCGGAACGCCCGGTCATGCTCGATAAAGAGCATTGCGGGCTGAAAGGTGAGCAGCAGATCCTCGAGCTGCATCCGGGAGAAGATATCGATAAAGTTCAGCGGCTCATCCCAGAGAAAGAGGTGTGCCGGCTTGCACAAAGATTTTGCCAGGAGCACCTTTTTCTTCTGTCCCTCGCTGTAGTCCTCGATCCGTTTTTCAAACTGTGTGCGTTCCAGTCCGAGTTTCCGCAGGACAGTGAAGAGCAGCGGCTCGCTGATGCCGTATTTGACAGCAAGTTCTGAGAGGGTGCCGCTCAGATAAGAGGTGTCCTGGGAGATGTAGGAGATGACAAGACCGCCTGCGGTCCAGACCTGCCCGGTGTGCGGGATATCTTCTCCCAGGATCAGCTTCATCAGGCTCGTCTTGCCGCAGCCGTTCTTTCCGGACAGGGCGATGCGGTCGCCCTGGCAGATCTCCAGACTGAAGTGTTCCATCAGGGGCGAAGAATCTCCGTATCTGATCGCGATATCATCCAGCGAGATCAGACGCCGGCTGTGATGCTCCAGCACGTTGAGCTTTAAGCTGTCCAGCGTCTCTATGTCTTTGAGCAGCCCTTCCTTTTCACGGACGGCGGCTTCTTTCCTGTTTTCAAGAGATTTTGCGCGTTTCATCATCTTTGCGGCCTGGTGTCCGATATGGCCACGGTCCGGTCTGAGCCCAGCGATGCGTGAACCGGTCTTTGTCGCTTCAACTTTATCTGACCAGCGCGCCGCCTGCCGGGCGGCCTCTTTTAACTTGCGGATATCTTTTTTCAGGTGTTCGTTCTGCCGTATTTCCATGCTGTCCCGGGCAGTTTTGTCTGCATACCAGGAAGAGAAATTTCCTTTCCGCACTTCGATGGTCTGCCTGTTCAGCACAAGCACGTGGTCCACGCAGCGGTCGAGAAAGTCTCTGTCGTGGGATACAAGGATGAAGCCTTTTTTACAGGAAAGGTAATCCGCGACTTTGTCTCTTGCAGGACCGTCCAGATGGTTCGTCGGCTCGTCGATCAGGAGAAAAGCATGTTCCTTAAGAAACAGAGCGGCGAGAAGTGATTTCGTCTGTTCGCCGAAGCTTAAGGTGGAGAAGGGGCGGTACAGGATCTCTGCATCTGTATCCAGCAGACTCAGTTCCCGGATCAGTTCCCACTGTTCCATGACAGGATTGATCTCTTCCAGGATCTCCAGCGTCATCCGCGAGCGGTCCTTTACCGGAAACGGAAAATACTCGAACTCTGCAGACGATGTGATGGAACCGCTGTATCCATAAGCGCCAGTGAGCAGCTTTAGAAAGGTCGTTTTTCCTTTGCCGTTCCTTCCGATGAATCCAAGTTTCCAGTCAGTATCGATCTGGAAAGAGACATTTTCAAAGACAGGATCAAAGCTCCCGTCGTAAGTAAAGCTCAGATTGTTTATCTGTATGATTGACATGACAGATCCCTCCATTCTGTAAGTTCGTTTGATATGTGTAAAAGGGGCGGCAGTTCCGTCGGAATCCTGTCCCGGCACAACTTCCGCAAAAGAAAGAACCGCAGAAAAGTTATCTCTGCGGTTCTCTCATATACACACTGGGACCGCCCCCTGAAATCGGAAGGCAGTACCGGTCTATTCCCATGGAGAAGAATCAAGATGAAAACTTTCCTGCGAAGGCATAGCAGAAGAACAGGTCAAAGTTTCTCTGACCATTCGGCGTCCGTGCGGATAAGCCCGCCGGAAAGCAGTGTCCTGTTATGCCGCTGTGTGTTTAGCAGGAAATAATAATCATCTTTTCAACTCCGATCTTACGGGGAAGGATCCCTTTATTCTGCTGACAGAATAGCAGAATCCGGGTCCAAAGTCAAACAGATTTCAAAATTCAGATACAGCAATTCAAAAGGATGTCTGCGCATCATTGTATTTCCCAAGAACAGAAGGTATAATTTACTGGCAGAAGGAAGAGAAGGAGGTGTGCGGTTATGAAGGCGATCATGATCATGTATGATTCCCTGAACCGAAAATACCTTGAGCCATATGGATGCAGCTGGACGCTGACGCCGAATTTCAGCCGGCTTGCGCAGAGATGCGTTCAGTTTGAGAACTGTTATGCGGGGAGCATGCCGTGTATGCCGGCGCGGAGAGAACTGCATACGGGGCGTTATAATTTCCTGCACCGCAGCTGGGGGCCCCTGGAGCCTTTTGACGACTCCATGCCGGAAATACTGAAAGAGAACGGGATTTATACCCATCTGATCAGCGATCATCAGCATTACTGGGAAGATGGCGGATGCACCTACCATACGAGATATTCTTCCTGGGAAATTTCCCGCGGGCAGGAGGGAGATCCCTGGAAGGCGGATCTGAGGATAACGTTTGACAAAGATACATTTTTTAAAGCAAAGAAGCCGCTTGTCGGGGACAAGGCTTACCGGGAATGGTATGCAAAGGATGAGCGCAACCGCGCATATATGAACACAGAAGCGCGCACTTCCCAGGCAGTGACATTCGAGAGCGGGATACAGTTCATCCGTCAGAACCATGCGCAGGACGACTGGTTCCTGCAGATCGAGACCTTTGATCCTCATGAGCCGTTTTTTACCCTGCCGGATGACAAAGCACTGTATCCTCATCAGTCTGCCGGAGACTGTGAGGACGACTGGCCGCCGTATGCAGAAGTGGCGGAGGACAGTCAGACCGTGCAGCATGTCCGTTTTGATTACGCCGCGCTGGTGAGTAAATGCGATCGTTATCTGGGAAAGATACTGGATCTCATGGATCAGTATGATCTTTGGGAGGACACCATGCTCATTGTGAACACAGACCATGGGTTCCTGCTCGGAGAGCACGGCTGGTGGGGGAAGACGGTGATGCCGATGTATGATGAAATCGCCCACACACCGCTGTTCCTCTACGATCCCCGTTTGCCGGAGTGCGGCGGAGAACACCGATCTTCCATCGTTCAGACGATCGATCTGGCTCCTTCGCTCCTGGAGTTCTTCGGAGTGGAGATTCCCCGCGGCATGCAGGGAAAGCCGCTGTATCAGGTGGTAAAGGACGACAGCCCGGTCCGTGACTGTGCTGTTTCAGGCTATCACGGAAGCCAGATCGTTCTTTCGGACGGGCGGTATGTGTATATGAGGTCAGCGTCCGACCCGGATGCGCCGGTGTTTGAATATACGCTGATGCCGACCCATATGAGATGCATGTTTTCTCCGGAGGAACTGAGCACGGCTGAACTTTCCGGCCCGTTTTCGTTTACCAAGGGCTGCAGGGTACTGAAGATCAAAGCGGAAAACAGATCGGGGGATACAACCTCTTTTGGAACGAGGCTTTATGATCTGCAGACGGATCCGGAGCAGAATACACCGATCGACAATGAAAAAGTACGGAAATGTATGGAAAGCCGGCTGCAGAGGTTTTTCGATGAGAATGAAGCGCCGGAAGAACTGTATGAGCGGTTCGGACTGAAGAGATAGAAGACCGGGAGAAGATTCCGGTCCGGCAGCACAGGAGGCAGGTTATGTCATTACAGTTTATTTTCGGGAATTCCGGAAGTGGAAAGTCCCATTATCTATATCACTATATCGTGGAGGAGTCAGTCCGGCACCCGGATAAGGATTATCTTGTCCTTGTGCCGGAGCAGTTTACCATGCAGACTCAGAAGGACCTCTGTCTGGCTCATCCCCGGGGCGGCATTATGAACGTTGATGTCTTAAGCTTCGGGAGGCTGGCCCACAGGATCTTTGAGGAAGTAGGGGAGGACGGCAGACAGGTCCTGGACGACGAGGGAAAGAATCTGGTCCTTCGGCGGATCGCCGGGAACTATGAGGATGAGCTGACCGTGCTGAAGGGAAACTTAAAGAAGCAGGGATATATCAGCGAGGTGAAGTCTGTGATCTCGGAGTTCACTCAGTATGGAGTAGATTTTGAGAGGCTGGATGGATTCATGGAGAGCCTGAACCCGGACAGCTATCTCTTCTATAAATTAAAGGATATAAAAAAAGTCTATGAAGGATTTGAAGAGTACCTGCGCGAGAAGTATATCACCAAAGAAGAAATGCTGGATGTATTGAGCAGCGTGGTGCCGGATTCGCAGATCCTGCGGGGCAGTGTTGTGGCGATGGATGGATTTACGGGATTTACGCCGGTCCAGAACCGTCTGCTGGGCGAGCTGCTGCGCGTCTGCGATAAGGTGATGATCACCGTGGAAATGGATCAGCGGGAGGATCCTTATGTCTGCCGGCATCCTTACCAGCTTTTTGCCCTGAGCAAGCAGATGGTGACGTCGCTTGTGGCGATCGCCGGGGAGACCGGAACGGAGATCGAGGAACCGGTCTGTCTGTATGAGAAGCCGGTCCGGCGCTTCCGCGGGAATCCGGCGATGGCGTTTCTTGAGTCAGAGCTGTTCCGATATTCTTCGGCGGCTTTTGAAGAAGAGCAGGAAGCGGTGTCACTCCATGAGGCGCGGAATCCCAGAGCCGAGGCGCAGTACGTGGCGGAAGAAATTCGGCGTCTGGTGAGGACGAAAGGGTATCGGTACCGGGAGATCGCTGTGATCGCGTCGGACATGAATGTGTATGCCGACGCGCTGGAAAAGGCATGCGGGGCATTTGACATCCCCGTCTTTATGGACTATAAGAAGAGCATCCTGCTGAACGCGTTCGTTGAGTATCTGAGAAGTCTTCTTGCCATGGCGGAGCAGAATTTCACCTATGAAAGCGTGTTCCGCCATCTTCGGACCGGTCTTTGCGGCTTCACTCCGGAGGAGATCGACCGGATGGAGAACTATGTGATCGCGCTTGGGATCAAGGGATATAAGAAATGGCAGCAGGCCTGGGTGAGGCGCACGCCCCAGACTGGTGAGGAAGAGCTGAATGCCCTGAACCACCTGAGGGTCCGGTTTGTGGAGAAGACCAGCGGCCTGATGGCAGTGCTGAAACAACGGAAAAAGACGGTTCGTGACGTGACGCTCGCCGTGTATGAATACCTGGTGCAGGAGAAGATACAGGACCAGCTTCACGGGATGGAGCTTGCATTTCAGGAGGCGGGTGAACTTGCCCTGGCGAAGGAGTATGCCCAGGTGTACCGGATCGCCATGGAGCTGTTCGATAAGTTTGCGGAACTGCTGGGAGAAGAAACGATCTCTCTGAAAGAGTACTGCGATCTGCTGGACGCAGGTCTTGAGGAGGCAAAGGTAGGAGTGATCCCTCCCAGCCTGGATCAGGTTGTCATCGGGGATATGGAGAGGACCAGGATCAAGAATATCCGGGCGCTTTTCTTTGTCGGTGCGAATGACACACTGCTTCCAGGCAATACAGGCGGGGGCGGCCTGCTCTCAGAGCGCGACAGAGAACAGTTTAAGGCAGGAGAGATCGCCCTTTCACCCGGACCGAAAGAAAAGATCTATGAGCAGAAGTTCTATCTCTATATGAACCTGACGAAGCCGTCAGAGTATCTCTTCCTGTCCTGGGCGAAGGTGTCCGGGGACGGCAAGACCCTGCGGCCGGCTTATCTGATCCAGGATATCCGGAGAATGTTCCCGAACATTGTCCCGGAGGAGGAAGAGAAGAAGTCGGTCTCAGAGCGGGAACTGACAAGAGCAGCCGGGATCCGCAGGATCGCGGAGGGACTGCGCGAGCGCAGAAGCGGACTGGATGAGGAGTGGAAGGAACTCTATACCTGGTTTTCCGGCGATGCAAAGAGCGCCGGGGAGATGGAAGAGGTCCTGCGGGCGGGATTTCTGACACACGGAAAAGAGCAGATCAGCCCGGCTGCGGCGGAACGTCTCTATCCGGATCCGGAACGGGTCAGTGTTACCCGGCTGGAACAGTTCGCGGCCTGTGCGTATGCCCATTTCTTGAACTACGGACTGCGCCTGTCCGAGCGGGAGGAATACAGCTTTGAGGCGCTTGATCTGGGAAATATCGCCCACCAGTCTCTTGAGCGGTTTGCCCGTAAGGCAGACAGGGAGAATCTGGCATGGACAGAGATGACGGAGGAAAAAAGGGATGAACTGATCGAGGAGAGCGTGGAGGAAAGCATCCTTGATTACGGTAATACGGTTCTGTTCAGTTCGGCGAGGAACGAATATATGATCCGCCGGATCAAGCGGCTGATCCGGCGTTCGGTCTGGGCGCTGACAAAGCAGCTGGAGAAAGGAGACTTTGTCCCCAGCGGATATGAGCTGAAGTTCGGCAGCGGGAAGATCGACAGGATCGATACCTGCGAGGATGAGGACCGTATCTATGTGAAGGTGACAGATTATAAGACCGGGATGAAAAGCTTTGATATCACATCCTTTTACCACGGGCTCCAGATGCAGCTGCCGGTCTATATGAACGCTGCGCTGGGGGTGGAGCGGAGAAAGCACCCGGATAAGGAGGTCCTTCCGGCGGGGATCTTCTACTATCGGATCCAGGATCCTATCGTGGAGAAGGCGGAGACGGATGATGCGGTGGAAAAGAGCATCCTGAAGGAATTGAAACTGGACGGTCTGATCAATGCCGGAGACCAGGTGGTGGAGCATTTGGAGCATGATCTCTCGGGGGCGTCTGTCCTGTTCCCCATGGGGCGCAACAAGGACGGCACTTTGAGCCGCACTTCGAGGGTTCTGGAGCCGGAAGCGTTTGAGACAGTGCTGGCTTATACGGAGAAGAAGGAGCAGGAGCTGAAGGAAGCTATGTATGCCGGAGAGGTGAAGGCGGCTCCCTATGAGCTTGGCGGCGCCTCGGCGTGCGACTACTGTGCCTGCCGGGATATCTGCGGTTTTGACCAGAGGATACAGGGGGATGAGTACCGCAGGCTGGAGAAATACACCCTGGAAGAGGCGGTGGCCAAGATGAAAGAACGTCTTGACAGCGGGAAGGATTCCGGCGGAGATCAGAAAGCGCTGTCCGGGACGACGGCAGAGCTGAACGCGCGCTCTGGAAAAGAGCGGGGCGGAAAAGAGAGCGGAGCAGAAAACCACAGGAAAGGAGGAGCCGGGGATGGGCGTGAAATGGACTGAAGAACAGCAGAAAGTGATCAGCCTCAGGAACCGGAATATTCTGGTGTCCGCTGCGGCGGGATCGGGAAAAACAGCCGTTCTTGTGGAGCGGATCATCCGGAGGCTGACAGATGAGAAGGATCCGGCGGATGTGGACCGCCTCCTGATCGTGACTTTTACAGAGGCGGCGGCCGCTGAGATGAAGGAGAGGATCGGGGCTGCGATAGAGAAAAAGCTGGCGGAGCGGCCGGGGGATACCCATCTGGAACAGCAGGCAACGCTGATCCACAGCGCTGCGATCACGACGATCCACAGCTTCTGTCTCTCTGTCATAAGAGAACACTTTCATGTGATCGGGATTGATCCGGGATTCCGGATCGCGGAGGAAGGCGAGCTGAAACTGCTGAAACAGGATGTGCTGGATGAGCTGCTGGAGGAACGCTATGCACAGGAAGATCCGGGCTTTCTGGAATTCGCAGAGAAGTTCGGTACGGGAAAGAATGATAAGAAGATTGAAGGGATCATCCTCAGGCTGTATGAGTTCTCCCGCAGTTATCCCCAGCCGGACCGTTGGCTGGATTCCTGTGTGGAGGCTTACTCTCCGGGAGAGCGGCCGGAAGAGTCTGAGCCGGCTGTGAGAGCGAGGGAGAGGGTGAAGCGAAGAGCAGAGGATGTGTGCAGGATCCTTGCCCGGGCGAAGAAGATCTGCGAGGAGCCGGACGGGCCGTATATGTACGGCGATATGATCGAGTCAGATCTGGAGGCGGTCCGCAGGCTGGCGGAGGAAGAAGATTTCCGCCGTATGTATGAGACTGCTGCCGGGCTGAACAAATGGAAACGTCTTTCCCCGAAGAAGGATGAGACGGTCTCCCAGGAGAAGAAGGAACTGGTGCAGCAGCTCAGAAAACAGGCGAAGGATCTTGTGAAGAAGCTTCAGGAGAATTATTTTTACGCGCCCTGCGAGGAATGGGCGGCGGAGATGGAAATGACCCGTGGCACCATGGAGACACTGGCGGGGCTCGTCAGGGATTTCGCCGCGCTGTTCGATGAGAAAAAGCAGAGCCGGAATATGATTGATTTTAATGATATGGAACAGTTTGCCCTGAGAATACTGACGGAGGAAAAAGACGGGAAACTTGTCCCTTCTCCGTCAGCGGCAGAATATCAGGACAGATTTGACGAAGTGATGATCGATGAGTATCAGGACAGCAATCTGGTCCAGGAGACGATCCTGACAAGTGTGTCCAGGGTGTCCCGAGGAAACTGCAATATCTTTATGGTGGGAGACGTGAAGCAGAGTATCTACCGTTTCCGTCTGTCAAGGCCGGAACTTTTCATGGAGAAGTATAATACCTACAGCCTCGCGGACAGTGAGCGTCAGAGGATCGATCTTCATCGAAATTTCCGAAGCCGGCATGAGGTGCTGGACAGTGTGAACTATGTTTTTCGGAAACTGATGCGCAGAGAGTTCGGAGGCATCACGTATGACGAGAGCGCCGCCCTGTATCCGGGGGCGGATTTTCCGGCGCTGCCGGATGAGGCTGCCGGGGCGTTCAGTGACCGGACTGAGATTCTCCTGCTGGATAAGGAGGAGACCGGGGAAGCGGATGAACGCAGGGCGGAGGCGAGGATGATCGCACAGCGCATCCGGGAGCTGATCACGGGAGGCGTGGTCGTGGATAAGGAATCCGGCAGGTACCGGAAGATCCAGTATCGGGATATCGTGATCCTGACTCGGAGCATCCGCGGATGGGCAGAGACCTTTTCCGCCGTGCTGGCAGAGGAGGGCATCCCGGCCTACTCAGTCAGCCGGGAGGGGTATTTCGAGACCTATGAGGTGAGTGTTCTCCTGGATTATCTGAAGATCCTTGACAATCTGCGGCAGGATCTTCCACTGGCGGCAGCGCTGACCTCGCCCTTCGGCGGTCTGAGCGCGGCTGAGCTTGCCGAGATCCGCCTTGCGTCTCCGAATGTGCCGTTCTACGAGGCGGCTGCAGGATATGCGAAGGGAGAGTCCGGCGGGGAAAGCGGGGAGCTGAGAGAAAAACTCGCATCTTTTTTCCGGCAGGCGGAAGCATTTCGGGATCGGGTGCCATATACGGCGATTCATGATCTGCTCGCGGAGATCATCGAAGAGACAGGTTATGGGACCTATATCGCCGCCATGCCCGGAGGCGGACAGCGGACCGCGAATGTGGAGATGCTTGTGGAGAAGGCTGCAGCCTTCGAGGGGACCAGCTACAAGGGACTGTTTAATTTTGTGAGATATATTGAACAGCTGAAGAAATATGATGTGGATTATGGGGAAGCGAGCATTCTGGACGAGCAGTCGGATACAGTGCGCATTATGAGTATCCACAAGAGCAAGGGACTGGAATTTCCGATCGTATTCACCGCAGGACTTGGGAAACGGTTCAACACGCAGGATACAAGGGGAAGCCTCCTGCTCCATCCGGAGCTGGGCGTGGGGATGGACGCAGTGGATCTTGCCCGGAGGACCAGGACTTCCACGTTCCTGAAGAAGATCATTCAGGAGGAAGCAGCGCTTGAGAATCTTGCAGAGGAACTGAGAGTGCTCTATGTGGCAATGACAAGGGCAAAGGAGAAGCTGATCCTGACCGGCGCTGCGGAGATCCCGGAGACGCTCAGGATGGAGCCGGAAGATACCGGGGCGGCTGAAGAACGGGAGAGGAAGGCAGAACGCCGTGGAGAAAATGCGCCCTCATCAGACGGTGCGGAGGAGATCGGCCTGTATCAGCTGGAGGGGGCGAAGACCTGTCTGGACTGGATCCTTCCGGCAGTCCTTCCGGAGGCCGGGCAGGCATCCTGCCCGATCGATGTCCGCGTGGTATCCGGGCAGGAGACGATGCTGAGCAGAGCAGTGGAGAGACGGGCGGAAGAGACCGCTCTTGATGTGCTCCGGCACTGGGACCGCACAAAAGTCTATATCCCTGCGCTCAGAAAGCAGCTGGAGGAACAGCTGGGCTACCGGTATCCCTATGCGGATGAGGAAGTCATGAAGCTGAAATTTACTGTCTCGGAGCTGAAAAAGAGAGCGTCTCTGTCCGCGGAAGCGGGAGAAGAGATGTATGAGGAGCCGGAGACGGTCCCGCTTATCCCTCAGTTCCTGCAGGAAGATGAGATCCTGACCGGCGCGCCCCGCGGAAGTGCCTATCACAAGCTGCTGGAACTGCTGGAATTTTCTGTCAGCTACGATGAGGAGACACTGCGCGAAGCAGTGGAGCGGTTCCGGGAAAACGGAAAACTGACCGGGGAGATGGCGGACTGCATCCGGCCGGGAGACATCCTTTCGTTCCTGAACTGTGGAAGCGGAAGGCGGATGGCTGATGCTGCCGCCAGAGGAAAGCTGTACAGAGAACAGCCCTTTGTCCTCGGGGTGGATGCATCGGAGATCTATCCGGAAGACCGTTCGGGAGAGAAGATCCTGGTCCAGGGGATCATCGATGTGTTTTTTGAGGAAGCGGACGGCCTTGTAGTGCTGGATTACAAGACAGACAAGGTGAGGTCCGGACAGGAACTGAAGGAAAAGTATCACGCGCAGCTGGACTATTATGCCAGGGCGCTGGAGCAGCTCCTTGAAAAGCCGGTGAAGGAGAAGATCATCTATTCATTTACACTGCAGGAGGAGATCAAAGTATGAGATATCTGATGTATTATCTGATCATCATCAATATTGCCGCGTGGATCATGTACGGACTCGACAAGTGGAAGGCGAAGAGCGGGGCCTGGCGGATCCCCGAGCGGACGCTGCTCCTGACCGCGCTGGCAGGCGGGTCTGTGGGTGCGCTTGCGGGAATGCTCCTTTTCCACCATAAGACGAGAAAACCGAAATTTATGATCGGAGTTCCGGTGATGTTCGCGGCGCACTGTGTGATCGTCGGCGTGATCGTGCATCATCTGCTCGCTCTCTGACCGGCGGAACATCGGAAGAACGGAGCGGTTTTATCCGGGCGGACGGCGTTGGAGGAGCCGGTTTTGGCCCGCGGGATGGTGCATATTATACAGTGACAGGCATAAAAATGACAGGAAGAGATTCAATTTTTCATGAAATGAGAGATATTTTCATAAAAAATCGGACAGACTTCTTTTAAAAAAGGAGATTTTCTGTTAGAATATGCCTGCAGGATAACAGAGCGGGCTCTTTTATTTCCGCAGTGCCGCAATGGGGCGGCATGACGGGAACAGTCCCGCTTTTTGTCATTAAATCAGGAAATGCCCGATTCCTGTGAGGGACGGTGCGTAAGAAAGGAAGATTGGAAATGCCAAGATTAAATGAAAACTATCAGAATGTAAAGGACAGCTACCTTTTTGCAGAGATTGCCAGACGAGTGAAGGTATATGAAGAAGAGCATCCGGAGAAAGCGGGAGAGATCATCCGCCTCGGGATCGGCGATGTAACGCGTCC
>ERZ1643249.2651-NODE-2651-length-16494-cov-11.807531_pt1 | contig 16494 bp, 15 predicted proteins | sample MGYA00579263_ERZ1643249 | MGnify/ENA primary metagenome ERZ1643249 (study PRJEB29033, sample SAMEA4952264) | chicken gut metagenome | biome: Broiler Chicken; feature: Gastrointestinal Tract; material: Caecum | place: Ireland | collected 2018 | study: Broiler...
CTTCTGAAATTGAGATACATTCAGGAAGAACTGGAAAAATGGGAAAATCGTTGAGAATGGAGTTCGTATGAATATTTTAGTAACAGGCGCAAAGGGGATGGTAGGAACCTCTCTTGTTGCCAATCTGAAAAACATAAAAGATCATAAAAATCATACCCGTCCGAATATCTGTATCGATGAAATTTATGAATACGATATGGATTCTTCCGTGGATGAGTTGGATCGTTACTGCGAAAAAGCGGATTTTGTTTTTAACCTGGCGGGAGTAAACCGACCGGAAAATCCGAAAGATTTTATGAATGGAAATTTTGGATTTGCTTCACATCTTCTGGATAATCTGAAAAAACATCATAATAAAGCCACCGTTATGCTCAGTTCTTCTATACAGGCCACGTTGGCAGGGCGTTTCGGTGATTCCGAATATGGACATTCCAAAAAGGCCGGGGAAGAGCTGTTTTTTGCATACGCCGAAGAAATCGGAGCGAAGGTGGCGGTTTACCGTTTCCCGAATCTGATGGGACATTCCAGGCCGAAGTATAATTCCGCTGTGTCTACTTTCTGCTGGGCTGTGGCCAACGATGAGGAATTTACAGTGAACGACCGAAACACAGAGCTGGAACTTCTTTATATCGACGATTTGATCGAGGGAATGTTTGATGTGCTGGAAGGCAGGGAAAAACATTGCGAATATCCCCTGGCGGGCCAGGAGATTGACGGAATTTGTTATGACGGAATAACTCCACGAGAGACGCCGGCAGGACGCTATTGTTTTATCCCGGTTACACATAAGGTTACATTGGGAGAAATTGTGGATCTGCTGATGGAATTTAAAGAGCAGCCCGCTACCCTTCTGATGCCCCGAATGCCGGAGGGGAGCTTTGCCAAGAAGCTTTTCAGCCTGTACCTGACATATCTTCCAGCAGAAAAATTCAAATATGCCCTGAAGATGAACTGTGACGACAGAGGGAGTTTTACAGAACTGGTTCATACAGTAGACTGCGGACAGGTGAGCATCAATATCAGCAAACCGGGAATCACCAAAGGGCAGCACTGGCATAATTCCAAGTGGGAGATTTTTATTGTGGTTGCCGGACATGGACTGATACAGGAAAGGAATATCCATACTGGAGAAACAGTGGAATTTGAAGTAAGCGGGGATAAGATAGAGGCTGTTTACATGATTCCGGGATGGACTCATAATATCATCAATCTGTCCGATACGGAAAATCTTGTGACAGTGATGACATGCAATGAGATCTTTAACCCGGAGAAACCGGATACGTTTTTTGAACCGGTTTGAGTTTGCAGTAGCGAAATCTTATAGATACCGGAGTGAAAAGCCTGAAAGTATTGTTTACCTTGCCTGTCCGCAGTCCGATATTATTTGAAAATTGCAATATTCGAAAGGAAGAATTTCATGTCAGAGATCAGAACAGATTATACAAAAGTCTATTTTAAAGACAACGGAAAGCTGAAATTACTTATTATTGTCGGCACCAGACCGGAGATTATCCGTCTGGCGACAGTTATCAACAAATGCCGAAAGTATTTTGATGTGGTACTGGCCCATACCGGACAGAATTATGATTATACATTGAACGGGATTTTTTTCAGAGATCTGAAAATTGGCGACCCGGAAGTTTATATGGATGCCGTAGGAGACGATCTGGGAGCTACAATTGGGAACATCATCAATTGCTCTTATAAACTGATGTGCCAGATCCGTCCGGACGCGCTGCTGATCCTGGGAGATACGAATTCCTGTCTTTCCGCTATTGCGGCGAAGCGGCTTCACATTCCAATTTTCCATATGGAAGCAGGAAACCGCTGCAAGGACGAATGTCTTCCGGAGGAGACAAACCGCCGTATTGTGGATATTATTTCCGATGTGAATCTTGCCTATTCCGAACATGCCCGGAAATATCTCCATGAATGCGGTCTGCCAAAAGAAAGAGTCTATGTAACCGGTTCGCCCATGGCAGAGGTGCTTCATCAGAATCTCAGCGAAATAGAGCAGTCCGATATTCTGAATAAACTGGAGCTAGAGCCCGGGAAATATATCCTCCTGTCTGCTCACAGGGAAGAAAACATTGATACTGAGAAAAACTTCCTGTCTCTTTTTAATGCTGTAAACAGGATGGCAGAGAAGTATGATATGCCAATCCTCTATTCCTGCCATCCCAGAAGCCGCAAAAGATTGGAAGAATCCGGTTTTCAACTGGATCCCCGTGTGATCCGTCATGAACCGCTGGGATTTCATGATTATAACTGTCTACAGATGAATGCTTTTGCTGTTGTTTCAGATTCCGGGACGCTTCCGGAGGAAAGCAGTTTCTTTACCTCTATGGGGCATCCTTTCCCGGCGGTATGTATCCGCACCAGTACGGAGCGTCCGGAAGCTCTGGATAAGGCCTGCTTCATACTGGCTGGAATTGATGAGAAATCGCTGCTCCAAGCGGTAGATACCGCAGTGCAGATGAATCTGGATGGTGACTACGGAATCCCAGTGCCGGATTATGTAGAAGAAAATGTAAGTACGAAAGTTGTGAAGATCATCCAGAGCTACACCGGAGTAGTGGATAAAATGGTGTGGAGGAAGGGCTGAGAATATTGCTTCCTCATATATCTATGATATGAAATTTTGATATGTGGAAAGAATGAGTGATGAATGGATATTTATCAGATTATACTTACCCACAATAGGAAATGGTCTGTTGCTGAGATGATTGTTTTTGCAGCAGGCTTTTTAATTATAACGGCAGTATTGGCTTTGTTGCTCATAAAAAGAAAGATTGTTCTTTCTCAGATGATTTCCGGACTGTTGCTGACTGTTTATCTTGGAGTAGTGTTTGCCTCCACCGTTTTTACAAGAACTCCGGATGGAATCTGGCATTATGAATTGATCCCATTCTGGTCCTGGCGGGAAGTACTGATTGGCAATACCTATATGCTGACAGAGATCGTGTTGAACGTTATATTGTTTATTCCCATAGGAATCCTGATACCTGTGGTGTTGCACAGAAGAATACGGTGGTGGCAGAGCTTGCTGCTGGGAGTCCTTTTGTCAGCGGTGATTGAGGTATCACAGTTGGTAACCTGCAGGGGATTGTTTGAGTGGGATGATATGATCCATAATGGAGTGGGATGTATGGTGGGATGCGTGATGACGGGGTATGGTCTTTACTATTTGAGAAAGTAGTAAGGACCATATGTTGTATTATGAAATAAGCCCTCAATGGAATATTTCAGTAAGGATATAACTGGATTCTGAAGAGAAAAACCAATGCGGAAAAACTAAGATACTAGGATCAAAATGCAGGAAAGAGAATATGATAGAGCTTTTCCAAAAAGAGATAATAAATTTTATATTAGGCGTTATTACTGGTATAGTCGGAACGGTTGCTTACAATAAACTGCATTCTATATGTAAGAAAATAAAACGAGAAAAAGTAAAAAGGAAACTTCATCCTCAAAATATATTTGAATCATGTGATGAGAAAAAAGCGATTCCCATAGTCTCGTTTGGTGATAGCCATGCGATAGAAATCAGTCCGTTAATTAACAATGGAATATATCTGCTGAGAGCGGACATTAATTTGGAAAGGAAACCCTCCCTCAATATAGACAGGATCTTTGTAATGGCCTTGTTAAAATATACCCCGTATGTTGATTGGCGTTACTACGCTGAATGTGGATACAGCCTTAAATTTAAAATACGCGGTAATATAAAAGGGATACAGCTGGAAGTAAAAAACAGAAGAAAACAAAAACTGATAGATAAATATATTCAGATCAGGGATAGCTTTGAAGCATGGGAATTTTCGTTAGATAAAGAAGCTTCTAAATGGAAAGATGTAGAGGAAGTATGTTTTACCGTTTTTGATGAACCGGAATATATTTTAAATGGGCGTGGAAATTTTGAGGTTATGGATTTGGCATTGGATAGATAAGAAATATAAGTGGTAAAATGGTGTGGAGGAAGGGATGAAAATATTGCCTCATCATATATCTATGATATGAAATTTTGATATGTAGAAAGAATGAGTGATGAATGGAGATATTACATGAAGAAAATTCCCTACAAACAAAAATGGTATATTATCATAAAAAATAAAGTTAAAAAACATTGGCTTATATCAATTATATTAATAGCAATAATATATATGCTTGTTATTCATATTTTGTATAAGATTCCTTCTTCGTGTGATTTTTTTATTACGAATTGGACAGCAGGAGATTTACTTTCCTACGGAGGAGCGATTGTAGGAGCAATTGCTACAATTTATGTCTTACAGGAAACGATTCATTCTACTCTTCAGATGCAAAAAGAAGAAACGATTTTTTCTCTTAGGCCTTATTTCTTGATTAGCGCAGAAAAATATGATGAAAATAGGATATATAATAGTGCAGTAATGGATATATCTAGTCCGAGAACAAGCGAAAATTATTGGAATGGAGATATAAATATTTTAATTAGAGTACAGAATGTGGGAGCTGGAAATGCGATAGAAGGAACTGCTACGTTATCTCAGAAGGATGCTGATAATATGAAATATTCTCATTCGCCAATTCCTGCGCTTGTTATTGGAAGCGAGCAGTTATTTCTTATAAGATATTGTAAACAGTCAAACTTGTTATTTGAATTGAACTATAGTGATATTGCAAATTTTGCTCACTATAGAGCAAGTGTAAATATTAGAATCGCATGCGGTAGTGGAGATAGAATTGCTGTATATTGTGAAACACCAAGTATAGAGAGAATTAATAACAAATAAGATAAATAATAATTGAGGATACGTTATATGGAAAAGAAAGATAACAGTGTATTTTTTTTCGTTAAAAAGACTGATGATTCCTTGGCTCAACTTGGTTTGAGCACAGAAACAGACGACTATCGTATAGCATGTGAAATATGCAAAAAACTAAATGATGCATCTGTTGAAACCTATATTAAGGATGTTGGATGTTATAACGAAAATGATTTGTATACTTTAACACACTCTAAAATTTTAGTAGTTGTTGCTACGAGAGAATCATATTTAAGAATTACTCAAAATTTTATTAAAAGCCTCGAAAGAAATTTAAACAGTCAAAAAATTATATACATATGTGCAGAATCTGTTGGCGAAATTAATGCTCAAAACTTTCCCACAGATATAGAGAATGGTAAATTATCCGTTGAAGTATATGAATTGTCCTTTCAAAATTCTATCCCCGTGTTGGTGGAAAAGATTTATACACTCCTTAATAATAGGAAGGAAGACAGAGAAACACAATCTGTGAAAAAAATACTCAAAAAATCCTGTTCATTACCTATGTCTTTCGATTATGTTATTGAACGAGAATGGCTTCGTACAATATTAGATACATGGTTAAAAGACAATGAAAATCATCATATTTGTTGGATTTGTGGAGAACATGGAAGCGGAAAAACTTTTTTCCTTAGTAATTACTGCGCAAATTTGGAAGGGGTTGCTGCTAAAGGGATTTATTACTGTTTTTCTTCCAGTTTCGAGACACAAAATATTGAGCGGATTATTAAAGCAATTGCATATGAGCTAAGTAATAATATTGAAGGATACGCAAGGGCAATATATAAAACTGTTTCTGATCAACATTTTCAAAATAAGAGTGCACAAGAATTATTGACCACACTGCTTATTGAACCTTTTGATGATTATCCAGAACTTCGTCCATCAAATGAACCGATTGTATTTTTTATTGATGGAATTGATGAATTAAAAACGAATAAAACAGATGCATTAACATTTCTCCTGGAGATTTTACGCAATTATTTCCAAAGTCTGCCGAGTTTTTTTCGATTTATTATCACATCACCTGCAATTGATGCTATCGTAAGTACAATGAAAGGTTTATCTGCACAGATAATAGATTTTGCAGAAAACAGATATCAGTCGGAGCAAAGGGAGGATGCAAAAAGATTTTTAAAATCTGAATTGGGTAGAAGAGGAATAGAATATACAGACACAGCCATTCAAAAGGTGCTTACAAAGTCAGAATGTAATTTTGATTATCTTCATTATTTCATAGCTCAATGTGATGAAAATAATGATAAAAAAATGCCGCCTTTAGATGACTTACCAAAAGGGCTGACGGCTATGTTTGAATTGGATTTTAATAATAGATTTTCTGACGACTATTATAATAATAAAGTAAAACCAATTTTACAAATCATAGCGGCAGCTTATGAACCTTTAACGGCTGTTGATTTAGCAGAGATTTTGTCAGAAGATTTAAATGAACTTCAATTAATTATAAAAGGGCAATTACGACAATTTTTAAAGTTTGCAAATATATTGGGCCAAGCTGAGAAAGTATCGCTTTATAATATGTCAGTTGAATCGTGGCTGATTCAAAATAATCATAAATTTTGTATAGATATTAAAAAAGGAACTAAATTAATAGTGGATTGGTTTGAAAAAAAGAAAGGACATTTTTATGAAAACGAATATCTGAAAAAATATGGACTGCTTCATGTCTTAGAGAATGAGAACTATACAATAGTTGAAAAATTAATAATGGAATCTCAAAGTGATGATTTTGAAAGATTAAAAGAAGAACTGGGTATTCTGTTTGTTAATGACTGTACAAGCAGAGTAAATGTTATGAGTGAATTACTCTCTTTATATAAAAATAACTATAATAAAACTATAAGAATTAGAGATATTTTGGTTTATACTTATCGTTATATGTTAAGGCGTAAAGGTGCAAAACCAGATGGTCTTTCCCAGATTCGTTCTCTATTAGAATCTAATCATGAAACAATTCGTGCCAGTTTACTCATAGGTGAAGGTATAGATGATTATAACGCAGCGAAAAAACATTTTGAAGAGACAATAAAAGATGCTGAAAAGTTAGTTAATAATTCAGTTGGTAACACTTGGTGGAACAGGCGTATGCTTGGAGTTGCATACAACAGACTGGCGAATCTGGAGAATAAAGAAGGCAAAACTGAAGAGGCGGAGAGTCAGTATAAGAATGGCAAAAAGTGTTTTGATACAGCTATTGAGGAACTGGAAAGGGATTCTAAGCAGTTAAATGATTTCAGAGATGATTACAATATTTTGCAGAGGGATGAAGCAATTATAAATGAACGTCTGGGGGATCTCGCGTTTAAGGAAAAAAATTATGAAAAAGCGAAAATTTTTTACGCAGAATATCATAATTCATGTAAACATGCATTTAAGAATCAGCAAACTTTAAATACCAAGTGGGATTTATCAATTAGTCTTTTAAGATTGGGTGACGCGGAAAGATGCTTAGGAAAACTATCAGAAGCTCAAAGTAAATATAAAAGGGCTCTTGATTTACGCAGAGATATCCTGCTTCATATGAGAAATGACTGTATGAGCATTATTTCCAATGGGAATAGAAGTTATTATAAAGAGTTCGATTGTCCGGAGAGTGTAGAAAATGTAAATTTTTTATCGGATGAAGTGCAAAAGGAATCACGAGACATTGATCCAATTCGAGATATTGCAATGTGTTACATTCGCTTGGGTGATTTGGCGTATGATTTGAACCTTATTGATGCGGCTGAATTCTATTATGAAATTCTAGTGAAACTTTGCGAAAAGAATGACTCAGAAGTTAGGACGAAGGCAACAGAGAAAGATTTAATGATAAGCCGGGAACGTATAGATAGGGTTAAAAAATAGATATACGAGGAGGTGATTGCTGAATGACAAAGTATATTTACAGGAAGAAACTATATAGTCAAAATGAAATCATAAATATTGTTTTAGATTTAAAAAAAAAGAAAAAAAAGATAGTATTTACTAATGGTTGTTTTGATATACTTCATAGAGGGCATATTTGTTATTTGCGAAAAAGCAGAGAATTGGGAGATGCCTTAATTATAGGACTTAATTCAGATAAATCGGTTAAAAGATTAAAAGGGGAAAAACGTCCTATAAACTCAGAAAAAGATAGGGCATATTTATTGGAAGCTCTAGAGTTTGTTGATTATATAGTTATTTTTAATGAGGACACACCATTAAAACTTATTCAAAAAATACAACCGGATTACTATACAAAAAGTGGAGATTATAGCATAAATAATTTAATTGGGCCTAATATGGGAAGAGAAATTATTGAAAGCTATGGTGGACATGTTGTCATTATGGATTTTGAAAAAGGATATTCAACAACATCCATAATTAATAAAAGTAAATAGAGTAGAAAATTTTTTACCGTCAACTGAAAGGCGGAAGAGAGGAGATTTTTATGATGAGTTTAATCGAAGTTAAAGATTTTGCTGTTAATAGCCTTATGGCGGTTTTGGAAGAATTAAAAACTGCTCATCTGTCTACGGAAATAGAATTAAAAGAGCAGAGGGATATTGTTACGAACACCGACATTTTTATTGAAAATCGTATGATTGAACGATTGAAGAAACGATATCCAACTCACTTCTTTTCATCTGAAGAAGCTGGGGAGGCTATTATTAGTAAAAATGCAATAGATGTGTACGAATGGGTAATAGATCCAATTGATGGAACGATTAATTTTGCGGCTGGTCTGCCATGGTATAGTACATCTATTTGTCTTAAACATAATAATGAAGTAGTTATTGGAATTGTTTATATTCATTCAACAAAAGACCTTTACACAGCAATCCGTGGACAAGGAAGTTTTTGCAATGGAAAATCTATCCATGTATCTATGACTCCCAGATTGGATCAAGCAGTCCTTTCTTTTATGTTGACATCACATTATACAGAAGAACAAACCGGGTATATTTTGCGTATTGTCAAAAATTTATCTTTAAAAACAAGAGGACTAAGATTAATAGTAAGTCAGGCATTGGAACTTTGCTTGATTGCAAGTGGAAAACTTGATGGTACTGTTTGTATTAAGTCGAGAGGATTTAGTTCATCTGCCGGAGCCCTTATTGTTCAAGAAGCGGGAGGAAAAGTTTCGACAATTGATGGTGGAAAGCGTGATAGTAAAGCAACCTCATTACTGGTAAGCAATGGAATTATTCATGATGAATTAGTCAGGGTGTCAAATGAGCAATAAAAAGTATATTATAGGTATTGATGTTGGAAAAACGAAAATTCTTTATGGACTATTTACAATTGATTTACAGCTTATTGATTGCCAAAAATATTCATCAGGAAGATCGGCACAAGAAATTTTATGCATTATCGAAAACGCGATTAATTATGGATTTTCTAAGTATGCTTCATCTATTGCAGGCATTTCAATAGCTTCTTTCGGTGTTATTGATATAGAAGATGGACGTGTTGTGTCTAGTGGAGAAATTCCAGACTGGAATAATATACCTTTAAAGCATTATTTTGAATCGCGTTTTTATGTTCCTGTTTATGTAGAAAATGATGTTAAAGCTGCGTTGTTTGGAGAAGCGAATGTACTAAAAAATGCCGATAATAAGGGCATATTATATTTATCAATTGGAACTAATATTGGAATGGCATTTATGAAAAATGGTATGCTTTGTCGTGGAGATAATGGAGCATTAGGTGAAATAAGCCGTTATATACCAGATCAAGAGCAGTACTGCTTGGGAGAATTAATCGGTGGAAGAGGAATATCACAGCAATATTATAGGCTAACAGGATATCAGAAAACCGGAAAAGAAATATTTGCATTGGCGGCAAAGGGAGATTTTATTGCCGGTGAAATTAATCAACGTATGGTTACTATAACTGCAAAACTCATGTACTGGTTTGATTTATGCTTTGATCCTAGTTATCTCATATTAGGCGGGGGAGTTGTATGTAATAATTTAACCCTATTTCAGGCAATTAAGAAGGAATATGATTTTATCGCTAAACATACAAATAAGACTTTAAATTTGGCAAGCTTAAGAGAAAAAAGCGGGATATATGGGGCTGCTGCATTAGAAATAAAATACATTCGCTGATTACAAGTAATTTAAAAGAGAATATTCGAGAGGAGGGGAGCGTAAAGTGTTTAAGATTGCAGCACATAGAGGAGGAAATTCGTGGACAAGAATTTATGAAGCTATTAAAAAAAAATATGACTATATCGAATTAGATGTACATCTGTCAAGCGATCAATATTTAATAGTTCAGTATAGCCCTGAAATTCAAATTAATGGTGAAAAAATATATATACAAAATTTACAATATGCAAAACTTTCTGAAGAAAATAAGAAGAAAATTCTTTTGCTATCAGATGTATTAGCATATACCCAAAATAAGATTGGCGTTGTAATTGATATTAAAAAAGGAGTAACTTTTTATAATGACATAGGAAGCAGAGTCGCTGACCTAGTAAGAACGATAGGGGCTATTCAACATACATGGCTTATTTCTTTTGACCATTGCTGCCTATGGGAGGCAAAACGGATTGTGCCAGAAATAAAGATTGCTCCAATGTATGTAGCTAGACTTCATAATGAAGATAGTTATTGGGAAAAATTACATTCAGATGGAATAGAAATATGTAATGATTATCTTGAAGAGAAAACGGTAATATGTGCGCACGAAAGAAATTTAAAAGTATTGGGATGGTGCACAACAAGTATTGAAGAATTGCGTTGGTTGACCTCTTTGAATCTTGATATTATTACTATTGAGCAAGAAGACTTTTACTTAAGCTATCTTAAAGAATTGAAAAAGAATCAAGGATGATGAAATAAATGGAAAAAGAAGATTTTATATTTGTCGATAAAACAAATGATAATATATTTAAAGTTGGACAATCAGGGGTAAAAGAGATTCTTCAATCTAAAGACAGAAAAATATTATTTGTTATATTAGAAAATGATAATGTACTTATGGGCATTATAACTAGGGAGTCCTATGTGACATATTATCCTTTAAATGAGAGTAGGCCTAGATACCCAATTAAAGCTGTTTTAATGGATTTAGATGGAACAACTTTATATAGTGAAAATTTTTGGGTTTATGTAATCGAAGAAACAATGAGAAATCTCATGAATGATTTTAGTTTTCATATTTCAAGTAATGATATTCCTTTTGTTTCGGGGCATAGTGTATCGGAACACTTACAGTATTGTATAAGTACATATTGTCCGGCCTTGAAGTTGGATGATGCACTTAATCTGTATTATAAAACCTCACAAGTTCAGTTAGATGCGTTGATTAATGGAAAGTTGGAAAATATGAATATAAAGCCAGCAGATTACTTGAAAGAGTTTTTAATGTATTTAATTAAAAACGGTATTAAAGTCGGTCTAGTCACATCTGGTTTATATGAGAAAGCCTATCCTGAAATTTGGAGTGTTTGCTCAATGCTGGATTTAGGTAAACCAGAAGACATTTATGATAGTATTATAACTGCCGGAGTTCCGCTTAAAGCTCACCACATTGGTACATTAGGAGAATTGTCTGCAAAACCACATCCGTGGTTGTATCTTGAAACTGCATTAGTTGGTCTGAATATTTCGATAGATGAAAGAAATCATATATTAGGTATCGAAGACAGTGGGGCTGGAATTTGTTCGTTAAGAGGAGCTGGAATTCCTGCTATTGGATTAAAAGGTGGCAACATTAAACAGAGTGGATTAAGCAGCCTATGCTTTGATATGTGTGATAATTTACAAGAAATTAAAGAAAAATATTTATATAGAAAAAGTTAATCATAGTTTTGATACACTGATATCGGAAAAATAATACGTGATAAATATGAATGTGGACAGGTACGAAATGAAGGTGAATTTAGGGAGGTGCTGAAAAATGTGTTATCTGATTGCTAAAGATCGAAATGGGCATGGATGTTTTGCACTGAAAACAACCCATGGAAAACATTTAGTAGAGTTAAAGAGAAAATTAAATAAAGCAGTTGGCTATAAAGGTGTACAGATTGTTACGATCAGCAGGCCGACAGCTTACGGGGAATATGCACCATACCATTTTGTAGATACAGAGCAGGAGTTTGAAACTCTGGTTAAGTCATTGCGATGACGAAGGCATCCTTGTATCACGAATAATAAGAAAAAATTGCGCTGAGACTAAAAAGGCGCAGAGTATACAAATGCAGTGATAAGAAAGGCCCACCCATGGTAGACATTCATTCACACATCCTCCCGTCTCTGGACGACGGCTCCCGCTCTCTGGAGGAATCTCTCCGGATGGCAAGGCAGGCGGTTTCCTCCGGAATCCGCCACATGGCCGCCACCAGCCACGGGAATTTTTACGATTATACGCTGGAAGACTACTGGACAGTCTTCCGGAAAACGCAGGAAGCGTTTACAACTGAACACATTCCATTGAAACTGTATCCTGGCATGGAGATTTTTCTCGATGAGGATGCTTTTTTTTTATTGGAAAAAAAGGAACTGCTGTCATTGAACAATACAGATTATCTCCTGGTAGAGTTTGACTTTGAGGAACAGCCGGGGAAGGTTGTAGACAGGATTGGTCGGCTGAGGGCAAAAGGCTGGCGGATCGTGCTGGCCCATCCGGAACGTTATCAGTTTATCCAACGGGAACCGGAGCTGGCATATGATCTGACGGATCTGGGCTGTGTCCTCCAGGTGAACGGCGGCAGCCTTCTGGGAGATTTTGGAAGAACCTGCCAGCAGGCGGCTCTACGGTTCCTGGAAAGCGGTATCGTGGGGGCGATTGCCTCTGATGCCCATGATACGGAGTATCGCACCCCCTCTGCGGAAAGGGTCTGCCAGTTCTTGGAAAGTTTTTATGAACCTGCCGCTGTAAAGCTGTGGTTGTCGGAGAATCCCAGCCGTATCCTGAAGGGGCTGCCGACCCTTGATCTTCGGAAGTTATAGAAGAGGCGGCGTGCGCGCATGTGGGTAAGGCGACTGTAAATAATAATGTGAATAGTAAGGAAGAGAAACGCCGTGCAGTCTCTTGTACGCCGGTACGAAATATGTTATAAATATGATTATGCAGTAACAGTGCGAAATCTGCCGTTAAAAAGACGGATTTTAATCGAATACAGAAAGGATTTTGTGTCATGAAGATTTTCAGAATTATTCTCGGGATTCTGTGTGTGCTCTGTTTTGCCGGAGGCGCTTATTATGTCCGGGAGAGCAAAGCGGATGTGGATACGGAAGGCCCAAAGCTGGAGGCGGCTTCGGATACGATCGAGGTAAGTATTGAAGATCCGGAAGAGACGCTGCTTCAGGATGTTGCGGCCAACGACGACCGGGACGGAAATGTTTCCGACAGTATCATTATAGAAGAGATCGCCAAGAAAGAGGATGGGGCAGCAAATGAATTTGAGATCACTTATGTGGCTTTTGACAGCTCCAATAACTCCGGGAAACTTACCCGGAATCTGATTTATACGGATTACCGGAAGCCACATTTTTCTTTGTCGCAGGAGCTGAGATTTCCGGCTAACCAGGCGGTTTCTCTTCTTGATTATGTAAAAGCGGACGACTGTATAGACGGAGACGTAACTCCTTTTATTACAGTGGAGGGGGCGGACGAGCTTCAGGGAGAGCCTGCGGCCGGTATTTATGACTGCACCCTGGAGGTGACGAACAGTGTGGGAGATACGGCGCAGCTTCCTCTGCAGGTAGAGATTTACGAGGATAATTATGAGGAGAGGTCTTTCCGGCCTTATGTGGTGCTTACAGATTATCTGCTTTATCATCCAAAGGGACAGGAGCTGAATCTTAACGCGCTGATCGCTCATGTGGAGGATCAGGGATATAACAAGATTGATTACGGCCCAATGGTGACGGAGTACGAAGGCGGCGAAGCGGTACAGGTAACGGAGCAGATCGCCAACGGTTCCAAGGAAAAATGGGTAAATATTTCCCAGATTTCCATTAATTCCAATGTGGATATCAATCAGGAAGGCGTATATACTGTGATTTATACTTATACGTCGCTGGAGAGCGGCTACGAGGGCAGCACCCGTCTTACGGTAGTCGTGGAATAAACACCGGGAGGAGAAAAAATGAGTCAGAATACAGTCCGGGAACAGAGAAATACCGCTATTGATGTTTCTTTTATTTTCCGGCGTTTATGGAGAAATATTTTTGTGATCCTGATGTGCGCCTGCATCACGGGAGTAACGGCATACGTGTGTCTGGATCATTTCATGGGAAGCAGTTATACCGCCACCATGGAAATGGCGATGATCGCCAGGGATAATTCGGCGAACCTGTTAAGCGATGGAAGTCTGAATTCAGCCATGACCAGGAATCTGAATGTGCTGAACAGTGAAATGCTTGCCGAACAGATGGATAAGGATGAGGATATCGCGGATATTCCGGGAAGTGTGAGCGCTTCCCAGGTCGCGGGTACGAATCTGATCGCCCTTACCGCGTCGGCGGATTCTGCGGAAAACGCCATGCGCCTTCTGAAATCTGCCCTGAGCAGTTATCCAACGCTGTCCGGATATTTTGAATCCGGATATATGCTGCGCAACCTTACCGGGCTTTCGGTGGATAATATTAATGAAGCGCAGCCCCGTACCGCTTATTACGCGGCTCTTGGCCTGCTTCTGGTTCTGGCTGCGGGAGTGGGACTTACTGTATTTTTCTGCATTTCTACAGAAAGGATCCACAGCCGCGACCAGGCGGAGGCGGTTCTTGATATTCCTGTGATCGGCTCTGTCCGTTTTTCCAGAAAGAAGCGGAAACAGAAAGCTCTTTTAGTCTCTTCGCCTCTTGCCGACGGACTCTATGTGGAGGATATTGACAAACTGGCTACCCGGGTGCAGGAGAAGATGGCGAAGGAGGGACGGAAGATCCTGATGGTAAACTCCATACAGGAGAACGAGGGAAAGTCCAGTATCGCGGTCAATCTCGCCCTGAATTATGTGCGCAGGGGGAAAAAGGTGATACTTATCGACGCGGATATGAGACGTCCGGCAGTAGCGAAGATTTTTGACCATACGGTGGAAAAGGGAACCAGCCTTTCCGATTACCTGAAAGGGGAGTGTTCCCTGCAGAAAGTGATGTGCGTAGATCCGAAGCAGAAGAATCTGAGATACATTTTTCAGGATTCTGCTGTGGGAGAGGCGGACAGGCTTCTGGAAAGCAGAGAATTTTCCGAACTTCTCAGGCGTGTGGCTTCCCATATGGACTATGTGATCCTGGACACGGCTCCCATCGGGGCTGTCCGGGACGCGGAGATTATCGCTGCGGCGGCAGACGCGGTTCTTCTGGTGATCCGCCAGGACGGCGTCCGTGCGGCTGAAATGAACGACGTAGTGGACGTTCTGGACGATACGGGGGTTGCTGTTCTTGGCGGCGTTCTCAACATGGAAAAAGGAAACCGGGGAAGCTCCCACAGCCGCAGAGGATACGGGAAATATTATTATGGATATGGAAATAAACGATAAGGGCAGGTGAAGGTATAATGCAGGCAGAGACAAGAACGGAAAGAGCAACCTATGACAGGCAGGATCAGATCGACCTTACAGAGCTTCTGGATGATTCCCTGAGATGTCTGAAAAGATACTGGATCCAGTTTCTTCTGATCATAATTGTCGTAACGGCGGCGGCAGTCACATATTTTAATTTTACTTATCAGCCGGTTTACTCCGCCAGAGTTACTTACGCGGTCAACCGCACGGGAGATACGGCGACAGACGCGGCTCTGGCAAGAAGATTGAGCAGTTCCGTGGGAGTTCTCTCTGAGACGGCGGAATTTCTTGATGAAGTCTTTCAGGCTGCGGGAGAGGACGTAGAGGGAGGAAATTTCTGGTTTACCTCTCAGTATACGGAGGGCGCCAACTTTTTTACCATAAAGGTGAATTCGGACAGCTTTGAATATGTAGACGCTGTTCTTTCCGGACTGATGGAAGTATTTCCGTCCTGGGCGGATCAGATCACTGGTTTTGTGGAACTGGAGACGGTAGACCAGATCCATGCGTCGGAGGAGCCTGACAATCCTTATTCACTGACAGATTTCGCGCTGAAGGGCGCGTTGGCAGGTCTTGTGCTTGTGGCGTGCCTGGGCGTGTTTTATGTACAGACTCTTCATACAGTGAGACGGGAAAAAGACATGAAGTCCGTCACCGCTGCAGGCTGTATCGCCCTGATCCCTGAGACCAGGATGAAGAAACGGAGCAAAAACCACAGACATCAGCTTCTGATTAGCAATAAGAGAGTGGACTGGGGATTCAAACAGTCTGTTCTCACAGTACAGTCCAGGATCGATCTGCAAATGGAGAAGAACGGACAGAAGGTGCTGGCTGTAACAAGTACTCTTCCCCAGGAGGGAAAAACCCTGCTTTCTGTGAATCTGGCTCTTGCGGCCGTGCAGAGCGGGAAGAAGACACTGATCATCGACGGTGACATGCGCAATCCGTCCGTAGGCCCAATGCTGGGACTGGAAGAAAAGAATCCCGGACTGAGCGATTATTTCAGCGGAAAAGCGGATGCAGACGAGATCATCGTTACCAGCGGAGAGTTTTCTTTCATATCGGCGGGAACAGTCAGCGGCGGCGTTTCCGGTATCCTTTCAGATGAGATGATGCGGGAGCTGATGGTTTATCTGAGAAAAAAATACGATTTTATTGTTATCGATACGCCGC
>ERZ1643249.2653-NODE-2653-length-16483-cov-5.713842_pt1 | contig 16483 bp, 16 predicted proteins | sample MGYA00579263_ERZ1643249 | MGnify/ENA primary metagenome ERZ1643249 (study PRJEB29033, sample SAMEA4952264) | chicken gut metagenome | biome: Broiler Chicken; feature: Gastrointestinal Tract; material: Caecum | place: Ireland | collected 2018 | study: Broiler...
ATGTGGAGACTACCCAGGGCACGGAGCATTTCTCCCTGGAGGAGACGGACCAGATCAACCTGACCGCGGCCTACAATGCGGTATCCTCTGGCGCTGCTGGATACCCGTACCACGCTGACGGGCAGCTTTGCAGGATGTTCTCGGCGGATGAGATCACCGCCATCTCCGAGGCGTCCATCTCACACAAGCTCTATCACACCACGCTCTGCAACCACCTGCTGACCTGGGTACGGCGGGCTGAGACTGCGGAGGAGCTGGCCGGGATCACCTACACAGCGGACAACCTCCCGGAGGATCTGGCGGCCAATATGGCGGCGGTTCTTGCGTCCGCATCTTCCCTGTGAGCCGGGCGGGCCGCTGGTCGCTGTCCATGCTCCTGTGGACCTGGGGCGGGGCGGTATATTTCCTCCTTGAGGTAGCCTACAAGACCGCAACAGGGCACCCGGAGCGTATCAGCTGGACCATGCTGGTGCTTGCCATCATCCTGTGCATACCCGTTGAGCGCTGCGGAGCAGAGCTGCCCTGGGAGTGCCCCCTGTGGCTCCAGGCGCTTGCCTGCGCTGCCCTGGTCACCGCCGTGGAGCTGGTGGCCGGTTTGGTCCTCAATGTCTGGCTGTGCCTGGATGTGTGGGACTACTCCAACATTCCGATGAATCTTTTCGGGCAGATATGCCCGCAATTCGCAGTCCTCTGGTGGGGACTGTGTTTTTGTTTCATTCCAGTCTTCGACTGGCTGCGGTATGCTGTAGCCGGTGGAGATAGACCGCACTACCGGATCATAAAGGAAGGTGATAAAAGATGAAAGCTATCTGTGATATTCCCCTGGCGGCCATCGAAGCCGTGGAGATATACCTCAACCAATTCCGGCACTCCATCGCCCAGGTGGCCGCCCAGGCCCAGGCCGGAGTGCAAGATCTATGTGGTCACCGGCGGGATGTGGAACGCTGACGGCTCCGCCTGCCCGCTGCTGAAGGCCAATGGGAAATGGATCTCTCCCCAGCCGTGGAGCTCCTACGGCTATGCCTGGGACACCGGCCCGGACATCACACTCACCCTGGACCGGAATGCCAAGGACAATTTCTGGTCCACCACCTGTCTCATTGGCCCTAACGGGCCCATCGAAAAGCCCAGCTATGACAAGGCGGGTCAGGGTGGCAAGCGGGGACGGGCCGGTATGGGCATGAGGCCGGGTTATTTGAGGCTGTATGCCTCCCAGGATGGCACGGCGGACGCCCGTACCCCGGAGGCCCTGCGGGACGACATGGCCGCCGACGGCTGCACCAGCTTCGTCATGGGGGACGGCGGCGGCTCCGCCCAGTGCTGGTTTGACGGACAGGCCATCCCCGGCGATGGCCGGAAGTGCCACAACTACATCATCGTCTATGCAAAAAAAGAACCGGCGGAAACTCCGCCGGAGAAGGAGGACAAGCCTGTGGACAAGATCACCAGCGCCATCATGACCAATTCCGCCTGTTACAAGGCGGGGCGGACCATCACCCCCAGGGGGATCATGGTACATAGTACCGCCGCCCCCGGGGTCATGTCGGACAGCCTGCGGAACAGTTGGAACAGTGCCGCCGCCACGGCGGCGGTCCATGGCATCATTGACGACAGCCAAACCCTCCAGACGCTGCCCTGGACCTGCCGGGGCTGGCACGCCGGCAATGGAAACAGCGGGAAAACCGCCAACGATACCCATATTTCCTTTGAGATCTGTGAGCCGGAGGAGTGCCGGCTGCTGGCGGTGGAATGGGTGCCGCTCTACCGGGGCAACAGCGGTAATCCCTCCTGGGCCGTAAAGAGACTCCAGATGGAGCTCCAGGCCCGGGGTTACGACCCCAATGGGGTGGATGGCTCCTTTGGACCCGGCTGTGAGGCGGCGGTCAAGGCATATCAGACTGACGCCGGTCTGACGGTGGACGGCTCCTGTGGTCCGGCCACTCGGGCAGAGTTGGCAAAGCGGACGGGCAGCTATCTGGCCTATGATCCTGCGGCTACGGAGGCTTACTTCCAGGCGGTGTGGAGCCGGGCTGTGGCCCTGTGCGCCAAGTTGTGCCAGGAATATGGTCTGGACCCCGTGACAGATATCCTGTGCCATGCCGAGGGCTACCGGGCGGGTATTGCCTCCAACCACGCCGACGTGGAGCACTGGTTCCCCCAGCACGGCAAGACAATGGACGATTTTAGAGAGGAAGTGAAGGAAACGATGGAAGGCAAGACGGAGACTCAGACGCCCTGGTACGCCGAGGCGCAGGCCTGGGTAGTGGAAATGGGGATTGCCGATGGAACTCGGCCCGAGGAAGCCGCCACCCGGGCGGAGGTATGGACCATGCTCCAGCGGCTTTATCAGCGTATGAAAGGAGAGCACTAAAATGGAACAGATCAATGGTTTCAAAGCGGCGCTGGCCGCCCTGTGTGCCGCCCTCACCGCCCTGTGGGGCTGGTTCGGTTGGGTGGTGGTGGCCTGGATTGGGTTTATGCTCATCGACTACGCCACCGGCTCCGCTGCCGCTCTCCGGACGGGGGAGTGGTCCAGCAAGGCAGCCCGGGACGGGATCTGGCACAAGCTGGGCAGTGTGGCGGCTGTTATTGTGGCGGGCATCCTGGATGTGGTCATCGGCCACCTGCTGGGTAACGTGCCCGGGGTGGAGCTGCCGTTCACCTATACGGTGCTCCTTTCCCCCCTGGTGGTGGTATGGTACATCCTTACCGAGGCGGGCAGTATTATCGAGAACGCCGGTGCCCTTGGCGCACCTTTCCCTGCTTGGCTGAAAAAGATGATCGCTTCCATGAGGTCCAAGGTGGACCAGGCGGGAGAAGATATTGACAAATAACATCGCAGATATAGGAGAAAAAGAAGAGGGCATCCGCCCTCTTCTTTTTCTATTTTGAGCTGTAATAACATTCATAGCCATATATGTGGTATTTGGCCTAACACAAACAATTCTAACGACATTTTAAAATAATACGAAATAGATGCCTGAGCAGGATAAAAACAGGTACAAATATAGCCAAAAAAACTAAGATCTTCATTGCACGCACCTCTATTGACAAATGCACTTGTTTTGTTTATATTGGGGGTGCGGAGGTTCGGGCCTCCGCACCCCTGGCCTTTACCAGTCAAGCAATTTTAGAATTGCTGCTGTTATCAGGCCGGAAACCGTACCCGCCAGAATGTCAGCGGCTAACTGTTTCATTCTTTCGGGTCGCGCCGCCGTTTTTTTTCGGCGGCGTTTTTTATTGCCCATATCTATCACCCCCTTTCTGATACTTATTATATACTAACGTGAGTATATAATCAAGATGGGAAATTGCACAAATATACTTGCGTGAGTTTGTGCGGGTTATATACTTGCGTGAGATATAAATGAGTGATAAAATGATACCAAGGAGGAGATCATATGGAGCGGAAAAAAGGAACAGCAGCAACAAGGGCAAAAAATAAATATAATGCAGAAAACTATGATAGAATCTATCCGTATGTAAAACGGGGTAAGAAGGCAAGATACCAGCGGGCGGCTGATATTGCCGGATGTAGCTTAAATGAATTTGTAGAGCGTGCCTTAGATTTGTTGGCCGATAAAACATTGGGGAATGAAGAAAAAGAGACTACTCCATAATGTAGTCTCTTTCAACAAAATTACAATCAAAACAAAAATCCTCAGTGTCAGTGACACTGAGGATTTTTATTTTGGATCATTCTTCACGGTTTATAACGCAACCGAAAAAACCGTTTACGAAAATAAACACAATGTGTTCGAATAATCCATGCTTTGGTACGGCTGAAGGGATTCGAACCCCCGACCTTTTGGTTCGTAGCCAAACACTCTATCCAACTGAGCTACAGCCGCATATCAACTGAGGTGTTTCTCTCTCTCGCTGACAGCTTAATTATATTAGCACAGCTTTAGACAGAATGCAAGACCTTTTTTAAAATTTTTCAAAAAATTTCAGAGGGCCTATTTATGCCCCTCTTCCGCGATAATGCGCTCCAGACAGCCCATCAGATCTGCCATGGTTTCCAGCCGCACCCCCATGTTGAGAATATGTTCCCGAAGGTGGGGCGGCATGGAATCAAACTGGGGCCGGATTGCCGGATCGATATACGCCATTCTATCACCTCCTGCCGGTTAGTCTGCATAGCTAGTATAGCCGGCAGGAGAAAAAAGGATACAGCGGGCATCAAAAAACGCGCCTCTGAAACAGAGACGCGGAAATTTTGGTCTGTCCCCACCGCAGGGAGCGATTGCCGCCCTGCGGTGGGACAGTGGGTAGTGCGTTGAAAAGAGAGAGAAGAGAGGAGGAGTAATGTCATTGTTATCTCTGGTATCCTGACGATCTCTATGATACCAGATTCCGCACCGAAGTGGTGAACCGTTTCGGAACTTATTGTGAACGAATTATGAACGCATGAGTATGTTACAGTAGTGTGATAAATTGGCTGTTGGCCCACCCCACCATGCCGTCAAGCCGGACCACATACCAGTCCTCCCATTGGTTGAGGATGGTAAGGCGGGTACCGTCATAGGCCCTGGCCAGCACAGCGGCGGTGGTGGAGGGTTTATCGCGGATATTCAGATAGCCCCAAGAGACGTCCACAACGGCGGGACGGGGGGACTGAGGTTCCAGGAAGGGCAGACCAAAATACTCCGTCAGGGAGAGAACGATATTGCGGGCAATGGCATCCAGGTTGTTCTGCACCCAGGCGGCGTCGTCCGGGTTATCGTGATAGCCCAGCTCCAGGAACACCGAGGGGGCACGCACCCGCCGTACCTCGCCGATGGAGGTGGTAGACTCGGCCCGAACCTTATTGGGCAGGGGGTAGATGGTTTTCAGGCCATTGGCAATGAGCTGGGCGGCCCGCTTGCCCTCTGTGGAGCTGGGATAATAGAAAACCACGATACCCCGGGCCTGACCGTATTGCTCTTCTGGTGCGGCGTTGGAGTGGAGAGCCAGGTGGAGATCGTAGTTCCCGGCGTTGGAGGCCCGGATAGAGGACAGGGCGGTCATGTCCGGGGTGTTGCGGGAAAAACGGATACCGGCAGCGGTGAGGTAGGGCTCCATAGCGTCTGCCAGACGATTCATCCACTCCTCTTCCGTGCCGCCGTTGACGTACAGGTTGTTCTCCTGGGTGGAGGGGGAGAGGTAGATAATGGGCATAAAAATAACCTCCTTTTCCCCATGCTATGCGGGAGAAGGGAGGCCTGCGCACCAGAAACAGTCCCCGGTGCGTAAAACGCACCGGGGACGGCGAAAGGATGTATGTAAATAACTCAGTCTACCTTGGGACCGGCGGCTACCAGAGCCTTGCCGGCATCGTTGGTGGTGTACTTGGCGAAGTTCTTCACGAAGCGGGCGGCCAGATCCTTGGCCTTGGTGTCCCACTCAGTGGGATCGGCGTAGGTGTTGCGGGGGTCCAGAATGTTGGTATCCACGCCGGGCAGGGCGGTGGGGACAGCCAGATTGAAGTAGGGGATGGTCTTGGTCTCCGCCTTCAGAATGGAGCCGTCCAGGATGGCGTCAATGATACCACGGGTATCCTTGATGGAGATCCGCTTGCCGGTGCCGTTCCAGCCGGTGTTCACCAGGTAGGCCTTGGCGCCCGACTTGGCCATCTTCTTCACCAGCTCCTCGCCGTACTTGGTGGGATGGAGCTCCAGGAAGGCCTGGCCGAAGCAGGCGGAGAAGGTGGGGGTGGGTTCGGTGATGCCGCGCTCGGTGCCGGCCAGCTTGGAGGTGAAGCCGGACAGGAAGTAGTACTCGGTCTGCTCCGGGGTCAGGATGGACACGGGAGGCAGCACGCCGAAGGCGTCGGCGGACAGGAAGATCACGTTCTTGGCGTCGGGACCGGCGGATACGGGCCGGACGATCTTCTCAATGTGGTCAATGGGATAGGAGACACGGGTGTTCTCGGTGACGGAGTCGTCATTGAAGTCACAGTGGCCGTTCTCGTCCACGGTGACGTTCTCCAGCAGAGCGTTGCGCTTAATGGCATTGTAGATATCGGGCTCGGACTCCTTATCCAGGTTGATGACCTTGGCGTAGCAGCCGCCCTCGAAGTTGAAAATGCCGTTATCATCCCAGCCGTGCTCGTCGTCGCCGATGAGCAGGCGCTTGGGATCGGTGGACAGGGTGGTCTTGCCGGTGCCGGACAGGCCGAAGAACAGGGCGGTGTTCTCGCCGTTCATGTCGGTGTTGGCGGAGCAGTGCATGGAGGCCATGCCCTTCAGGGGCAGGAAGTAGTTCATCATGGAGAACATACCCTTCTTCATCTCGCCGCCGTACCAGGTATTCAGGATAACCTGCTCCCGGGAGGTGAGATTGAAGATGGCGGCAGTCTCAGAGTTGAGCCCCAGTTCCTTATAGTTTTCCACCTTGGCTTTGGAGGCATTGTAGGAGATAAAGTCGGGCTGGAAGTGTTCCAGCTCCTCCTCGGTGGGCTGGATGAACATATTTTTCACAAAGTGAGCCTGCCAGGCCACTTCCATGATGAAGCGGATGGCCATACGGGTATCGGCGTTGGCGCCGCAGAACACGTCCATAACATATAGCTTCTTATTGGACAGCTCCTGAATGGCCAACTGCTTGCAGGTATCCCAAGCCTGCTGAGAAGCGGGCTTGTTGTCGTTCTTGAATTCATCGGAGGTCCACCACACGGTGTCTCTGGAGGTGTCGTCCATAACGATGAACTTATCTTTAGGGGAACGGCCGGTATAGATGCCGGTCATGACGTTAACGGCGCCCAGATCCGTGACCTGGCCCTTATCATAGCCCTCCAGCTCAGGCCCAGTCTCTTCCTGGAACAGGACCTCATAGGAGGGGTTGTGGAGGATCTCGGTGACGCCGGTGATGCCGTATTGATTCAAATCAATGTTTGCCATAATGCATGACCTCTTTCCCGTATTGATCTCTCTGGGGCTCCGGCGGGGCGGACAAGCCCCGGAAGTTACAAATCCCATGGGATAATCATACACAGATTTGGGCATAATGTCAATTCCCCTGTGCCAGGCGATTTTGCAATTTTCTTTCCCGGCAGTTTCAATCTGCCTTTTGAAGTACCAGGAACTTCAAGCTCCAAGCGCCCGAAGCGCACGGGCCAAAAGGGCAAACTCTTGGATGCCCAGCCGCTCGCCGCGGACCCCCTCAGGCAGTCCGGCGTCGGCAATGGCCTGCCGCAGCTGTTCCTTGCTCAGCTTGTCGCCGAAGGCGGCGGACAGACCATTGAGCAGGGTCTTGCGGCGCTGGGCAAAGGAGGCGCGCACGACCCGGAAGAAGAAGTCGTCTTCCACCAGGGTCTGCACCGGCTCAGACCGGGGCACCATGCGGATTACCGCCGAGGTCACCTTGGGGGCAGGCAGAAAGCACTCCGGAGGCACTTCAAAGAGATACTCCGGCTGGGTGTAGTACTGGCAGAACAGGGAGAAAGCGCCGTAATCCGCCGTACCAGGATCCGCGCAGATCCGTTTGGCCACTTCCCGCTGGATCATTACCGTGATGGAGGCAAAGCAGCCTGCCTCAATGAGGGCGGTAATGACGGGGGTGGTAATGTTGTAGGGCAGGTTGGCGCAGGCCACCGGGGTGAGGCCGGGAAACTGTTCCGCAGCCAGGGCGGCCAGATCCAGTTTCATGGCGTCCCCGGGGATGATAGTCACATTGTCAAAGGGGGAGAGGGTCTCCGCCAGAATGGGCAGCAGATCCCGGTCCAACTCAATGGCAGCTACCCTGCCTGCCCGGCGGGCCAGCTGAACGGTGAGAGGACCGATGCCCGGTCCGATCTCCAGAGCGCCGCAGGTCTCGTCGGCGCCGGAGGCGTCGGCAATGTCCTGGGGCACCCAGCCCTGAATGAGAAAATTCTGGCCCATGCTTTTGGAAAAACGAAAGCCGTGGCGGCCCAACAGGGCCTTGATGTCATTGCTGTTGCAGAGATCCATAATCCACCTCGCACACGTATTGACACCAGTATACGGGAAACAGAATGAAAATACAAGCCTACCGCCGGGGCAGCAGGACGGTAAAGGTGGTGCCGCTGTCCGGGGTGCTGGTCACAGAGATCCTGCCCCGATGGGTTTCGGTAATGCTCTTGGCGATGGCCAGCCCCAGACCATAGCCCCCCTGAGCCCGGTCCCGGGCGGCATCCGCCCGGTAGAACCGCTCAAACAGGTGAGGCAAGTGTTCCGCCGGAATGGGAGCGCCGGTGTTGTGGACGCTGAGGCGCAGCTTGTCCTGCTGGCGGGTCAGCGTAATCCGGACCTCCGGGTTGGGTGGACCGGCGTATTTCACCGCATTGTCCAGCAAAATACGTACCAGCCGCCGCAGCTGCCCCTCATCCCCGGTGAGTGTCAGCGCTGGATCGATGTGGGACTCCAGGGCCACCCCCGCCTCAAAGGCCACCGGTTCAAAGGGGAGCAGGCAGCCCTGGACCAGCTGGCTCAGATCCACCTGGGTGGGATGGGTAGGCAGCCGGGCGCTGTCCGATTTGGCCAAAAAGAGCAGGTCCTCCACCAGCCCCTTCATCTGGCGGGCCTCCTCCTGGGTGTAGCTGAGCCACTTGGACTGGCTTTCCACCGTGTCCGACGGATGGGCCAGAACGATCCCGGTATTGGCCAGAATTACGGTAAGCGGTGTTTTCAGCTCATGGGAGGCGTCGGCCACAAATTGCCTCTGCTGTTTCCAGGCCTTTTCCACCGGCCGGAGGGCCAGGGAGGCCAGAAACAGACTGACAAAGAAAAAGGCGGCCATGGCCAGCAGCCAGATCAGCAGGCAGGTGAGAAAGAGGTTGCGCAGGGTACTGCGTTCCCAGGACAGGTCGGCGAAGGCGATACGGATGGTGCCGTCAGGCATCTCCTCCATCAAAAAGCGCAGGCCCAGATCGGCCAGCACGCCACTGTCCTGTTCCGAGTCCATGGCCTCCTGAGCGGCCTGGGCGGCGGTCTCCTCCGATACATCCACATGGCCGCCGTCGTTGATGGAGGTGACCTGTCCATCCTCCATAGTAACGGAAAAAACGGGCACCATGGAGGCATTGCGGTCCCGGTCCATGCCGTCCTGCTCCGGCGGAGAGCCGATCTCAAACCGGGGCGGAAGCTCGTCATCTCCCCGGTTCAGCGCCATATGGAGGGCGGCGGTTCCCTGATCAGCCAGCCTCCGGGCGTTGGAGGAGAGCAACAGGGCAAAGACCACCGTTAAAACCAGCCCCACCAGCAGCAGGTTGATGAGGATAAACTTCCACCGCAGCCGCCGGATCATGAGACGGGCACCTCCAGATAATAGCCCACCTTCCGAACGGTGCCGATACTCACATTGGATTCCAGAAACGTGAGCTTTTTGCGCAGAAAGGAGATATATACCTCCACATTGTTGTCCTCCGCATCGGAATCCAGCCCCCAGACCCGGGCGATGATATCCTCCTTGGGTACTACGGCCCGGGGATGGACCATCAGCTGCCGCAGTACATCAAACTCCTTAAAGCCCAGACGCACCGACTTGTCCCCCTGCCGCAGACAGCGGGTGGACAGCTCCAGGGTCAGGTCCCCGGCGGTGAGCTGCTCGCCGATGACCTCCCCCTGCCGCCGGGTGAGGGCCCGCACGCGGGCCAGCAGCTCCCCGATGTCAAAGGGCTTGGTCATGTAGTCGTCAGCACCGTGGTCCAGACCGGCGATCTTGTCGGGCATCTCATCCCGGGCGGTGAGCATGAGGATGGGGGTGGACACATGGGCGTGCCGCAGGCGGCTGGCTACCTCAAAGCCGTCCAGCTTGGGCAGCATCACGTCCAGCACGATCACGTCGTATTGCTCCGTCAGGGCATAGTCCAGCCCGTCGGCCCCGTCATATACCACATCCGTCTGATAGCGCTGCTCCGCCATGATCTGGCCCAGGGCCTCCGCCAGCCGGCGCTCATCTTCCACAATCAAAACTCTCATAGGTAAGATCCTTTCCTGTTTGGTATGCGTATTTGCTGAGCAAAGGATACCGTTCCATCCTGAAATTTATCTGAAAATATGATAGAAAAATGGAAAGAAAAAAGGATTTACAGAGTGTTAACAATTCCAGCGCTGGATTTTTCAGGGTAATTTCAGATTGACAAATTATACTGACCCAGAATCCGGAACAGACGGGAGGACCCACCATGGAATGTGCAGAAATCATGCCCCAGGAGACCCCACAGGTCCCAAAGAAGGCCCGGCGTAAGTTTCCCATCAAGCGAGCCGTGGCCCTGGTTGTGGCGGCAGCCGTTGTGGTAGGCGGCGGTTTTGGCATCAAGACCCTTTTCTTTCAGAATGAAACTCAGACGGCCCTGACCGAGACCACCACCTATGGCAGCCTGTCCACGGTCATTGAAGGAACAGGTACCACCATGCCGGCGGACAGCGTTACTTATACCACAGCCTCCACGGCGGAGATCACTGGGGTCTATGTGTCCGCCGGTGATACAGTGGCGGCGGGAGACCTGCTCTATACCCAGGACGACTCTGAGTTGGATGAGGAGATCGAGGGCTATCAGGACGAACTGACCGAGCTGGAGAATACCCTGTCTGACGCCTCCGATCAGCTGTCTGAATTGAATGAGCGGCTGGCTGACCTGACTGTGACCGCACCCTTCTCCGGAAGAATCACCGATGTGACCGTCCGGGCGGGGGACAGTGTGGGATCGGGTACAAAACTGGCCACCTTGGTGGACGACAGCAAGATGACCCTCACCCAGTATTTCAGCTATGCCTACGAGGATCAGATCTATGTGGGCATGAAGGCGGGAGTGTCCATCGCCAGCCTTATGACCACCCTGGATGGCACGGTTACCGAGATCAAGAAGGTGGACCGGGTCACCGCCGAGGGCACCCGCTGCTTTGCGGTGACGGTGACGGTGGATAATCCGGGGGCCCTCAGTGAGGGTATGACCGGCGCGGGCTACCTGCTGACCGGCAGTGGGGAGAAACTCTACCCCGCTGTGGAGGGCACGCTGGAGCCCTATGCCAGCGAGGACATCACCGCCACTGAGAGCGGCAAGCTGACGGCGGTCAACGTGGACGACTATGAGACAGTGGCCGCCGGGGCTGCCCTCTTTATCATTGACGGCTCCGATCTGGAGGACCAGGTGGAGACCACCCAGCGGAGCATTACCCAGACCCAGGAAAAAATCACCCAGACCCAGGAGAAGATCACCGAAGCGGAGGAAAAGCGCTCCGACTACCAGGTGACAGCGGAGATCGACGGGAAGATCATCATGGTGGGGGTGCAGGAGGGGGAGGCTCCCCGGCAGGCGGGGCAGACCGCAGTGACCCTCTACAACCTGGACTCCATGACCATCACTGCCAACATCGACGAGCTGGACATTGACAGCATCACCATGGGCATGGAGGTGGACATCACCCAGTCCGGGGCGGAAAGCGATACCCACTACACCGGAACAGTGACCGCCATCAGCTATGAGGCCACTAATACCAACGGCGTGGCCTACTTCCCCATCACCATTACCATTCCCAGCGAAGGGGCCCTGTCCGCCGGCGTCAATGTATCCTACACCATCACCGTGGGTGACGAGTCGGAGGGCGTGCTGGCCCCCATCGCGGCGCTGAAGAGCACCAGCGAGGGCACCTGCCTCTTTGTGAAGGCGGATACCCGGCCGGACAACGCGGTGGACCTGGAGGACGGCGTGGTGCCCGACGGCTTCTATGCCGTGCCGGTGGAGACCGGGGTGTCCAACAGCCAGTATGTCCGCATCCTCTCCGGCGTGGAGGAGGGGGTGGAGGTATTCACCCGTTATCAGCAGACGGCCCCCTCCGGCGGCGATACCACCAGCCAGAGCGGTGAGGAGCAGGGCGGCCAGGGGATGCCCGATTTCGGCGGCGAGATGCCCGACTTCGGCGGCGGGATGCCCGACTTCGGCGGCGGGATGCCCGGCGGTAATATGGGCGGCGGTATGAGCGGCGGCCCCATGGGCTAGGAGGTGGCGAAATGAGTTTGATCCGACTGGACAACGTGTATAAGATCTACGGCGAGGGCAGGGAAAACCAGGTCAACGCCCTGGACGGCGTGACGCTGGAGATCAACCAGGGAGAGTTTGTGGCCATCATCGGCACCTCCGGCTCGGGCAAGTCCACCATGATGAACATTCTGGGCTGCCTGGATGTACCCACCCGGGGAGAGTACTATCTGGACGGCATCCCCATCAGCCAGCGTGGGCGGCGGGAGCTGGAGCTCATCCGCTCCCGAAAGATCGCCTTCATCTTTCAGGGCTACAACCTGATCCCCTCCCTCAGCGTGTGGCAGAATGTGGCGCTGCCCATGCTCTACCAGAAGGTGCCCCTGGCCCAGAGGAAGGCGCGGGCTATGGAGGCCCTGGAGCGGGTGGAGATTGCAGCCAAGGCAGACTACCGGCCCGGCCAGCTCTCCGGCGGCCAGCAGCAGCGGGTGGCCATCGCCCGGGCCATTGCCGCCCAGTCTCCGATTCTGATGGCCGACGAGCCCACCGGCGCCCTGGACTCCAAAACCGGCGCCCAGGTGCTGGCCCTCATGCGGGAAATGAACCGGACGGGTACCACCGTGATCCTCATTACCCACGACAACGGCATTGCCGCCCAGGCCGACCGGACGGTGCGGGTGAAGGACGGGAAGATCGTCCACGACAGCCTGTGGGACGGGGTGCTGGTGGACCTGGATGTGCCGGCAAGGCGGGTGGCGCCGTGAATGCACTGGGTATGGCCCTGGAGTCCATCCGGGAGAAGAAGGGGCGCTCCTTCCTGACCATGCTGGGCATCATCATCGGCGTCCCCGCCGTGCTGGTGCTGGTAGCCCTGGTGTCCGGCTATAACGCCGACATCACCGCCTACTATGAGAAGTTGGGCGTCAACAAGGTCAATGTCACCGTTACCTGGTACGACACCAGCCGCAGCGTGGACGTGATGAGCGCCCTGTACGACTACTGCGATGAGGAACTGAGCGACACGGTAGAAGGGGTGAGCCCCGACGTGTCCACCTCACTGCCTATGAAATACCGCACTACCACCCTGGACAGCAGTACCGTATATCTGGGCAGCGATGAGTACGCCGTGTGCAACAACTACACCCTGGAGAGCGGCCGGGACATCAATGCCTTTGACATTGAACAGCGCAACCGGGTATGCGTGCTGGGGTCCTACGTGGCGGACAGCCTGTTCCAGTACGCCGACCCCATTGGGGAGACGGTGTATCTGGGGGGCGAGCCCTTTACCGTGGTGGGTACTTACTACCAGAAGGACGGGGGCACCGAGGGGTCCATGGATGATATGGCGGTGATCCCTTACTCCCTGGATCGGGTCATCCTCCAGAGCGATGATCTCACCTCCTTTACGGTGAAGGTGGATAAATCGGACAACATGGACGCCGTCATGGCGGACCTGGAAGTCTTTCTGGCCGATACGGTATCCTCCACCGTGGGAGAATATGATCTGGAAAACGGCAACGCCGCCATGACCGAGTCCACCGAGGAGATGACCTCCATGAGCGTGGTGCTGGGCGGCATTGCCGGTATCGCCCTGCTGGTGGGCGGCATCGGCATCATGAACATCATGCTGGTCACCGTCACCGAGCGCACCCGGGAGATCGGCATTAAAAAGTCCATCGGCGCGCCCCGGGGGGAGATCATCGGCCAGTTCCTGGTGGAGGCCGCCATCCTCAGCGGCATGGGCGGCGTCATCGGTATTTTGCTGGGCTACGGCCTGAGCCTGATCCTGGGCAAGGCCATGTACGACCTGATCCTCTTCCCGGACAGCCTGGTGACGGCGGGGGCCTTTGGCTTCTCGGTGATCATCGGCATTGTGTTCGGCATCTACCCGGCGGTGAAGGCCTCCAACCTCCAGCCGGTGGACGCCCTCCGGGCGGATTGAACAGAAGGAGGAGATTCCAATGAAACGCAAACTCTTGTCCCTGCTGACCGCGGCGGGGCTGTGCCTGGGGCTGACCGGCTATGCCGGGGCGGCCTCCTTCCCCGACGTGAGCGACGCCGACACCGCCCTGGCGGTGGAGGTGCTGTCCGGCCTGGGCATCGTCTCCGGCGGCTCCGACGGCAACTATTACCCGGATCAGGGACTGACCCGGGCTCAGTTCTGCAAGTTGGCGGTGCTGGCCGAGGGCCACGGGGATCAGGTAAGCGGCAGCGCCTACCGCACCCTTTTTTCCGACGTGTCGGGGAGCCACTGGGCGGCCTCCTACATCAACCTGGCCTGTGAGGAGGGTCTGGTGTCCGGTTACGGCAACGGCACCTTCGGCCCTGACGACCCGGTGACGGTGGGCCAGGCGGTGACAGTGGTGCTGCGGCTGCTGGGCTATACCACCGACCAGGTGGGGCCCTTCTGGCCGGAGGACTACATGGCTCTGGGTGAGCAGCTGGGGCTGCTGGAGGGAGTGTCCCGTGACCCGGACCACGCCCTGACCCGGGGTGAGGCGGCCCTGATGCTCTACGCCCTGCTGGGCCAGAGCGACAGCACCGGCAAGAACTACATTGACAACCTGTGCGCCTCCAAGGTGGAAAACGCCGTCCTGCTGGACACCGACGCTGAGAGCGGCGACGGGAGCGAGGGCATGGTGGAGGTGTACGCCAACCAGAACCTGTCCTGGTATGAACCGGCGGCGGAGCTGGATGGACTGACAGGCAGCCGGGGCGCCCTGCTGCTGGACCAGAGCGGACGAGTCACTGGTTTTCTGCCCGACGACACGGTGCGCTATACCCTCATCCCGGAGAGCGTTACCGCCAACCGCATCAATAGCAGCTATGCCGTCAGCAACACCACGCCGGTGGTGGTGGGAGATACCCTGACCACCTTTGGGGACTGCTGGTACGACCTGGAGAGCTGTTCTCAGCTGACCCTCTACTACAACCAGTCGGGCAATCTGGAGCTGGTAGCGGCCACGGAGAGGACCACCTATGAGGGGGTGGTCCTCTCCGGGTACTATGAGGATGCCAGCCCCAACACCTCCACCCCCGATACCATCACCCTGCTGGGGATGGAGCTGGAGGTGGAGGAGAGCGCTGTCAGCAGCCTGAGCGCCTTTTCGGTGGGGGATAAGATCACCGTTACCCTGGATGGGGACGGCGCGGTGATCTCCGCCGCCGCGGGTGGGCAGACCACCCTGTACGGCGTGCTGGGGGAGGGACAGGTGGAGCTGACCTGCGGCCTCACCGCCAAGGGTACGGTCAGCGGCTCCGCCGGCGCGGGGGACCTGGTGAAGGTCACCTCCAGCGGCGTGGGCAAGCTGTCGGTGTCCCAGGTGTCCGGCGGCAGCAGCCTGGATCTCAGCGTATCCGAGGGGACCCTGGGCTCCATCCCTCTGGCGGACAACGTACGCATCTACGAGCGGGCGGGGAACAGCGTGGTCACTGAGATCGATCTGGAGGACATTCAGATCGCCACCGTGCAGGCCGCCGATATCGACTTTTACGCCACCGACAGCAATGGCCTTGTCAGTGTGCTGCTGCTGGATAACGTGACGGGGAACGCCTATACCTACGGCCTTCTTGCCGTGGGAAGCAAAATCGAGAGCAGCAGCGGCATGAGCTATACCAACCGCACCGTGAGTGTGGAAAACGGCAGCGGGACCACCCAGGAGTATATCACCGGACAGTCCGCCAGCGACGGCGCCATGGGGGGCATCGCCGTGTCCTCCGAGGGGAAGGCGGTGTCCGTCGTCACCCTCAGCGAGGCGGAGGGTGTGAGCCAGAGCGCCTTTGAAAGCCTGGACGCGGTGGTGATCGACGGCGTGCGGGTGCCCATCAGCGACGCCGCCCAGGGCTATAACAGCGATACCGAGCGGTGGGTCACCCTGTCCCAGGCCAGAGCCTACAGCGATACCTTTACCGTGTACTACAGCGGCACTTTAGGCGTGGACGCCGTGGTTCGGGTACTTGCAACCGAATAACAGGAGAAGAGCGTGCCGGAAACGGCCCGCTCTTTTTTCGCCCTCTTGACAATCTGATATTTGAGTGATATTATTTTGATATCAAAAAGAGAGCGGGAGGTGCTCTTATGGAAGAGAAGATTTTAACCGGCAAGAAAAAGGGTATGCCCATGCTGCTGCTCATTCTGGCCCTGTATGTGCTGGCGGTTGTGGGTATCGTGTGGGCCGCCGTCCAGGATGAGACCGGCGGCATGGATGTGGCGGCGGTGGTCATTTTGATCGTGAGCATCGTCTGGGCGTGTCTGGGCTGGATCTTCCTGTGCGGCCTGAAGGTGCTCAAGCCCCAGGAGGCCCTGGTGCTCACCCTGTTCGGCAAGTACATCGGCACCCTGAAAGGGGAAGGCTTCTACTACGTCAACCCCTTCTGTTCCGGGGTGAACCCGGCGGCCCAGACCAAGCTGAACCAGAGCGGCGACGTGGACGGCGGCAGCAAGGCGGAGAAGAAGGCGGAGGCCCAGTCGGCCGGCAAGAAGATCTCCCTGAAGATCATGACCCTGAACAACAACCGCCAGAAGATCAACGACTGCCTGGGCAACCCGGTGGAGATCGGCAT
>ERZ1643249.2655-NODE-2655-length-16480-cov-4.371020_pt1 | contig 16480 bp, 14 predicted proteins | sample MGYA00579263_ERZ1643249 | MGnify/ENA primary metagenome ERZ1643249 (study PRJEB29033, sample SAMEA4952264) | chicken gut metagenome | biome: Broiler Chicken; feature: Gastrointestinal Tract; material: Caecum | place: Ireland | collected 2018 | study: Broiler...
CACCACCATCATCCACCACTGCAAACATTTTCTCCTAACAAACGGGGAAAGCGGCAAGCATGCCGCTTTTTCCGTTTTATGCCGTGTTTCGCCTTGTGCCCGATTGCCGCGAAAGGAGAGACAGCACTTTATATCGTGGCTCAAAAGATATAAACTCACTTTCGGAATTAAAAGAGCGCGCGGCGACCGTTCCGCGCGCAATTTATTTCTTTACCGTTCGCTTTACCGAATTTGCCGTTTACGAGCGGCTCGCATCAAATTCGGTCGCGCCGCGATCCGCACGCTTGCCCGAGGCGGTTTTGATATGCGGCGCTTTTTGAAAAACTTCCGAGGCTCCGCGCCTCTCACTCGATAACGACGCACTCTCCGCGGGAAAGGGGATCCGTCGAGCGGGTAAAGGCGGCGTATACGGACGCGTTATCTCCGTAATACGATCTGCCGCGAACGACGTCGAACAGCGGGATCAGATCGTCGGACACGGCGTCCGCATTGAAAAAGCACAGCTTATCCCCGACGTTTCTCACCCAACCGCGCGGCGTGCCGCCCACCGTCGCAACGGTCGGATCGTCGTCGCCGTATTCGCGCAGTTCTATGCCGCTGTCGATCAGTATGCCCGCGCCGCTCATGTCCTCGCTCGGAAGAAAAACGACGCTGCGCACGTTATAGTCCTCTGCGAACTCGCGTATGCCGTAGGCGATCTCGTCGCTAAGGTAGAGAATACAGACGTCGAACGTCTCGCTCGTCAGGCGACTGCGGGAAACGGCGGAAGACACCGATCGTCCGCGCGACCAGTCCGCGACGATGGCGGGAACGCCCTCGCTCAAAACGACGGTGACCGCCGCGGAGCCGCCGAGAAACACTATCGCGTCGTCCGAAACTATGCCGTTTCGGGACGCCATGACGACGGCGGCGCAGAGCGTGAGCGCGACTATTCTCTTGAACGCGCGCCCGTGCGTTATGACGAACCGCGACGCGATGAAAGACAGCGGAAGGACGAGCGCGGCAAGTGCGGAGACGCGCACGGTAAACGCCGCGGCGGGAAGGGAAGAGACGAACGCCGAAAACGCGCTCATCCAGCCTATACCTGCGGCGGGAGCGAGGAGAGCGAGGGAAAGGACGGGAATGAACAGTAGCGGCAACATCACGGTAAGCGCGACGAATATCGCGGACATCGCGGGAAGCAGAAGCGCGTTCACGACTACGGAATACACTCCCGCCTGTGAGAAGAACACCGCGGTCAGCGGAACGATGGCAACCTGTACGGCGACGGACGCGCCCAGGCTCTCGGATATGAAGCGAGGCAGACGGGCGCGGGAAAAGACGCGTGTCAGCTTCGGCGCGAACGCTATAAGTCCCCATACCGAGCCGACGCTCATCAGATAGCCGCAGTCGAACAGATAGAACGGGCTGACCAGAAGCAGTACCGAAGAAGCCGCCGCGAGAGCGGACAGCCTGTCCGCACAGCCGAAGTACTCCGCCCATGCCGCCGCGGCGTACATTATGAGAGAGCGCACCGCGGAAGCGGCCGCGCCCGTAAACAGCGTATACAGTACGAGAAGCGCGGTAACTACGATGTTTCTCGGCAGATACGGCACGCGCAGAAGGGATAACAGTTTTGCGAACACGAACGCCGCGAGCGATATGTGCAGACCGCTTACCGAGAGAACGTGACCTATGCCCGCATCCGAATACGCGTCGTCGGTCTCGTCGGGAATGGCGTATCTGTCGCCCGCGATCATGCCGTAAGCGACGGCGCCCGTGTTTTCGCCCATGAGATTTATGAAATTGTCGCGCAGACCGAGCCGCGCGCTTTCGATAAAACTCGCTTCGCCGCTCTCGGTAAACAGCACGTCGGACGCGTCCGCATACGCATAGTAACGCACGTCTGTGCGCACGACGGAAGCGTTTACCGTCATTCCGCTGACCGCCTCGCTCGGAGCGGGGACGGCGGAAAAGGTGATGCGATCCCCGCAGGACAGAAAGGACATTACCCCGTATTCGTCCGTTATGTACACGGTGATGCGGCCGTCCGTCTTTTCGCCGTTGGCGGTAATGTCGGACAGCGTGGCGGTCAGCTCGCCGCCGTCATGCGAGCACCGTTCGGTGATCCTGCCCGAAAGGGTATAGCGCACGCCCTCTCTGAGCGTTATCCTGTTCGACAGCGTGGAGAAAAACGCCGTAACGGCTATCAGCACGCTTGCGGCGGCAAGCGCGAAAGTGAGTGCGCGGACGAACATGCGACGTGCGGCGAAATATATGAAAAAAGCCGCGTCGACTGCCGAAAGCACCGCCAGCAGCGATATGCCGAGCGGCGCTACTGCGTTTGCCGCGAGAGCGAAAAATATGCCCGCGGCGGTAAACGCGAAGATTATCAAACAAGGTCTGAAACGAATCTTAAATCCGAAGCCGTTCATTCGTCCTTTCCGCCGCGGCGGATCTTTACTGTTTTTACTGCGACGGGCGTTACGGGAACGTCGTCGTAGTAGCCGACGGAGCGGGTGGGAGTTTTGCTTATCTCTATCGCCGTCAGAACGGAAGTCTCGTCCGCCGCGACACCGAACGCCGCATACTGCCCGTCGAGAAAGGAGCAATCCGCCACGCATACGAAGAACTGCGACGACGCGCTGTCGGGAGCGGGAGTGCGCGCCATGGATATGACGCCGGGAGCGTGCGTAAGGTCGTTTTTGCGGCCGTTCGCGGCAAACTCGCCGGGTACGGTGCGCGGAGCTTTGCGGACTTTCAGCCCGTCCTTGCCGCAGGTCATGCCTCCGCCCTGTATCATGAAATCGGGGATGACGCGGTGCATGCAAAGTCCGTCGTAAAAGCCGCTTTCGGCAAGGTCGATGAAGTTCTTTACGGACAGCGGCGCGACGTCGGGGCGAAGAACGAAGCGCAAAGTGCGCCCGTCCTCGAATATTATCTCCGCTATCGGATTTTCGGCGTTTTCGTTTTTCATTTCGGTAATTCCTTTTATACGTTTATGATAACACTTTTGCCCGCGTTTGTCAATACGGTAGCGTCAATGGCGCGCGCCGCATATGCGAAAACGCGCTCAAAAGCAGATGCTAACGCGCGGCGGTTTATATCCCGCGATGCCGCCCGAGGTAAAGGCGCGCGTCGCTCAGCCGTACTATTGCCGCGCATTGCTTGACAAGCGCGCCGCCGTTATGGTAATATGTGTTTGCCATGAAAAAGAAAATCGCAATCATAGCGGCGCTTTGTCTTGCGCTTGCGACATTCGCGGCGGTGCTTACCGCGTGCGGAGAGGAAAATACCACTATTCCCCGTTACGGAGAGTACTTCTTTTACCGTGACGAGGCGCTCGGCGGGCTGGTGCTCGAAGTGCCTCGCTCCTCTTCCGTTGCGTCAGGCGCGCTCGTTCTCCCCGAGGAGAGCTGGTGGTACGCCGAGACCGCGGAGGGTGAGGAGACCGAACACGCCGAAGCCCTTCCCGTGGTGGCGATAGCGAGCGGAGCTTTCGAGTACAACTCCAAGCTGACGAGCGTCACGCTCCCCGAGGGGCTGAAACAGGTGGGTGACAGGGCGTTCTACTCCTGCACCGCGCTTACGTCCGTCACGATAAACGGCACGGCGGTGCGCATAGGGAAAGAGTCCTTCGAGTACTGCTCCGCGCTTTCGTCCGTTACGGGCGGCAGCGTCGCGGCGGTGGGCGAGCGTGCGTTTTTCGCCTGCTCCTCTCTCGGCAGCTTCTGCGCCGTGGACGATAACGCCGTGATAGGCTCGCGCGCATTCGGCTATACGGGCATAGAGAGCGCGGATGACATCGGCGCGACGGGCAGCAACATAGCCGCCGACGCTTTCGGAAACGCGGAATAACGTAAAATCGCGATCCCGCACCTTGGCGCGCCCGAAAACGGCGATTTCAACGAGAAACAAGCGGGGAGCGTTTTATCCGCGAGCGCGGGAAAAGGGCGAGTAACGCCTTTATCCGCCGTGCCGCAGGCGTGCCGCTTTAACAAGATAATAATTACCAAGTCGCCGAACACCTTGGTTAAAAAACGGAGGTAAAAAATTGAAGATCGCAAAGATCATAGCGAGAGCGGCGATAATAGCCGCTCTTTACACCGGACTGACGTACGCTTTCGCGTTTTCGTCCTTCGTCACCTGGACGGTGCAGTTCCGTCTCAGCGAAGTGCTGACCATACTGCCGCTGTTCTGGGGCGAAGCAGTCGTCGGACTGTGGGTGGGCTGCTTGCTGGGCAACCTGATAAGCGCGCCGCTCGACATAGTTTTCGGTTCGACGGCAACGCTCATAGCCGCACTGCTGACCTTTTTCATCGGGCAGATCCTCAGGCGCGGAAAGCTGAGGGTATTCCTCGGCGCGATCCCGCCCGTACTCGTCAACGCGCTCGTCGTGCCGCTGACGTTCACGGTATTCGCGGGCGCGGCGGCGGCATATCCGCTTCAAGCGGTATTCGTCGGGCTGGGACAGCTCGCGGTGCTCGGAGTGGGCGGCGTGCCGTTCGGGCTGGGTCTGACGCACAGGCTTGCGCGTTTCCGCGCGAAAAAGGCGGATGAGCGTGTCAGCACCGCGGAGGGCGACAAAGCGGCGTGCCGTTCGGGCGGAAAAACAGAATGACAGACCTTGCGACGCCCTTCCGCGGCAGGCGGAAGGGCGTCTCTTTACAAAGAGCGCATGCCTGCGCCGCAAAGAATATGCGGCAAGGGTTTGCCGCAAAATAAAAGGGCAAACTCTTGCGAAAAGTAAGGGCGCGTAGCCTGAGTAACTTTTATGGCGGCGTTTCGCAGGGCGGCGAAAGCCGCATGCGGAAGCACGGGCGCGCAAGACATTCCGCAAAGATCACGGCGGCACACCGCCGCAAAGGAGCGTAATATGGAAAAGACGAACGCCAAGGGTCAGACCCTCGAACAGTTTCTCGCGGCATACAACCCGAACAAGTACCGCAAGCCGGGCGTTACCGCCGACTGCGTGATATTCTGCGAAGACAAGGTACTCATGGTTCGTCGCGGCAATCATCCGTTTATAGGCGAACTTGCCTTTCCCGGCGGATTCGCCGCGGCGGGGGAGAGCACGGAGCGCACCGCGGAGCGCGAGCTGGAAGAGGAGACGGGCGCGAAGAACGTGCCCATGCGGCAGTTCTACACCGCTTCCGAACCGGGGCGCGACCCGCGCGACTGGACGGTCTCCGTCTGCTATACCGCCACTCTTCCCGCCCTTCCCGCCGTCAGCGGAGCGGACGACGCCGCGTCTGCGGACTGGTACGACGTATCCGTAAAGCGCGACGGGAAGTTTACCGAGCTCACTCTCGGCGGCCGTGACGGCGGCGCGAGCGTGCGGCTGGAAGTGGTGCGCGACGCGTTCGGCAAAGTGGACGTGGAAAAGACGCGCGTCATCGGCAGCGGCATAGCGTTCGATCACGCCAAGTTGCTCCTCCGCGCACTCGAAGAGCGCGCCTGAAACGCGACTTTCGCTAATGGCTTCAAACGCTTTGCAAACGCGCGCCGTTCTGTTATAATAGGCGTATGGACAGAGAAAAAGCCGAACAACTCAACGCGCTCACGCTCGCATTCGTGGGCGACGGCGTGTATAATCTGTACGTGCGGACGTACGCGCTCGATCACATGGACGTCAAGGCGGGCAGGATGAACGCGTTCTGCCGCGACTACGTCAAAGCGGAGGCGCAGGCCAAGGCGTACCGCGCGATAGAGGGGGAGCTGACGGAGGACGAACTCGCCGTGGCTCGGCGGGCGCGCAACTCGCACCCGAGGAACAAGGCGAAAAACGCGACGATCGCGGACTATATGCACGCGACGGCGCTCGAAGCGGTGGTGGGATATCTCTATGCCGCGGGGGATAAGGCGCGGCTGGACGAGATCATGCGGCGCGCGATGGAGGAAAGTGTATGAGCAGAGCGGACGACATACTCGTTCAGAACTTAAAGGACATCCTGGATAACGGCGTAAGCGACGAGGGGCTGGACGTGCGCCCGCGCTGGGCGGACGGAACTCCGGCGCACACCGTAAAAAAATTCGGCATCGTGAACCGCTACGACCTGCGCGGGGAGTTCCCCATTCTCACGATACGCCGCACCTATTGGAAGAGCGCCATTGACGAGCTGCTCTGGATCTGGCAGAAGAAGTCAAACAACATCCGCGACCTGCATTCGCACGTCTGGGACAGCTGGGCGGACGAAAACGGCTCGATAGGCAAGGCGTACGGCTATCAGCTGGGTGTGCGTCATCACTACAAAGAGGGCGATTTCGATCAGGTGGACCGCGTCCTCTACGACTTGAAGCACAACCCGCAGTCGCGCAGGATAATGACCAACATATACAATCACCACGATCTCAGCGAGATGAGGCTGTACCCGTGCGCTTACTCGATGACGTTCAACGTGTCGGGCAACGTCTTAAACGGCATTCTCAATCAGCGCTCGCAGGACATGGTGACCGCAAATAACTGGAACGTCGTGCAATACGCGGTACTTTTGCATATGCTTGCGCAGGTAAGCGGGCTTAAAGCGGGAGAGCTGGTACACGTCATTGCCGACGCGCACATTTACGACAGGCACGTTCCGATAGCCGAGGCGCTCATAAACGCGAAGCGGCATCCCGCGCCGACGTTCAGGCTCAATCCGCTGGTCACCGACTTTTACTCGTTTACGCCCGACGACGTCTCTCTCGTCGGCTACGAGTGGAGCGAGCTGCCTGCGGGCATGAAAATAGAAGTGGCGGTATGACAGAAAACAACGGAGAAAACGAATGAAAGCGATACTTCACTGCGACAGAAAATGGGGAATAGGCAAGGGCAACGCGCTCATGTTCCGCCTGCCCGGCGACATGGCGTTCTTCCGAAACGCGACGCGCGGCAAGGTAGTGGTAATGGGCTCGAACACCCTGCTCTCGCTGCCCGGCTCGCAGCCCTTAAAAGGCAGGACGAACATAGTTCTCTGGCCGGGCGGGAGCGCGGAGGGCTGCATAGTGGTGCAGACTTTGGACGAGCTCAAAAGCGAGATAAAGAAGTACCCCGAGGGCGACGTGTTCGTCATAGGCGGCGCGATGATGTACCGCACGCTGTTGCCCTACTGTTCTTCCGTCCTCGTGACCAAGGTGGACGCGGACGGCGGCGCGGACACGTTCTTCCCCGATCTCGACAAAGAGGCGGGCTGGTCGCTTGCGTCGCAGAGCGAGCCGACGGAGGACAACGGACTGACTGAGCGGTTCTGCGTTTACGAGAACGCGTCGCCGCTTCCCCTTTAACGGAGGAAAGCATGAAGATATACGGAAGAAACGCCGTTGAAGAGGCGCTGCGCTCGGGAGCGACGGTGGAGCGCATTCTCGTAAAAAAGGGAGCAAACGACGCACACGCCTCCCGCATAATCCGCGAAGCGGCGGACAGGGGAGTGCGCGTCATATACCGCGAGGGAGCGGCTCTCGACCGCGAAGTGCCGCGCGGGGCGAACCATCAGGGGTTCGTCGCGGAAGTGACGGAGTTCGAGTACTCCGACACCGACGACATACTCGCGCTGGCGGAAGAGCGCGGCGAAAAGCCGTTTCTGATACTTCTCGACGGCGTGGAAGACCCGCATAACTTAGGCGCGGTCATGCGCGTCGCGGAGTGCGCGGGCGTGCACGGCATAATCATCCCCAAGCACCGCTCGGTGACCGTGAACGACACCGTGGTGAAGGTGTCGAGCGGCGCGGCGCAGTATGTGCGCGTGGCGAAAGTCACCAACATCAACGACGCGATAAAGTATCTGCGCGAGCGCGGCGTGTGGGTGTACGCGCTGGACATGGACGGCGAGGATCTGTACTCGGCGGACATAAGCGGCGCGACGGCGTTCGTCGTGGGCGGCGAGGGTAAGGGAGTTTCCCGCCTCACTCGCTCCCTTTGCGACGCGGTGCTGTCCATTCCCATGTTCGGCAAGGTCAACTCGCTCAACGCGTCCGTGGCGACGGCGGTCGCCGTATACGAAAAGGTGCGCCGCGAGCGCGCCGCAAAGTGACACAGGCTCAATCAGGCAAAAGCGCGTCCCGAAAAAGCGGGCGCGTTTTTTTATGCGCGAAAATTGACATTTCGCCTTTCCCGTGTTACAATTCCTTTGTATCCGCCCGCAATAAGCGGGCAAAGCGGACGTGTAAGGCAGACCCGAAATGGCATGACCCGCCGAGGCGCGGGCAGGAAACCCCGAAAGGGGCGGCAGACGGAGATTCTCGTGAAAAACAACAAGGAACTTATAGGCGAGATAATAAAGGACATCCGCCGCGACATGAGCGACGAAGAGGTGCTTGCTCTGCTTGCGGGCAGCAAGATATCCGTAGACCCCAACAAGACGGCGAAGAAGAACGCGACGATAGGTCAGCGCGCGGCGGACAGGATAGCAAAGTTCGCGGGGAGCTGGGCGTTCATATTTTCCTTTGTGGGAGTGCTCGCGGCGTGGATGGTGCTCAACATCCTTCTCGCCACGCGCGCGTTCGACCCGTACCCGTTCATACTGCTCAATCTCGTGCTGTCCTGCGTGGCGGCGATACAGGCGCCGCTCATCATGATGAGCCAGAACCGGCAGGAGGAAAAGGATCGCGCCCGTGCGGAGAACGATTATAAAGTCAACCTCAAAACGGAGATACTTATAGAGGACCTCTATAAAAAGGTGACCCGCCTGCTCGCGCGGCAGGAAGCCGCGGCGCGCGCGGAAGAGGCGGAGGGAAAGGCGCACGCGGAAGAGCATACGCACGAGCCCGCCGCAAATGCGGTAAAGGCGCACGGCACGCCCGCGGGCGAAACGCACGAGCCTGCCGCCCATGAGGTAAAGGCGCACGGCGCGTCCGAAAGCAGCAAAACGCACTGCCGCCCGAAGGGGAAGGCATAGACCGCGAGGCGCGACGCTGGACGGCAAAAACGAGATAGCGTCCTCGAAAGGTCAGGTTCTCGATCTCTCGGGAGCGGTGTTCGAGTCACAGCCGGAGGGAACGAAGCTCTATTGCTGGTATAACGTCGACGATCCCGCCGTGCAGTTCAAGGACGCGTCGTCCGTGCCCGTCACGTCGGATATGACGCTTGCCCCCGGCTTCGACAAGAAGGAGTTCGCGTCGTTCGCGAACGGAGGTACGGACGGCAAGCTCGTCATCTATCCGTATAACGGCGTGACTCATTCTTCGGGCGCGCCGGGAGGAAGCATACGCGGCAACGAAGCAAGCGGCGAGGAAGCGTCCGATCCTTATTGGGGCTATGTCGGAACGGGCGCCGACAGAGAAATGGGCGGCGTATACCACTGGCGCGGCGTCAGCGGAGCGCTTAATAACGGCTTTTACTTTACAATAATGGTGCCGTATACGCTGCACAAGGAAAACACGCAGGAAATAGCCTATACGGTGCAGAACTTCGGCGACGAGGATATCACGCTCAAACTTTATCAGACGAATAACTACGCGGAAAATCCCAGACCGGATGCGACGTCCACCGATGAATTTGTTCTCCGCGCCGGCGAAACGAAAACGGTGACGATCAGGTTCAGCGGATTCGCGAACAGCAATATCCTCACTACCGTCGAATTGCTGACCGACGGCATTGAAGACCTGAAAATCGGCATGTATCAGTACCTGACGTACATCAGGTGACGAAAGCGGCGCGGCGGTTTCCCGCCCGCCGCGGCAAGCGCGGAAAAGTCCTTCCTTCAAGCCCCTCGCGGAGGGGCTTTTTCGCGTATGCCGCCTCAAAAACGCCGCGTGATACGGGCAGCCGTTAAAAGCGGCAAAACGCCGAATATCAGGTTCGGTCGGAACCGAGATCTTCCGCGCCCGAAGGGACATTGCGGACAAAACGGACGAAACCGGTTGCCGCAAGACGAAAAAATCCTTGCGAACGGATAAAATATGTGTTAATATATTTTCGCAGGGAGGGATAAATGATAAAAATCGCGGTAGTGGAGGACGACGACAAGACGGCGGCAGACCTTGCGGAAATGCTGGGCAAATTCGGCGAGGAGCAGGGCGTTGCGATACGCGTCACGCGGTATGCGAAGGGCGCGGATTTTATCGCGCACTACCGTCAGCAGTTCGATATAGTGCTGATGGACATCGAACTGCCCGACTCTAGCGGCATGGAGCTTGCGGCGCAGATGCGGCGAGGCGATCCGTATACCATAATAATTTTCGTGACCAATCTCGCGCAGTACGCGGTCAAGGGGTATGAAGTGGACGCGCTCGACTTTGCGGTAAAGCCCGTGACGTATCCCATGCTCGCAATGAAGATGCAACGCGCTCTCGGCAGATTGCAGATGCGCGCGGGGCAGGCGGATAAGGAGATAACGGTAAAGGACGGCGAGAGGGTGCTGCGCATACGTCAGGCGGATCTGACGTACGTCGAAGTGCAGGGTCACCGCGTCATAGCGCACACGACGGGCGCGACATACCGCGTACGCGGCACGCTGGGCGGCTTTGAAAAGGAGCTGGACGCGGCGGGCTTTCAGCGGTGCAACAACTGTTATCTCGTCAATCTCGCGCACGTCAGTTCGGTAGAGGGGCATACGGTCACCGTGGGCGGGGACAGATTGCAGATCTCTCAGCCCAGGCGCAAGGCGTTCATACGCGCGCTCAACGCATATCTTTGCGGCGACGCGGGAGGTGAGTAATGGCATATCTGCTCTCTCTCGATCTGTATAAAGTGGTATTTCTCGCCGAGATAGCGGCGGCGGAGGGGATATTCGTGTTCAGGCTGGGGCGCAGACGGCTGTTCGCACTGCGGCTTATTCTCATGGCTGCGGCGTGCTTTACCCTGGTGTATTTTATGCCCGTATTTTCATACGGACCCGCCATGACGTCCGCGATATTCTTCGCGGTGTTCCTGCTCTCCGTCGGCGCGCTGTTCTTCTGTTTCCGCGCGGGCGCGGCGGACATACTGTTCTGCTCCGTCGCGGCGTACTCGACTCAGCACCTTGCGTATCAGCTGCTCAACTTCGTGCTGTTCTCGACGGGTCTTCTCGAAAGCCCCGCGTCGGCTTACGGCAGTACCATGCCCGAAAATATCAGTCTGATATACGTTCCCATATGGCTGGTGACGTACTTCATCGTGTATGCGGCGGTGGGCGTGTGCATGAAGTTCATTCTGCCCGACAGCGGCGGAATGCGAGTCAAGAGCAAGTCCATGCTCGGGCTGGTGTTCGTGGTGCTCGCAGTTGACATCGTGGCAAACGCGATAGCGGTGTATGCGGACGGCGGCGGAGCGAGCCGCGCGTATGCGCTCGCGTCCTCGATAAGCGGGATAGGCGTGTGCGCCATGACTCTTTGGGTGCTGTGCGCGGTCGTTGCGAGAAGGGAGCTTAAAGACGAACTGGACAGCATATATCGGCTATACCGACAGGAGCAACGGCATTACGAGACGACGCAGTCCAATATAGACCTCATAAACCGCAAGTGCCACGATCTGAAATATCAGATAAGGGCGATAGCGGAGAGCGGCAAAGTGGGCGAACGGGTAATAGGCGACATAGAGCGCGCCATATCGGTGTATGACTCGACGGTCAATACGGGCAATAAGACGCTGGACGTGCTTCTCACCGAAAAGAGCCTGCTCTGCCGCGACAACGACATATCCTTCACCTGCGTGGCGGACGGCTCCAAACTCGATTTCATAAACGAAGTGGACCTTTTCACTCTGTTCGGCAACGCGCTCGACAACGCCCTCGAAGCGGTCATGCGCGTGGACAAGCCGCGCCGCATAGTGGGGCTTACGATAAAGAGCGAGGGAGGGCTGGTGTCCGTGACTCTCAGCAACTATTTCGACGGCAATATAGACCTCAGCGGCGGGTTGCCTAAAACGACGAAAGAGGACGCCGCTCTCCACGGCTACGGTGTGCGTAGTATAAAAGACATCGTGGAAAAGTACGGCGGCGATATGTATATAAGCACGAAAGGCGGCATATTCTCGCTCAACATCCTCTTCATGCCGCCCGCGCCGCGGGCGCGGTAAAACGCATAGCTGCCCTTTCGCCCGAAAAGTGACCGCACGTGCGGGGAACGCCCCGCGCTTTTTCCCGCGCACGCCGACTCGGCGCGAAAAACGGCATACGTCGGGCAAAAGCGCGCTTTTACGCGCGCGGCGACCTTAGGTTGCGCAATAAAACTTTAAGTTGCGCCGCCCCCATTGACGGGGCGGCCGCTTTCTGTTATGCTCGAAAAGGACAAAAGCGGCGGAGCGCGCTTTGCGCCGCGTTTGCCCTAAAAAAATATCGGAGGTCAAGATGATGATAAGAAAGAGCTATCTTCGGATACTGTTTGTTCTCGTTCTCGCGCTCGTTGTTGCCGTGAGTTTTTCGGCGTGCGGCGGCGAGCCCTCGCAGCAGACGGGCGGGGAAGGCGGCGGAACGACGGTTGAAGAAGAAGGTGACTATTGGGTGACCGACTTCAAGGTCACCAAAATGCCCGATAAACTGATATACGCGGAGGGCGAACGGTTCGACGCGTCGGGCATAGACGTGGAGATAACCTGGAACGACGGCGTGGTGTGGACGCTTTCGGGCGGGGACATATCCCTGTCCGACCTTGCCGTGCTCCCCCGCGGGGGACTCACCATGGACGTTAGCAAGGTGCAGGTGATATTCGACGAGTATTCCGTGGATATTCCCGTCAGCGTGGGCAAAATAGACCGTCTGGAAGTGACGCGCGATCCCGCCAAAAAGAGCTACAAGCCGGGCGAGGCGTTCGATCCGAGCGGAATGCTGGTCACCGCGTGGGCGGGAGAGAGCTCCATGACCGTGGAAGACTTCGATTACAGTCCCAAGGGCGCGCTCACCGTCGGCGACGATCACATAACCATAACCTATCGCGGCGTCACTCTCGAATATCCGATCTCCGTGAATGCGGACAGCATTTACCTTGAAGCGGAGGCGGCGGAACTCGTAAAGGGCAGCGAGAAGAGCAAGATGTCCTCCAAACTTGCGACCGGGCAGGGACTCGACCTGTGCAAAAAGGCGTCGGGCGGAGATTTCGTCGTGGACGCGATCCCCGGCGACAGCATAGTGTTCACGTTTGAGATGAAAGAGGCAGGCCCCGCATACATCAACCTTGCCGCGGCGTCCAACGCTACGGAAATCGGCAGCGGCACGAAGAGCGAACCGTCCAAAGCCAACGATATGCAGGTCAACAAGGTGTATGAGTTCTACATCAACGGTTCTGAGACCAAGATGGACATCCCCGACGCCGTCGTGCTCAAAGGCGTGGAAATAGAGGGCGGCTCGCGCGAGACGTGGGTGTACTGGCGGCTCGTTACTCTCGGCATCGCCGACCTTGTCGAGGGAGAAAACACCATAGAGATGCGCATAATAGGCGGCGGCGGTTATCGCACCTCCTACAACGGCGAGGCTTACGGTCAGATAGACGCTCTCGAAGTCGTGCCCACGGCTTACGACTGCGAGTCCGGTGTGCATAAACTGACGTTCGCCGAGGGAACTCCCCCGACGTGTACGGAGAACGGCACGGCGGACAGCTATGTGTGCGAAACCTGCGGCAAGCACTTCGACGCGGACGGCGAAGAGATTGAGAATATCACGGTGCCGAGCTACGGCGGGCATCTGTATGACGTCGTGCCCCGCTATTCGAGCGAATCGGAGCACACCTATGAGTGTGTGCGCTGCGGCGAAACGACGACGGAAGCGCATTCCGCGCCCGAAAGCGGCAAGGGATATCTCGTCGTCGCCAAAGCGCCGAACAAGACGTGGTATTATGCGGGACAGACGCTGGATACGGACAGAATGGAAGTGTACACGTCCACCGTGTGCGACAAAGGCTGCAAGTGCGCCGCTAACGTCGATCCGTCGGCTATAACGGTGACTTACGCAAACGGCAGCGCGTTTACCGCGGGAGATACTTACGTAGATCTGTCGTATGAGAGCGGCGGCGTGACGTATACCGGCAGGCTTACCGGACTGACCGTCGCGGCGGAAGAGAGCGATATCCTCACCGCGGACAGCGCGGAAGGAACGTGCGCCGTCGGCGGGGGAACGTCAATCCGCGCAACGGATACGGGCAGCGTCGGGCAGTCGGGATACGGCGGGTCTTACGTCAGCGGCAAAGTCCCTGGCAGTGCGACGTTCACGATTGACGTTACCGGCGGCGGAACGGGCAGACTTGTGCTGCGCGTATCCTCCAACCGCGTCGTCAAGGGCAGCGGCAGCGAGGGCAATCCCGAATACGCGAAAGGCATAGCGGCGGCGGACTCGATGAGAATCTCGCTCAACGGCGAGGAGATAACCGTTCCCGCGTCGGCGGTCATAGGCGGCTCGATAAGCAATCTCGAAGCGTCGTCCAACCGCTGGACGTGGACGAACTGGTACGATCTCGATCTCGGCGAAGTGACGCTGGCGGACGGCGCGAACGAAATAACCGTGACGTTCCTCAATAACGGCTTTGGCGATACTTACGACAATCCCGCCTGCGGACAGGTGGACTGCGTGAACATATTCTTCGGAGGTGAAGTCGCATGAGAACCGCGGTAAAAAGGACAATATGGCTTTCTGTCATGGGCATAATACTCGCCGCGCTGCTTGCGGGCAACATAGTGTGCGGACTGCTCTTTCAGATGATAACGGAGTACTTCCACGGAACGGGCATATCGTTCGAGGGCGATGAGCTTGCCGAAACGCTCACCGTCGGCGACGAACTTTGTTCTGAGATAGAGGGAGAGGGAATAGTGATGCTGAAGAGCAGCAGCGGCACGGCTCCCCTCAAGGGCGTGGATAAGGTCAACGTATTCGGCTGGGCAAGCTCGGACGGCGGCTGGACGATATCCGGCTACGGATCGGGCGCAAGCCGCATACCCTCGGAGAAGCAGGTCAAATTCCTGCAGTCGCTCACCGAGAGCGAGATAAGCTACAACGAAGAACTTGCGAATATGTATAAGAGTTTCCGTTCGTCGAGAACGGGTCTGCAATCGCTCGGCGGCGACGACAGGTTCTTCACCCTGCACGAACCGGATGCGTCCGTATACGACGCGCAGGACGAAAGCGGAAAGACCCTTCTCGACCGCGCCTACGAATATTCGCCGACGGCTATCGTGGTCATATCCCGCCAGTCTGGCGAGGGCATAGACGTGCCCAACTATATGTACCGCGACGTTACGGGCAAGTTCCCGAATGACGTGATAAAGGACGACACACGCACCTATTTGCAGATAAGCCCCGAAGAGGAGGCAATGCTCCAAAAGGTGGAGCAGAAGTTCGATAACGTCATAGTGCTGCTCAATACCACCAACATCATGGAGGCGGGCTTCCTCGAAAGCGACGGAATAGACGCCGCCTACTGGGTGGGCGCGCCCGGGCAGTCGGGTACGCGCGCCATCCCCAAGGTGCTCAAAGGGGACATCAACCCGTCGGGCAGGACGACGTCGACGTGGGCATACGACCACAAGACTGACCCGTCCTACGCCAACTCGGCAAAGTGGGGAACGGGCAGCGTGAGTACCGTGACCTACGTCGAGGACGTTTACATCGGTTACAAGTGGTATGAAACGGCGGCGGTCGAGGGCTATTTCGACAGCGTCGACAACGAGTACGGCAAGGGCTACGACGGCGTCGTTCAGTACCCGTTCGGTTACGGCATGTCGTATAATGAGGGCGGCTTTACCTGGACGATAGAGGGCGAAAACGGCGCGGCGGCGATCACGCCCGCTCCCGGCGGCGCGTTCACCGCGACCGATACCGTAAGCATCACCGTACGCGTGGAGAACACCGGGGACGTAGCGGGCAAGGACGTCGTTCAGGTATACGTCACCCCGCCCTACAGGATCAACGGCATAGAAAAGGCGCACATGAATCTCGTCGCGTTCGCAAAGACCGTGGAGCTTGCTCCGGGCGCGTCGCAGTACATAACGCTTTCGTTCTCGCCCTATGACTTCGCGTCCTACGACGCTTACGACAAGAACCACAACCGTTACAGGGGTTACGAACTTGACAGCGGAACGTACACCGTTTCGATAGCGCGCAACTCTCACGACGTCGTGCATTCGTTCGACTATACGCTTGACAAGAACGTCAAGTTCAGACAGGACCCCGTCACGCAGAATCAGGTAGTCAACCGTTTCACAGGCTCTACCGCATACGGCGGAGCGAGCATAGACGCAAAGGACCTCAACACCACGCTGACGTATCTGACGCGTTTCGACTTTGCGGGCACGTTCCCGACCGAGCGTTTCTCGACGAGAAACAACAACGCCATCGATCGGTACACGTCGACGGCGTACGACACGACGGAAGAGTTCACTTACGAGCAGGATGCGGATCTGCGCCTCTACACCTCTTCGGACGGCGGTTTCCTCTCCCTCGGTCAGCTCAACCAGCCGCAGGGGGTCATACGCAACGAAGCTCTCATGATGGCTCTCGGCGAGGATTACGAAGATCCTCAGTGGGATACGCTCCTGTCGCAGATGAGCGTTAACGAAATGGTCAAACTCGTCGTTCTCGGCGGCTATCACACGGAGGCGATCGAATCCGTCGGCAAGATATGG